>Ga0163152_10000594_pt1 | contig 62533 bp, 65 predicted proteins | sample OliLakLV19MP8IB2_FD_148635 | JGI IMG/M metagenome (GOLD analysis project Ga0163152, IMG submission 148635) | Freshwater microbial mat bacterial communities from Lake Vanda, McMurdo Dry Valleys, Antarctica - Oligotrophic Lake LV.19.MP8.IB-2 | ecosystem: Environmental > Aquatic > Freshwater >... | reverse complement strand
CTCGACTATGCGGGGTGGTGCGGGCATTCTTGTGGATGTTCACTCGGCGCATCTCCGCAGAAATTGACGTGTCGCAACATCAATCTCCTCGGTCCGCGCCGAGTGGACAACCTATTGAGAGACCACACCTAGGGCCTGACCTGCTTCGACCACCGCGCCGTCCTCGACCAGAACCTCCGTCACCTGGCCGCCTTCGACAGTATCGAGAAAGACCGTGTCCTCCGGCGCGATGGTCCCCGTGACTGGCACATAGTCGCGAAAAGCCGCCTGCTGCGCGGCTGAGATCGTGACGCGTTCGACGGAAACGGAAAGCGTGCGCTGTGTACCGTAGCGCATATAGCCGAAAACCCCAGCGGCAAGGAAAAGTAGCAACGTGATGCCGATGGCGATGCGCACTGGCGTGACGCGCCGCCGGCGCACGGCACGGTCCATGGCGGACAGTGCCGACGGGTCTTCGGCCGCGGCGTCGGACCTGGTTACGTCTTCTGCCCGGCCACGCTTGAGTTTCGTGATGACGCTCATGAATTGACTACAGGTGTACTATGTATCTAATACACAACATCACAGGTGGACGGAGATTGTCAACGGGGCTATAAAACGCGAACGGCAGCGCGGCCGTGAGGCAGAGACATGACATCGAACGCAGCGACCTGGACTGACGGCCAGCCAATCTATCGGCAGATCATGGACGCCATAATCGGACGGATTCTGGAGGGTTCTTATCCTGAAGGCGAACTGCTGCCTTCGGTGCGGCAGCTTGCGAACGACTTCGGCGTAAGCCCGCTCACGGCGGCGAAAGTCTTCAGCGAACTGCAGCGTGAGAATGTCACCGAAAAGCGCCGCGGCATCGGTTTTGAAGTGCGCATGGGCGTGCGCAAAGTGCTGCTGCACCGAGAGCGCAAGAGGTTCCTCGAACAGGAATGGCCCGAAGTCCGCAGCCGCATGGCCCGGCTTGGTATTGAGATGAAGGAACTGCCACGCGCGTAGCGTAGTGATGATGGCGCAGGGCCATTCGGTGGTGGATGCGGTGCGCTCGATCGGCGTGAGCGATGTGATCTACCATCGCTGGCTGTCGGAATAATATGTCGGGCTGGGGACGGACCAAGTCAGGCGGATGAAAGATCTGGAAGTTGAGAACCAGCGGCTCCGCATGCCGATGCCGGACCTGACGCTGGACGCGTTGATCCTGCAGGAAGCGGCAAAGGGAAATTGCTGAGTCTCGGCACTCGGCGGGCAAGCTGTCCGCCGCGCGCTGGAAGCGTCCGAGCAGAGCGCGTACGCGGCACGGGGCCAGGACCGGGCGACCCAGCGCCAACGGCTGCGGGGTCGTGAGGACGAGGATCCAACTCGGCTTTCACGTGCAGGGTTCGTATGACTGGAGAGAGCAGGCGCTCGAGCATGTCGAAGAGGGGCACCGTGGATCCACGGTGGGTTCAACTGTCGCGCTCAGCCTGTTGATAACTCCTTGCGGTTGGCTTCTTCTGTTGGTGGAGAAGGAGTCATGGGCGACCGCTCGTACAAAAAGTTCGGTACACGGACCGGTGTAGATCAGTTCGATCTGTTCGCTGTCGACGCCGTCCCATGCGCGGAGGCCTGCGAAACTCGCGGCCACGCTCCGACGCCCGCAGCGAAACTAGCTGACGCTTCGCTGATAGCTGCAGTACAGTACGTCGCGGGCAGGGGCGCTGAACGAGGGCGGCCCGCGAAGCCACTGCAATCGACTTGGGACTCTTCCGAACCACGCCTGCTCGATGTGCGGGAAGCGGCTCGTCGGCTTGGCCTGTCGAAATCAACCCTGGACAAGATGCGTTGAGCCGGGACGGGGCCGCGCTTCATACGCGCAACTGCTCGCGCTGTTCGGTACGATCCTGCGGACCTTGATGCATTCGCCAGCGCACGGCGCAGAACGTCGACGATGGACGAAGCGCTCTCCGCGCTAACCCGCGAGAACTGATCTCTGACGTATGAGAACGACGTGGCGCTGCGCACCAGCGAGCGGCTTGCTGCTCGCTGCTCAGCCGAACCCGGTGCGCCGTTTCGGCCACGCGGTCCGATACCCTGCAACGCCCGGCAACGCCCGACTTTGTTGTGAGTATTTTGCCGCGCGGTGCTACTCCGGTGCTACTCCGCGCGCCGTTCGCCGCCTGGTCGTCGAGCTAAGTGATTGAAAAGATGGTGCCGCCTAGGTGACTTGAACACCTGACCCCCGCATTACGAATGCGGTGCTCTACCAGCTGAGCTAAGGCGGCGCACCTGCGTTGCAGAGCGTGGCACGCTATAACCCGAAGTGGCGCAAGGTTGCAAGTTTCGAAGCGCCACAAGGGTTTGCGGCGCTACTCACAGGCCGAGATCCGCTCGCGTGAGAAGGGCCTGATGGCAATTTCCGTTTCCTCCTGTTTCCTCAAATCACCCCCGATTCCTGCGTGAGATGCTTACCATGTGCTTACCAGAATTCGGCTGGCAGACTGCCTCTGCACCATGCCCGGAGGTGCAGCGTGAAACTCGTCAAGCGGTCAATCGATGCACTGCCGCCAGTTGAGAAGGGTGCGCCCTTCTACTGGGACAATGTACTCTCCGGTTTCGGCTTGCGGGTTCGGTCGTCCGGCAAGAAGCACTTCATCGCCCAGTACAGGGTGGGGGCGGCAGCAAAAGGTAGAGATGCCTCAGCGCTTCATATCCTTCTCAAAAAGCAGGTCCGGTTGTCATCTGCGGCACGCCGTGACTTGCGACCATTTCGCTCTCCCCGAAAGGCGTCGTTTTGTAAGCAACCGGGTGGCGGAAGGCGCTTGACCAACATGTTGTTGAAAGACATTCCTTCGTGGCTAATACTTAAACGAACGTCCGGTTAGGAACGTGGTTGGCGCAAGCACATGACTGAAGCTTCGGTCTCGACTCACCTCCGCCAAATGCTGGCTGCGGCATCCCTCTTGCTCGGAGCCTGCTCGCAGGCTCCTGCGCCGGTCCCGACCGCTCCTACGGGCGGCCTAAGACAACCCAACATCATCATTGTCCTTGCTGACGACATGAGCTGGCACGACAGCGGCGCCTATGGCGGCCTGGACGTTCCCACGCCAACCATCGACCGGCTGGCGCGCGAGGGCATGCGCTTTACGCACGCATTCCAGTCCACTGCCATGTGCGCCGTAACCCGCCAGCAATTGTTGACCGGGCTCGACCCGATGCGCAGCGGCGCCTATCCACAGCACTCCTTCGTCAAGGCAGGTACGCTCAGCGTATTTCATCATCTCAAGGCCGCCGGATACCGCGTCGGCCTCACCGGCAAGACCCATTTCGGTCCGGCGTCGGCCTTTCCTTACGAGACGGTTGGTGATCCGTCCGGCGGCGGCGACGATCCAGACCTGCCCGCGGTGGATTTTGAGGCGGTGACCCGGTTCGTCACGCGGGACCCGACGGAACCCTTTTTTCTTGTGGTCGCCTCCCACAACCCGCATGTGCCCTACACCCAAGGCGACGCGAGCGCCTTCGATCCGGCGCGGGTGCATGTGCCAGCGTATCTGGTCGATACACCTGTCACGCGTCGTTCGCTGACGCGATACTACGCGGAGATCACCGCGCTCGACGGCGAATTCGCCCGCATTCTCGGGATTGTGGACGCGGCCGGCGTCGCCGGGAACACGCTGGTCCTGTTCACCAGCGAGCAGGGCAATGCCGTGCCCTTCGCCAAATGGACGCTCTACGACGCTGGCGTGCGCACTCAGATGATCGTGCGCTGGCCGGGAGAGGTCCGGGCCGGCGCGATCACCGACGCCATGGTCTCCTATGCAGACGTCGTTCCTACGCTGGTGGCGGCAGCAGGCGGCGAGCCGCTGGCGCAGACTGACGGAATGAGTTTCCTGCCGGTGCTCCATGGTCGAAGCGACACACTTCGGACGCATGTCTACGGCATACACACCAATCTCGGGATCATCGGCGGCGAGGCCTATCCGATCCGGTCGGTAAGGAACGAACGCTACAAGCTGATTCGCAACCTCCTCCCTGATGCGCCCTATCGAAACCTTCTCAACAACACGGCAAGCGGCGACGCAGTCTATCGCGACTGGCAGCTGGCGGCGAAAGCTGGTGACGCCTTTGCGGCCGCCCGCCTCGCGGCTTACGAGAAACGGCCGGCAGTCGAACTCTACGATATCGAGACCGATCCTTTCGAGCTTCACAATCGTGCCGGAGAACGGGCGCTGGCCGCTGTCCAGAGCGGACTGGAGGCCGAGCTGGATCGCTGGCTTTTGCAGCAGGGCGACCGTGGCGTATCGGCAGAGCGCGACGCGTTTCGCTACATCAATCCGGAGCTGGTGAAACGACTGAGGCTTCAGGTCCCGAACCCCGGCACATTGCCCGCTGCGGATGCGGATGCGGGAAGGCAGCAGCCACATTGACGCTCCTGCATATGATTGTACGTTCGTCTTGACATCCATCCATGGACCGTGCCGTTGAGGAAACCGGGCGTGCCTGTCATGGGCCGCAGAGGCTCTGACAGGTTTGAAAGGCGATTGTCATGAAGTGTGGAGACCCAATCGCCGGGGCGGCGCCATACATGGCAACCCCGACCGACGCGATCAGCCGCCGGACGGCGCTGACCGGGCTGGCTGTGCTTGGGATGACGCCGCTGGCCGCCTGCGCCTCGCAAGACGCGACGCCTTCGACTGGCTTGGGGAGCCAGCTGCACGGAAACACGACGCCTAACTTACGCCCCCTCGACACGATGAAGGGAGATTGGCCGATCTATGCTGGCGACCTCATGTCACGCAAGTATTCGCCGCTCGACCAGATCGCTCTTGCAAATGTCGCCGAACTGGAAATCGCATGGATATGGGATGCGCCAGACAACGAGATGCTTCCTGGATTGCAGGCGCGCATTCCGGGCTTCCGGACTGACAATTTCAAGGGGACTCCGCTCAAGATCGGCGAGCGACTCTATATCCGAACGCAACTCGGCATCGTGCATGCCATGGATCCGGGTACAGGCCAGACGCTATGGAGCCACGATCCTGGCGGCTATACCGGTCAACGACCGCTCAGCTATGGATTCACCACGCGCGGTTGCGCCTACTGGCAGGACGAGAATGGTCGCGGGCGTATCCTATCGACCACGGCTGATCGGCGGCTGATCTCCATCGACGCCGACACTGGAAAGCGGGTTTCCGAATTCGGGGGGGTGGGCGGCAAGGGCGAAATCAATCTCGACGCCACACTGCGGCGGATGCCTGAAAACCCTTGGTGGATCAATTACAGCAACCAGGTTCCGGTCATTGTCGGCGACATTGTCGTCATCGGATTCGTCGTCACCGATACAGAGGCGGGCTATCTGCCGGCTGGCGACAAGATGGGCCGCCCGATCGCGCCGCCCGGCGACATTCGCGGCTTCGACGTTCGAACCGGAGAACTCAAATGGACGTTTCACACCATCCCTGCGGAGGGCGAGTTCGGCGTCGAGACATGGGAAAAGGAAAGCTGGCGCTGGGTGGGAAGCACCAACGCCTGGTCGCTGATGAGCGCCGACCCCGAGCGCGGCCTCATCTATGTTCCGCTCACCTGCCCGACCTACAACTACTATGGCGGCTTCCGTCACGGCGACAACCTGTTCTCCGACAGCATCGTTTGCCTGGAAGCCGCGACCGGCAAACGCGTCTGGCACTTCCAGACTATCCACCACGACATCTTCGACTATGACCTGCCTTCGGCCCCCGTGCTGGGCGACATCACGGTGGATGGCCGGGTGATTCCGGCAGTGACGCAGCTTGGCAAGAATGGCTTCGCGTTTGTCTTCAACCGGGTGACCGGAGAACCGCTCTGGCCGATCGAGGAGCGGCCCGTTCCGCAATCGACGCTGCCGGGAGAAAAGACCTCGCCGACCCAGCCCTTCCCCACCAAGCCTCCGCCGTTCGCAGGCCAGGGCATGGCGGATGACCGGGTGCTCAGCCTTACGCCGGAGCTGCACGCCAAGGCGCTGGCCATGCTCGCGCCTTATGAGCGCGGTCCGCTCTATACGCCGCTCTCGATCAAGGGGGCGGTAATCGCCCCGGGGATTGGCGGCGGCGCAAACTGGCCGGGGGGCGCCTTCGATCCCGAAACGGGCAAGCTCTATGTCACCGCCGTCAACGACGCGTTGATCCGGTCCATGGTCAAGGAAGACAATTTCTTCGGCTACCGCTTCCGGCAGATCGGCTCGCGGGTCGACGGGCTGCCGCTCGTCAATCCGCCTTGGGCGACGATTACAGCAATTGATCTCAGCAAGGGGACGATTGCGTGGCAGAAAGCCAACGGGCCTGGCCCCAAGAACCATCCGGCGCTCGCCAGACTCGACCTTCCAGATCTGGGAACGCAGTCCAAATCCAATCCTATGGTGACTGCGACCCTGCTTTTCGCCGCGACCGGCGCCGAGGCGCGGCAGAAGAGTGGGGCAGACCGTCCGCCGGAGCGGTCGGCGGCGCTTCCGCAGGACAGGTTTTCGGGTGTCCGCAGCGCCCCGGGCTTCGACCGCTCGCGCCTCACTGCGCTTAAATTCCATCTTGGCGCAGTAATGCGCGCCTACGACAAGACTACAGGCGAGATCGTCTGGCGCCAGCCGATCGGCCCCTCGTTCGACGACGGCGGCGCGCCCATGACCTATATGTGGAAAGGTCGCCAATTCCTAGTGACGCCGACCGGTGGCGCTACAAACACTACCCATCTCATCGCATTTGCACTTCCAGTCTCAAGGAGACCCGCATGACCACGCCCTTGTGGACTCCCGGCCGCCGTCTCGTACTCGGCGGGCTCGCGACGCTGCCGCTGATGCGGTTTGGCGGCAGCGCTTTTGCGCAGGCGCCCGACGCCCCGCCGCCGGGGCGCATCCCCACCTTTGCGGGCGAGGTCGAGGCGCGGATGCGCAAATGGAACAAGTCGGGCTTCACCGCCGATTCGGGCGGCAATTACCGCATCATGGTGGGGCTCACCTACCGCACCGATCCGGATCGGGTGCGCCGCATGACGCCGCCCTTCCTGCAGGCTGACCCCGAACCGCTGGTTCAGTACAACGCCTACAACGCGCTGATCCCGCCCGCGAATATCGGCGTGCTCAATTGCGGACCCGACTATACCGAGGTCGATCTCTCCTTCACCTGCTACTACCAGGGTCTGCGCTGGTGGACGTCTCTGCCCTGGATCCTGCCGCGCGACTTCGGTCGTTTTCGCGGTCGCGAGAACGGCATGATCCGCAAGAAGGACGGCGACGTCTTCGTCGATGCCGATGATGGCGTGATCCGTTCGCACACGGTGCGTCGCGGCTACCGCATGCTGGAGCTTGAGACCGCGTGGCTGGACGAGCCGGCGCACCCGCAATACTGGTTCCGCGAGATCGGCAATGGCGATCTTCGCTTCGACATTCATCCCGACCCCGACTGGCGCAAGGGCGTGATTGGCGATCAGCCCGCCTACGTTGCGCGCCATAGAGGCTCCGACCAGGGCTGGGCCATCGACTTTCCGAAGCGGCCGCTCGACAAGGCCCCACGGGCGCTCGACCTTAAGCGCACGCGTTTTTCGGTGGGCGAACCAAGCCCATACGACGCCTTCTCGGAATTGCCGGTGGTCGAGCTCGTTGGCGGTTCGGTGCATCTCCAGCCTTTCGACACGAATGCGGTTCCGGTGCCGCGCGAGCGGGGGCCAGGTGTGGAGCGCATCCAGCCCTATCGCGTCGTCCTCGGCGAAGTGTCGGCAGAGGACGCGGCCCCGTTCGGATTCTGGGGCCGCGCCTATGATCCGCCCATCTTCCAGGGCAGGGCGCTGACGCCCACGGGCTGGCCGAAGCAAGGCAGTATGGTCTCGCTGTCAAAGGAAAACGTGGATCGCTGGCGCGATCGCAAATCGTTCGACGCCGCCCTCGAAAGCGCCCTCATCATCGACATGGAGGCGCCGGCGACCTACCGCGCCATGCTGCCGCCCAACACCACTCCCTCGGCGACCCCGAGTATCCGGCTGATCGCGGCAAAGCTTGGCGTCAACGACCTGTCGCCCATGGGGTATGCGGAAAACTGGCTTTTCGCCTCCGCTCGGTTCGACGGCGAAGACGTCTGGTATGCGCTTGCCCACATTGTCGAAGCCAATGGCGATGTCATCACGGCGCGCGAAATGTGGGGCTGGCCGACCAAGATGGCGGACGCGGTCGCGACAACCCAGTCCGGCGGTGCGCTCGACGTGTCGGTCACCCGCCTTCACCGCCAGGTGATGCGGGTCGAGGCGCCTCTCAAGGGTCGGTCAGGCGGCGCTATCCGCGAGCAGATGACGGTACTCGGCGTTCAGCTGACCGGCTCCGCGCTCACCGCCTACAATAACCGCTATATCAGCCAAGCCTGGTCACTCGACCTCAAGGAGGTCGAAACCCTCGACGCCAGAGCGGTCAAGATCACCTTTCCGGCCGACTACTCGCCGGCGAAGATCGGGCGCAGCGACGCATGGCACGTATTTCAGGGCGCGAAGATCGTCTCGGCCCGGCATGCGAAGGGCGACGTCCGCCGAGGGCCGGGAATTGTGCGCTCGGGAGATCTCCGGCCGGGCATCCTGCCCTTCATGGCGGAGCGCAATGACGGCGGCGAGAAGCAGGTTAATACGAGCTTCGCGGTGGTTGCGTGAAGGGTCGCGCGATCGTCAGCATCGTCGCCAGTTGCATCGCCATTACGGCGCTGCAGGCCTGCACTTCTGCGGCGTTGGCCGAGGACCAGACCGCGCCGGCGGCCGCTGACTCCGCAGCTGCTCTCCCCTCCAGCCGTGGCGCGGAGGTGTTCGCCGAGAATGGCTGCGCGGCCTGTCACAATGACAAGGGCGTCGTACTCAGGGACATTGCGCGCTATGCGCCTGAGGACCTGGATGCGATATTCGAGTCGCCGCCCGCCGGCATGCCGGTCTTCCACTTTGCGGAGGCTGACCGGACTGCGCTGATCGCCTATCTGCGCGGTGCATATTGAGAGGGGCGGGGCCGGCGCGATGACAAGGCTGGAGCGTTTCAGGCGACGGAATGTGCTGACGGCGGCAGGCGCTAGCTTTGGCGTCCAAGCCAGCGGTTCACTCGGGCGGACGCCGCTGCGCGGCGCTGGTCGCAACCCTTCAAGAACTGGATTCCGCCGCCTGATCGGCGGAGGCTTTGGGTCAGCTTGGCCAACATGCCCGCTCGCCTAGTTTCGTCCCACCAATGAGGCGCGCCACCCGGCGTCCAAGTCCGAAAGCCAGCCCCCTGATGTCGATCCCATCACTTCGCCACGCACTCCTGATGGCCGCAAGCTCGGCGATCGCGCTCGCTGCTGCTGCGGCGTCAGCGGCGCCGCCGCCAGCCGCCCCGATCCTCCCAGGGGACGCGGCCAATGACGCGGCCGGATACGGACAGGTGTTCGAGAGCATTCTCGTGCCAGGCTATACCGACTATATCCGCGGATCGGAATCGGTGGTTCTCGCCGACTTCAACAAGGATGGCCTGACTGACATTTTCGCGGTCTATGACGGGGCGCAGACGATGCGCATGATGCTGAACAAGGGAAATTTCACCTTCGAGGTTCACCCCTTTGGAATTGAGGGTGAGCGCACGCCGGACAAGACTGGTCACCAGGCTAACATTGCGAATGCGGTCGATTTCAACAAGGACGGCTTTCTCGACATCTTCGTCGGCTACAGCCGGCAGCGCGGCGCCGGCGGCGGCAACATGCTGCTCCTGTCCAATGGCGCCTTCGATCGTTTTGTCGATGTCGGCGCAAAAATGGGGGTCTCGAATGGTGAGGCCTATAACCGGGAATCCTCGATCGGCGACATCAATCGCGACGGCTGGCTCGACATCGCCGTCGGCGCCGACAATATCGGCGCGTTGAACGGGGGCCAGCCGCAGCAGCAGCTCTACCTCTTCACGCCGACCGCCTCAGGCAAATTCCTCGACGGCGCATTCAAGCGCATCGGCGGTACCGATCTCGTGCCGGGCTTCGGCGCCGACTTCGCGTGCAACGCCGACATCGACATGGCCTCGCCTGGCATCTCGCTACGGGATGTCGACAATGACGGCGATCTCGACCTCATGCAGAATTATCATTCCGACATGTTCCTCGCGAAATGGGATTCCAGATGTGCGTCGGGCGAATACCGGCAGGGGCCCAGGATGTGGCGCAACCGGCTCGCCGAAACGGGCAGACTCAGCTTCGAGCCGATCAAGGACAATGGCTTCGCCGCCGAGTGCCGAAACCTCTATGACAAGGAAAAGCAGATTTACGTGCCGGAAGGCCACTGTGCCGGCCTGCCTTATCTTTTCTATTCCGACCTCGACAATGACGGTCTGATGGACATTCTCGCGACGGGCGCCAGCGACATCACCTGGCACGTCAACACCGATCAGATCACCTCGATGACATGGCGCAATCTCGGCGGTCTGAAGTTCGAGGAAGCGACCGGCGCCATGGGACTTGAGCCGCTCAACTGGACCTATGGCCAATGGTCGCGATTCTGGAAAGTCGAGTTTCCCCACATGTCGAAACAGCTGGTCCGCTCCATCGGCGCATCAAGCCAGCCCTCGCGCATGGTCGGCCGCACGCTCCACGACGGACAGCCCTACGGGTCGGACATCGTCATCGCCGACTTCGACAATGACGGCTGGCAGGACCTGGTCTACATCCACAAGCACGAGATCGACGGCGCCTGGGGGATGGACCGCAGCATCCTCTTCATGAACCAGCGAGATGGAACTTTCCGGCCGACTACGACGCAATTCTCGGGCATCGATTCCAACGGCCCGTCTGGCGAGGCCGCCGACCTTAACAATGACGGGCTCATCGATCTGGTTTTGATCGCCGACCCTGCCAATTCGGGTCCGACCGCCGACCTGCCGGCCGACCGGCGCCGGCAGCGGGTAATGTGGAATGCTGGCGTCAACGGGGCGAAAGACAATCATTGGCTCCGAATGCGCTTCGCCGGCATCGACGATGCGGCGCTGATCGGCGCCCGGGTCGAGGCGCACTCGGACGGCAAGCTGCTGGGAACGCGGTGGATCCATTCCAACCATGACTACAAATCTGGCGGATCGCTGCAGGCGCATTTCGGCCTGGGAAAGACGCAAGCGGTCGATGTCAAGGTCACGCTGCTCGACGGGACCGTAAAGACTTATCCCTCTGTCAAGGCGGATCGCTTCCTGACGCTCGATCTAGAGTCCGGAACAGCTACGACAGTCGCGACGCCCTGATCTGCAGGCTTGATTTCCGAATTGTCGAGAAGATGTGGTCAGGATTGCCGGGCTCGCACGCTGGTCTCGACGCCGAACTCGCAGACCATTTCGTCGAGATGCCGGGGGCGAGGGCGGTTGGCGACGACTGGTATCAGTCTTTCGCTTTTAGGACTCCGCCAAGAATTACTTTCACGATGCTGTCGACGATCTCGTCAAGGCCGGAGGGTGCGGTCTACCACAATCTCGTCTACCGAACGATGCTGCCCTTCGAGACGACATAGACCTTGGGCGTCAAGAACATCTTTGGCGACGGTCCGCCCTTTTATCGTAGCCAGAACAATTACGACTACACGCAGGGTACGCCGCTCGGCCGCCTGTTCGAGATCGGCATCAAAACGGCCTTCTGACCCGCCGTTGAATGCTCCGGATTTCCGGCGCATGATTTACGGTCAACCGGAGCCTAGACATGCTGAAACGAGTCGTTCTTGTAGTCCTGACCATACTTGGTTGCGCAACGTCCGCGCATTCCCAGGCGTGGGAAGGTTCGCGGACAATGCAGACCGAAACGCTGCAACATGACGGGATGACGCGCAGCTTCCATCTGTACGATCCGTCCGAGGCCCCCAGCCAGGCGCTGGTCATCATGCTTCATGGCGGGGGCGGCAATGGACGCGGCGGGGCGATGATGGCCGGCTTCAATGGTCTCGCCGATCGCGAGGGCTTCATCGTTGTCTACCCCAACGGAAGCGGGCGATTGCCGGATGAAACATTGACATGGAATGTGAGGCATTGCTGCGGCTGGTCGCTGCACAACGACCCGGATGATGTTGGGTTCATTTCCAAACTCATCGATCGCCTCATCGAAACGCACGATGTCGATCCGCAGCGCGTTTACGTCACCGGCATGTCGAATGGCGGCATGATGAGCCATCGTGTGGCCATTGATTTGTCCGTCAAGATCGCCGCCATCGCCCCCGTGGTCGGCGCCCTGTTCGGCGACGAGACCATGCCGGCTGGCCCGGTGGCGGCCATGATCGTCACGGGAGCGCTCGATGGGGTTGTTCCGCCCGAAGGCGGGCGCGTGTTCAAACGCCAGGACGAACGGACCGCCGACCGCGACTTTGCACCGGCCATTCGACAGGCAACGTTCTGGGGCCAGGCCAATGGCTGCGCCAAGCAGAAGGATTTGCATTACAAAAACAGCGAGGCGATGGGCGACGTCATTGAGTTCTCCGACTGCCGGAAGGGAGCGGACGTCATGTACTATCTTCTGCGCAACAACGGGCACGCCTGGCCCGGCGGCCGGCGCGGCTCAGAGCGAGGGGATGTCCCTACCCAGGACATGAATGCGAGCGAAGCGATCTGGGCCTTTTTCAAAGCGCATCCAAAATCTCCCGGATGACGTACGCGGCCGGCGCGCCGGCGGTATGGAGATCGGCGACGGCTGGACGGAATGCCCGAATCAGGAAGGGTCGAAACCGCCTCGGACAATCAGTGTGGACGGCGCACTTCGTCTGGAGTTACGTATTTTTCTCCCGTGAGTACCTATTGTGGGGAACTTGCCCTGTACGGAAATCTGCCTCCCCAATATGTCGTGCGAAAGAAAAATTGCCGACTAGGGAGTCGATTATTGTTTTTGCTACGGAGATGGGCAACGATTTCCAAACGCAATATCTGCCACAACGTCCACGCAAGATGTTTTCGCAGTTTCGTTGGAGCGCGCAAATGGTGACTCGACAAGTCTTGCCTCGCGACACTTTGGTGCGAAAAATGCCGCGCCTCGAAGAAGAGGTGGAGCGCTATGGTTTGGCCGAACATATCGCCGAGATCGACGATCAGGGTCTGTGCATTATTCCATTTTCGAAACTGCGTGTGGGAGATGATTTCGTTTCGCGCGCCCGGGTCGCTTTGCTTGCCGTCGCCGAACGCAGGACCGGCGCTGCATTTGACCTGGACAAGGGACGCACCGGCAAGCTGGATGATAAGTCGGAACGCATAGGTCAGGTCATGCTGACCCATCTGCTGCATGAAGGACCCTTCTTCGAAGAAGTATACGTTAATCCAATCCGCAAAACCATGATGAGGCATTTGCTGGGCGATATTCATCGCATGTCGACATGCAATGGTTGGGTGAAATTCAAGACCCCGGATGCTTATGAAAGCCAGTTCACGACGGCGATGCATGTCGACACCACCGCGCCGACGCCGTGGCCGCTGGACACGCCGCACGTCTCCAACATGAACTGGATTCTTACGGACTACACCAAAGCCAACGGCGCCTTCGCCTACGTTCCGGAAAGCCATAAGCGCGGAACTCTTCCGCCAACGCCCGAGGCCATGGAGCGCGCCGTCCCGGTGGAGGCGCCTGCGGGATCCCTCTATTTCTTCCACGGCGCGACCTGGCATGGCGCGTTTCGCAAACAGACCGAGGGGCTCCGGCTGAGCATTCACGGCCTCTGCTGCCAGCCGCACTACATACCGCAGCAGGACTTTCGCGGACGCATCGCGCCGGAGGTGTTCGCGCGCAGTCGCGATCCGGACTACCTGAGGATGCTGACACGCGATGACGATCCCTGGCTGAAGCCAGCATCGGCGCTCTGAACACGACGAAGTAACGGCAGTCCGAGGTCGGGCTTGTATCGCACGACGCTGACGTGATGGCGGCGTTCTACCGGGACGTCATAGGTCTGACGCCGCATTCCGAAACGAGGCTCGCCAACGGCTTGAATCGCCGCTTCCTGTGCGGGGCCACCGTCGTCAAGCTTCGCTCGTTCGACAATCCTCCTCCGCTTGGCGTCCCGGGCGCGATGACCGCCTACGGGCTGCGAAAGCTCAACCTGTTTGTCCCCGACTTCGACGCCCTGATCGGTTGGATCGCGGGTGCGAGCGGCGCTGCGCCGGACGTACGCCACGGCAAGGCGCGCGATGGAGGCGGCCTGCGCTATCTCTATACCGACGATCTGGAAGGCAACGCCGGCCTGGATGGGCCGCGCGAGGGCGGCGCAACGGTTCAGGCCGGGATTGCCTGTTGCTGATTGTGCATAGTGGCTTTGGGCCGGATGCGGGCTCGGGGTTACAGCCCCGAGCCTGCTCCTGGCGCCGCAGCCGATCTGCTTCGCACACGGCGCTTCGACGAAGAGGTGCCGGGTCGCAGCTTTGTCGGCGTCAAGACCTGGCAGGGCCGTGAGACTTCAGGCGCGGTTCTTGAGCCGCCAGCATTCGTTGCCGTCTCACGGATATCGCAGCGATGCGTCGGCCGGTCGAGGAGCGCCATGGTCATCTGGGCGTCACCGAAGACTGAGGTCGCAAGCCCCGGCGCCGATAAAGGCGCGCGCTGGCTATGGCCGGATGGTCTGAGCGCCTTTGACCGGCAACGCCGAGCCCGTCGGGCATTGTCAGTAATTGTCGGAAAGTCGGCGGACCGGGCTGGGCGCCGTCTCCGCGAAGCGTCGGGGGCGTGTCTCCTACGCCGGCTTGCGGAAACGCAGCGTCTGACGATCGCTTTCCCCAACCGCCTTGTATTTTGCGGCGTCGAAGCCTGCCGGCGTGACGCCGCCCCGCGGAGCGGTCCAGGAATTCGGAGGCAGGGTCCAGACGCCGAAAGGATGATCCTTGGTGTCCTTGGCGTTCGCATTGACCTCCGATTCCGCCTCGAGCACGAGACCGGCCTTCCGGGCTGCCGCCACGATCGTCGCCTTGGCGACGTACCCGTCACTGGCCGGGCGGTTGTTGGCGACGGTTTCAGGGCGCGGATCGGCGCGGTGCTCAACGACGCCCAGGACGCCTCCGGGCTTCAGGGCGGCGGCAAAGTCGGCCATCGCCTTGTCGGTCATGCCGGGTTGCCACATCCAGTTATGAATGTTGCGGAAGGTCAGCACCATGTCGGCCGAGCCTGCCGGGACGAGGGGGCCGGAATCCTTTCCAAACGGAACATAGGTTTGCGGTCCCCAAACGGCTTGGTCGGCCAACGCTTCGATCTGCTTGCCCGTGCCGATATACTTGCCGCCGGTCGCCTTGGCGTAAGGCGCGAGAATTTCCGCGTAATAACTCCCGGGCGCGACCTCGACCACGGTCATGCCGCGCTTGAGGCCAAAAAAGGCCAGTGTTTCGGCCGGGTGGCGGTGCATGTCGCGCACCGTGTTGGCCGGCGAGCGGGCCGGATTGGCGATGGCGGCAGAAAGGCTGGCGTCGGCGGCAGGCGCCGCCACTGCTGCTGGCGTAGGCGAGGCGACTGGCGCGGCTCTGGGGGCGGAGGAGGCCATCGGCCCTGGGGCCTGGACAGTCTGGGCGGGCGCCTGTTCGGCATCGGACCCCATGGCGCAGGCCGAAACGGAGGCTGAAGCAAGCAGCAAGGCGGCGAGGGTAAGTTTCAAGGCGGCGTCCTCCGGGTTTGTCAGTCGTTGCGCGCCAACCTATGGCTCGCGCGTGCAATCGCAAGTCCCTGATGGGACACAAGGCCGGCAGCGACATGAAGCGCACGTAATGCTGCAAGGGCTCGCGCTAGCTCAAGACGAGCAGTCGCATGGCGCTCAGGAGCGCCGGTTCGTCGGGTGAGATCGCAACGGCAAGCCGTCGCGCGAAGGGTCGAAGCGGAGCCGCCGACGCCTCTGAAATCGCCGCCGCGTCAATTGGCGCAGCCGAATCCGCAGCGGCCAGAAAGCCGGCGAGCACGGCTGATGCGCGCGGGGAATGGACGAGTACCGCCTCGAAGCGCGGCTCGCCCAAGAGGTGGCGCGCGAGATTCGGTCCGGGCCGTTCGGCGGGAACCGCCCGGTAGATCGCCACGAACCGCGCATCCAGGCCCGCCTCGCGGAGGCCGCCCGCAAGGTCGCCGCGACTCTCCTGATTGCCGACATGCAACAGGCGGGCGCCCGTCTCCAGCTTCGCCCGGATGAGCGCGGCGAGCCCCGGTACATGGCTGTCGGCGGAAACGACGTCGGCGAACCGAGCGCCCTGCGCGGTCTCGGCGGTCCGTGCGCCCACGCAGAAGGCCGTAACATCCCGACGCCGCGACAATCGCTCGAACGCCCGGACGCCGTTGGCGCTGGTGAAGGCCAACGCGCTGAAATCGGGAATGTCGGCGTCGATCGGCTCGAGATCGAACAGCGGTTCCACGATTGGATGGAAGTCGAGGTCCGTCAGCCGGCGGGCTGTCGCCAAGCATTGAGGATGCGACCGCGTCACGAGGATGCGGGCGCTCATTCGGGCGCGGTGATGGGCGGGAAGGCCGCCTTCGGTCCGAGATCGTCCATTCGGCGGGCGGCGACGTCCTCGGCCAGGCGAAGACCGAACTCACCGGCGTCCTGTTCACTGGGATCGTGGCAAATGGCGCCGTCGGCGCGCCAGCGTCGCGACCCGTCTTCCGCCAGCACTTCGCCTGACATTTCCGCGCCGTCGGCGGTGAGCCGGAAATGGGCGGCGATCGGCGTGCGGCAGGAGCCGTCGAGCAGCCGCAGAAACGCTCTTTCGGCAGTCGCCGCCAGCCGCGCGGGCCGATCGTCCGTAGTGGCGCAGGCGGCCACAAGCCAGTCGGGCGCATCAACATGGAGCGTCACGCCGATGATGCCCTGGCCGGCGGCAGGCAGCATCTCCTCGATCGGGATGACCACGCTGGCCGTCTCGATCATGCCCAGGCGGCGAAGGCCAGCCGCCGCCAGCAGTGTCGCGTCAGCCTCTCCTTCCGCCAGCTTGCGGAGGCGCGTCTGCACATTGCCACGAAACATCACGACTTGAAGGTCGGGTCTTTGGGCCAGAATCTGGGATTTGCGACGCAGGCTGGAGCTGCCGACGATGGCGCGCGGCGGGAGGTCGGCGATCGAGCCGAACGGTCCGATCAGGCAGTCGCGCGGGTCCTCCCGGGGGAGGTAGGCCGCCAGCATGATGTGGCGGGGCAGCTTGACCGTCATGTCCTTGAGCGAATGGACGGCGATGTCGATCGCCCCGTCCTTCTGGGCGCGGTCGAGTTCTTTGGTGAACAGGCCCTTGCCGCCAGCCTCCTGCAGCGGCCTGTCCTGAATCCTGTCGCCCGTCGTCGTGTAGGTGTGGATCGTGCAAGCGATATCGCCGCCAGACTTCGCTTCCAGCAACGCGGCGAACATCTCGGCCTGGGCCACGGCCAGGGGAGACCCGCGCGCGCCGATGCGAACGGTGCGGGCGGCTGCCTCTGTTCCCCGGTACCCCTTCATCCGCTCCATCGGGAAACTCTCCTCAGGTTTCATTTGGCCGCCGTGCGGCGCGGACGCGAATCGTGCTGCTTCGCTGCGCCCTTGGCTTGGCCATCGGGCGCCAGCGGCGTACAAGCGCGACCGCGATGGCGCAACTCAAACTGCCACTGACCGTGCTCGGCATCGAGACCAGCTGTGACGAGACCGCAGCGGCGATCGTGCGCCTTTGCCCGGATAAGGTCGAGGTCCTGTCCGACCGCATCGCCAGCCAGACCGAAGCCCACGCGCTTTACGGCGGAGTTGTGCCCGAAATCGCGGCCCGCGCCCATGTCGAGCGGCTGGACGGCCTGATCAGGCTCGCCATGTCGGACGCTCGTGTTGTCTGGGATGATCTCGAAGGAGTCGCCGCCACGGCTGGCCCTGGCTTGATCGGAGGCGTGATGGTCGGGCTCTCGACGGCCAAGGCGATCGCGCTTGGGCGGAACCTGCCGCTTCTCGCAGTCAATCATCTTGAAGGTCACGCCCTGTCGCCGCGTCTTTCCGGCGACGTTCCCTTCCCCTATCTCCTTTTGCTGGTGTCCGGCGGGCATTGCCAGTTCATCGCGGTCGAGGCCCTTGGCCGGTATCATCGCCTCGGCTCGACAATCGATGACGCCGTGGGCGAGGCCTTCGACAAGACCGCCAAGCTGCTTGGTCTTGCAGCGCCAGGGGGACCGAACGTGGAACGCGCGGCCAAGGAAGGCGATCCACACGTCGTTGATCTGCCCAGACCGCTCCTTGACCGGCCTGGTCTCGACATGTCGTTCTCCGGACTCAAGACGGCGGTGAGGCGCGCGGCAGGCGAGCGGATGTTGACGGACCGGCGGCGGGCCGACATCTGCGCCAGCTTCCAGAGCGCCGTCGCCGACATACTCGCCGCTAAATCCGCCCGCGCCATGGCGCTGTTCGCATCGCGCCAGAAAGGTTCGCCGAGATTCGTCGTCGCCGGCGGCGTCGCCGCCAACGGTATGCTGCGCATGCGCCTTGAAGCTGAATCGCGACGCGCCGGCTTTGCCTTCTCCGCGCCGCCGCTGCGCTGGTGCACGGACAACGCCGCGATGATCGCGCTTGCTGGCGCGGAGCATCTGCGGGCGGGAAACTTCGCCCCTCTCGACGTCGCCGCCCGCGCACGGTGGCCGCTCGATCCCGAAGCCGAGCCTGCCTATGGCGGCGGAAAAAAGGGGGCGAAGGCCTGATGGCGGCTCCGCATTCTGGCATACCTGCCGCTTTGTTTGCTGAGATCTGATTACGGTCTGGAACGCTGTTCGTTGCTGGCCGTTGTTGGCGCGGGTGGTCCACCGCCGGACCCAAGGCCTGAGCGATGATCGACCGCAGACGTGCACTGGCATTTGCTTCCGGCCTCGCAGCCGCCAGCCTGGCGCTTGCAACCGCCGCAATGACCACCGTCCCGCACAATCCGAATTCCGAACCAGAATACATGTCCGGCCTCAAGGTCGAGGGCCTTGCCGGATACGATGTGGTCGATTTGCGCGGCCTGCCCGTCGGCGAGGTCATTCACGTCCAGGCGGATCACAAAGGCCGGACGCGCTACGTGCGGATTTCTCTGGACGGGGGCGGGGAGGCGCGCATTGCGGCGTTTCGCGCCAGCCTGAATGCAGACCAGAGGCGTATCGGCCTCCACCTGCCGCGCGATCTCGTGCTGGCGGAAGCCAGCTAATCGGCGACGTCCTACAGGTCGCAAGCGTTAGCTGATCCTTAGTCTGACCCTAAACGTTGCGGCGTCAGGTTCGGCCGCGTCTTCCCAAGGACGCCGCTGGGCCATCACGAGTTCGGCCTCGCCGGTCGAGACGGCCTTGAAGACTGTCACCTCCCAGTGATTGCCGCCCGCGAAGCCAGGCTGGAGCTGGTCCGAACTCGTCGGTCCGCCTGTCTCCGCCGTCTTCTCAACAATCGACGGCAGGGTCTGCGGCGCCCAAACATAGCCTGCTGTCGGGACGCCCGACAGCGAGACGGAGAACGTGTCTCCGACCTTGAGGTCGATCAGGCCGCCTGCGTCGGCTTCCGTCACATCGCGCACAACGCCGTCGGCGGGCGGCGCGGGCAGGCTTCGCGATTCCGGAGCATTGGACACGGGATCGTTCTCCACGGCTGTTTCGGCAACTGGAACGGGGTCTTCCGCCGGCTTGGTGCAACCCTCGGCGGCAAGGAGAAGTCCGAGGCTGGCCGCGCCGGCCATCATTCTCGATCGCCTGCTGATAGTCATGGCGCTGTCCCACTCCGTTCGACTGTCCCGAAGTTACAGTCAGGCGCCGCTGGCGTGCTGGCAAGTGTACCTCTGGTAGGGTCCAAAAGGGGATGACTGCAAGCCGCGAATCCGCTTAGCACCCGGCTATGTTCGACATCGACCTGACTGCGGTATTTCACGCGCTTGCGGCGCTCTTCGCGGGCGCGGCTGCAGCGTCCGGCTGGACGGCCGCCGTCATCGTCGCCAACACGGCGTTCGACGGTCTCGACCGCGGGCGGGCCGACCGTCACCTTCAGCGGGTCCTGGTCGCCACTGCGGGATTCCAGACGGCGCTGCTCTGCATCGCGGCTGGGTTTGCGCTGGTCTCGGCCGCCCATGCCAGCCTGGTGACGGCGGGCGTCGCCGCGCTGGGTTTCTTTTCGAACATCTGGACGCTGGCCCCCCGGCGCGACAGGACACCGGAAGGCCTCAGAAAGAAATCCTCGACGCGGCGGGTGGTCGCCGTCTCGCTCACCCTGATCATGACGGCCGTAGCGCTGACATCAGCCGTTTTCGCCGCGTTTGGCATCTAGATCTGGCCTGATCTAGACGCTCCGCAAGCAGGTCGCGGTCGCCGAAGACAGCGCATCGCTGATCTCAGTATCCGCGTGGACGGATTGCGGCAGCCAGCTCGAACCGCTGTACTGGCGGTTGTCGTGAGCCGCCTTGGCGAGACGCGCGAACTGTTCCGGCGTCAGGGCGGCTTCGATCGAGGATACGTAACAGCCGCATTTTTCCTGTGAGTTGCCCATACGGCTGAGGCAAACCTCGGTAAACTCGGTCTTGCCCGCGGCTGAAGCGCCGCAGGCCGACAGAACGGAGCTGAACGCAAGAAGGGACGCTACGATGGAAACTGGACGTTTCATGACACTCCCCTATCTGGATCCGGATTTGAAGTTGTCCGGTAGCAAAGAAGGCCGACTCTCCCGCCAGCAAGTCAAACGGAATCTACGAGGTTGTCGCGGGGCGGTTTTACGTTCGGACGGCTATCTCTTCGGCCGAACATGAGGATAGTGAAGCGCGGATTCATGTCTTGAAGTGGATCGCTGGATTCCATCCAAGACGATCCGGCACGAGCGAAATCCGGGGGAGGACATTTGAACGCCGCGATCAATGCCTTCGTTCGGGGCTTTCCGGACTTTCTCCTCTACGGCGGCGTCACGCTGGCGATGCTGGCGGCAGGCTGCGTCGCGCATGTGCTGTTCACACCGATGAAGGAAATGAAGCTCGTTCGGGAAGGCAATGCGGCGGCGGGGCTGGGCCTCGCGGGCATCGTCGCCGGACTGGCCATTCCGATGGCCGCATGCCTGGCTTCCGCAACCTCGGTCTACGACCTAGTCATCTGGGGCGTTGTCTCCATCCTCCTTCAGATGCTGGCCTTCCGGGCCGCCGACCTGCTGATGCGCGATCTGCCGAAGCGCATCGAGCGGGATGAGATCGGCGCCGCGCTTGTGCTTGTTTCGGTCAAGCTCGCGACGGCGATGGTGACGGCGGCGGCGCTCTGGGATCCCAATCTCGCGCGCGTCTGAAGACTGATTTCGGATAGCGGTTCTTGAACCACACTCCGGCCCTGAATCCGCCCTGAATCCGTCCGTTCCGGGCCGCCGGATTGAAAAGCCGCGAAACGACATGATCTTTCATGCTGGAGACGTGCATGAGAATCCCCGACTGGGTCGTCTACACCGTGGTGCTGATCGCCGTGATCACGACACTTTTTGTGCGCGGCGGCGAAGACGAGGACATCGGGCGGATACCGTCACCCTTCGATGTTTCGGAGCCGGACCCTTCGCTGATGGAGCCAGGACCGGCGCTGCCCGATCCTGATCCGTTCGACGAAAAGGTGCTTGTGCAGGTCGGATCAGCCGAGGATGGGATCGGCACGGCCTTCGCGGTCAACCGGTCCGGGGCCTGGCTTACGGCGCGGCACGTGGTCGATGGCTGTTCACGCATCGGGCTGGTCGTTGGAGGCGGACGGCTGGCCATGGTCGATGATGTGCGAACCTCGACGGATTCCGATCTCGCGCTTCTCTTCACCGAGCGAGCGCCGCGAGCGCTTTCCCTCGATCTTGACCGCGAGCTGCGAATTGGCGACGCCGGATACCATGTCGGTTTTCCGCAAGGCAATTCAGGCGAGGCCTCCTCGCAGCTTCTCGCCCGGTCGCAACTGGTCACGCGGGGACGTTATCAGCTGGAGGAGCCGGTGCTGGCGTGGGTCGAGACCGGGCGTTCCGGCGCTATCGAGGGAAGTCTGGCGGGCATGAGCGGGGGCCCGGTCTTTGACGCCGACGGTTCCGTCGTTGGAGTGACAGTTGCGGAAAGTCCGAGGCGCGGGCGGATCTACACGGCGGCGCCCGGGTCCATCGAACGCTTCCTCGACAGTCAGGGACTGATCACTCCGGAAAGCGAGGCGACGCCGTTGGCGGCCGCTTCCTACGCCCGCGAGGCCGACCGCCTGCGCCGAGAACTGGCCGTGGTCAAGGTCGTGTGCCGGGTGGGCGGGCTTTGAAGCTGGTCTTCGCTGACAGGCTGGTCATGGCGACACGCGCGCTCGGACCCCTTTGCGTGGGCGTCGATCCGCATCCGGCGCTTCTACCGGCCTTGTTCGGTCCGCCCGGGCCGGACGCCGCCGCACGCTGGGGCGTCGCCGTCGTCGAACGGTGCGTCGGCCGGGCCGTCGTCTGCAAACCCCAGGCGGGGCTGTTCGAACGATGGGGCGCGGCGGGCATGTCAGCGCTGGAGCGGGTCTGTCAGGCGGCGACGCGAGCCGGGCTCGTCGTTATCCTCGACGCCAAGCGCGGCGATATCGGCTCGACGGCGGAGGGCTATGCGAAGGGTTATCTTGGCCCGGACTCGTCCTGTCCGTGCGACGCCATTACGGTCAATCCCTATATGGGCCTCGACGCGCTGGAGCCGTTTGTCGCCGAGGCCGAGCGCCAAGGAAAGGGCGTTTGCGTTCTTGCGCGCACGTCCAACCCGGGCTCGGCGGATTTCCAGTCGAAACGGGTCGAGACCGCTGAGGGGGCCGCCGAACCGCTCTATCTCCACGTCGCCCGCGCCCTCGGGCCGATGATCGAAAGGCTGCGAGGGCCTGAAACAGGATGGTCCGGGCTGATGCTGGTCGCCGGCGCGACCGGGCCCGCCGAGGCCAGGGGGCTGCGTGAGGTCGCCCGCGAGGCGCTGTTCCTGGTTCCGGGCTATGGCGAGCAGGGCGGCGGCGCGCGCGAAGCGGTGGCCGGATTTGTCGATGGTCCCGGAGGTCGCGAAGGCGGGGTCGTCAACGCCTCGCGTTCGGTTTCGCTGCCGGGCAGCGCTCAAGCAGCCAACTCCGCTCGCGACTGGGAAAGCGCGATCGACCAGGCGATCGAGACGGCTCAGCGCGACTTGCTGGCCGCAGTCCGAAGCCGAATGCCCCAAGCCTGAAATCGGCCTCGCGGATCGAGCCGACAGCGGCTAGACGCGTGACTCGCGGATTGGGCGGGTGCGCTGAACCAACCTCGCGGGACGCCTTCTGGACAGGACACGCGATGCCCAGGGCCGACGCCACGACGATGAGGCCCAGTCGTGCGGCCTTGCTGTTCCTGCTGATCGGAAACATCGTCATCGGATCGGGGGTGCTGGCGCCTGCCGCCATGATCAATGCGATGACCGTCGATCTTGGCGTCAGCGCGGTCGCCATCGGCGCGCTGATCGGATGGGGGGCCGTCGTGCTGTGCATCGGCGCGCCGGCGTTCGGCTTTCTTACCAACCGGATGGACCGGCGGTTTCTGTTGGCGGCCTCGCTTGTCCTCTATGCCGTCGGACACGCAGCGTCGGCGTTCGCGCCCGACTACGAGACGCTTTTCATCATCCGCCTTGCGATGATCAGCGGCGCTGCCATCTTCACGCCGCAGGCGGCCAGCGCCGTGGCCCTCATGGTCCCCGAGGCGCGCCGCGCCAGCTCCATCGCGCTGGTCTTTATGGGTTGGGCGATCGCGGGCGCCGTGGTCGTGCCATTCATGAGCATTTTCGCCGAGACGATGAATTGGCGTTATCTTTATGCCGGCCTCGCCGTCGCCGCCGCCGTTGCCGCAGCGGGCGTTGTACTGCTGATGCCGGCCGGGCTTTATCCAGCGCGCATGACCCTCCGGACCTGGGGCGGCGTCCTTACGCGACCGCCCATTCTGTTCCTGCTGGGGACCACGTGCCTGCAGCTGATCGGACAGTTCACGCTCTATCCCTATCTCGCCGCCGAGCTCCGTCGGGCGACAGAGGCGGACGCGACTGGCGTCGCCCTAGTCTTCGGCCTCTACGGCGCCGCTGGCCTTTTCGGGTCGATCGTGGCGGCGAGGACAGTCGATTGGATCGGCGCGCCACGCAGCCAGCTCATCTGCCTTTTGACGCTCGCCGCCGGCCTCGCCGGATGGTCCTTGTTTTCCACATCGCTCGTTCTCACCGCAGGCAGCATTTTCGTGTGGGGACTCGGTTTCGGCGCCGCCGTTTCGATGCAGCAGGCGCGCCTCATTGCGGTGGCGCCCGCGCTGGCGTCGGCCTCTGTCGCGCTGAACACGTCGGTGCTTTATCTTGGCCAGGCGCTTGGATCGGCGATCGGCGGAGCGCTGATCGCGTACCGGTTTCCTTCCCTGCTGGGACCGGCGGGACTCGTTTTCCTGCTGCTGGCTTTTGCCGCGTCCGCGTGGGCCTACAGGCGTTTTGCCGCGTGAGGCGGTCGAGCATTTGAAGTGTAGACCGCGATTTGTGGTTGGGAGGACTCCCTACAAATCGATCTTCCGCTAGACGAAACGCTTCCATGCGGCCTGCCGCGTGACTCCCATCGCCTCTCCGATCTAGACTGTCGTAACAAGGGGCCGACTTGCGCGGCCTCGAGGGGAGGACGCTCATGAGACTTGGCTCGGGTCTGCTGACCGGGATCGCGCTGCTGGCGTTGTCATCGTGCTCACAAAAGGACAAGCCGCCTGCGCCGTTGACTGCGGCCGAGGTCAACGGCGCCGCCATAATCGCGGCTGACGATCGTCCCGGCGTCTGGCTGTCGCACGGCCGCACCTATTCCGAACAGCGCTTCTCGCCTCTGACGCAGGTCAACGCCGAAACTGTCGACCAGCTTGGCCTTGCCTGGTCGGCCGACCTCGACATGGGGCGCGGGATGGAGGCGACGCCCATCGTGGTCGATGGCGTCATGTATGTGACGTCGGCCTGGTCTGGCGTCTATGCCCTGGACGCGCGGACCGGCGAGCGCAAATGGACCTACGATCCCAAGATCGACAAGGCGCGCGGCGTCTTCGCTTGCTGCGACGTCGTCAATCGCGGCGTCGCGATCTGGGAGGGCAGGGTCTATGTTGGCACGATCGACGGTCGGCTTGTCGCGCTCAACGTCTCTGATGGTTCTGTCGCCTGGGAAAAGGTGACGGTCGATCAGTCGCGGCCTTACACCATTACCGGCGCACCGCGTGTCGTGAAGGGCAAGGTGATGATTGGCAATGGCGGGGCGGAGCTGGGCGTGCGCGGCTACATCACGGCCTATGACGCGGCCAGCGGCGAACAGGCCTGGCGCTTCTACACCACGCCCAACCCGGACAAGCAGCCCGACAACGCCGCCTCGGACGCCATCTTCGCGTCGAAGGCCAACGCCACCTGGGACGATGTCGGCGAATGGCGGGAAGCGGGCGGCGGCGGCACCGTCTGGGACGCCATGGCCTATGATCCCGAACTCGACATCATGTATTTCGGAATCGGCAACGGTTCGCCCTGGAATCAGCGGCTGCGCTCTCCGTCGGGCGGCGACAACCTCTTCCTGTCCTCCGTCCTCGCGCTCAAGCCCGAGACCGGCGAGTATGTCTGGCACTACCAGACCACTCCAGGCGAAACTTGGGACTATACGGCGACGCAGCATATCATATTGGCCGACATCGAGATCGGCGGCACTGTCCGCAAGGTCGCCATGCAGGCCCCCAAGAACGGTTTTTTCTACGTGCTCGATCGTGCGACGGGAGAATTGCTCTCGGGCGACAAATACCAGGACAATGTCAACTGGGCGTCCAGCATCGACATGGCGACGGGCCGTCCGGTCGAAGCGCCGGAAGCGCGCTACAAGGACGCTCCTTTCCTCACCTATCCCGGCCCGCTCGGTAGCCACAACTGGCACCCCATGGCATTCAGTCCGGAGACGGGCCTGGTCTACATCCCCGCCTTCACCATTCCGGCGGTCTACACCGACAAGCAGAGCTTCGTGTACCGCCCCGGCTTCTGGAACACCGGAACGGATCCGCTGGCCGGAGCCCTTCCCGGCAATGAGGCCGAACGCAAGGCCACGATGGCGTCCCTCAAGCAGGGCGGCCAGCTGGTCGCCTGGGATCCGGTGGCCAGGAAACCGAAATGGGCCGTGGACCATCCCTCCCCCTGGAATGGCGGAGTGCTGGCGACCGCAGGCGGTCTGGTCTTCCAGGGCGGGCTCGACGCGAAGTTCCGCGCCTATGACGCCGCCACGGGCGAGAAAAAATGGGAGACGGACGGCAAGTACCCCGTGCTCTCTGGCCCGATGAGTTATGAGATCGACGGAGAGCAATACATCGCGACAACGGCAGGGTGGGGAACCGTCCTGCCACTGCTGGGTGATTTCGGAGTGCCAAAAGTCGGCTCCGCCGAGTTGGGCCGCGTCATCGTCTACAAGATTGGCGGGGCCGCCACCTTGCCGGACTACGAAGTTTTCGAACTCGACAAGGTCCCGGCCGCAGAGGATTTCGGCAGCGCCGCCCAGGTCGCTCACGGCAAGGACGTCTATTACCAGAACTGCATGGTCTGCCATGGCGAGGCCGTCGTGTCGGGCGGCGTGATTCAGGATCTGCGTTGGGCCCAGGCGCCGGGTTCCGAAGAGAGCTTCAAGGCGGTCGTCCTCGAAGGCCAGTATGCCTCGGCCGGCATGGCGAGCTTTGCCGGCGCGTTGTCCGAGGACGACGCCGAGGCGGTCCGGGCCTACATCGTCTCTCGCGCCCACGAAGATGCGCAGCCGCCGGTTCCACAATGACGCATTAAGCCTTCAGGCTTTCCTGTCCGCGCACCTTTCCGAAGCCTTGCCAAGTGAATTCGATATATCTAAATGGTGTATCGAACGATCTAGTCAGGAGACAAAGCATGAGTCATCATCGACACTGGACCGGAGGCATGAGAGCGGACTGGAGGGATATCGCCGGGGCATTTCTGGCGGCTCAACATGGCCGCAGCGAGGACGATCGTCGAGGCGCCGGCCATGGCCGAGGTCGCTGGGGCGGTCCGCGCGGCGGCGGCCGGCTCCTCGGTCATGGCGATCTTCGCCTTCTGCTTCTGGTTCTGATTGGAGAGCGGCCGCGTCATGGCTATGACCTCATTCGAGCCATCGAGGAGCGGTTTGCCGGGGCCTACACGCCGAGCCCCGGTGCTGTCTATCCCTTGCTCACCCTTCTCGAAGAGCAGGATCTGATCCGTGCGACGCCCGAGGGCGCGAAGAAACTCTACGCGGCGACGCCGGAGGGCGAAGCCTATCTCAGGGAAAATGACGCGGCGGTGCAGGGCATCCTCACCCGCGTCAAGCTGGCCGCCACCGCCTATTCCAGCCAGACGGCGCCCGACACGGTATGGGAGGCGTGGAAAACGCTGAAACAGGCGATAAACCTGCCCCGCGCGCCCTGGACCGAAGGGGAGGCGCAACGCATCCGCGCCATTCTGGAGCGGGCGGCGCACGACATCGTCCTGCCGCCTGCGAACGGCGATTAATTACTTTGGGTTGCAGTAGACGAGATAGGACTCAGCTGCGGGGCCGATATTGCGCAGCGCGGCGATGTATCTGGCGTCCACTCTCGCGGCGGGGTCCTTGACGAAGGCCCATTGCAGATCGCCCTGATCGCTCTGGAACGTCACCTGATCGGCGGCCGCGATCGACCGTAGGCCGGGACTGTCGAGCTTGAAGACGAAATCGGCGTCGCTTGATCGGGGCGCCGCCTCGAACCTGCCTTCGATCATTTGCGCCTTGTCGCCCACGCGCATCTGGTAGGTCGCGCTCTGGCCCACGCGGGTCGCTGGCTGCTTGCCGAGCCGGGCCGTCATCGCGCCATTGTCGGGATTGCAGGTGGTGGAGAACCCTGCGGGCGCGCCGACCGCGCCGCCGCCATCTACCAGCGCCAGAATCGGATATTGTGGCAGCAGGCGCTCGTCCGAAAGCCAGGAAGATGTTGCGGAGAGGTTAAGCGTCGGCGTGAACGCCGGGGCCGTGGGCGCCGCGATGAGGGGCGATCCAGGCTCGGGCGCCGATGGTCCGGCGAGGGGCGCTGGCGCGGACGCGCAGGCGGCAGCCATCACGCCAGTCGCGGCGAGCAGGGCGAGACGGTTGATCATGATGATCCTCTCGATGGGTTGGCGTTTGAGAACCGGCGTGCCTGAATCATGTCAGATCGTGATGACGATTTTTCCCTTGGCGCGCCGTTCCGAAAGTTCCTTGATCGCTTCGGCCGCGCGCGCGAGCGGGTATGTCTTTGACACGTGTGGCCGAATTGCGCCCTCCTTGTACAGTCGGAACAGGTCTGCGAGGTTGTCGGCATGCGCCTTGGGATCGCGCGCCACGAACGCGCCCCAGAAAACACCGACAATCTGGCAGGATTTCAAAAGCGTGAGGTTGAGCGGGAGTTTCGGTATCCCCGCCGGAAATCCCACCACCAGAAATCGTCCCTCCCAGTTGAGCGCCCGCACGGCCGGTTCGGCATAGTCCCCGCCGACGCCGTCGTAGATCACGTCCACGCCGCCGCCGCCGATCTCCTTGATCTGGTCCGAGAAAGCCTTCTGCTGGTCACGCGACAGCGGATTCTCGGGGTAGACGAAGCCCTTGTGAGCGCCCTTGGAGATTGCAAAATCGACCTTGTCCTGTGTCGAGGCCGCCGCGATCACCTCCGCGCCCATGGCTCGTCCGAGTTCGACCGCCGCAAGGCCGACGCCGCCGGCCGCGCCCAGCACCAACAGCTTCTCGCCTGGCTGTATCCTGGCCCGGTCCTTCAGCGCATGGTGCGACGTGCCGTAGGTCATCAGGAAGGCCGCCGCCTCCTCGAAAGGCATCCCCTCGGGCATCCTCGTCAAGCGTGTGGCCGCGAGCGCAATTTCTTCGGCCATGCCGCCCGCGCCGCACGAACCGAACACCTTGTCGCCGACCTTGAGGCTTGTCGCTCCCTCGCCGACCGATAAGACGACGCCGGAAATTTCTCCCCCCGGCGAGAAAGGCCGGGGCGGCTTGAACTGGTACATGTCCTGGATGATCAGGAAGTCAGGGAAGTTCACCCCCACCGCCTTGATGCCGACCACCACTTCGCCGGCCTTGGCCACGGGGGAGGGCGCGTCCTCCAGCACCAGACTGTCCGGCAGTCCCGGCGCCTTGGAGAGAATGGCTTTCATCGAGGAACATCTCTTGCGGTTGATGGATGTGTGACGACTACGAAAACGCAAGGCCGGAAACACAGTCGCATGGCGCGACGGCCTTCCAGTTCACAGGTCCCGCCCGCCACGGCTCCAAGTCCCTCGAATCAAACTGCGCAAACGCAAATCAAACCGCGTGAATGCGAGCGACCGCGAAGGACCGGTTGAAGACGCGCACGGTCGATGCCGGTCCGTGTCTAATACTGCGCCTTCAAGAGCAGGACTTCCATCACCCGCCGGGCGTTGTCTGGATCAATATCCAGCATCTTGGCCAGGGCTTGAAGAAAGTCCGCCTCGGGTTTCAGCAATTGGCCGTCCGAAAGTATGATGTCCACGCAATGCGCGAAAACCGGCAGGCACATATCCGGGGACAGCGTTTCGCATGCTTCCTGCAGGGCGTTCGGTCGCGACTTCATGCGCTCATTGACCGAGGCGTCCGCCTTGGCGAGATCCTGCGGGCTGAGAGCGGTCATGGCTCGCGAGCGCGTCACTACGGACTTGATCGTCTCGACTTCCTTGGCGTCGAAATTGCCGTCTGCCGAGGCTGCGAAATAGAGGATGCCAAGAAAGGCTTCCGGGATCGACCAGCCGGTATTGCGGTGACGGAACCGGTCCGCCAGCTTGTCCACGTCGAAGGGTGACTTCGACTCCACAGCAAAGTTCTGGAACACATTCATTGTCCGCGATCCTGTCAAATTATCCATCTTCCCACCTCTGCACCTTGTCCAAGGGCCGGATTTCCCGCAGCGCCCAGAGAGCGCCAGTCCAGCCTAGCAATTGGGATATTTCGGATCGGCTGCAGTGCAGGGCTTCGGCGCCACTGGCACTGTCCGCCTGGGCGGCGTCCAATCGTCGATGCGCTGCTTCAGCACCTGCAACTGGTCCCGGCGGCGCGACAGATTTTCCTCCACATACCTATGCCAGTCGCTGTTGTCGAACACGGTCCATTTGACCTTGTTGTCGAACGCGTCCCACAATTCTTTCGACACGACGCCACCGCGGACCCCGGTGTAAACCGGCTCCGAAATTTTCTTCGCGATATCGTTGCGGATGCGCGTAACGTCCGCATCGACATCGGCCAGGGTCGACAGGCCGTCGAATTTGGTGTTGAGCCGGGCTAGGTCGGCGGCATTCTGTTTGGCGGTGGTTTCCGCGGCCAGGACTTTTCCCTCGGCGATCTCGACCTTCTTGTTGGCTTCGGTGAGAACGCGATCAAGGTCGTCCGAACCGCTCGACAGGACATAGACCAGAAACGATACCGCAGCGATGAGAGCGCCGGCCAACAGGACGGTCACGATAACGAGTTGCCGGCTGCTCTGCTTGGCCCGGTACAATTCCTCCGCCGAGGGTACGTCAGCGAATACCTTGGGCAGCACGCGCCCCGAAGACGAGTCGTCTCGAACGAAATCCATATCCCCTGCTCCATTCCCACAACAACCAGTCCACGGGTCTTCGCCCTACGGCCGCGGCGGCCGCTCTACATGCCTCGCCGCGTCGGCGTGCAACTAAGCAGATCGAGCCTTGCAAAGAAATCCAATTCGCGCGGATCGACCGGCTTGCTTATATTTCCACAGCCTCTCCCGGTTTGGGTGATGCTATTGGCCAGGTCCTCGCCGGACTTCAGAAGATTGAGGCGTATCGGGGCGGCGGCTTCGCCTTGAAGCAGCCAGTCAAAAGCTGGCGGGTCGGTCACGACGACAAGAGACTGTCCGGCGCGAAAAGATTCGCGCGCCCAGTTCGCATAATCTACAAATCTCTGTTTCCGGTCCTCGGAGCACTGGTTCAAGGCCCCGCCCGGCTTGGCCGTCTCGCACCCGGGCAGGAATTGCATCCGCCGCAGCTGGTAGGCGCCCCGCAGCAGCAGATCATCGGCCGCGGGGGTTGGGCCGGGCTGGCAAAGCGGGGATTCGGCCGAGGCCGAAAGCGAGGATTCGCCGGCGGCGATGTGCGCCAGACAGGCAAGGCGCTTGGCGCGCGGATCGCTCAAGCTGTTGGATGCGTCTTCCAGCACCAGCTTCCAGGCGGGGGAAGTGTTCGCCGTCCGAGCGCCAATCGCAGCAAGATAGTAATAGGACTGCGCCGAAGGCTGCGCCGCGCCGGGTTGTGCTCTTAGCCGGACCGACTGGCGAAAGGCGTCGGCGGCCCTGATCGAATCATTGTCGAACCAGGACATGCCGATCTCGTAATAGGCTTCGGACGTCTCTCCATACCGGTTCGATTCCTCCCAGACAGGCCGGACAACGGAGCGCGGTTTTCCGAGGTCATCGCGCTGCAAGCGCGCCTGTTCGCGCAGGGCGTTGCCTTTCTGCTCGTCGGTCAGGCCAGGCCCGGTCGGCAGGCCGCTGAGGCGCGAATAGGAAGCGTCCGCCTCGACCAGTCGGCCCATCGCCTTCTGGAGCTTCGCCAGGGCGAGGCGGCGTGCGGCCGTTTCGACCTTGACAGCTTCCAGCCACGCCCGGAGGGCGTCATCGCGCCGTCCGCCCCAGGCTTCTAGGTTTTTCGCCCGGCCTTCCGACGCGTCGGCCCTTGACCCTGCATCCCGCGTGAAATTCACAGCCGCCAGATAAGCGCATTCCGCCTGCAGGAATTGAGGATCGGCAGGCCGATCTCGCGCCAGGAGGGCCGCCGCATCGCCGATACACATCTGGACCTGTGCGTTTTTCCCGTTTTTTGCCGATTCAACCACGCAGGCGCGCAGGACCGCCTCGATTTTCTCACGGTTCGGCGAGAACTTTTCAGGCGGGACGGCCTTGACCTCCCTCAGCGTCAGCATGGAGACTTCCAGCGACGCCGGCCAGCTATTCTTGCCTTTAATGGTCGGGCAGGCCTGGCCCCAGGCCGGGCTAGACGCCAGCAGCGTAATCGCCAACGCGATCGCGCCAGTCGCCAATCGAGCACGACCCCGGAAAAGCTCCACCATGGAAGCCCCCTCCCTGTTATTGTTATCTGGCCCGGGTTGAAGTTAACAGCCCCCGTCCCAAAGGGAAGGGGGTCGGACCGATTACCTCAGTCCGTTGCCCAAGCGCCGCTCAGGCGTGTCCGGCGGTTGCCGCGCCGACGCCTGCGCCCCGAAGTCGATTTTCTTGACGCCGCTGCGGCTTTGCGAAAGCCTGCTGACAGCCGCGTTCCGGGCGGGAGGAGGGGATTTGATGCGGATCGCCGGCCTTTTGTGCTTCGGCCTTCTCATGGCCTGCGAGGCCCAGTCGACTGGTTCTAATGTGCAAGGCGCCTCGGCGACGCGCTCTGTCGAGATCGCGCTGGTCGCCAACGCCGAGGCGGGAACCGTCTCGCTGGTCGATGTCATGGCCCGCAAGATTGTCGGCGAGGTCGATACAAATCCAGAGCGGAAGAAAGTAACGCGCCCGGGCACGCCCAACTATGCGCAGGACACCGACGTGTCGCCGGACGGCCACACGCTCTACGTGTCGCGAGGCTATCTGGGCGACGTGGCCGCCTTCGACATCCCCAGCGGCAGGCGGCTCTGGGTACGCGATCTCGATACGGGGCGCGCGGATCACATGACGATCACCCCTGACGGCAAATGGCTGTTCGTTTCATTATTGTTCGACAACCAGGTCGAGAAGATCGACGCTGCGACAGGCGAGGGGAAAGGGCGGTTCCCCACAGGAGTCTATCCGCATGACAACCAGATTTCCGGAGACGGCAGGCACGTCTACAATACCAGTCTTGGTCAACTCGGGGATTTGCCGGCTGGCGCGCCTCCCAAGGTAAAGCCGGCAAACCCTATCCAGTTCACCGTCGCCGATATCGACACGCTCGAAGTCGTTGACAGCTTCGTCATGCCGCTCGGCATCCGACCGTGGCACATGAACCCCGAGGGGACGGCATTTTATGCGCAGACATCGAATGCTCATGCTGTGACGATGTTCGACTTTCCGTCGGGCAAGGAAACGAAGCGGCTGGACCTTCCGGTCGCGGCGGGTGTGAGCGACAAGGACTGGGATTTCGAAGCGCCACATCACGGACTGGCGCTGTCACGCGATGGCTCGGTCTTGTGTCTTGCCGGACGCGCGTCGGACTATGCGGCGCTGGTTTCAGCCCCCGATCTCAAGCTCATAGCCATGATCCCGCTCGACGACGCTCCCGGCTGGTCTGCGATGGCTGACGGCGATCGCGTCTGCCTTCTCGCCAATACTCGGGCCGACACGATCTCGGTCGTATCGGTCGCCGAGCGCAAGGAGGTTGCGCGCATCCCGGCTGGCGACGGCCCCAAGCACATCACAGTCGCCCGCCTGCCAGCGGAAGTCGTCCGGGCCGCCGCCGGGCCGGCGGGCTGACAGACCATTGCGTGGCTGATCACCGATGAAACCTGCGCGCGGCTATTTTGGCATCGGCGCCGAGGGCGTCTCCAAGCCGATGAATCTCGGCGCCCTGATGCGCACCGCCAACGCCTTCGGCGCAAGCTTCACGTTTTCCGTCGCCGCCTCGCGCAACATCCGCCTCGCCTACAAGGCTGACACCTCGAAGACGTTCGAACACGTGCCCTATTACGAGTGGGACGCGATCGAGGACGTGCGGCTGCCGGCCGGCTGCCAGCTTGTCGGGATCGAACTCGCCGACGACGCCGTCGATCTCCCCAGTTTCCGCCATCCGCCCTCAGCCGCCTATGTGCTGGGCCGCGAGAAGGGCGATCTTTCTCCAGAGATGCTGGCGCGGTGCTCGCACGTCGTGCGTATCCCGACGCGCTTCTGCATCAACGTTTCACTGGCCGGCGCGCTCGTCATGTATGACCGGGCCCTGTGCCTTGGCGGCTATCCCGCGCGGCCGGTCATGCCGGGCGGGCCTCCACCGGAGCTGACACGTCCCTTGAAGGCGAAGTAGAGCCCGCCCAGACCCAACACCGCCGCCAGTCCGCCCGCGACGATGAGCAGGGCGCCTTGATCCTGGGGCTCCAGACCTCGGACCGCCATCGCGCCGAGCAGCACGCACAGCGTCGCCACAAGAGCCAGCCAGCAGACCCGAGCCGCTCGGCTGATCAGGCCGCAGATGGGCGCTCTTGTGCGCCACTCCCCATGGATCCACCGTCCCAGCGCGATCAGGGCGAGACCGGCCGCCGCTGGCGGCAAGGTCAGGAACGCGACCGTCGTTACCGCGTCCGCAGAGTTCTCCAGCTCGATGAAATTCGCGAGCGCGACGGTTGCGACCAGCGCCATGGCGAGGACCAGGACCGCGCCTAAACCCATCACGATCGCCCCGCCCAGACGTCGCCAAACTCCGTCCCGCAACTCCTGTAGTCGTTGCCGTTGTCGCATCACCATCCCCGAGATCGGCCCCCCTTTAATCGGGATCGGTTAAAGGCGGATAGGTTGATCTGCCTCAAAGTCCAAAACGACTTTCCTGCGTCCGACGGGAGGCAGGATGCTTTAGCCGTCAGGCTCGATGGTAAAATAAGAGTTCGACCACCGGCAGCGGAAACCGCGCCAATATGATCCACTTCGATTGGAAATCCCAAGGGACGCCTGGGATTCATCGCATCCCATTAAGCCCGTTTTCAAGCCTTCGTGCCAGTTTGATCCGCAAGAGAGGCAGCCGCCAAGAGCCGCCTTGAAGAACAGGTGTGGTGATGGCCAAGACGGTTCTGGTGGTCGATGACGATCCCACGCAGCGCAGGCTCCTGCAGGCGGCGGCCGAAAAGCAGGGCTTCCGTGCCCGCGTCGTCGAGAATGGCGACCGCGCGCTGGAAGAAGCCTCCGACGCCAAGCGAGGCGTCGATGTTGTCCTCCTCGATCTCGTCATGCCAGGGCTTTCCGGCATGGAGACCCTCGAGCGTCTGATGGAACGCCGGCCTGACTTGCCCGTCATCGTGCTCACGGCGACGGGCGGCATCGACACCGTCGTCCAGGCCATGCGGGCGGGCGCGATCGATTTCTTTGTCAAGCCGGCGAGCCCGGAACGCATCGCCATATCGATCCGCAACGCCCTCAAACTCTCGGATCTGCGCGTCGAGGTGAAACGCCTCACCCGGAAAACCGGCGGGTCGATGGGCTTTGGCGACATGATCGCCGCAGCCCCCGCGATGCGCCAGGTCGTCCGCCTCGGTCAGCGCGCCGCCGCGTCCACCATTCCAATTCTGATTCTGGGCGAAAGCGGCGTCGGCAAGGAAGTCGTCGCACGCTGCATCCAGGGCGCGTCCGAGCGCTCGGGCAAGCCTTTCGTCACGGTCAATTGCGGCGCCATTCCAGAGAACCTGGTCGAGTCGATCCTGTTCGGTCACGAGAAGGGCTCTTTCACTGGCGCACATGAGAAAAAGCTCGGAAAGTTCGTCGAGGCGGACCAGGGCACGCTTTTCCTCGACGAGGTCGGCGAACTCCCGCTTGAAATGCAGGTGAAGCTGCTGCGCGTTCTGCAGGAAGGCGAGGTCGACGCCGTCGGGTCGCGCCGTCCTACCAAGGTCGATGTCCGCATCATTTCCGCGACCAACCGGGATCTCGCGACCCAGGTCCAGGAGGGACGCTTCCGCGAGGATCTTTACTACCGCCTCAATGTCTTCCCCATCGAGGTGCCCTCGTTGCGCGAACGCCGGGAGGATCTGCCGGCCATGGTCGAGCACTTCATCCGGCGCTTCAACGCCGAGGAGGGCCGCACGGTTCCGGGCGTCACCTCCGAAGCGCTTTCGATGCTCATGTCGTATGACTGGCCGGGCAATGTGCGCCAGCTCGAAAACTCGGTATTCCGCGCGATTGTTCTGTCAGACGGGGCGGCGCTCAAGCCCGACGACTTCCCGCAAATATCGGGCCTGAAGGCTGAAGGCGGCCATGGCTTTCCCCCGCCATCCCTTCCGGCCAACGACGTCGCGACCGACGCACCGGTGCTGATCACGGACCTCACCGGCGATCTGCGGAGCCTTGAAGCAATCGAGCGTGACCTTATCCAGTATGCGATCGACCATTATTCCGGGCACATGTCCGAAGTCGCCCGCCGTCTCGGCATTGGCAGATCGACGCTCTACCGCAAGGTGCGCGAATATGATCTGCGGGTGCGGGAGGATGGCGAGGATCTCGAGGCGGCCAGCTGATTCGGCGCTGCGGGGCGCCCCAGCCTCCGCAGCGCCTTTTCATGGCGTTGCTCCCTCGCAGAGGAAGACGCTGAGATAGTAGGGCGTCGGGTTGTCCGGCATCTTGCCTGCGTTCAGCGCCAATCCGCCCCTTGCCTCTACAAAAGTACGAAGCGCGGTCCCTGCTTCGGCCTCGTTCTTCTCGGCCCGGACCTCGTCGCTCCTGATCTTGTAGCCGGAAAGGCTGTTGCGGTCGTCCGGGAAGTCGCGCAGCCGCAGGCGGCCGATCTGGAATGGCAATCCTGTCGTTGCGCTAGCCCCGGCAGCCAACTGACGGGCCTGTTCGGTCGCCAGCACCTCATGTACGCTGGTCGCCCGCGCTTTTGCGCCCTCGACGCGGCAAAAAAAGACGTCGATGTCGATGCCGGTCGCGATCCGCGCCTGCTGGCTGACCTCCTTTAACTGCTGGATCGCGTCGCTCACTTCAGGCGCCTGCCGCAAGTCGGGCTCCGTCGCCGCCGGCGCTCCGGCTTGTCCGAGGCCTCCGGCAACGGCCGCCTCTGAAGCCGTCGCGGGCGGCGGGGCTGACGGTTTCGCCAGCAACAGTGCGTCGATGATTTTCTGGGTGTCGTTGAGCTTGGCCTGAAGCGCCATGTTGGACTGGTCCGCGCGCGCCTTCGACTCCTGCGCCGCCGCGTTTTGCGCCATCGCGTTGGAGCTGGTGGTCGCCGCCAGATAGGTGCTTGCCACCGTTGCGATCAGCAGCGCGATAGTGACTCCGCCCCAGATGCGGTTGGCTCGCGCGACCCGCTTCAACGCCTTTTCCCGGTCGGCTTGCGCGCCGCGGATTTCCTCCAGCTTCTTGAGTTCCTGATTGGTGCGCAGCTGTTCGGCGGTGTTGCTGTCGTTGATGTAATCCCGGTGATCTCCGGTTATGTCAGGTGAACCTGCCTTCCATTCGGCAAGCCAGGCCTTTGCCGAGTCCAGTTCCGACCCGCGCAACAGCAAGGATTCGGACTTACCCTGGCCGCGCCAGCGGATCGCCAGATCGCCAAGCCGCGTGTGTTCGCGTACCCATGCAAGGTCCGTCCGGAGCGCGATTGACAACTGTCGGAGCGCCGCCCCGAAGGAGTTGCCGCGCGAAAAGAAGATGTAATTCAGCCGCCGCAGTTTTGGCGGCGTCTCCGCTTCCGCGACATCGATTGCAACGATCGGAATAATGCGCTTGGAAAGCGCTTCCGCGCGGTCCAGTTCCCAGCCGCAGCGCTCGGACGCGACAAAGGCTGGCGAGAGGACGTAAACAATCGTGTCGGCCTGCTGCAAGAGATTGTCGAGGCGCGCCTGCCAGTCCTCGCCCGGCGCGATGTCGTGACGATCCAGGAATGGATCGAAGCCGGCTGCCTCTAGCCCGGCCAGCAAACCTTCCGCGAAATCGCCGCTGTCCGAGCGGGCGTAGGAAATGAAGACCCGCAGTTTCTGGCTTGCGTCGCTCACCGTTCCCGCCCCGACCGCTGCTGGTCAACCTACCAGAAAGCGGGCGGTCACGAAAGCGGCGGGAAGCCAGTCGGCCTCGCTCGCGGAACAATTTTCACGTTCGGGATCGAAGGTTGCTCTGGATTGATTGGTGTACACACTGATTCACCGATCAACCCGATAGAGGTCGATCGCACCAGTTTCTAGGTCTTGGGCAGCAGACCTTCCCGTTGCGCCCTCTTGCGAGCCAGCTTCCGAGCCCGACGAACGGCTTCGGCTTTCTCGCGCGCGCGTTTTTCCGAAGGCTTCTCGAAATGGTTGCGGCGTTTCATTTCTCGGAAGAGGCCCTCCCGCTGCATTTTCTTCTTCAGCGCTTTCAATGCCTGGTCGACATTGTTGTCGCGCACGACAATCTGAACGATGTGACACTCTCCATGGGTCGGACCGGTCCGCCCGCGCGGTTGACCGGCCAATGCCGAAAAGACGCCAACGACCCCGGACCGGGGCGCGCGACGCCGCTCGAACGTGTTATATTTCCGGCTCCCAATGACGGGGGCTGGGCGTTCCGATAGCATAGGAAAACCCGCCTGCCTACTCTCCCCGGAGACGGTTCCAGAGCCGGCGCAAAGGGCAGAAGCCGGCACAAGGAGCAAGAACCATGGACGCGAAACCCGAACGCCCCGCGCCCAGCGACATCTACCGCGCGCGGCTTCTCGACGCCATGCTGAAGACCGTGCCTGAAAAAGGCTGGACCCGTGCCGCGTTCGATGCGGCGGCGGTCAAGGCAGGTCTCTCGGCGGGAGAGGCCACGCTGGCGTGCCCAAATGGTTTTGCCGATCTGATGAACGCCTTCGGCGCCAAGGCCGCAAAGGCTGCCGAGGCGCAGCTTTCCGGCACGGCCGGCGGGGGCCTGAAAGTTCGCGATAGAGTCGCCGCCGGCGTCCGCGCCTACCTGGCGGCCCTCGACCCTCACAAGGCGGCGGTCAGGCGGGCCGCAGGCTCTCCGGCGAACCTCGTCACGGGCCCGCAGGCCGTCTGGGCGGCCGCAGATGCTATCTGGGCCGCGATGGGCGACACATCGACAGACGCCAATTGGTATTCCAAGCGGCTCATCCTGTCGGGCGTGATCGCTTCGACCTTGCTGGTCTGGCTCGGAACCGATGATCACGCCGAGATCGCTGCCTTCCTCGATCGCCGCATCGAGAATGTGATGGAGTTCGAAAAGAACAAGAAGAAAGCGCAGGATTTTCTGGGCGGAGTTCCCAACCCATTTGAAATACCCGGAGCAAAGCTCAAACCCAAATCCTGAAAAAGGATCACGATTTAGGTCGCAGTCTCACCAGATGGCCCATCTTGCGGCCGTCGGCCGTGCGCCGCTTGCCATAGAGATGGACTTTTGCCCCATCGGCGGCGTGGCGTGGCCAATCGTGGATTTCCGTCCCAAGCAGGTTGATCATCTCACCGTCCGAATGACGCGCGGGATCGCCGAGCGGCCATCCGCATACGGCGCGGATATGCTGCTCGAACTGGCCGGTCCGGCAGGCGTCCTGGGTCCAGTGACCCGAATTGTGGACGCGCGGCGCGAACTCGTTGGCCAGCAGCCTGCCGTCCTTCGTGACGAACAGTTCAAGCGCCAGCACGCCGACATAATTGAGTTCCTCCGCCAGTCGCCTTGCGAGGCGCGTCGCCTCCGCGAGCAGCGCGGTCGGCACGGTTGAAGGAAAGGTGGACCGCCTCAGCACCCCGCCGGAATGCACATTCTCGGGCGGATCGTACGCCGCGACTTCACCGTCCGCACCCCGCGCGAGCAGAACCGAAATCTCCCGGTCATGCTCGATCCATGCTTCCAGGATCGACCGTCCGCCCTGCATCTCGGCCCAAGCGGCCGCCGGCTGGATTTGGCCGGACAAACGTATCTGGCCCTTGCCGTCATAGCCCGAGAAGCGGGTCTTGAGGACACCGGACCCGCCAAGCTGGTCAAGCGCCGCCTGGATCTGGTCCGCCTTGTCCACGCGCACGAAGGGCGCGGGTTCGACGCCGATGTCCCGCAGGAACGACTTTTCCGCCAGCCGGTCCTGGGAGACCGCGAGCGAGCGCGCATCGGGCCTGACCGGCGTTCCGGCGGCGGCGATCGCATCGACGGCATCGACGGGAATGTTCTCGAATTCGATTGTGACGACCTTCACGCTGGCGGAGAACTCCAGCAGCGCAGCGCGGTCGTCGTAGGGCGCGATCCAGGTCTTTCGGGCGACGCGCGAGGCCGGACAATCCTTATCCGGGGCGAACACATGGACGTCGAAACCGAGGTCGGCGGCCGCCAGCGCCAGCATTCTACCGAGCTGACCTCCGCCGAGAAGCCCGATCGCGTCGCCCGGCCTTGCCAGCACGCCTTGCGACTGGGCCGCCGTCAACTGGGCCGCCGTCATCGCGGGTCTTCCACGCTTTCGGGGACGCCGTCGGTCTGCGCGGTACGCCACGCCTCGATGCGCGTCGCGAGCGCCGCATCCGACGTCGCAAGGATCGACGCCGCGAGAATGCCCGCATTCGCCGCCCCTGCCTCCCCGATCGCTAGCGTACCCACCGGAACGCCGCGCGGCATCTGCACAATCGACAGCAGGCTGTCGAGCCCCGACAGCGCGCCCGACTTCACAGGCACGCCCAGCACAGGCAGGGAGGTCATCGCGGCCACCATGCCTGGCAGGTGCGCCGCGCCGCCTGCGCCTGCGATGATCACCTTGATCCCCCGCCCGCGCGCTGACCTGGCATAGGCGGCCAGACGGTCAGGCGTCCGGTGCGCGGACACCACCTTCGCCTCGTAGCTCACGCCAAACTCGTCAAGTAGCCGCGCCGCCTCCCTCATGGTCGGCCAGTCGGACCGGCTGCCCATGACAATGCCCACCACGGGTCCAGCGAGCGGCGCACTCATTCATCTCTCCAGGGACGCCCGCAGCGGCTTGCAACGCCCCGGTTCAGGAAAGCGGTGAACTATAGGCGCCACAGCGGCAACCGCAATCGGAGCGCGAAACAGCAAGCGCCCCGCATGTTGCATTAAGCGAAGCAAACATCGCTATCATGCTGGCATCATTGCGGAAAAGCAGTAACTGGGGTATTTATCTAGCGGGGATGAACGGTACAGGTCCGGGGGTCGATATGAAAAACATTCTTGCGAAGCGTGCAGCCGAATATTCGAAGACAAAGAACGGTGACACGACAGTCTTCAGCGTGACGCCCGCGTCAGGACCCAAATTCTGGTACCTGATTGTCATAGGCACCCTCATTTTCCTGGCTGGTTTTATGGGGCTGGGTATTTTTGCGTGGGTCATGGGCGGCGGCGCCGTCGCCTACGGGCTGTTTCGCGACCAGAGGCCCGCCGCGCACAAGACGCCGGCCAGCTTCAGCGTGACGCCTGCAAGCATCACAGCAGGCGGCAAGACGTTTTCAAAGGACGAATTCCACCGTCTGATCCTCAAGAATCCGATACTCGAACGCGCAGGGCTCGACGTCTACACCTCGAACGCCAACATCGCGGCAGGGATGGAACAGGTGATGAAGCTGGGCGAGGTGTGTTACGGTCTCGATGTCGAAACCGGCGGCAAGGCCCACTATCTGGCTGGAGGGATGGACTATACGACAGCCTTCGGTCTTCTCACGGACACATCGAGAATTCTCGGGCTTGAAACGAAGTAGTCGGACGATGCAGCTCGTTTCTGTCATGTCGCCGATCCAAGTGGACCGGCGCTCGGGTATGCGTCAAGGCTTGCTTCATCCATGCCGTTGGGGGCCGCGATTAAGCGCCTGCTAACGGGTATCGGGTCTCTTCGGGCGAGGAGATGGCTCGATCGATGAAGTTTCTATCCATATTTGCGGGCCGCAAGCGGCTCCAGCGCACCGCGCCTGACGCGGAGGCGAGCGAAGCGGGGCCACAGGATGGAGCCTTGCGCGCCGCCGAGCTTCTGGGCGTTCCGCAGGCACACCTCACGCCGCAGGTCCGCGCTGCGTTCAACGCCCTGATGGGCGAGGTGGACGCCTTGCGGCTTGAGGTCGATCAGTTTCAGCTCCTGCTCGCCGACGCCGAAGCCTCCGCCGACTATGATCCGCTGGTGCCCGTCTACAATCGCCGCGCCTTCATGCGGGGCGCTTCCCAGGTGGTCGCGATGGTCCGCCGGCATGAGGTGGAAGCCAGCCTTATCTATTTCGACCTCAATGGATTCAAGGACATCAACGATCTGCACGGCCATGCCGCCGGTGACGCCGTCCTGCGCGCTGTCGGTGAGACCCTGATCCGCCAGACCCGCGAGACTGACCTTGTCGGCCGGATTGGCGGCGACGAGTTCGCAGTCGTCCTTACCCACCTCAACGCCGCGGCCGCCTCCGCCAAGGCCGAGACGCTGGCCGCCGCCGTCTGCACCGACCGAGTCCTGCACAATGGCGTACCGCTGGTCGTCAATGCGGCGTTCGGCGTCAGCCACTTCAATGCTGTCGATTCGGCCGAACAGCTCCTCGCGGCTGCGGACGAGGCGATGTATGCTGACAAGGCGCTGTACCGCCGGGCCCGCGCCTGATTCGCCGATCCTAGCGCGGGTCGCCGAAGCCGCCCGGGCTGCGGCCCTGCCAGCCGCCGCCGCGTCCGCCGCCCCAGACTTTCTCGCCAATCAGGCAGTCGGTCTTTTCTGTCGGCAGCTTGAGCTGGACGCGCTGAATTCTGGCGTCTTGCTCAACGCGATCCGTCCCGGAATCCGCGAACTGGATGGGCGAGGCCTCGGGCGCCACGTCGCGACCGGCGATCTCCATCACAAGCTTCTTGCGGATCGTCGCCGCGAGGTGCCGAAGGTCATAGACCGGGGCGATGAACGCGGCGGGGCCGCCAATCACGCAGTGCTTGTAGTAGCGGTCGAGGTGGTCGATGTCGTAGAATTCCTTCGGCTTGTTGAGCATGATCGGCAGGCCGTTGATCGTGATGTCGCGCTTCAGCACCTCGTCCCGCGTGAGGTCCACCTGGGGGCCGGTATTGTTGGCTCCGTCGCCCGAGACGTCGATGACCCGACGGTGCGAAATGAACTCGTTGGTCTCGATGAGTTCGGTCGCCTTGATCAGCGCGCTCGAAATCGATGTGCGCTGTTCGCCATAGATTTCCTCGGCCGCCAGCCGGTCGGCGAAGTCCCTGGCGGCCTTCGGGCTGTCGATAATGGTCCAGCCGATGGTCTGCACGGGTTCGTACATCCCGGCCCATTCCATGTAGGTGACGGCGATGCGCCCTTCGGGTCCTGACGTGATGGCCTCGATCACGTCCTTGCTGCGAAAGGCGTCGACATAGCCGTTCCGCTGCAGCTCGTGTTCCTCGTAGTCCATCGACTGGGAGACATCGACCGCCAGCACCAGCTCGACATCGACGGCCTTGCGGACCTGCGCCGACGCGCTTCCGCCGGCAGCCAGAGCGGCCGACCCCGCCATAAGGGCGGCCCTGATCCGCCCGGACACAGAGTTCAGCACCTGACACGCTCCTCCGAAGATCGGCAGCTTGCAGCCCAACGTCTTCGCGAGCAAGCTCGCTTGCATCACGAACTCACGAGCGGGACGCGTCAGGCGGCCGCCGCATGGGTTGGGAGGAAACGATGACGATTGGCCCGATCAGGCTTGGCGGATTGGCCCTGGCGTTATCCTGGGGCTCGGGAGTTTCGATTGCGCAATCGCCCCCGGCGACTCCCCCCTGGCAGGCGCCGCGTGCGGCCGACGGCCGTCCCGACCTGCAGGGCGTCTGGACAAACGCTTCAATCACCACGCTCGAGCGCGCCGACCGCTACGACAGCACCGTGCTGTCTCCGGGAGAAGTGGAGCAAGCCACCCGCGAGCATCCCCAGATCGTCCGTATCGAGACGGAGGACATCGCCACCACACCGAGGGAAGGGCTCCTGACGGGCAAGGATCTGCTGGCGGGACGAGGCTACAACGCTTTCTGGATAGACCCCGGGACGCGCTTTGGCGTCGTCAGGGGTCAGACGCGCACCGCCTGGATCACCGATCCTCCATCCGGCAAAATCCCGTACTCCGCTGCCGGCAGGAAGCTTGCCGAGGCTGGCGAAAGGACGCTGGGATTTTCCGACCCAGAATCCCGCCCGCTGCCCGACCGTTGCCTCGCCACCGGGGGACGAACTGGCCCCCCAATGGTCAACGGCCTCTACAACAATCACTACCAGATCGTTCAGACGCCGACCCATGTCGTCATCCATACCGAGATGATCTCCCACGCTCGCGTCATTCCGCTGACGGCCGAAGCCGGCGACGCGCACGGCCCACCGGCCTTGCATCCGTTGTTCGGCGATTCGATCGGCCGCTGGGAAGGCGACGCGCTGGTGATCGAAACGACTAACTTTCACCCCTGGCATGGCTGGCAGGACCATCCCGCCTACCTTTCGGGAACGGCGAGGGTCACCGAGCGCTTCACGCGGGTGGCGCCTGGCGAGCTGCTCTACGCCTTCACGGTTGATGACCCGGTTTTCTACGCCCAGCCATGGTCGGGAGAAATGACATGGTGGAATGACGGCGAGCGTCTCTACGAGTACGCCTGCCATGAGGGAAATTATGCCATGGCAGGCATTCTCAAGGGCGCCCGGGTCCAGGAAGCAAAAGGTGCGGAACTCAAACCCGCGAATGAGGAATGACTAGTTTTAGCCCAGCCTTACCACATCGACGCCAACCGACAGGCTCGATCCGCCTGCGCCCTCAAAGGAGCCCGAAATGGGCGTCAGTTCCTCTCCGCCGCTGGCCGAAGCCACGGGGATGAGGTCGCCGTCGTCGATGAGGCCGTTTGTGGCGTCGAGTTCGATCCATCCGACGCTGGGGATATAAACCTCCGCCCAGGCGTGCGGCGAAGACGATCCCGGCGCAGCGTTGGCCGTATAGACATATCCGGTGATGAACCGCGCCGCGTATCCCAGATAGCGGGCGGCCGCCATCATCAGCTCCGCGAAATCCCTGCAGGTGCCCGAATGGAGGTGAAGGGTCTCTCTCGGTGACTGCAGCCCCGGCTCGTAGCGGACGCGATAGTCGAACTCGAACCGGATGCGGGCGGCGCACTCCAGCAGGCGTTCATAGATGCTCTTGCGCCGGCTCTGAGAGGCCCGTTCGACCCAGTCGGCGACCGGACCGAGCACGTCCGCCGCGATTTCAATGAACGGGGCCAGGACCCGAAGCTCAAGCGGCGAATAGATCAGTCCGCCGGTCTCCAGCAAGCTGCGCCTTTGCGCCTCGCTGCGCGGAAAGGTCTCTATCTGCAGCTCGCTGACGATGTCGAGACGGCTGGTCTGGCCAACAAAGCGCGCCACGGCGACAGAATTGCCGTAAAGATCGTTGCGCCAGAGGATTTCGGCGGGCGGCGTCAGCCCAAGGCCCGCCGAAATCACCCGAAGCCTGTGATCCCCGCGAGGCCGCAGATAGAGTTGGTGCGCTCCCAATGCTACGGGGGATGAGAAGGCGTAGGTCGTCGCGTGACGCACGGAAAATACGGTCATTTGGCCAGGCTTGTCCGGTGGGGATCGCTTAACTACGTTCGCGGCGCTTGGACGTTCCGCCGTCATCCGCCCCCTTAACCTTGACCTTCGCCACAGCCAGGCGTAGGGAAGCCGCCTTCAGCGCAGACGCCCCCGACTTGTGCTCGGGACTGCGCCTTGACTGGGACGCCCCCCGCCTTCCGAGAGGAAGGGCAAACGGATGAGCCCGGCGAGGTCCCCCGCTCAGCGCATTGCGCCCGGCGGGGCGTTTGGCGTTTGGGCCAAGGTGGAGCGACGATGTTCGACGCGCTGACAGAAAGACTTTCCGGCGTTTTCGACAGCCTGACGGGTCGCGGCGCGCTGTCGGAAAAGGATGTCAACGACGCCCTCCGAGAAATCCGCGTGGCTCTACTCGAAGCCGATGTCGCCCTTTCCGTCGTTAAGAAATTCATCGACGACGTCCGCCCCAGGGCGGTCGGCGAAAACGTTATCCGCTCGATCAAGCCCGGTCAGCTGGTCGTCAAGATCGTCTATGACGCGCTGGTCGAGGTGCTCGGCGGCGACGAGGAGCCCGAGCGCCTCCGCATCGACAGTCCGCCTGCGGTCATTATGTTGGCCGGCCTCCAGGGCTCGGGCAAGACCACCACAACCGGCAAAATCGCCCGGCGACTGCGCGAGCAGGACCGCAAGAAAATCCTTGTGGCGTCGCTTGACGTGCGCCGTCCGGCCGCCATGGAGCAGCTGCGCGTGCTGGCGGTCCAGGCCGGCGTCGACAGCCTGCCGATCATCGAAGGGCAGCTCCCGGCGGATATCGCAAGGCGCGCCCTCAACGCCGCGAAACTGGGCGGCTATGACGTGGTGCTGCTCGACACGGCCGGCCGCACCACGCTCGATGAGCAGATGATGAACGAGGCGGCCGAGATCGCCGCAATCGCCAAGCCCAACGAGACCCTGCTGGTCGCTGACGCCCTGACCGGTCAGGACGCGGTCGAGACGGCCCGGCGCTTCCATGAACGCCTGCCGCTGACTGGCCTTGTTCTCACCCGCATGGACGGCGACGGGCGCGGGGGAGCGGCGCTGTCCATGCGCTCGGTGACGGGCCTGCCGATCCGTTTTCTTGGAGTCGGCGAGAAGCTCGACGGACTCGACGTGTTCGACGCCCGCCGCGTCGCTGGCCGGATTCTGGGGCAGGGCGACATCGTCTCCCTCGTTGAAAAGGCCAAGGCCGAGATCGACGAGGTCGAGGCCGAAAAACTCGCTAAGAAAATGTCCAGGGGTCAGTTCGACCTGGAAGACCTCGCCGGCCAGCTTCGCCAGCTCCAGCGCATGGGCGGCCTTGGCGGCGTCATGGGGATGCTGCCGGGTGCTCAGAAGGCCAAGGCGGCGATGGCCTCGGCCAATCTCGACGATCGCATCCTGAAGCGGCAGGAAGCCATCATTCTTTCGATGACGCCTGCCGAACGCAGGAAGCCAGACATTCTTCAGGCCTCGCGCAAGCGCCGGATCGCCGCTGGCGCCGGCGTCGATGTGGCCGAGGTCAACAAGGTGCTGAAGATGCACCGCAACATGGCCGACGTGATGAAAAAGATGGGCAAGGGCGGCATGAAGGGCATGGCGCAGGCCATGGGCGGGATGATGGGCGGCATGGGGAGTGGAGGTCCGCCCGGCCAGGGTCCACGCATCGATCCCGCCCAACTCAAGAAACTCCAGGGCCTCGGCGGCGGCTTGGGCGGCCCTCCTGGCTCCGCGCCGAAACTTCCGGGCGGGTTGCCCAGCCTTGGCGGCCTTCCGGGACTTGGGGGTTCTGAGCGTGGCGACAAGAAGAAATGACCGACCCCATGCCCGACCTCAAACGCCTGCGCGCCTCGATCGACAATATCGACGCGGCACTGGTTCACATGCTGGCCGAACGCTTTCGCTGTACTCAGGCCGTCGGCGAACTGAAGGCGCGGGAGAATCTGCCGCCCGCAGACAAGGCGCGGGAAGCCGAGCAGATCGCCCGCTTGCGCCGCCTCGCGCAGGACGCTGACCTTGATCCGGACTTCGCCGAGAAGTTTCTCGCCTTCATCGTGACGGAAGTGATCCGCCATCACGAGCAGCTGCAGGGAGGGGCCCGTGACTAGCCCCCTCCACAACCAACCGTCTGAACTTCAAACCTCAACCCATCCCCTGAAAGGTCCTCCATGTCCCTGAAAATCCGTCTCGCGCGCGGCGGCTCCAAGCACCGCCCGTATTACCGCATTGTCATCGCCGACTCGCGCTCGCCGCGCGACGGCCGGTTCATCGACCGCATCGGCTCCTACAATCCCCTGCTAGGCAAGGAAGAGGAAAAACGCGTCGTTATCGATGTCGAAAAGGCCAGGGAATGGCTCGGCAAGGGCGCCCTTCCGACCGACCGGGTCGCCCGCCTCCTCTCGACCGCCGGCATCTACAAATGGGAGAACGGCAACAACCCGCAGGCCGCCGAGCCAGGCGAGAAAGCCAAGGCCCGCACCGCCGAGCGGGAGGAGCGCGACGTGGCTCGCCTCGCCACCGAAGAAGAGGCCCGTAACGCGCCTCCGGCCGAGGAAACCGCTGAAGAAGCCGTCGAAGAATCTGTCGAGGAAGCCGCGCCCGAAGAAGCGCCGGCCGAGTAGGCCGCCTTGCGGCTTGCCGTCCGCGACGCCGGAACAGAGGACGAGGACTTTATCCTCGCCCTCAACGCGGCGTGCGATCCCCATGTCGGCATGATGGACCGGTCCGGCTTTCGCTCCATCGCCGCAGCAGCGCATTGCGTGGCGGTCGCGACCAGCGGCGCCAAGCGGCAGGGCTTTATCATCCTGCTGCGCCCCGGCGCAGCCTACGACAGCGACAATTACGCCTGGTTCGAGCAACGTTTCGACCGCCACTTGTATATCGACCGCGTCGCAGTCGATGCGTCGGCGCGCGGGCGGGGAGTCGGCCAGGCGCTTTATGCAGAGGCCCTGGCGATCGCCGTCGCCCATGCCGACGAACGCCTCACAGCAGAGGTCAACGCGGACCCGCCCAATCCGGCAAGCCTCGCCTTTCACCTCGCCAACGGTTTTTGCCCGCTTCTCTCGCGCCTGTCGCGTTCCGGCAAGACCGTAGCGATGCTGGAACGAAAGCTTGTATCTTGATGAGCGCCATGGCGGACCGGCTGATCGTGGTGGCCCAGATCGCCGGCGCCTTTGGGGTCAAGGGCGAGGCGCGTGTGCGCTCCTTCACGGCCGATCCGGAGGCCTGCTTTGGCTATGGTCCGCTGATGGACGAGGCCGGCGCCGTCCTGCTGACGCCGTTGACTTTCCGCGCCCTCAACGAAGGTTTTGGCGTCACCACGAAGGAAATCCGTCAGCGCGAGGAATGGGAGGCCCTGAAAGGAAGATTGCTGCATGTCGCTCGCGAGAGCCTGCCGGAGCCCGATCCTGACGAAGTCTACGTTGCCGACCTCATCGGCTGCGAGGTTCATCACGTCGATGGCCGAAGGCTGGGCGTCGTCATGGACGCCCCGAATTTCGGCGCGGGCGATCTGATCGAAGTCAAGCCGTCCGCAGGGCCGACCTTCCTGCTTCCCTTCACGCGCGCCATTGTGCCGGGGGTCGATCTAGCTGGTCGCCGGATTGACGTCGATCCCGTTGAGGAAATGCTGCCCGACGCGCTTCAGCGGCAGGCGTCCGATGGTGGAACGAACTGAAAGTAGAGCGTCGCGGACTTGCTCTTGCTGAGCGTCAGGTTTCTCCGGATCGCGCCGTCCGCGCCGAGATCGTGCGGCGGGGAGCGAAGCTCGTCGTTCAGATAGGATGCCAGCTTGGCGGGCATGACGGCGACTTTACGTTCCGCGTCGAACAGGGTCTCCCTCCATACGGCAAGGCAGGCGCCGCGCGTGACCGCCGGTGGAAAGGAGTCCGCCGGGAGGGATGCATCCATCACCCGCGCCTCCAGCATGGCGCCGCGCAGATTGCCGGTCAGGTGCGGATCGGCGCCGACGATCGTGCCGGCCTCGAAGCCGCTGCTGCGCAATTCCTCCGCCCAGGCCGCGATCGGCGCATAGGGCCGGCATCCGCCTTCCTCGCATGTCTCGATCTCGAGCCGCCACTCGACGAACCGTCCAGCCGCGACGGCTCCAACCAGCGCGATCGCCAAGGCCGCGAACGCCCGGATGGCCACGGGAAACTCTCCAGCCCGCTTGACGTGCAGGAACATCCACAACGGTCCGGTATAGAGCGCGGGCAGGATCCAGTAGCTCTTCCAGCTCTGGACGCCGATCAACACGCCTACGACGAATATTGCCGCTCCAATCAGCATGGCGCGGGCAAAAAGGGCGCGCCATGCCGCTTCGTGCTGTTCCTCGTCGGTCGAGCGGCGCGCGAAGACCGGGTAGAGGACCGGGAGCCACATCGTCCAGAACAACGTCAGCCAGAACAGAGATAGCGGCAACGAGAATTGCAGCAGGGTGCGCGCCAGCGATACAGCCCCGGCGCCAGCCCGCTCCAGCCACCCCCCGTCGATCTCCCACGTCGCCGCGACATCCTGCCCGATTTCGGCGATCCGGTCCGGATGCGCCGTCAGCCAGACGGCGTAGGGCGAATAGATCGCCGCCGCGACCAGCAGCGCCCCGACTAACCGCATGGGCTTCATCGCCTCGCGGAAGAACGGCGACAGAAAGGTGGCGAAAAACAGCGCCAGCGGAAGGACGATGAACAGGTGATGGGTGAGCAGTCCAAGTCCGAGTGAAAGGCCCAGATAGAACCAGTCGCGATTGCGGCGCCAGGTGAGAATGCGCGTCAGGGCATGCAGCGTCAGCGACAGGCTGGCCATCAGGGCGACGCCGACGATCAGATCTTCATGGATTGCCCAGCCAACGACGAATGTCAGCGCCCAGGCGCCCACCGCTGCGGCCGATGCCGCCGGTTTCGTCAGCACGTTTCGCGCGGACAGATAGTAGAAGGTGAGGGCCACGAACAGCAGCGCATACTTTATTGCGAAGACGACCGGTCCGCTCAGGCCAGGCCAGGCGGCCGCCATCGCATGCACCCAGGCGATCATCGGCGGTTGTCGTGCGTCATAGCCCAGCTGAAAGGATTGCGACATCAGCAGCTGATCGGCTTCCTCGATCGTATAAACCGGCGCGATGAAGACGCGGATGGCCCAGTGTGACAGGCAGAGCAGAAATACAAGAAGGATGACGGCGGAACGGTCGAGTCTCGCGAAGCTCTCCAGGGACAGCTGCGACCTGGCTTTCTCTGGCTGGACGTTTTGTTTCCGTTTGCGCGTCTTCGACGCCAGGGTTGGGCGTGGCTGACGCAAGGGCCTGGACTTGCCCCGGTCGGATTTCACGCTCGCCATCTGTCCTGCTCACGCCGCGCGCCACACCGTCGGAGCGCTTCGACCGTCATGGCCGAGCGCGCGGATCATTCCATTCCGCTGCGACGCCATAGCCTCCGCGCCGCACAAGCCATATCATCCCCAGCAGGTCTACAATGCCCGCGCCCAGTCTGCCGAGAAATCCGTATTTCGATACGCCATGCAGCCGTTGCCGGTCGGCGACCGGCTCCTCGATCACGTCCCAGCCCGCGCGCTTGACGAGCGCCGGCAGGAATCGGTGCATGGCTGCGAAAAACGGCAAATCCTGGAAGGCGCGCGTCCGGATCATCTTGAATCCGCAGCCGGTATCGGTCGCGTTGTCGCGCAGGCAGAACCGCCTGACGCCATTGGCGACGCGCGACTGCACCCATTTGAAACCACTGTCATTGCGGCTGGTCCGCCGGCCGCACACAATCCCTAGCGACGGATTGTCGCCCCTCGAGACGATCGCGTCCCAGATGCGGCGCGCGTCGGCCGGGTCGTTCTGTCCGTCGCCGTCGAGCAACTGCACCCATTCGCCGCGCACGCTGCGCAGACCGGTGAAAAGCGCGGCGGATTTGCCGCGCCGGCGAATGTGCGTGAGGACCGTCACACGTTCCGGGCTGACCGCGCGGGCCGCGGCGAGTTCCGCGCCGGTTGCATCGCTGGACGCGTCGTTGACGCAGACCACCTCGTAGTCGAGCCCCGCCAGTGCCGCGTGGACCTCCGCCAGCAGGGCGGGGATGTTTCCCGCCTCGTTGTAAAACGGTATCAGGACGGAGAGGGTGCGGCGCGGCTCGGGCAAAGGGGCAGGTCCCACGGGCTGGGCGGCGACCGGTCGTTGCGGTCAGGCTAGGGCGAGGCATGGACGTCTATCATATCTGGTGCGACCTGAAAGACAGCCGCGATGACAAGGCGTTCGCCGCCGCTGTCGCCGCCTATCTCGACGATCACAAGGCCGGGGGCCGCATCGAGAGCTGGCGTTTGTTGCGCCGGAAGCTGGGCCTTGGACCGGACGGCCTGGGGGAGTTTCATGTCATGATCGAGACCCGCGACATGGCTCAGCTTGATGCCGCCTTCCGCTTGGCCGCGACCCGTTCGGGCGCGGTCGAGCGGCTGCACGCGGCGGTTTACTCCCGGGTGGCGACTGCGCGTTTCGGTCTTGAGCGGGACTTTCCCGATCAGGGCTAGCTGTTGCGGTTTTCGTAATCTCAGGACTGATGCTTGACGTGTGCGTCTGTTAGGATGCGAGCGTGGAACGGGCGGCGTAGATTCCTGCTGACGCCCGGATGCGACGGAGGATAGGTCATGGCTGACACCGCAACTGCGCCCGTTGCAGTCGCCCCGCCCACGCGGAGCGCCGGCGCCGAGGAATTCCGTACCAACGGCATACCGATGGGGGCGCCCATCCCGCCCGCCTCCGAGATCGACCTAGCGACCCTCGACATCACCGATCCGGAGCTTTGGCGCCGCGACGCCTTCTGGGACCGGTTCGCGCGCATGCGCAAGGAAGATCCGGTCCACTGGTGCCCGGACAGCCCGTTCGGTCCCTACTGGTCGATCACGACCCACAAGGACATCATGACGGTGGACACGACCCACGAGGTGTTTTCCTCCGAGGGCGGCATCACGGTCGTCGATGCCGACGAGGACTTCAAGCTCCCGATGTTCATAGCAATGGACCCGCCCAAGCACGACCTGCAGCGAAAGACTGTGCAGTCGATCGTCGGGCCGGACAATCTCAAGAGCTTCGAGGCGCTGATCCGCAGCCGCACCTCGACACTGTTCGACACGCTTCCCGTCGGCGAGGAATTCGACTGGGTTGATACGGTCTCGATCGAACTCACCACCATGATGCTGGCGACCCTTTTCGACGTTCCATTCGAGGACCGGCGCAAGTTGACGCGGTGGTCGGACGTCGCGACCGGCCGCAACAACCCCGACATCGTCACTAGCGAGGAGCAATGGCGCGGCGAGTTGCTAGAATGCCTCGGTTACTTCACCGGCCTCTGGAACGAGCGGGTCAATGTCGATCAGAGAGGCGACCTGATCTCGATGCTCGCCCATGGCGAACACACGCGAAACATGACCCCGCAAGAATATCTCGGCAATCTTCTGCTGCTGATTGTCGGCGGCAATGACACGACGCGCAATTCAATGACTGGCGGGGTCTATGCCTTCAGCAAATGGCCCGACCAGTTCGACAAGCTGAAAGATAATCCCGCGCTCATCCCGTCGGCGGTCTCCGAGATCATCCGCTGGCAGACGCCGCTCGCGCACATGCGGCGCAACGCCCTCTCGGATTACGAGATCGGCGGCAAGACGATCCGCGCCGGCGACAAGGTTCTCATGTGGTACGCATCAGGAAATCGCGACGAGACGCAGTATTCCAACCCCGATGATCTCTGGATTGAGCGACCCCAGGTGCGCCGCCACCTCTCCTTCGGTTTCGGTATCCACCGTTGCGTCGGCAACCGCCTCGCAGAGATGCAGCTGCAGATCCTGTGGGAAGAGTTCTTCAAGCGCTTCGATCATGTCGAAGTGCTGGAGGAGCCTGGCCGCGTCCCCTCTTCGTTCGTCAAGGGCTATACCCGCATGCCCGTGCGGCTCACGGCGAGGCAGCGCTAACAAGGGTAAACGGCAAATTGTGACTGCGGGTCAGACCCGCTGGAGCAAGCACAAATCCGCAGCGACGTTTGCGCCGGTCGCGTCGCTAGTCCGAGGCTTCTTCGGACTCAAGCGCAGCCTTCTCCGACAGCTTCGTCGCGCGGGTCGAGGCGCGCTTGGTCGCGGTCGCTTTTTTGCGCTCCACGGCGGCTTCCGCCTTCAATCCAGCCCGCCGCTCGAGTTCTGCGGTTATCAGCGGCAAAAGCTCGGCCGCTTCCGGTTGCTTGCGGTTCTTGGCGTCCTGCGACACGCGCGTCGCATTGGCCTGGAGGGATGTTAGTTCCAGATCGCTCAGCCCTGGAAGCCGTTCGGAAAAGGCCTGTGGAGGAGGGGGCCGCTCGTCAAGGTCTGGGGCAGGCGGAGGAGGCGCCGCACGGCTCTGCGAACTTTGGGTTGCGCCAGATTTCCAGCGCCCGGCTCCAAAATTCGACCGACCGTTCGCTGGGCTAGCCATGTTGGGCTCCTGAAAAAGCAAAAGTATAACTGAGCATAAGCCGGGCGAGCGATTTAAATGCCCGACCTGCCCCAGATCAGGAGCTCATCCTGAAATTGGATGGGCTCCAATCGGGGTTCATGATCTTGACGTAATATAGGCATTGGCAGTCCCAATAGCAAATGATGGAACACGGCGATCCGCTTTTGTCTCGGTCAAGCCCAGTCCTGTTCGCCGGTCGGATGGATGAGATCCCAGCGGTTGCCGTAAAGATCGAGGCACACCGCGACAACGCCATAGGCCTCGCGCCGGGGCGCCCGGGTGAATTCGACGCCTTCCCCCAGCATCCGGGCGTGATCGCGGGCAAAATCATCGGTTTCCAGAAACAGGAAGACGCGGCCGCCGGTCTGGTCTCCGATCCTGTTTGACTGTTCCGGCGTCGCAGCCCGCGAAAGCAGGAGTTCGCAACCTGCGCTCCCGGGCGGACGCATCACAACCCATCTCTTGTCTCTACCCGCAGGCCGGTCCTCGATGAGCCTGAAGCCAAAACACCTCCGATACCAGGCGATCGCCTCATCATAATCCCGAACCAGAATGGCCACCTTGGCGATGCTCATGCGCGCGTCCGCGCCGCTCATGACAGGCCCACGATCTCACCGGCGGCATTGAGCGCCATGGTCTCTGCGGCAGGCCGGCGCGGCAGGCCGGGCATGGTCATCAGGTCACCGCAGATGGCGATGACGAAGCCGGCCCCGGCCGCGAGGCGTACTTCCCGCACGTTCAGGACATGGCCCTCTGGCGCTCCCAGCGCCTCCGGATCGGTCGAGAAGCTGTACGGGGTCTTGGCGATGCAGACCGGAAAGCGGCCATGGCCCGCGTCTTCCCAGCGCTTAAGCTGGGCGCGGATGGCGGGAGAGGCCTCCACCCGACCGGCGCGATAGATGCGGCGCGCGGTCGTCTCGATCTTCTCGAACAGCGGCAGGGCGTCGTGATAAAGCGGAGCAAAGCGCGATCGGCTGCGCGCCAGCATTTCGACCAGCGCACCGGCGAGCGCCTCTGCGCCGGCGCCGCCCTTGGACCAGTGGCGGCAGACATGCGCCTCGCACCCCATGTCCGCCACGATCCGCTTGAGCGTTTCAAGCTCGCGATCAGTGTCGGTCGCGAAGTGGTTGATAGCAACGATCACGGGCACGCCGTAAAGGCCGACATTCTCGATATGCCGCTTCAGGTTGACCGACCCCCGCCGCAGCGCCTCGACATTTTCGGCGGCCAGATCGGCATTGGCGACGCCGCCATTCATCTTGAGAGACCGGACGGTGGCCACGATGACCGCCGCTTTCGGCCGCAGGCCCGCCAGCCGGCACTTGATGTCGAAGAATTTCTGCGCTCCCAGATCCGCGCCGAATCCCGCCTCCGTCACCACAATGTCCGCGAGCTTCAGCGCCGCCCGCGTGGCGACGACCGAGTTGCAGCCATGCGCGATGTTGGCGAACGGCCCGCCATGGATCAAGGCGGGGTTGTTTTCCAGGGTCTGCACCAGATTGGGCAGGATCGCATCCTTCAGCAGCACGGCCATCGCGCCGTCCGCCTTGATCTCGCCTGCCGTGACCGGGCGGCGGTCGCGGGTCTCGGCGACAACGATACGCGCGAGCCTTGCCTTCAGGTCCGGGAGGTCGCTGGCGAGACACAGGATCGCCATCACCTCGGAGGCGACCGTGATGTCGAAGCCGGTCTCCGCCGGCGCGCCATTGGCCGCGCCGCCCAGCCCCGTCACGATCTCGCGCAACGCCCTGTCGTTGACGTCGAGCGCCCGTCGCCAGCGCACCCGGCGCGGGTCGATCTGCAGCGCATTGCCCCAGTGGAGATGATTGTCGATCATCGCCGCCAGCAGGTTGTGCGCGGCGGTGACGGCGTGAAAATCTCCGGTGAAATGAAGGTTGATTTCGTCCATCGGCGCGACCTGCGCCAGCCCGCCGCCCGTCGCGCCGCCTTTCTGCCCGAAACAGGGACCAAGCGAGGGCTCGCGCAGGCAGATTATCGTCTTGTGGCCCAGCCGGTTGAGCGCGTCGCCTAGCCCGATCGTCGTTGTCGTCTTGCCCTCTCCGGCGGGCGTCGGGTTCACGGCCGTCACCAGCACGAGGTCGCCGTCAGGCCTGTCCCTCAGCGACGCCAGAAACCCGGCTGGCAGCTTGGCCTTGGTGTGGCCGTAGGGAATCAGCGCCTCGGGACCGACTCCCAGTTTTTCAGCAATCTGCGCGATTGGCGACAGACGGGCCGCCCGGGCGATCTCGATATCGGTCCGCATCAGATTTCGCCAACCCCGGCAAACTGCGCGAGCGCCCGACGGACGACGGCCGGCATCCCGCTCTCGGCCGACACGTGCGACGTCAGCGGCCAGCATACTTCGTTCATCGACCTGCGCGCCGTCTCGACCAGCTTCTGGCAGGTTTCGGGGGCGAGAGCCATCGGAGTCTCCGGGATCAGCCCGCAAAGACTGCTAAGGACGCACGCTTCGGCGTCAAGCCGCCGTCGTCCCCAGCTTTGGGCGCGCGCTAGTTGATCTTCACCGTCACCGTGCCCATCGCACCTTCAAGATCGAAGCTGTCGCCCGAGACCTTGCCGGCGGGATATTCCGTGCAGGTTTCTTCCGGCTGCATGCTCGACGTCGTGCACAGCTTCGCGCCATCGATCTTCCACGTTCCCGTCACCTGGCCGTCCATCGCGGTGAACTTGCCGTCCGGCGTATAGTTCACGGGAATCTCCATTCCCTGGATCGACAGAACGACGCCTTTGGTGGTGACCTCGGTCAGCGTGTCGGCGAAAGCCGGGGCCGAGAAGGCGAGAAGCGCCGCCGAGACGAAGAATTTGCGCATGAGATGTCTCTCTTTCTGTTGCGCTGGAAACTTACTGGTTTCTGTATCCGCTGCAAGCCTTGGGCACATCTATCAGGCGCCCTCGTTCGCGCTCGCGACGCGATCGTAGAACGCCAGGCTGTCACGCACGAACGCGGCCTTGGTGAATTGCGCCTCGTAGGCGGCGCGTCCGCCCGCGACGAGGCGCTCGGCAAGGCCAGGCTCCGAGATGACGCGCCGCATGGCCGCCGCCAATGCGTCGGGGTCGTTCCTGGGGATGAGGAGCCCGGACACTTCGTTCTCGACATAGGCGGCCGGTCCTGCCGCGTCCGCCGCGATTAGCGGACGTGACGCGGCCCAGGCGTCCACGATGACGGTGCCGAAGGGCTCGTAGCGAGATGGAAAAGCCACCAGGGTGCAGGCCGAAAGCAGGGCGCCCCGATCGTTGCGCCAGCCCAGGAACCTCACGCGGTCGTCCAGCCCAAGCCGCGCGCAGTGCGCCTTCAACTCTCCCTCCAGCGGGCCTTCGCCAGCAATCCAGACATATAAACCCGGCGTTCTCGCCGTCGCCTCCAGCAGCGTGTCCAGACCTTTTTTCTCGTGCAGCCGCGCCAGCGCCAGGCCGACAGGCGCGTCCGTCGGTGTTGCGAGCGCGGCCCGGGCCGCGGGCGGAGACCCCTCGAAATCGGCATAGGTGTGAACAATGCCCGACCGGTTTTCCGGAACGCCCTGTTCGCGGATATGCCGCAGCAAATCCTTGGTCAGGCCGACATGCCAGTCGCAATTGGCGAAGCGCGCCCGCTTGTAGTACCCGCCATACCAGCCGATCGAGCGCGAGCGCCACGCGGCCGGCGCGAACTGGCCCGCCCGGCCCATCCAGAATTCGACGACATCGGGCTTGAAGGTCATGAGCGCCTTCGAAATGGCGGCCCGGGTAGGGAAAGGCCAGGCGCGATTGAATGAAGCGGCTGTCACAGTCACGCCGGCCGCTTTCATCCTGTCGCTGCGATAGCCGTTGTCGGGACGCGTCACCACGGCCTGCGGAATTCCGGCCTCGGCCAGCGCCAGAACGGATTCCAGCATGATGTTCTCGGCCCCGCCCTCGCGGGCGCCGGCCATGACGTGCACGACGCGCATCGGGGCGGGTCCTTTGGCGGAATGATGGCTGGTCCGGTTAACGCGTTCAACTCGCTGAAGCAAACAGGGGACGCCAACTGGAATTGTGTGTAGGGCAGTTGCGCTTGGACACGATTTGGATGCTTCCATCCGAAATGACCGTGCTCTAGCGTCCGCGCAGATCAGTGGAGACCAAGGGATGAGCAGCGGCTATCGCCTGTTCGGGGCGGAGACCTCGGCCTATTCGACCAAGATGCGCAGTTACCTGCGCTACAAGGGCGTCGAGCACGAATGGCGCCCCCGAACAAGCGACAGCGAGGAGGAACTGCGCGCCATCTCCAAATTCGCGACGCTCCCCGTGTTGGTCACGGCCAGCGGCTTCGCCGTCCACGACACCACCTCGACGATCGAGGCGCTCGAGGCCGACAGTCCGGAGCCGAGCGCGACGCCGACGGATCCTGCGCTGGCGTTTCTTGCATGTGTACTGGAGGAGTACGCCGACACCTGGCTCGCCAAGGCCGTGTTCCACTATCGCTGGACGCGCAAGAAGGATCAGCGGCTGGCCGCCCAGAGGGCCGTGGACGACTACTACACCAGCGACATGCCGGCGGATCGCAAGGCGGTCGAGGATGCGGCCATCCTGGCGATGCAGGGCCAGCTCAAGGCGATGGGGCTCGAAGGTGATCTTGGCGTTGTCGTCGAGAAATCCGTCAAGCGCTTCGTGAAGCTGCTTGACGATCATTTGCGCACGCACCGCTTCGTGTTCGGCGGCATGCCGACCATCGCGGACTTCGCGATCGCGGGACAGCTGATCCAGCTGATGAAGGATCCGACCCCGGCCAAGATCATCGAGAAGGACGGCGAATTCGTCGCCCGGTGGTGCGATTTCATGGCTGCCCCTGCGGCGGGGGGGCCATTCGCCTCCCTCGACGAACTGAAGCCGACGCTCGCCCCCCTGTTCGCCGGCGAGCTCAGCGCGGCGTTCCTGCCCTGGGCAGCCGAAAATCTCGAAAGTTCGCTCGCAGGCGCCGAGACGTTCGAGGTGACCCTTGGCCGCGATGTCCTAAACCTCGCGCCGCTGCGCTCGGCCGCGCGCTCCTTCCGGGAGCTGCGGCGCAAATTCGTCTCGGGCCAGTCGATCGAGGCTCTGAAGGCGTTCACCGACGAGACGGCTGCAACCGTTCATCTGCTGAGGCCGCCCTTGGCGGATCGTCCCGGCCGCGAGCCCCGCGAGGACCGCCATCGCGGCGCCCCCCGCGCCGAGTTAGAACGTGCCGAGGTCGAGCGCGCCAAGGGGGAAAGCGCTGAGGGCGAACCTGCCGAGGGCGAATCCATCGACGAAAATGCCGAAGCCGGCGTCTCGCGCGCCGAAGCGGCTCCGCGCAAACGCCGGCGCCGGCGCCGCGCGGACATGGGGCCGGAAGGGTCCGCTACGGACATGGGCGAGGCCGCTGCCGAAGAGACCGATATGGAGACGCCTGACGCGCCGGACAGGGAGGCGCCCGACGTTCCGGTCGTTTTGGGGCGCGGGGATTTCCCGCCCCCAGCCGACCTGCCGGAAGCTGAAGCCGATCTCGTCGCAGGGCCCGAGGCGGGCCAGACGGACGATGGCGATCCCGACAGGCCCGACGAGGACGACCCTCGCGCCGCAACCTGACGCGTCGCGACGTCCCGGTATTTTTTCCAAAGCAAGCCCAAAGCAGTCCTTAAAAACAGTCAGATGAATCTCGACAGTTTCCTGGCCGCTTACGTCACGCAGATCCTGCTTGCCGTGAACATCCTGCTCAGCCTTGCGGGCTTCAACAATCCGCGCGTGATCGAGGCGACCATTCTCGACGTCCACAGGATTCGCACCGGCCGTGAATACTGGCGGCTGGTGAGCTCGGGTTTCGTGCATGGCGACGGCATGCACCTCTTCATGAACATGCTGTCTCTGTTCTTCATCGGCCCCTTCGTCGAGCTCGCCGTCGGACCGGGCTATTTCCTGCTGATCTACTTCGCGGCGCTGGTCGTCGGATCGCTCTGGTCGGTGCTGGAGAATTTCCGAAAGCCGGCTTACCGCGCGCTGGGGGCGTCCGGCGCGGTCTCGGGTGTCACCACGGTCTTTGCGCTGTTCGCCCCCTTCGCGATGATCATCGTCTTCGTCGTGCCGATGCCGGCCATCCTGTTCGCGGTCTTGTACATAGGCTGGTCGGCCTTCGCTTCAGGTCGCGTGCAGGACGGGATCGGCCATGCCGCACATCTGGGCGGCGCGCTGACGGGCGTGGTGCTGGTCTGCCTCATCTGGCCGGCCGCGATCGAAAATCTGTGGAGCCAGCTGACAGACTTGATTTCTTAGCAAAGCCCGGTCGGGTCCCGGTATGAATTGCAGGCAGCCGGCTTCATCAGAACCTGTTCTTCCATTGCCACTCTCAACCGGCCGGAACCGCCAGCAAGCGACGCTGATAACTTCCCGGCCCAGCCTGGCGACAGCATGCAAACGGCGGCTACGCCGGTGGGATCGAGAGTTCGAGATACCCACCCAAGGCAAGGCTTTCGACGGCCTGAAACACAAGATCAGTTTGATTCCGGATCCGTCGCCAATTCGTTGTCGATAATACCAGAATCGCTATCCGCCGGTCTTTGAGGTTCTGTTGGTAGCGCAGATTCTGATCGGTGGTGACGATCGCTTCAAAACCATCCGCTTCGGCGGCTAACAGGAGATCGCCGTTCTTGAGCGTCTGCCAGCCACGTTCGAACGCGGTGGCGACCTCGTGATTGGTCAGGGCGTGACGAAGCGGCGCCGGCGTACCTTGATCGAACAGGATCCTCACAGCCGCTACGCAGATTCAAGGCTGCGTTGGGCGTATTCGAGCACGGCGTCGACCTGTGCCTGTTCGACGCCAGGGAACCATTCGAGAAATTCCGTAACCGTTGCGCCTCCTTCGATATTCTCGAAAAGCGCTTTCACCGGAACGCGCGTACTTTTGAACAGCCAGACCCCGCTGACTTTCCCGGGAATGCGCTCAACCGCAGGGCACTGAGACCAGTCAATCATACCCTTTAGAGTGGCGAAACCCCAACAAAAAGCAAGCAGCCGCACCAGCCTCTCCGACAAGACGAACGGCCGGCGCCACACGATCGCGCCGTTCCTCCATAACTCGTCGACAGGCAGGACCTCGCCACGCGCCGACCTGACGAAAAATGCAAAACGGCGCGTCCCTGGGGGAGGGAGGACGCGCCGCTGCTTCAAGCCCGTCCGTTTGGACCGGCGAGGGTGTCGTCTGGATCAGGCCGCTTTCAAACTCCTCGTTTGAAGGCGGATAAGTTCTCTACGCCGCGCTGGCGGTCTTGCGCACCCTGGTTTCCTGGACCGGGGCGTCGATCACCGACCCGGCGCCATGTGCGAGATTGCCGTTGGCGCCGGATGCGCCGATTGCGATCTTGCGGGGTTTCATCGCCTCGGGAAGCTCGCGCTTCAACTCGATGCGAAGCAGGCCGTTGCGAAGCTGCGCCCCGGTCACCACGACATGGTCGGCCAGCTGGAAGCGGCGAATAAAGCCGCGCTCGGCGATGCCGCGGTGCACGAAGCGGCGCTTGTCCTCGGCGCCCTCTTTCTTGCCGACGACCAGCAGCTGGCCTTCCTTGACTTCGAGATCGAGGTCGCCCTCGCCAAAGCCGGCAACCGCCAGCTCGATGGCGTAGGCGTTCTCATCTTCCGCCGACTGCTCGATATTGTAGGGCGGATAGCCCTGCACGCCATCGAGGCGCTGGGCGGCGTCGATCAGGCTGGCCATCCGGTCGAAGCCGACGACGGTGCGGTAAAGCGGGGAAAAATCAAACGTGCTCATCTTGTCTTCTGTCCTTGCGCAAGCAACAGGGCGTCTCGACGATCGAGCCGCCGGGGTCATTGGAATTCGGGAGAGACTCATGTCCTCCCCCGTCGGAACGAGGCCCGGATCGGCGCCTCGGTCACGGAGTTGGGAAGCCGTTCCGGCATGGTCAAGACGGCGGGACAGGATAATGTGCGTGCGCGGGCAGGCGCCCTGTCCTGGAGAATCACGCGTGAATTCAGATCGGCTCCCTGGACTGCTTGTTGCGCTTGCGCTTGTGGCCTCGTGCGGCGGCAAGACGGACGCGCCCTCGGGAGAGGCGGCGGCTCCGGCCGCCATTGAAGATCCCTCTGCGCCTCGCGGCAGTCTCGCCTGGGCGGCCGGAGGGGAATGGCGGATCGAGAAGGCCCGCGACGCTCATCGCCATCCGGTCGAGACTCTGTCGTTTTTCGGCGTCAGGGGTTCCGACACCGTGGTGGAAATCTCTCCCGGCGGGGGATGGTACACAGCCATACTGGGCCCCTATCTCAGGGAAGGCGGCGGCCGCCTTTACGCCGCCCATCTCGACCCCGCGACGTCCGATTATGCGCGCGCCAATGTCGAGGCTTTCAAGGCCGTCTTCGTCGATCGGCCGGATGTCTTCGGGACCATCGACCTCACCATTGGCTCGCGCGAAAGCCCGGGCCTTGCGCCGGACGGTTCAGCCGATGTCGTGCTGACATTCCGCAACGTGCACAACTGGATGGCGGGAGGGTATGCCGACAAGATATTCGCCGACGCCTACCGGGCGCTGAAGCCCGGCGGCGTCCTGGGCATAGAGGAACACCGGCTACCCTCCGCCCGCGACCAGAATCCCGCCGCCGGCACGGGCTATGTGCAGGAGGCCTATGTCATCCAGCTGGCCGAGGCCGCCGGGTTCAGGTTCGACGGAGCCTCGGAGATCAACGCCAACAAGAAGGACACGACCGATCATCCGCTTGGCGTCTGGATGCTGCCGCCGACGCTCAGGAGTTCGGCCGATGGCGGTCCACCTCCGCCCGGCTATGACGCTGAAACCTACAGGGCGATCGGCGAAAGCGACCGCATGACCCTGAGATTCGTGAAGCCGGCCGATTCACCGCCTACGCCGTGACGCCCGGGCGGGCGCCCCTAGGGCCTGTGGACATTAGGGATTCACAGGCTGCCCGAACGCTGATTCAAACTTCCTTTTGGGAGGTTTGCAATGCGACGGGAACGCTTTGTCATCACGGACCGGAGTTGGCGGTTGATAGAACCGCTGTTG
>Ga0163152_10000585_pt1 | contig 63200 bp, 47 predicted proteins | sample OliLakLV19MP8IB2_FD_148635 | JGI IMG/M metagenome (GOLD analysis project Ga0163152, IMG submission 148635) | Freshwater microbial mat bacterial communities from Lake Vanda, McMurdo Dry Valleys, Antarctica - Oligotrophic Lake LV.19.MP8.IB-2 | ecosystem: Environmental > Aquatic > Freshwater >... | reverse complement strand
AAGACCATGCCCGAGAGCGGGTCGCAGACGGTCCAGAGGTAGTTGAAGGAAGCTCGCGCCACCTCGTCAAGGAACCGGTCGTCCACGGAACTGAAGCGAAACGGCGGGCGGCGTACTCCTGGTTCTGAGGCAATCACCCATTGCGACGCTGCGCGCAGAGTCCTGTCCGAGGTGGTGTCCATCACTTGGGGAACAAAGGTGCGCGGGCCCTGACAGGCGGTGAGGAACGCCGCGCCGAGTACAAACACCACGATTGAAGCGTGGCGCGCCTGTGACCGAAGACCTTGCAAAATTGTCCGGCGGAGATCCGATGTAAGCCTTTGCATACAGAGAATCTATATTCCTCATGTGGTATCTTCAACCCCCATGAAGCGAGAACGACGCAAACGAAGCACGACCGAGCAGCGATCCGCGTCAATGGAGGACGTGGCGCGAGAGGCGGGAGTCTCCACGGCTACCGTCAGCCGCGTGCTCAATACCCCTGCGCTGGTTGCTGACGAGACACTTTCCCGTGTCCATCAGGCGATCGAAGTGTTAGGGTACCGCCCCAACGTGTTTGCGCAGGGCTTGACCACGAAACGAAGCCAGTTGCTGGGGATTCTGCTGCCCGATATTCACGGCGAGTTTTACTCGGAACTGCTCCGAGGGGCGGACCTTGAGGCCCGCGCGCTGGGCTACCACCTGCTGGTCAGCACGCAGGGAAGCAATCAGGAGACCCCGACATTCTCCTCGGGCATGTTGGGGTTTATCGCCGGCCTGGCGGTGATGATCACAGAACCAAACGATGTGCTCTGGTCGCATGTACATCAAGCCGGGCTGCCCCTGGTCGTGATCGACGAGAGGCGCCACGGAAACGGGGTGGACCGAGTTTTGGTGGACAACCGGTCAGGAACGCTCGATGCCGTCGAGCATCTGCTGGCATCCGTACACGCCGATCGGTGCTACTTCCTCGGCGGACCCAAGGAGAACTTCGACACGGCCGAGCGGTCCCGGGTGTTCGCTGAGACTCTCGCCACACACAATCGCACTGCCGCATTGGGGCAGATTCGCTACGGTGAGTACAGCGTGGAGTGGGGTCAACGCGCGTGCGAGTCGCTGTTTGAGCATCGCTCGGCCGGACCGATAGGCGTTCTGGCCGCCAACGACGAGATTGCGTTTGGCGTGCTGCTGGCCGCCAAGGACCTGGCCGTGGGTGTGCCATCGGACCTGCGGATCGTCGGATTTGACGACACGCGCCTGGCCTCGCTGGTCCGCCCGCAACTCAGCACCGTGCGCGTGCCGATGGCCGAAGTCGGGTCCGCGGCGGTGCGGATACTTGTCGATCGACTGCGAGAGCCTGAACGCTCTGCCGTGACGCTCACGCTTCCGACGCGGCTCGTGGTGCGGGCGACGAGCAGGCCCGCCTGATGTGCTCGGACAAGCCGTGGCGGGCGATGGCGGTGTCGGCGGATGCAAGCGGCTACATTGGTGACCGCCGCGAGCATTTCGAAGTTCGCCCGCGGCCCCGGAGGCTCCCATATGCCGTTCCCGAAGGACTTTGTCTGGGGAGCTGCCACCAGTTCCTACCAGGTCGAGGGCGCATCCGCGCCCGACGATCGCGGACGCAATATCTACGACGTTTTTTGCAACCGGCCCGGCGCGGTGTACTTGAACCAGAGCGGGACGGTCGCCGCGGATCACATCCATCGGTATCAGGAAGACGTCGGGTTGATGCGTCAGATCGGCCTGCGGGCGTACCGCTTTTCGATCGCCTGGAGCCGGGTGCTGCCCGATGGCGTCGGGCGCGTTCACGAGGCGGGCCTGGGTTTCTACGACAGGCTCGTGGATGAGTTGCTCGGAGCGGGGATCGAACCCTGGGTCACGCTGTTCCACTGGGATCTGCCGCTGGCGCTGCAGCACCGCGGCGGGTGGTTCAACCGTGATATCGCCGACTGGTTCGGCGAGTACACGCGGGTGGTGGTGGATCGGCTGTCGGATCGGGTGAGCAGGTGGATGACGCTCAACGAGCCGCAGGTGTTCATCCGGTTCGGCCTGGGCGAGGGGAAGATCGCGCCCGGCCTGCGGCTGGGCCTCGATGAGCAGGTGGCGGCGTGCCACAACGCGCTGCGAGCCCACGGGCGCGCTACGCAGGTGATCCGCGAGCGCGCCAGCAAAGTCCCGAGCGTCGGATGGGCGCTGGTGGGCAGGACTGACTTCCCCGCGACTGAAACCCCGGCCGACATCGAGGCGGCCCGCGCCGGCACCGTGGGCGTGACCACACCGGACCTGTGGAACAACACCTGGTACGCCGACCCGGCGTTCTTTGGCACATATCCGGAGGATGCGCTCCGGCTCTTTGGCCCGGCTTGCCAGCCGCCGATTGAGCCGGGGGACATGGACCTGATCCGGCAGCCGCTCGACTTTTACGGCCTGAACATCTACGACGGCCGCATGGTGCGCGCGGGGCTTGGCGGAAAGCCCGAGGTTGTGGCGTTCGCCGATGGGCACCCGCAGACCGCGATCCGCTGGTTCATCACACCCGCAGCGCTATATTGGGGGGCGCGGTTCATCCACGAGCGGTACAAGAGCCCGATCTACATCACGGAGAACGGGATGTCGAACATTGACTGGGTCATGCTCGACGGGCGCGTTCACGATCCGCAACGCATCGACTACACCGCGCGATACCTCTGCGAACTCGGACGGGCGATCGGCGACGGTGTGGACGTCCGCGGCTACTTCCACTGGTCGCTGCTCGATAACTTCGAGTGGGCCGAGGGGTACAAGGAACGCTTCGGGCTGGTGCATGTGGACTTCCCGACCGGCAAGCGGACCCTCAAGGATTCCGCGCACTGGTACAAGCGTGTGATAGGGAGTAACGGGTCTGGACTGCGCGCCCCACCCCCCGCCGCCGCGGAGTTGCCTGCGTGCTGAGCGAATGTCGGTAAACCAAGGCGCTGGAGGAATCGCTCATGCATGTTCTAAACCCGCTTCGTATTCTTTTCGGCCTGCTCGTCGGAACGTTGGCCACCGCCGGCGTTGCGGCGCAACCGCCCGACCCGCAGCCCCCTGCTTCGCTCGACGGGTTCGAGGACACGGATTCCTGGCAGATAATCGAGGCCGAGGGTGTCTCGCTTCGAGTCGCCGGTGAGCCGGGCCGGAACGGAATGTGCGCGCGTCTTGACTACGACTTCACGCGGGGATCGGGCTACGCGATCATCCGCAAGGAGTTCGATCTTGATCTGCCAAGCAACTACAGGTTCTCGTACTCGATTCGAGGGGCCGGGCCGAGCAACACGATCGAGTTCAAACTTGTGGATGCGTCGGGCGACAACGTCTGGTGGGTAAACCAGCGCGACTTTCAGTTTTCCAGCGACTGGGAAACGGTCACGCTCTCCAAGCGAAAGTTCTCATTCGCCTGGGGTCCGTCGGCGGGCAAGCCGCTTGGGCAAGCCCGTCACATCGAGATCGTGGTCACATCCTTCAACGGCGGGCGCGGCACGGTCTGGCTCGACGACCTGCGATTCGAGCCGCTCCCCGAAGTTCAGGAGTACAAAGGCAGCCCCACTGCGCGCGGCTCCTCCCCGGCAGGTGCTCTTGCGCGCACGATCGGCGCGGACGGTGCCGTCGGCTTCACCAGCCAACCCGGCGACGAGCGCCCCTCGCTTGTCATCGACTTCGGGCAGGTGCGGGAGATCGGGGGCCTGGTTCTCGACTGGGGGCCTGGGCACGCCACCGATTACGATGTACACGCCTCCAACGATGGAGAGCACTATTCACCTGCCGCGCAGGTGCGAGGATCAAATGGGGGGCGCGATTATGTGCCGCTCCCGAGCACCACCGCGCGGGCTCTCACGATTCAGACTCTGCCAACCGGCGAGAACGGCGGTGTGTCGGTGCGGGCCGTGCGGTTCCTGCCGCCGGAGTTCGCCGATTCGAGCAACGAACTGCTCCGGCACGCCGCGATTGATTCGCCCCGCGGCTGGTACCCAAGATACTTGAAGGGCGAGGCGACCTACTGGACCGTGGTCGGGGTCCCCGGCGATGACAAAGAAGCGCTCATCAACGAGGAGGGATCGATCGAGGTAGACAAGTTGGCCTTCTCACTCGAGCCATTCGTGTTCACCGGCGGCAGGCTCGTTTCCTGGAACGACTCGACCAATACGCAGTCGCTCGAAGAGGGGTACCTGCCCATCCCGAGTGTGCGGCGGGTGATGCCGGGATTGGAACTGGAGATCAAAGCATTCGCCGAGGGTGCGCCGGGCGCATCGAACCTCCTGGTCCGGTATGAGTTGAACAACACCGGCGTAGAGTCGAGCGAGGGAACGCTGTACATCGCGGCACGTCCGATGCAGGTCAACCCGCCGTACCAGAACCTCAACATCACGGGCGGGGCATCGAGCGTGCGCCGGATTCACTTTGAGGATTCGCGAGTCCGCCTCGACGGCCGCACCATCGTGCCGCTCACGGGCCACGATGGCTTCGGCGCGACGGCTTTCGACGGCGGCGAGATTGTTGAGTATCTGGCGCGGGGCGAGTTGCCCGACGCGACGAGCGTTGAAGACCCGCGTGGGCTGGCCTCGGCAGCGCTGGCGTACGCGTTCCGTCTCGGTCCCGGCGAGCGCAAGGTTGTCGGCGTGCTGGTGCCTTTCCATGATCTCCGGCCCCTCGTGCAGAGTCCGCCGAGTGAAGACACGCTGATATCCCATATGGATGCTCGCCTGGCACCGACACGCGAGGTCTGGCACGATCTACTCGATCGCGTCAAGATCCGGCTGCCCAAAGGCAACGAGCAAGTCACCGACTCGCTCCACGCCAACCTCGCATACATCCTCATCAACCGCGACGGCTCAGGCATCCAGCCGGGCTCGCGCTGCTACGAGCGCACCTGGATCCGCGATGGCGCACTGACATCGACCGCGCTGCTCTCGATGGGCCTTGGAGAGGTGGTGCAAGAGTTCCTCGACTGGTTCGCGCCCTTCCAGTACGACAGCGGCAAGGTCCCCTGCTGCGTGGACCGGCGCGGCCCGGACCCCGTGCCCGAGCACGACAGCCACGGCGAGTACATCTACGCCGTACACACCTGCTTCGCGTTCACCGGCGACATGGTTTTTCTTGCTCGACACTACCCGCACGTCGTCCGCGCCGTGGAGTTTATCGAGTTCCTGCGCAATCAGCGAATGACCGACGAGTATTTCCGCGGCCCGGACCACAAGCGCGTCCTCTTTGGCCTGATGCCCGAATCCATTAGCCACGAGGGCTACTCCGCCAAGCCCATGCACTCGTACTGGGACGGCCTCTGGACGCTCAAGGGCTTGATCGACGCGACGCGGATCGCGGAACTCATGGGCGATCATCCCCGAGCAGCGCGTTTCGCGGCGCTACGCGACTCGTTCGAGCAGACGCTCTACGAATCGATGCGACTGGCGATGACGATGAAGGGGATCGACTTCATCCCCGGCTGCGCGGAACTCGGCGACTTCGACGCCACCTCCACGACCGTCGGACTCTTCCCCTGCGGCCAGATCGGGAACCTTCCCGAGCCGCAATTTACCGCCACGTTCGAGAAGTACTGGACGTTCTTCCAAAGTCGGCGCGACGGCACCCTGGAGTGGCGGGACTACACGCCCTACGAGCAGCGCGTTGTCGGCTCGATGGTGCTGCTCGGCCATCGCGATCGCGCCCACGAGATTCTCGATTTCTTCTTCCGCGACCAGCGGCCGCGGGGCTGGCGGCACTGGGCCGAGGTTGTCCGGCGCGATCCGCGAGAGCAGGGCTTCATCGGCGACATGCCGCACACCTGGGTCGGGGCGGACTTTATCAACTCCGTGCGGCTGATGCTCGCGTATGTGCGGGATAAGGACGGGGCGCTGATCCTGGGTGCGGGCCTGCCGCGGGCGTGGCTGGAAGCAACCGACGGCGTGGATGTAGGCGACCTGCGAACAGAGTTTGGGCCACTGTCGTATTCAGCCAAGGGCACGGAGGGACTCATTCGGATCGCGGTGCAATCGCTCGAACACATGCCCGAGGGAGGCGTCCACTTCCACCTGCCCGACCCAAGCCGGATCCGGTCACTCACTCTCGCGGGTTCAAAGATCGACGTTCCCGCCGACGGGATGGTGAGACTGCCGCTGCTCCCCGCCGCGCTCGAGGTGCGGTACTTGGGTGCCGACGAATGACGGCGAGGCTCCGAAACCCGCCGCGAAGACGCACTGGGGGCGTGTTTGCGGCATCTGGGGTTCAACGTGTGGACTCCGCCTGAACAGAGTGCATACTTCTTGATCTTGACCAAACTCCCACTCCAAGGTCCAGCCCGCGGGCAAGGAAACGCCCGATCGAGTTTCGCCCGGCACCTTGCAGTGCTGGCGGTAGCCAGCGCGGCCGGTACGGCATTCGGCGATGTGGTCTCCACACACTACCCCGTGGATGGGCCAAACGACACCGCCGCAGTCGCCGCCAGCGCATTCGCGGGTTGGTACGCCACCGGAGACTCGTTCCAGAACCAGGTGCAGATCCGTGACATCCGCGGTGACATTCGACGCTCGATCACGCAATCCGAAATCCTTGCGCTCGCACCCTGGATGAACCTCGACGGCGGACCCGATGGACCCAGCGCGCTCGCCTTCAGCGCCTCGGGGCGGCTGCTGTACATTCTGGTCCACGATGACACCGTGCCGGGAGACGGCCAGCCGAGCGATGTGCTTCTCCGATACAACGTGTCGGCCGATTTGCTTACGCGCCAGGCACGGCTGGAACTCTTCGATCAGGGCAATGCGTGGCCGCACCTGTGCGCGGCACACCACAAGTCCTATGTGTATGTCGGCACCGGGAGCGGCCAGATCGCCGTGTACCTGGCCGGCTCGAACTCCACGGGATCATCGCCCGCGGGCACATGGACGCTCCCGGGCGCAGCCATCGTGCAGGGCCTTGCGATCGACCGTGACCTGGGGACGTTATACGCCGCGAGCGGGACAGCGGTCTTCAGGGCCGCGCTCCCGGCATCACCCACGACACCGCCGACGTTCACCCAACTCGCCGCGGGCGCGGACATCCGCGCGCTGGCGTGGGGGGATCATTACGGCAGCGCGAGCCAGCGCGGGCTGTACATCCTGAGCGGCACCGGCGCGGCGACATCGAGGATCGAGTTCATCAACGCGGCAAGCGCCGCATCGGGCTCGGGCGTCACGCCAGTTGCTTACATCACGGGGGCAACGGCCTGGCACGACCTGGTCTTCACGGCGGACGGAAAACTCCTGGTCGGCGCGGATGAAGACGCCGAGATGGTCTCGGACACGTCGGACACGCGCCTCAACTTCGATGCGTGGATGCGTGACGAGTTGGCGCAGGTCACGGCGTTTGGGCGCGGGCTGATCTCCCCCGATGGCGAGCCCGATGGTTGGGTCATCGATGCCGATGTCATCCCGTCCTGGAACAGGTTCCATCCCGCAACGCCCGATGCCGCCGGCTGGACCGTCTGCCTGCTGATGATGAATGAGGCGGTGAACGGAGACCCGCTCGCGCAGCAGGATGTCGCTCGCGTGCTCACGCGCTACGCGGGTCTCTCTCCCGACGGCATCAAGCCGAGGCGCAGTGCCGACGGGATTTTCAAGCACTGGCTCAACCCCGCGGACGGCAACACCGAGGGCACATGGGCCGACGAATACGCGACGCTGAGCACGATGAAGATCGTTTTCGCGGCCGCCCGAGCGATGGACAGGTATCCGGACGACCCTCAGATCGTTCGCGCCGCATCGCGGATCATCTTCCTGACCCGGAACTGGGGCGCGTACATCCATCCGGTGTCAAGCGCGATGGCGTTCAAGGGGCGTGATATCGGCGGCCCGGATACATCGTCCTGGTCATCGCCGTACCACGAGGGGATTATCTTCGCCGAGCAGGTGGGCGCGTACGGCGGGTCGTCGAGCGGCTGGTTCACACGCTCGCTCTGGCCGACCGCAACTTATGCAGGTAACCCGTCGATCACAGTCGCGTTGTCGGGGTTGTTCCAGCCAGCCTTCGTGAGTCTGTACCCGGCACTCGTCTCGGCGCCGTTCCGCGCGGACGTATCCGGCACGGGGTGGCGGACGCAGGTCAACAACCTGCGGTGGTCCAGCGCCGCGTGGACCGACGACTTCGGCCCGCGCTATTTCACCGTGTTCTCCGCTGGAACAAGTCCGCATCCGTCAGGCTACAACGCCGACACGTTCACCAACCACCCCGGGAACATCGCGACGTTCACCTCGCTGCTGGCGTTCGGAGCCTTCGGCGAGACCGCCGAGGCGGTGGGCGGCTACGCGGCATACCGCAAGGGTGCCCGACAGACGTTCAAGACCGGCGCGAGCATCCTGTACAGACGGCCGTACGGTGCCACTTCGTTCGTACCGAACTCTGCCGGCCTGCCGGACGTTGCGCTGGGCGCGCTGGGACTGGCGGAACTGATCCAGCCGGGCGCGATCGACGCGGTGCTTGCACGCCCGTACCCGCCACTGGAGATGTGCCCGGTGGACATCAACGGCGACGGCGAGATCGATCTCGAGGACCTGTACGCCGCGGTGGCCACACCCCTGGACATCAACGGCGACCTCATCGCGACGGCCGCGGACTGGGAGTGCCTGGCCAACTGGCTCCGGCGCCACGAGAACACCGACATCACCGGGCGATGATGCCGGATAACCAACTCTCCGGCACCGTGGGCGACGACCCACCGTGTCATGGGCGGACGCACCAAACTGAAACGGGCGGGGTTCTTGCGCGGGCCGCTGGACGGCCGTCGTGAGTTGTTGCCCCCCACCCGCGCCGAGGGCTCGATGATCGTGTACACCCCGTCGGGCGCGACCTTCCGCATGACCATTCCTCTGGGGATACATCTCAAAGAATGAAAAGATGACCAGGTCCTGTCCGCCATACACAGGGTCGCCCAAGGCGAGTTTGTGCTCTCGCAAGAAGTGCAATCCACCCGCACGCCGGAGCACTGACGGGCCGCGCCTTGTACCCGCGCGCAGCACGATCAAAGCGTTCAGGTCGCGCCGATCCGGCACCCCGGCATCACCGGTCGTTCGTTTTGCTGATCTGCTCCTGCGCCCAGACACGCCATGCCAGAGTCTCGCCGGGAGTACTTCCACCTGGACCCGAAGACGGGCAAGGTGGTTACGAAGCCGGATGCGCTGGAGGTTCACCCCGGCGCGGATCGGGCGCTCGTGCGGGCGTACTTCAAGTTCCGCCCCGGAGCGGCCTGAGTGTTGACAAGCCGCCCAAGCATCTATCCCATACACTGCCCCCGTGAACGCACGGAGGCTGACCGTTACCGACTTGTTCTGCGGCTCTGGAGGGCTTTCGCTTGGCTTGCGCGAGGCGGGATTTGAGCCCGTCCGCGCTGTCGATTGCTGGGCTCCGGCGGTTGATACCTACCGGGCGAACTTGGGCGATCACGTCTCCTCCGAGTCCATCGACGATACCACCGACTTCCCGGATACCGACGTGATTGCAGGAGGGCCACCCTGTCAGGGGTTCTCTTCCGCCGGAAGACGTGAGGCCGACGACGAACGGAACTCTCTCGTGATGGTCTACGCGAATCTCATCGCCCGGCACCGTCCCCGCGCGTTCATTTTTGAGAACGTGGAAGGGTTCCTCACCTCCGGAAGAGGTCGGTTCGTTCTCGACTTGCTCGAACCTCTCGTAGAGGCTGGGTATCAGATTCATCTCCGTAAGGTCAACGCGGCAAACTTCGGGGTTCCGCAGCATCGAAAGCGAGTGCTCGCAATCGGTGGGCTGGGCTGGAATCCCGGCTTTCCCGAACCAACCCATCGGGCGTTCGGCGCACCCGGAGCCCATCTTGCGGCGACGCGACGCCCGCCAGCGCCCACCCTTGCCGACGCGATAGCGGGGCTCCCTCTTGCCACTACCGCGCCTCGGGGCGATCTATTGGACCACTACACTCGCCCTCTGGAGGGTGAAGAGTTGGAGCTCGCGAAGTTGCTGGCAGAGGGTCAGTCGATGCGCGATCTACCCGAGCGACTCTGGCATGAGAGTTACCGTCGCCGCGCGTTCCGTCGCGTCATGGACGGGATGCCGTGCGACAAGCGCGGAGGCGCTCCCGCCGGAGTGCGACGCCTCATCGGGTCGGAGCCGTCGAAGGCGATCACCGGAGGCTCCCTTCGGGACTTCCTCCATCCAACCGAGAACCGGCCTCTCACCGTGCGCGAAGCCGCGCGGATTCAGACATACCCCGACAGCTTCGCATTCACCGGGCGACAGGCCGACCGAATCCAACTCATCGGGAACAGCGTTCCCCCGCGCCTAGGCAAGGCAATCGGAGAGCACTTGATCGGTGCGATGCGAGCCGCGAAGGTTCCCTCGCACCCGGAGGGGCGGCTCCTCAGTTTCACTCCAACACTGTCCGAAGGCAAGAGCCCGATTCTTCAAGAGGTGTGCGAACTCGTGGAACGCCGCTTCGCAATCAATGGCGCTCTCCCTATGGAGGAGGGCGCTGTATGGCGCTGACGCAATCCCAACGATCCTTGATTGAGAAGGCCCGCGTTCTCGGTTCGGGCGCGGAAGGCCACATGCTCTCCGACGAGGTGTGTTCCTACCTCCTGGCGGTCATCGTGTCCGATCTGGGCTTGGGCGCGAAGTTCCCGGAGATTCGACTCCCGCCTCCCGGTTTCTTCTCTACGGCTGACATTGAACGTCTCACACTCGCGGGCGTGAAGTTCGAGCCTCTCGCGGAGCGACTCGTCAGCCTTGACCGCGACTCGGATACCTACTTCGCGTGCCTCGCCAACCTCCACAAGCGCCGCTTGAAGTATCAGCGCATCCTCCGCTCCCAACCGATCCCGACGATTGACCAAGTGGGAGCGCGCGGACTTCTCCAGTTCGGTTCCCTGACTCCGCGAGCACTGGGCGCGCTCCTCTTCTGGCGGAAGTGGCTGTATGACATTGACAATCGAGCCGCGCAGGAGACGGGCTACCTCTTCGAGCCCATCATCGCCTACGCGATTGGCGGAGCGCCGATCAGCGCAAAGCCCGATCAAACGGGAGGGCGACGGGAAGAAGGGCCGACAGGTCGATTGCATCCGCGACCTCCGCGCCTACGAGTTCAAGATGCGCGTGACGATTGCCGCGTCTGGGCAGGGGCGCTGGGGTGAGGAACTCCAGTTTCCGCGCGAGTGTCGGCTCTCCGGATTCGTGCCCGTGCTCGTGGTGTTGGACCCGACGCCCAATCCAAAATTGGCGGAGTTGACAAAGGTTTTCCTCGCCGAAGGAGGCGAGGTCTACACCGGGGACAAGGCATGGGAGCATCTCGACGGACTTGCGGGACCAACAATGGCCCGCTTCCTCGAAACCTACGTCCGCGGCCCGATTGAAACGCTCCTCGCGGAGGCTTCCGACGCGCTGCCCAAACTCTCGCTCGCCATGCACGACGGAACGATCATCGTCTCAGTGGGCGGCGAGCGGCTCGTGATTCAGAGGCAACCAGGAGGGTTCGCGGAGGACGGAGATGAGATGCCGGAGGATGCTGGCGACGTTCTGCCCGGCCCGTGACGCTTCGCGGCCATTCACCGCGCAGAATCCTCGGCGCCCCTCCCGGCCCGGCGATCTAGCCACTATCCAGCAAAATGAAAAACGGCCCCATATAAGGGCCGTTTTCAAGCGAGGCGGACGGGACTCGAACCCGCAACCACCGGATCGACAGTCCGGTACTCTAACCAATTGAGCTACCGCCCCAAGTTGTCGTCGCCACCAGCCTCCGCGGCGGATGCGCAGCCGAGAAATGTAGTCGCAGTCGGCGTCGTGTCAAGCAACCATCTCTGAACACTCGGCTTGCGCCGTTCTCGGACGAAGAATGTCCGGCCGCCGCCGTTCCGTCACGCCAACCCTCCGTGACTCAATGAGCCCGCGGCTGCTCGCGATTCCGCCGCGGCATCGCCCAGCACCTCACTGCAACTGGATGTTGCCCTCGGTGTGGACCTTGAACGGCTGACCCGCCGGGCCGATCTGCCGCGCCTGCATGTAGACCCACACGCACGCCGCGAGCAGCGCGATCACCGCCACGAACAGCAGGCCGGTGTAGACGTTCATCGAGGCGGCGCGGTGGACTTGTCCGCCGGGCATCTGCATTCCGAACTGGCTCATGGTCTGGTCTTCCTGCGGTGGACGTTCTACTGGAATGGGGCCTGAACTTCACCGACCAGTAGGTCGGTGGCATGGGAATCACACCGACCGGAATGTCGGTGACGCGGATCAGTACGTCAAGCGGCTCAGCACGGTGTCGCCGGCCTGCACGGACATCGTGCGCCCGTAGAGATTTAGTTTGCCGATGGCCTGACCCGGCTCGACGGAGGTGATGACCACCGAGCCGACGAAGGTGTCCCCGCCGCGGACGATGTGGAGCAGTGCGTTGGCCTTGACGCCGCGGTTGGCGCCCTCGGAGATGACGACCATGTCCTCGCCGGCGGGGCTCTTGACGATATCGAGCACGCGGGCGCGGATCAGCGGGCCGGCGAGTTCACGCGGCTCATCGGCCGAGGCGCTCTCGCCGGGGCGACCGGCGTTCTGCATCGCCAACTTGGCCTCCTGCAGTTGCTCCTTCAGGGCGCGGGAGTTCTGCTCGAGCACCTCGCGGGCGGACTCGAGATCGTTGATGCGGTCAACCAGGTCGATCTCGCGCTTGCTCGAGGCCAGCATCTCGTCGCGCAGCGCGGTCACTTCCTGGTGATAGTTGGTGATGACCGAGGCCTGGGTCTGTGTCGTCGCGCCGAGTTGGGCGATCTGGTTGCGGATCGAGGCGACCTCCGCCGTCGCGCGCTCAAGGTCGGCGATGAGCGTGGTTCGCTGGCTCTGAAGGTCGCTGACCTCCTTGGACCGCGAGGCCAGTTCGGTCTGGAGCGTGCGAGACCGCTCCTCGGCGGACACCCGCTCCTGGGCGAACTGGGCGACCTCGTTCTTGGCCGCGGCCTCCGCGCTGACGCGTCCGGCCCGCTCGCCGTTGAAACCCCTGCGGATGACGTCCGCGTTCGCGGCGTATGACATCGTCAACGCTGCGAGCACGAGGCTGAGGATTGCACAGAACACCACAAGAATCTTCGTTACGGGATGCAAGGTTGTCTCCTGACATTTGGCGCCGCCCGATCCCTGGGCGGGGCGATTGACCGCTGCTTTGCACGGGGCGTGCTCGGACGCTCTATCCGCTTACGCGGCCCGAAGGTTCGGCTCCGCTCAAAAACTCCGCTCTCGACCCGCCCTCGGCGGGCCGCCCCAAGTCTGATCGGGGGGTGTTTGATACCCCAATCCGGCGCGCCTGTCAACACGCCCCCACCGCTATTGGCCCGGAAGGGCCGATGCACCCGTGATCTTTGCCACCGCCGAAGCCGCCGCGACCCGAACACGACCCGACGGATCATCGAGCATGGGGGTGAGCGTAGGGAGATTCTCCTGCCAGCCGGTCTCTCCCAGGACATGTGCCGCCTGAGCCCGCAGGACATCGCGCGGGTTCTTGCAGTACTGAAGCGCTATGAACGAGCCTTGGCGGTGGCCGAGTTTGGCGAGCGAGCCAGCCGCCGTAAGACGGATCTCCGCGGGGAGCGGCTGGCGGTCGCGGTCCCACTCGGCCGTGAGGTACATCAGGCGATCAATGGCGGCCTGGTCGCCGACCTGCCCGACAATCTGGGCCGCGAGCGCCGTGGCTTCCAGGTCTTCATTGCGGGCCGGGAAGAGCGCGGTGCGGATATCGATCAGGGCATCATCATCCCCGAGTTTCGTCCGGGCCTCGGCCATCTGCAGTTCCATCATGCGAACCGCGCCGGGTGCGGCCCTGGGCATGCCCTTGCGCTGGGCATCGCGCAAGGGACCGATCGCGGATTGCTCACCGAGTTCGCCAAGGACATAGGCGGCCTGGGCCCGCGCCAGCGGCGACGGGTCGTAGAGCATCTCTCCCAGCGGCGTGGGGTCAACGTCCTGGCCGCAGCGAACGAGCGCGTAGATCGCGTTCGCCCGCACCTGCGGCACGGGGTCGCTCAGCAGCGGCCCGACGAGCGGGGCAAGGTCGGTGATCCTCGCCCTTCCGACGGCCATCGCGGCGATGCCGCGCACCCCGGGGTTCTGGTCGGCGAGGGCGGGTCCGAGAAGGGGCTTAAGACGAGCGGGGGTCGGGATGAGCGCCTCGATCGCATTGGCCCGCTGCTCGGAGTCTTCTCCGCTCGCCGCGGCAGTGAGGATTCCGAGCGCCCGCTCGCGGAACTGCGCGGTGGCGATCGCATCGGTCGGGGATGTTCGCGCGGTCGGGGCATCCGCCGGGGCAATCACAGCCGCACGGATCGGTGGTTCCTGCACAACAAGGTCGGATTCCTCGGTGGCTCCCCGATCTACACGCGCTTCCTGCACATCGCGCTCGCGGTTGATGCTTCGTTTGGCGAGCGGAGCCTGATACGGCCCGGAGCAACCCGCGATCGTGACGAGGAGCGCAAGTGCGGAAACCGGCACCAACATCCGGACGTTTTCCAAGGCCATGATCCCGCTCCTTACGCCGACTCGATTTTCAACCCCTGACCAGCCGCCACAACCACCAGATGCCCGCGGCGATCAGCGCACCCCACGCCCAGATGTCGCCCAGTCGGCCGAAGATGGTCACCGGTCGATCGGGGTTCACGAGGAGTCTAACCGACATGACGCCGTCTGTCCCGGAGGAAACCTCCTGACCGTCCGGGCCTTGCCGAAGAAGCCGCCCGCGCGAATCGATCGCCGCGGAGATGCCTGTGTTCGCCGCCCGAACCATCGGGACGCCGAGTTCGACGCACCTCCAACGGGCGGCTTGGAGATGCTGCTCCCGCCCGCCGCTGAACCGCCCGAACCAGCCGTCGTTGCTCAGGTTGAAGATCACCGAAGCGCGAAGGCGCGAGCCGTCGCACACCAGCCAGCGGCAGAGTGCTGAGCGCGTAACCTCGAAGCAGATAGGGGTCGCGGCGTACACCTGCGTTCCGGCCTCGGGCGATACGTTGCCCCGCGGCACGGGCAAAACTGAGGGCGTGTCGCCGGGTACGAGGTTGAACGCCATGCCGGCGGCGCCCAGACTCAGCACCTTCTGCTGGAGCGCCGGCCACCGCCAGACGTAGGGGATGACCTCTCCAAAGGGCGTGAGGTCAACCTTGTCGTACCGTTCCGAGCGAACGCTCCCGGCATCAATCAGGAACGCGCTGTTGTGCTGCGGCCCGGATTCAAGGTCGGCTTGGCCCTTCTCCGAACGGATGGACACCGGGCGGGGCATCGCGATCGACCCGACGATCATCGGGATGCCCGTCTCGGTCTGGAGGCGAAGAAGGTCCTGGGCCATGAGGATGAACGCGTGACGCTCGCCCGCGCGCGCCATCCCGGGGTTGTTGGCGCTCCAGGCGGCATCAAACGCCTCGAGCATCTCCGGGCTGAGGGATATGCCGGGGAACATGGTCTCGGGCCAGAGGATAATGTCCGGCGGGGGACGAACCGCGGCGGCCTGGCGCGTGAGTTCGGTGAAACGGCGCATGTCGGCCTGCCGCTCCGCGATGGTCCACCCCATCTTGTTGCTCTGCGGGAGATTGGTCTGAACAACCGCGACATCGAGAGAGATGCCGCCGGCGCGATCATTCCCCTCGCGCCAGCCGATCCAGCCTGTCAGCACCCACACGAGCGCCACAACCGCGCCAGCCTGGCCGCCCCGCGCGCGGGCAACGCCGGACCAGCCGGCCGCATCGGCCAGCGCGCCCGCGAGCGCGAGCACCAACAATGAAACGAAGTACGACCCGAACACGGCGGCGGGCGCGGCGAGAGTTGGTGCCCAGATCAGCGGGTGCCCGGTCAGGAACCAGGCGTAGCCCGTCCACACAATCTCGCCGCGAAGGACTTCCACCGCCCCCAGCGCGACTGGCGCGAGCAAAAACATCGGGATCGGGACAACGCCGGTGGCGCGCCGGCGGATGCGCGCGATGAGGTACACGCCAAAGCCGGTGCAGAGGGAGAGGTAGACGGCAAGCGCCGGATAGCCGGCGGGTGTGACCTCGATCAACCATCGCTCCTGGAAGAACCAGAAGGGCAGGACGCCGATGGAGACGAGGACTGCGCCAAGGAGGGGTCTCTCGGCGGTGCGGCAGCCCGCCCAGATGAGCGGGAGAGGCGCGGCAAAGGCAACTATCCAAATGTCAGCAGGCGGGAACGCGAGAACCGCGAGGAGGGCGTGGGCCAGGCCCGCCGCGAGAGGCTGCCACCACTCCCAGCCAGCCACACGACGGCCCTCGGTTGATCCGGCCATGAGGCTGCTCTGCGAAATGACAAGGAAGGGGGAGTGACTCGTCAGCGCCCGGAGTAATCGATGACACGGGCGATCTCGCTGCGGAGTTCCGAACGCGGCATCACCCGATCGACCATGCCCGCCTGCAGGAGGAACTCGGAACGCTGGAAGCCCTCGGGCAGGTCCTGCCGGATCGTCTGCTGGATCACGCGCGGGCCGGCGAAGCCGATGAGCGCTTTGGGCTCAGCGAAGATGACATCCCCGAGCATTGCGAAACTCGCCGTCACGCCGCCCGTTGTCGGGTCTGTCAGAACGCTGATGAACAGGCCCCCCGCATCATCAAGCCGACCCAGCGCGGCGGAAGTCTTGGCCATCTGCATCAGCGACAGACCCGCCTCCTGCATGCGGGCGCCCCCCGAGCCGCTGACGATCACCAGCGGGAGGTTGCGAGCGGTCGCGGCCTCGATGGAGCGCGTCACGGCCTCGCCCACGACGCTCCCCATCGAGCCCATCATGAACGAGAGGTCGAGCACGCAGAGCATCGCGGCGCGACCCTTGACGAACGCCGTGCCGGCGACCACGGCATCGGTCTGGCCGCTCTTGATCTGCTCGGACAGCAGGCGTTCGGAATAGGGCTTGAGGTCGCGGAAGGCCAAGGGGTCGGTGGGCGAGAGGGCGGTGAACATGGCCTCGAACGAGCCCGGGTCAGCCAACTGCTTGACACGCTCAGAAGCGCCGATCCGGTAGTGGTGCTGGCACTCCGGGCAGACGTGGAGGTTCGCCTCCATCTGCTTGCGGTAGATCATCTGCTCGCAGCCCGGGCACCGGAGCCAGAGGCCCTCGGGGATCGAGTTCTTGCGTGGCGTCTGGGCCTTGAGTTCGTTCCAGGTCTTCGCCGGGGCTTGTGTCATCTCAACCGTTCCTTGGTGTGCCGGATGGGCGTCAAGTGACGCCCGGCGATGCGGTCGGCGGCGTCCAATCAGGCGGCCGAAGCGGTCGGCGCCGGCTCAACCTGGCGAAGCCGGAGATCAGTCTTGTCCAGTTCGTACCACTCGGGGGCGGCCATCGGCCCTGAGAGTTTCCAAGCGTCCGCGATCGGCAACCCTCTCAATCGGCACCGGAGCACGCCCAACCCCAACGGACGGAGCACGATGCACATCCGGGTGCCCGCCCTCGCCCTTGAAACCACCCGTGCCAACGCGGGAAGCAACCGGGCCTGCAAAGAGTCAATCGTGTCGCCCTCCGGGGGAGTCACGCTCAGGGCATCATCCGTGAACTGTCCCCAGGCTCTGGGATAGCGATCCTCGAGTTCTTCCTGCCGCATGCCTTCCCACAGTCCGACATGCGGGTCCGCCAACTCAGGAACGGCCTGAACCTTCCCGGAAGAGCGGCGACCGGCTGCGGCCACCAACTTCGCGGTCTCAACCGACGCTTCATCCGGGGCGCAGACGACTGTGGAAAACGTGACAGTCCCGAGTGAACGCGTCAGAGCCTCCACATCCGCCCGGCCGCTTTCGCTCAGCGGGAGGTCGCAGGCCCCTTGGAGCCGTCCCCCCCCGTCCCAGCATGTGGAACCCGACCGCACCACCAACAACCGAATCGCAGCATCCTTGGCCATGGCTTCGGAAACCCTCTCAGTTCTACCGCCGGACAAAGCGTCACCGTCTTCAACCCGTGTGTTGCGGGCGTGAGCGAGGCGAGGAAAGTCTATCAAGTCAGATCGGTCTGGCCAAGCCATTGACAGGAGCGTTGAGTCCGATATCCAAACTAAATGCGAATGAACACACCTATATAGGTGACATTTCCGATCAATGACAGGCCAGTATTGGCCACTACTCGAAGTTATGCACACCCCGTAGCGCCCGGATCACCGCCGCACGCTGGTTCACAGGCTTCGCGAAAATCGCCGAGGCAGCGACCAGTACATCGCACCCGGCATTGATGCAGGTCTGCGCGTTCTCAGATCGGATACCCCCATCCATCTGGATGCGCTGCGTGGGCGATACCTCCTCGGCGAGGGCCTCAACCTTCGCCAAGACCTCTGGCAGAAATGCCTGACCCGAGAACCCCGGGTTGACGGACATGACGAGGAAGAGATCAAACGATTCGAGCGAGTCGAGGAGAGTCTCGACGGGCGTCGCGGGTTTCATGGCAAGTCCTACGGTCATGCCGAGATCGCGGACCTGCGCGGCCAAGGCCGGCAACTCGCCTTGGGGCACCGCTTCGACATGGAACGTGACGTGGTTCGCCCCGGCCTCGGCGAAAGCCTTGGCGTAGGGCAAGGGGTCGGTGATCATCAAATGGACATCGAGGAAGACTCGGGGGAAAGCCCGTCGCAGGGCCTTGCACATGTCCGGCCCCATGCTGAGATTCGGGACAAAGTGGCCGTCCATGATGTCGAGGTGGAGGAGGTCGGCCGCGCCATCGTCGATGACTGCCTCCCCCTGGGCCACTGGGCTGAGAACCGACTCGCACTCCGCGCCCAGTTTGGTGAAGTCCGCGGAGAGGATCGATGGGGCGATCAGCGGGAGGCGCCGGGGGTTCGTGAACAGGTTGCGCATTGGCGGAGCGTACACGGGCCGAGCACCTGTCAGAGCCGCGCTCGGGCGGCCCTCTGAGGGCATCTTGCTTAGACTGCCGCATGTCAACCGTTGATGCACTGGCGGCCAAACTCGAGCCGGTGGGCCAATCGCACATCGTGCGGCACTGGAAGGAACTGGACCTTCCGGCCCACGACCAACTGACGAACCAGATCGAGTCCATTGACTGGAAGGCGATGCCGCGTCTGGTCGAGCAATACGTCCGCAACAAACCGACGTTCGCATTACCACAGGATGTCCAGCCCGCCCCTTACTACCCGGTTGATCCCAAGGCGGCGTTCCGACCCTGGGACCGCGCGGGCGCGCAGGTTGCCGGGCAGGCGTTGCTCGGTGCGGGAAAAGTGGCCGCATTCGTCGTGGCGGGCGGACAAGGCTCGCGCCTTGGGTATGACGGCCCCAAGGGCTGCTATCCGGCGGGTGCAGTGACGGGCAAGCCGCTGTTCGCCATGTTCGCCGATGCGATCCTGGGCACCTTTGATCGTTACGGCGTTCACGTTCCCTGGTACATCATGACCAGCCCGCTCAACCACGATGCGACGCTGGAGTTCTTCGCGGCTCACCACTTCTTCGGTCTTCCGCGAGCGAACGTGTTCTTCTTCATGCAGGGGGTCATGCCATCGCTGGATATCTGCACCGGCAAGGTACTCATGGCCGCGAGGGGCGAGATCGCGACCAACCCCGATGGGCACGGTGGTTCACTACGGGCGCTGCACGCCTCGGGCGCGCTGGCCGACATGCGGCAACGCGGCATCACCGCGATCTCATACTTCCAGGTTGACAACCCGATCGTGAACATGCTCGACCCCGTGTTCCTGGGCGTGCACGCGGGGGCGAGAGACTCCTCATCGCAGATGTCCAGCAAGATGGTCCCCAAGGCGTACGCGGAAGAAAAACTCGGAGTGTTCTGCGCCCACGGCTCCGGCGCACGCAAGGGGCGAGTCGAGGTCATCGAGTATTCCGACCTTCCCATGGACCTCCAGCGCGAACGGCTGCCCGATGGGCGGCTGCGGTTCCTCGCCGGCTCCATCGCGGTCCACGCCCTGGGCCGGGAGTTTGTCGAGAAACTGAATACGGATGCCGCGTTCGAGTTGCCGTGGCACCGCGCTGAGAAGAAGATCGCGTGCATCGACACAACGACCGGCTCCCCCGTCCAGCCCGCGGCGAACAACGGCGTCAAACTCGAGCGATTCGTGTTCGATGCACTGCCGCTGTGCGAGCAGTCGATCGTTCTGGAGACCGACCGGGTGGAGGAGTTTGCGCCGATCAAGAACGCGGAGGGCGCGGACAGCGCGCAGTCCTCGCGCGAGATCCAGACCGAGCGGGCAGCGCGATGGCTGGAATGGTGCGGTGTCGCGGTGCCGCGGGGAGCGGACGGCAAGCCGAACTGCGTGCTGGAGGTCTCGGCCCGGACGGCGACGACGCGCGAGGAGTTGAAGGCGGGCGCCGTGTTGCCCGGAGCGATCGAGCGGGGCCAGAGACTGGCGCTGTGATCGACCGCTTCGCCCGACTTCCCGCTTTTCTGGACTCCCGCTCGCGCCGCGTGCGCCTGGGGCCGACGGGAGAGGGCGTACCCGCCCTGCTGACCCACTTCGATTGGACCACTCCCACACCGGTGTGCATCTGGCTGCACGGGCGAACCGTCAACAAGGAACTTGACGCGGGCCGGTACGTCCGATGGCTCAAGGCCGGGATCGCGGCGTGCGCCATCGACCTGCCCGGTCACGGCGAGCGGCTCGAGGCTGACTTTCACTCGCCCCAGCGGACCCTCGATGTGCTCGATCAGGTGATCCCGGAGATCGATCAAGTTGTGCAGGCGTTGGGCGCGCCGGAGTTCGGCGGCGCTTTCGATATGGATCGAATCGCAATCGGCGGCATGTCCGCGGGCGGGATGGCCGTCCTTCGACGGCTGTGCGACCCGCACCCGTTCACGTGCGCTGCGGTAGAGGGCACGAGCGGCGACCTTGCCGGGCTGTACTTCGTGCGCTCCACGAACGCCGCGACGGCCTCGTGGCAGGTTGCGCACAACCCCGCGCGAGTCGCGCGCCTTGACCCGATGAAACACTTGACGAGTTGGAGGCCGATCCCTTTGCTCACGCTGCATTCGGAACGGGACGAACTGGTGCCGGTGGCGACCCAGCGGCGGTTCATCAATGCCCTGCGCATGAACTATCGTGAACGTGGCACGGATGAATCGCTCGTCACATTCCACACCTGGCCCGAGACGGGCGCGCCGCAGGAGCACGCCGGGTTCGGGCGCTTCGGGAACGATGCGAAGAATCTTCAGACGGAGTTTCTGGCGATGCACCTGCGATCAACCCCCCCAAACCTCTAGCCGTCAAGCGTGCCGATGACCGTGTATTCCGCTCCGAGCGCAAAGTGAACCGTCAGGAGCGCATCGATCGTCGCGGCGATGCCCTCGGGCGTCGCATCGGCCACGCGGTACAGACCCTCCCCCACACGTTCGAGGGCGAGCGCCCCGGCGGCGTGCGGGGGCAACTCCTCGAACAGGAGGTTGAGTCTGTCGCGCGAGACCTGGAGGGTGATCGTGCGCGTGGCCGACGAAACCTCGATGTGCGCCCAGCAGTCGGCCGCCGCGGCGTGATGACAACGTACCAAAGCAGCGATCGCCGCTGGCGCGGACGCAAAGCCCCCACCCGGGTGCCGCACGGGCTCGTTCGGCCTGGCGACCGAACCGAGAATTCTGCTGAACCAGGCCATGTCCGCTCATCTTCCGTTGCGCCACACTCCCGTCAGAACGCGTCGACGGCACCGTACGTTTCGTGAAGTTCCCTCCCGTTGATCCACCTGTGGCTCGTCTTCCGCTACGCTTGCCGCCATGCTCGGGAGACTCTATCCACTGAGAGGGCTGCCCCAGCAGGGCCAGTTGTGGTCGTGGATCTCCTTCGACGTGGCGAACCAGTCGTTCACGCTGCTCATCAACACGCTGCTTTTCTCAATCTTCTTCACGCAGGTCGTCGTCACCGACCCTGCCCTGCGGAACACCTGGTGGAACATCACCTACGCGGCGAGCATGTTGCTTACCGTCATCCTGTCGCCGCTCTTTGGCGCGCTCTCCGATGCGCGGGCGTGGAAGAAAGAGTGCCTCGTGGTCTCGGGGCTCACCTGCGGCGTGCTGACGTGCTGCTTTGCGTTCATCCCGCCCGGCGGCCTGTGGCTCGCCCTGCTGCTTTACATCCCCGCCAACCTCGCATACTCGATCGGCGAGAACTTTCTGGCATCGTTCCTGCCCGAACTCTCGCCCCGCGGGAGTTTCGGGCGTGTGTCCGGGTTCTCGTGGGGCGTGGCGTACGCGGCCGCGCTGCTCATTCTCCTGCTTACCGGTGCGGCGATGCTGGTCTGGAAACTGATGGACCCGTCGCAGTGGCGGCCGTTCTTCGTGTTCGCGGGACTTTGGTTCATCGCGTTTGCGATGCCCACGCTCCTATTCCTCAAGGAACGCGCCGCGCCGCAGCCCCATCAATCCCGGCACATGGTCCGCATCGCGTTCTCCCGCCTGGCGGAATCAGTCCACAACGTTCGCGGCTTCCGAGACCTGTCGATCCTCCTCGTCGCGTCGCTCTTCTATGGCACCGGGATGAGCGTGGTCGTGTACTTCGCCAGCATCATCGCGGCGGACTTTGGGTTCGACAACATCAAACTGGTCGGCTTCGTCGCGGTGATCACCGTCTCCGGTATCGTGGGCACGCTGGTGCCGATGCTGATCCAGGATCGGTTCGGGCACAAGAGAACCACGCTCTGCCTGCTCGCGCTCTGGATGGTGACGACCGTGCTTCTGGCGGGCTACGCCTGGCTGCGGGGCCGGTCCGCAGACCCCGCGTCGTACCCGATCTGGCCGATGTGGGTGCTCGGGAACCTGCTGGGCATGGGGCTTGGCTCGCTCGGCTCGGCGAACCGCGCGTTCGTCGGATACCTCGCACCGTTGTCGCGGACGGGCGAGGTGTTCGGGCTGTGGGGGCTGGTGTTCAAGCTCTCGGCGGTCTGCACGATCCCCTTCGGCATCGCCAAGGACAAACTCGGCACCCCGGCCGCGCTGCTCGTCCTGCTCGCGTTCATCGTCGCGGGCTTTCTGGTCACGCTGTTTGTCGATGAGCATCGCGGGCGAACGGCCGCCGCCGCGCTTGATGCGAGCAACGCGGGCACGCGACCGGATCCTGCTGACTAGGCTTTGTCGATGCTCCCTTCGACACCTTCTACCGCCCCAAGTCCGCTGTCTGCCACGCCGACACCATCGGGCCGCTTCGGAGCGTTCGGCGGGTCGTACGTCCCCGAGACACTCGTGGGCGCGCTCGATCAACTCCGCGCCCAGTACGATGCGGTGCGCTCGGATCCGACCTTCTGGGGCGAACTCGACACGCTCCTGCGAACATTCGTAGGCCGCGCCACGCCTCTCTATTTCGCATCTCGGCTGACGGCCATCGCGAGTGAACAAGCGGGCCGCATGGGCGGGGGCGCAAGCCTCTGGCTCAAGCGCGAGGACCTTGCGCACACCGGCGCGCACAAGATCAACAACACGCTTGGCCAGGCACTGCTCACCCTCCGCATGGGCAAGAAGCGGATCATCGCCGAGACCGGCGCGGGCCAGCATGGAGTCGCTAGCGCGACCGCCGCGGCCCATTTCGGCCTCTCCTGCGACGTCTACATGGGCGCGGAGGATGTCCGCAGGCAGCGTCTGAACGTGGTGCGGATGAGGCTGATGGGGGCGCGGGTCATCGAGGTCGAGTCCGGCTCGCGGACGCTGAAGGACGCGACCAACGAGGCGATGCGAGACTGGATGGGGTCGGTCGAGGGGACGCATTACATCATCGGCTCTGTCGTGGGGCCGCACCCGTTCCCGATGATCGTGCGTGATTTTCAGTCGGTCATCGGGCGCGAGTGCCGCGCCCAGTGCCTGCAATCAATCGGTCGCCTTCCCGATGCAGTCGTCGCGTGCGTCGGTGGCGGCTCGAACGCCGCGGGCATCTTCTACCCGTTCATTGACGATGAGGGTGTAGCACTGATCGGCGTTGAGGCCGGGGGAAGAAGCAACGCGCCGGGCCAGCACGCCGCGCCGCTCTCCCTCGGCTCGCCGGGCATCTTGCACGGCTCGCTGAGTTATGTGCTTCAAGATGCCAACGGTCAGACGGCGGATGTTCATTCCTGCTCGGCGGGGCTTGACTATCCCGGAGTCGGTCCGGAGCACTCGTACTGGAAGGACATGGGGCGCGTGGCGTACACCTCCGCCACTGATGCGCAGGCTCTTGAATCGTTCCAACTCCTCGCGCGGACCGAGGGCATCATCCCCGCGCTCGAATCGAGCCACGCGCTGCACGAAGCCGTCAGATTGGCGGCAACGATGCGCGCGGACCAGCATGTTGTGGTGAACCTGTCCGGCCGCGGCGATAAGGATGTGGATGAGGCGGTGCGGCTTATCGGCCTGCGCTAGCAGTTGCCAACCCGTCGGTCCTTGGTCGGCGTCTCAGGAATAGCCACGCCGCGGCTTGGACAAGCAGCACCGCGAGTTCCGCGGCGGTGTGCAGAGCGAGTTTGATGCGGAGCCGCCGCAACGCGATGTCGTCCGGTTCGACACGGAGCGCCTGGGCCACCCAGTAGCGCGCGCGCGTCCATTGCCGGTCATACACATAGGCCACGGCCATGTTGTGCATCGCGGGAACAAACTTGGGGTCGGCCCGGAGGATGCGCTTGCACAGCGCCACGCCGGTGGACCGGTCGCCCAGTGTGTAGCACGCGACCGACAAATGGTGCAAGGCCGGCACATGCGACGGGAGTTGTCGCACAAGCGCGCCAAGCACCTCGCGTGCCTCCGCGGCCATGCCGGCGTCGAGCAACCCAGCGCCCAGGTCCTCCGTTTCTGCATCGGCGAAGCGCTCGGGGCGTTGCCGCCACGCTTCAAGGTCGTCGCGCAGGAGTTCTCGGGCGGTCGCACCATCGCCGCCGGCCCGGCGCGCGAGCATGGTCGAAGCGAGCCGACGTCGCACTCCGGGGAAGTCGGGCTCGAGCCTCAGGACCACGTTGTACTGCTCGGTGGCCTCATCCGCCTTGCCGAGTCGCGCGGCCAGGTCGCCGAGTTGGAAGTGGGCATCGGCGTTGTCCGGCTCGATCTCCAGGACCCGGCGGAACTTCTCTTCCGCCTCGACAACACGGTTCATCCGCATGAGCAGCGCGCCCAGGTCCAGCAGTGTCTCCAGGTCGCCCGGGTCTTGGCGCAGTTCCCGAAGAAAGAGTTGGCGCGCCCGCTCAAGTCGCCCTGAGGCGGCATACGCCTGGGCCAGTCGCGCATGAACGCCGGGCAGGCGGGGATCGTGCTGGACCGCTTCCCGCAGGCACCACAAGGCCCGATCCGTCTGCCCGCGCGACAGAAGCGAGTCGGCAAGGCAGGCGAACGCCAAGGCGTTCTTGGGCTCGAGTTGCTGCGCGAGGTAGAACATGACCTCGGCCTGGTCGTGGTCGCCCAGACGGGCGAAGGCCTCGATGCGGTGGATGTACGCCATCGCGTTCTTCGGGTCGGCACGCTGCGCGGCCTCGAACCATTCGATCGCCCCGCGCGGCTCATCGGTGCGCAGCAGGTTGACACCCGCACAGAGCGCGGCATGAGGGTCCTGGCCATCCAACTCGTGGCACGCGCGGAAGGCCGCGGAGGCGTCGTTGAAGCGTCCCGCCGCCTCGAGTGTCAGCCCGAGATTGAAGTGCCATTCGGCCCGGTGGGGGTTGAGTTCGAGGGCGCGCCGCAACTCCGACTCGGCGTCGTCCCAGCGCCCGTCCTGGAACGCATCGTGCGCTCGTTCGACGTGCTCCTCGGCCTCAAACCAATCGTTCAAGGGGCTTGTCCTGTTCGGGCAACTGCAACCAGACCGGAATCTGGGATGTTATTCGGCGGACCGGTCGGGTTCAATTGAAGAACCATCCCTACGATCGCCCGAGGGCTCATCTCCCGATATGACAACGCGTGCAACAATATCTCTGTGGTTCCAGGTACAGGCCACTGCGATTGCGCTGCTCATGGGTGGACCCGCAGGGCTGGAGAGGCAGCCTGATTCGCCAATCGGCACGCCGCCACCTGACGCCGTCGAACCTCCCGCCGGCGCTGCCCCGCAGCCTCCACCCGGTCTGAGTCTTGCCGATGCCGTGATCCTCCGCGATGCCGCGGCCGATCGTCCCACCCGTGCCGGCGCGGCGGACAGGCTGCTGGCTGCCACCGACCCGGAAGTTCGTGCGGCGATGCTGTGGATGCTCAGCCGAGAGGGTGGAACCCCCGATGCGTGCCTGCTGATCTTGGAGCGAGCGGCGGCGACGCCGAACCTGCAACCGGCTTATCTAGAGCCCTGCATCGCACTGGTCGAGGCTTTGGGTTCGTCCGAGGCGCTGCGTGCCGTCGCGGTGCTTGCCATCGCCTCCATCCGCACCCGCGAGGCCGCACGAACCCTCATCTCCTGGCTAGATGATCGAGCACGCCCGAACCTCCGAGAGCCCGCCGCGCGTGCGCTCGCTCGCCTGACGGGACGAGCAGACCTGGGTGCCGATCCGAGGCGGTGGAGCGAGTGGTTCTCTCAGGTCGAGTGGCTTCCCGAACTCGAATGGCGGACGCTTCTTGCTCTGTCCCTGGCCGAGGCAACCGACCGGGCCGAGCGCGAGCGCGACCGGAGCACGGGCCTTCTGCTCGAATCCGTGCGGCAGCGCTTCCTGGACGCAGTTTCATCCGCGCAGCGGTCCTCGATGCTCGTGCAGTTTCTCCGGCACGAACTGCCCTCGGTTCGGAAGTTGGGGATCCACCTTACGCGACAGGAACTCGCCAACGCACGGCAACTCGAACCCACCGTCGCGATGGCCGCCGAAGCCCTCCTCACCGACCCCTCACGCGAGTTCCGCAAGGACGCGGCTGAACTGCTCGGCATCCTGACGGCCGGCGACGGTGGTCAGGCGATCGCGGCGGCCCTTGTGCGCGAGGAGGACCAGGACGTCGTCGCACCGCTCCTGCGTTCGGCGGCACGCAATCCATCGCCTGAACTCACCACGGTCGTAATCCGGTGGCTGGAAGGCCCCGCCGCCTGCCGCGAGCCCGCCCTGAGCGCTGCCGCGTCGCTGTACGCTGCGGGGTATCTCACACAGGCACAGGACATCCGAACGCTCCGCGATGCGCTCAGGGCGCTCTCTATCGAAGACCTGACGCCCGGAGCGAACGGCACGCTCGCGATGTACTACACGCTGGGCGACGAGCGCGACCGTGCCAAGGTACGCGACCTCCTCCGGTCGGGCGACGCAACCCGGCGTATCGCCGCCGCGGAGTTGCTATCCAACGACCCGGCGGCGCTGGACGCGCTCCTCGCCGGCGCGGCGGACGATCCGACGCTGCTGGCCGCGACGACCCGCGGAGTGGCGTTGCACCGCGCGACGATTGAGGGGTATGAAGCTATCGCCGCCCTCAACGCCCCCAGCGTGGGAGTACGGCGCGAGATGCTTCTGCAGGTTGCAGGCGAGTTGCCCCCGCGCGACCTCCTCCGCGCCGCCCTCGCCGCTCCCGACGCATTGTTTCGAGAGGCCATCCTCGCCCGGCTCACCGAGACCCAGGAACTTCAGGCGTTCGGAGTCTGGCGGAGTTCCACGCAGACGCCCCACCCAGCGGTGGTCGCCGGCCTCCTGCTGCTGAGCCGGACTCGGCTGGAACTGGGTCAGCCCGCCGGTGCCTTGGAGGTGCTGAGCGACCTGGAGCCAATCCTGTCGCTGATCGACTTGTCGGAGGTGAGCAGCCTGTACACGGTCGCCTTGCTATGGCTGAACCGGATCGAGCAGGCGCAGAGATGGGTCGGCGCGCCGGCGGATTGGATTGATGGCCTTGAGAAGTCGATCGCGCTTCCCCATGCGCAAGCCATTGCGAAGGCGATCGATGCTCGCTTTGGCGATCTGGAAGGAGAGGATGGACAGCGTTTCCAGTCGCTCAGGAACAGGCTTCCGAGGCCGTAGGTGTGTGCCGAAGGGCCAGGACAGGCCTTCAGTCGGAGCGTCCGGGGCGGATCAGTTCCAGCACGCCGCGCACCGCCAAAGAGCCGCGACGAGGCACTTCGATCGTGGCAACCGACGGAAGTGCGGCGAGCGCGGCATCCGCGGACTCAAACCCATTGCTCAGGTCAAGGGCGCGATCGAACCATGCATCCCAGCGGGGATCGAGTCGCCTGACCAGACGCCCGACCGGGATGAGCGGCTCCTCGCATCTGAGGCCCGTCAGAAGTTGGTACCCGATCTCAGCGACGGAGCGAACCTCGTCTTGGGCCGCATCGGCGTCGAAGCCGCACTGGCCCGACAGCGCCCGGCGGAGGCCATACAGTTCGATAATCAGCCGGCCGTGCCGGTCCACGAGCACTTCGTTCAATGCGATCGGGCCGTGGCAGTGCCGATGCGCGTGGGCGTACCGGACCCCAAGGAGGATCTGGTTCAGCGCCGGCTCGAGTTCGAACGCGCTGAGTTGGCCATCCTTCTCTCGGAGGTGTCGGTCCAGCGTTCGCGTGCCGTCCGCGTCACCCGTGAACGGACAAACCGCCCACGGTGTGTCGGATTGATCGAACGCGAACTGCTCAATTTTGAGAAGATGCACCTCATCGAGCCGAGCGAGCGCCTCGACAGCGCCGAGAAAACGACGCCTCTCCGACCGCTGCCCGAACGACCCGAACCGATAGGCAACGTGGCTCCCGTGGTCCACCTCATGGAGGGCGAGCCATCGCTGGGCGAGCGCGCACGGCTCAAGTGTGCGGGTGAGCACATAGGGGCCGAGCATCAGTCGGTTTGTTTTGTCCAGCATGCAGGCAATCAGGGACCGGGCTTCGTTTTTTCGGTTCGAGCGGACTTCACTGGTGCTTCGTGCCCGAGCACCGCTGGCGAAGGCAACGGCACACTATCGGCTGCCCGTGAGAACTGCGGGGAGTTTAGGCGAACCTGTCCACCTAAACAACCGGTTACCCGTGCAGAAACCGATCATCGCGTCCCGAGTTTGCAGCGTCTGAACGGGGGAGCGCATTCACGATCGTGCCTTAGTTCTTGCCGTCACGAAACTTACGAATCTGCTCAAGCGTGCTGTCGAGTTGTTTACGGAGTAGCCGAACGCTCAGAAGCGATCGCACACGCGTCAGCAGTTCCAACCGGTTGACTGGCTTGGTGAGAAAATCATCGGCTCCTGACTCAACGGCGCGCTCGACATCCCCGACTTCGTTGAGCGCAGTCACCATGATCACGGGGATATCCCGGGTGCCCGGGTCCGCCTTCAACTTGGTGCAGAGTTGGAATCCGCTCATCCGCGGCATCATCACATCAAGAAGGATGATGTCCGGCCGCTCGCGATCGATCTCCTGCAAGGCCTCGACGCCGTCGCGCGCGGTGCGAATCGGGCAGCCAAGGTCATCGAGGTAGGCCTGCAGGAGTTCGAGGTTCTGCGAGTTATCGTCGACTAACAACACGCTGCCGGGTGTGGATGAGGCTCGATCGGGCACCTCGGCACGAGGGGACGCGTCGTTAGATGGGAGAGGTCCGGGCATCGTGTCCTCGGCAGGGTTGCCACATCGTACACGCGAAGCGCACCGGCCGGACGCGGCGGCATCATTGGGACGCGCCAGCAGAGTGCTTCCCTATGGTCAAGGGGTGAAGCATCGACCGGGCCGCTGCCGATGAACTGCGACCCGCGATTTTTGACCATTTTCACAAGGAGAGCACGGGATGCTCCAATCTGGCGTTCGGCCCCGCTGTGCTGCGGCGGTTTCGTTCCTTGCCGCGACGCTGCTTCTCTGCGCGGGCGCACTCGGCCAAGGGTCACTCGAGAGCCGTATTCGGGGGGCTCTTGAGAAAGCACGGCTCGGAAAGGCTGAAGTCGGCGTGTGCGTCGTGGATGCAACAGACGGTCGCGAACTGGTCTCGATGTCCACCACAGGACAGCGCGAGCCTGTTCTCATTCCCGCATCAAATCTGAAACTGCTCACAACGGGTGCTGCTCTGGTGACGGTCGGGCCGGACTTTGAGTTTCGGACTCAGTTCGTTGTCCACGACAACCGCCTGTTCATCGAGGGCGCGGGCGACCCCGGGATGGCCGACCCTGAACTTCTGGCCAGGATGCACACGAGTGTCGAGCAGTTCCTCGACCGTCTTGCCGATTCGGTCGCGGCCGCTTCGGGCGACTCTCTCTTGGAGATCGTGGTCGACGACCGCGTCTTCGACCGGGAGAACGTGCATCCCCTCTGGCCCGAGGACCAACTGAACCGGGCGTACTGCGCGCCTGTCAGCGGCCTGAACTTCCATGCCAATATTCTGAACGTCTTTCCTGCCCCGGCGGCTCGTGCCGGCGACCCCCCCTCAGTCCGGACCGAGCCGGGAGCGCAATGGATCGAGTTTGACCGCCAGCGGTCCCGCACCGTCCGGGAGGGCACCACACAGGTGTGGATCGAGCGTGCCCCGACAGCATTCCGCTTCGCGCTTCACGGCACCGTCCGCAACGCGCCTACCGAGGCGGTCAGCGTGGCTCTCCGCGACCCCGCAGTGCTCTTTGCGCGGTTGCTGGCGGATCGCCTTGCAGCGCGGCTCAACTGCCCCCCCCCTTCCGTGCGCCTCGCGGAGCAGGATGAGCCGATCGCGTCCGCGCAGGCGGGTGCCGTCATCGCGGCGGTTGTACGCACGCCGCTCAGCGTGGTGCTCGAGCGCTGCAACGTCGACTCCGACAATCTCTACGCCGAGTGCCTGCTGAAACTGACGGGACACCAGGTCACCCACCAGCCCGGCTCGTGGGCCAATGGCGCGGCGGTCGTGCGCATGATCGTCAAGGATCGCATCGGCGCTGCCTACGCCGCAAGCCTGACCATCTCCGACGGATCCGGCCTTTCTCGCGGCAACCGCGTGACGCCGCAACTGCTCGCGCATTGGCTGGCCGACATCGCCTCCGACGATCGCATCGGTGAGATGTTTGTCCGATCAATGGCGGTCGCCAAAGAGAACGGTACCGTCAAGAATCGCTTCAGGGACAAGACGCTGGTGAACGAAGTCCGAGCCAAAAGCGGGTATATCCGCGCGGTTCGGTCGTTCTCGGGCTTGGTGACGGCGGCATCCGGCGGCGATTCGCTGGTGCAGGGGGAAGGCAAGCCGCGCCGCCTGGCATTCAGCATTCTCGTCAATGAAATCCCCTCGGGTGCCGATGCCCGCGCCAAGGAGTTCCACGAGAGCGTGGTCGAGATCATCGATGACTACCTGGCCGAGCGCGTCCGCGGCACCTCGCTCGCGGCTCCCCGCTGACTTTGCCCGGGAATTGATACCGCCCCGCCGTCCGCGGCGCGCCCACAATCCCCCATGAAGACTCTCTGCCCCGCGCTCGCGCTGCTGTTCATCGGGCTCCTGTGCGGCTGCGCATCTTCGGCGGCCGATGATCGGGTCCGCGCAGCCATCCTCGAGCCGGAATCACTCGTGCTGCTCCGAGGAAGCGGCTCCAAGGCAGGATGGTCCGACCTCGTCGCCTCGTGCGTGGAAGCGGACGCCGTGCTCATCGGCGAGTGCCACGGGCATGATGTTGGTCAGGCATTTCAGACCCTCCTCTTTCAAGAGATTCTCTCCGGATCGCCCAACGCCACCGCAGCGCTCGAGTTCTTCGAGCGCGATGAGCAGGCGGCGCTCGATGATTATCTGCGGGGCCTAACCGATGAGGCCGAGTTCCGGCGGGCGACGCATCGCACAGACAGCAACTTCACGTCCGGGCACCGGGCGATGGTCGAGGCCTGCAAGAGCGCTGGCAGGCCGGTGATCGCGGCGAACTCGCCGCGCAGGTATGTCCGGATCGCGCGGATCGACGGCTTTGAGCGTCTGGGCGCGCTCACGCCCGAGCAGCAGAGGCTGTTCATGGTGCCCCGGTCGATCCCGGAGGGCCGGTACCAAGACGAGTTCTTCAAGGTGATGGGCGCCGAAGACCTGCTGCCGCTCTCCGGTGATTTGCCAGAGGACTCAAAGGCCGGCGCGGCAAACGCGGAGCGTCGCCAGACCATCGAGGGCATGTTCCGATCGCAGAGTTTGTGGGACTGGACGATGGCGGACTCGGTGGCACGCGAGATGGACCGCGGCGGTCGGCCCGTGGTGCTGGTGGTGGGGCGCTTCCACATCGACCACGATGGCGGACTGGTGCAGGCGCTCCGTGCCATGCGTCCCGGAACGAGAATCGTCACCATCTCAAGTGTCAATGCTTGGTCGGAAGAGTTGCGCGAGGAAGATCGCGCGATCGCGGACTTCGTGGTGTACATCGGGAGCGAATGACACGCGGTCCTACATCAGCCCCGCCGTCTCCTCCAGCCCCAGCATCAGGTTCGCGTTCTGCACCGCCTGACCCGATGCGCCCTTGACAAGGTTGTCCTCCGCTGCGATGAGCACGATGCGACCGCCGATGACTCGCCCGTTGACATGCACCATGTTGGTCCGCTGCACATCGCGCAGCGTAGGTGCCTCATCGCGCACGACGATGAAAGGCTCTCGCTCGTACGCACTGCGCAGGCACGACTGCACCACTTCTGTGCTGAGCGCTTCGCCGCGGCCTGCGCGTTCGCTCGGCAACGCGTAGATCGTTTCCAGGATGCCTCGCTCCACCGGCAGGAGGTGCGGCACGAACAGCGGCTCACCCCACCCCAACGCACCGCCCGCCTCACAGCCCAGAGTGCGCAGTGTCTGCGCGATCTCCGGTTGGTGCCGATGGACACCGATGCCGTATGCCGAGTAGTTCTCGTTCGCCTCGGGGTAATGAAGGTTCTGCTTGGGCGACCGACCCGCGCCGCTCACGCCCGAAGCCGCATTGATGACCACCGAGCCCGGGTCGATCAGACCCGCTCGCAGCAGCGGGATCAGCGCGATCGCCGCGGCGGTCGGGTAGCACCCCGGATTCGCGCAGAGTTCCGCCTTGCGGACATCTTCGCGCGCCCACTCCGTCAGCCCGTACACCGCACGGACGAGGTTTGCCGGATCGGTGTGCGGGTGGCCATAGGCCCGCTCGTAGACAGACGCATCGCGGATGCGGTACGCCGCGGAAAGATCCACGACCTTCACGCCCAGCGCGAGCAACGCGGGCGTGTGCTCCATCGCCGCCTCGTGCGGCAGGCAGAGAAACGCCAGGCGACATCGGGCGGCGATTCTCGCGGCATCGATCGGCTCGCATTCGCCCCGGGAGTGAGCACCCAAACGGTGGGCCAGCCGCGGAAACTCCTCATCGATCCGTGGCGCGGGGACGCGCGCGGATGCCAGATAGTCCAGCCGCATCGAGGGATGACGTGCGAGTATTTCGACCAGTTCCAGGCCGGTATACCCCGTCGGGCCGACAACGGCGACAGGGACGTGGTCGGTGGATCGCCAAGGGGCGGAGGACTTGCTCATGCGGTGATTGTTGCACAGCGCGCGCCCAACGACCGATCAATGCTCTCCCCCGACCTAGGATGACCCCATGTCCTCACTGCTCCCGATGCTGGCCACGATCCGCGACCTCCTGCTCGTCATTCTTGGCTTCAGTTTGATCGTCGTTGTTCACGAACTCGGGCACTTCCTTGCGGCGAGATGGGCGGGGGTCCGAGTGCAGGCATTCGCCGTCGGGTTCGGGCCGGCGATCGTGTCGTACCGCAAGGGCCTCGGGGTGCGGAGGGGCTCGAGCGAAGCCGGGTACAACCGGATGCTCCGACAGTCGCCAGCCCCTGGCAGCCCCGGTGTGGGAGGAGTCAGCCCGACGGAGTATCGCCTCAACGCGCTGCCCTTTGGCGGCTACGTCAAGATGCTGGGGCAGGACGACGTGAACCCGGCATCCACGAGCACAGAGCCTGACTCATTCCAGACGTGCCCTGTGTGGAAGCGGATGGTCATCATCTCCGCCGGGGTGGTGATGAACGTGCTGCTCGCCGCAGCGCTGTTCGTGGGCGTGTTCATGGTCGGACTGAAGACGGAGCCGGCGATCATCGGATCGGTGCTCCCCGACAAGCCCGCGGCGGTGGCGGTCGCCGTAAACGCGGTGGAAGCGGGCGTGACCGAGCCCGGTCTGCAAGCGGGCGACAGGGTCCTCGCCATCGATGGCGAGCGACCGGCCAAGTTCCAAGACCTGGTCCTGGCCGCGGCGATGGCGCGGGGGGGCCAGCCGGTGACGCTTAGCGTGCAGCGCGAAGGCGTGGATCTGCCCTTGCGCTTTGAGATCAGGCCCGAGGTCGATGCGGCCTCTCGCCTGCAGATGCTCGGTGCCGGGCCTTTGATGTCGAACCGGCTCCCTGATGCACGCACCGAGGCGGAGCGCAAGCAGTTCGCAGCCGTGGCGACGGCGATGGGTGTTCCTGGACTCGAGCCGGGCATGACGCTCAAGAGAGTCAACGGCCTGCCCGTAGAGTCCTCGCACGACCTTGCCCTTGCGGCGAGGCAATCTGACGGGCAGCCGATCCCGGCACACTTTGAGCGCGATGCGAAGCACGGCGGCGGCGAGGTCGAGATGACTTTGCTCCCGCGACCGGAGTTGATGAGCGCGACGTTCCGCGTCAGCGCGCCGGGTGCCTCGGAGGTTGTAACGGGTGAAGCCGACCACCTAGTGGGATTGGTTCCGGTGCTGCGCGTGGCGGCGGCAGGGGAGGCGGCAATCAAGGCGGGCCTTGCGACCGGGGATATCTTCTCTCTCCTGGGCACGGCGGAGTGGCCCAGCACCCTCGAGGGAATACGCCAGATCCGCGCGAGCAAGGGAGAGACCATCCGCGTCTCGGTGGTGCGCGAGCAACCGGACGGGACGTGGAAGGACTTCGACCTTGGCAGCGTGCCGGTGAGCGCGGCGGGCACTATCGGCTTCACCGCCGGTGACTCGGCACGCTTCGCGCCATTTGTGGCGGGCTGGCCGACGTTCGCACCCGCAAACGCTGGCGATTCGGTGCCCAGCGGGGGAATGCTGCGGCTTATGCCCGGCAGCAGCGTACGCGCGGTTGGCGGAACCGCTGTGCGAACACTCGCCGACGCTCGAACCGCTCTGATCGCCGGCACGAACGACGCCTCCGACATCGGTGTGACGGTGGGCTTGGAAGTGGTACTCCCCGAGCCCGCAGCCGCGGGCGGTGTGCGAGTGGAGCGGCTCGATTGGTCGATCACAGGTGAAGAAGCCGGACAGTTGCAGTCGCTCGGGTGGGACAGCCCGTTGCCCGAGGACCTCTTCGTCCCTGAGACCACGCTGCTGCGCGCTAGCGGCCCTCTCGACGCCATCGGCATGGGCCTGCGCGAGACCAAGAGCGTGATGCTCACGACCTATCTCACTCTGGCTCGCCTCTTCCAGGGCACCGTCAAAGTGACGCACCTCAAGGGACCGGTCGGGATCGCGCACGTCGGCACGCTGCTGGCCGGTCGCGGCTGGGACTGGCTGTTCTTCTTCATGGCGCTCATCAGCGTGAACCTCGCCGTCATCAACTTTCTGCCGATCCCGATCGCCGACGGCGGGCACATGGTGTTCCTGATCTATGAGCAGGCAACGGGCAGGCCGGTCTCCCCGCTGGTACAGAACGTCGCAGCACTGGTCGGGGTGGTGCTGCTGGCATCGATGTTCCTGATCGTCACGTTCAACGACCTGCGGGCCCTGCTCACCGGTTCAACCTGATACAACGAGCGACATGAACGTGCTCGGTCTGCTGATGCTGCTCGGCGCGGGGCTGGTGCTGTTTGTGCTGGCGGTCATCTGCGTGACCGCGTGGACGCTCACCCATCCGGCGCGCCGCTCCTACGCGTGGGCGGTTGCACGCGGCGTGCCCGGTGACCCATCGGAGGTGCGGCTGCCCGGCATGGGCAGGGTTGAGTTCTCGCAGTGGTTCCTGCGGTCGCGCGGGCGGGACCTGCCGGTGTGGGATATCGCGGGCTTTGCCACCGCCGGGCCGGTGGCCATCGTCACGCACGGGTGGGCGGATTCGCGCGTCGTGGTGCTGTCGCGCCTGCCCGCGCTCCTCCCCCACTGCCGTCGCGTGGTCGTGTGGGACCTCCCCGGGCACGGCGATTCGCCCGGGTGCTGCACGCTCGGAACACGCGAGGTCGAGGATCTGGAACGGCTGCTGGAGGAGGTCGGCACGGGCGCGCCGGTGATTCTCTATGGCTCATCGCTCGGCGCGGGGCTATCGATTGTCGTGGCCGCCGCCGCCGGAGCAGCATCGCCCATTGTCGGCGTCATTGCCGAAGCGCCCTACCGCGTGCCGCGGGTGCCGGCGGAGCGTGTGCTGGCCGCTCGCGGCCTGCCGTGGCGATGGAACCTGCCGCCGGCAATGGCGGGACTGGGGCTTTGGTTGGGGCACGGCCTGTCGTGGGCGGGACGCGGGAGCGCAGGAGGGTTTGACCGCGCTGCGCACGCCGTAAACCTGCGCGTGCCGCTGCTCGTGCTGCACGGGACCGAGGACGAGGTGTGTCCAGTTCAGGACGGGCGTGCGATCGCCGCGGCCGTGCCCGCGGGTCGTGGCCGCATCGTCGAGATCGCGGGCGCTGCGCACAACAATCTCTGGACGGATGAGCGGTTCATCCCGGTGTGCGAGGAAGCGGTGGCAGAGTTTGTGAAAAGCACCGTCCTGAAGGGCGGCGCATGAAAAAGCCTCGGCCGTGGATGACGGTCGAGGCTCGGGGCTTGCATGGCTAAGTGGCGGACGGCTTACTCGTCGCCGGGGCCTTCGTCGTCATCCTCGGACACGGCGACTGCGATGGCCGGGGCGGTGGCCTTGGCGGCGAGCACGCCGCGCCGGACCTCGTCGAACAACTCGGCGTTGTCCTTCAGGTATCGCTTGGCGTTCTCGCGCCCCTGCCCGAGGCGGACATCGCCGTAGGTGAACCACGCTCCGCTCTTGTCGATGACCTTGGCGTCCACGGCCATGTCGAGCAGGTCGCCGGAGGTCGAGATGCCCTCATCGAACATGATGTCGAACTCGGACTCGCGGAAGGGCGGGGCGACCTTGTTCTTCACGACGCGGGCGCGGACGCGGTTGCCCACCGCGACATCGCCTTCCTTGATGGAACTGATGCGCCGGATATCGATGCGGATGGAGGCGTAGAACTTCAAGGCCCGGCCGCCGGGGGTGGTCTCGGGCGAGCCGAACATCACGCCGATCTTCTCTCGCAACTGGTTGATGAAGATGACGGTGCAGTTGCTGCGGGCGATGACGCCGGTGAGTTTGCGCATCGCCTGCGACATAAGCCGGGCCTGCAGGCCCATGACCGCGTCGCCCATCTCGCCCTCGATCTCGGCACGCGGGATGAGCGCGGCGACCGAGTCGATGACGATCACGTCCACGGCGTTGGAGCGGACCAGCAGTTCGCAGATCTCCAGTGCCTGCTCGCCGTTGTCGGGCTGGGAGACGAGGAGGTCGTCGATGTTCACGCCCAGGCGGCGGGCCCAGGTCGGGCTGAGCGCGTGCTCGGCGTCGATGAACGCGGCGACGCCGCCGGCCTTCTGCGCCTGCGCGGCGACGGTGAGCGCGAGCGTGGTCTTGCCGGAGGACTCGGGGCCGAAGATCTCTACGATGCGCCCGCGCGGGATGCCCTTGCCGCCCAGGGCAAGGTCCAGCGAGATCGCGCCCGTCGAGATGCCCGGGATGTTCAGGTAGGCCTTCTCATCGAGTTTCATGATCGAGCCCTTGCCGAAGGTCTTCTCGATCTGGCCGACAGCGACCTCCAGCGCCTTGGCCTTTTCCTTGGAGATGGGCGCAGGGCCGGCGGCGGACGCGGGCTTGGCGGGCTTGGACTCAACTTCGACGGTGGTGTGATTGGACGATGCGCGGGCCATGAAGGCCCTCCTTTCTGCTGCCGGTCGTGGCTGGCATCCGCGTTCCCCGGAGGGGACGGAGCCAGGCGAGCCGGGTCCCAGCGCGGGGTCCGGGGCTCCCACTGCGTGGGAGCGTGTCCGGGTCGGGGGCGGCGCTGGACGCGAGCCCGACAAGGCCGGAGTATACCAAGCACCAAACACCTTTGTCAATGTTTGGGCTTTGAGGGGATATTTATTGTGGAAAAGTACGGAAGTCTTGTTGTTGTAAGGTCATACGACCTTGGCCCGGTTTGCCTAGGGAGGAATCAAAGAGAAAACTGCTCCGAAAAAACTCTGGTGAACACTCGCGGCCGGCATCCGTGCCTGCGCGGTCCCCATCGGCACAACGGTGCGGCATGGCGCGGCAACAATCCTGCCTGAGTTCGTGCAAATACAAATGAACGCGGTACACGGGGCGGGAGGAAACAAGGAGAGGACCATGCACATGAAAACAATCGTTCGGAACTGTGCGATCGGCGCTGCGCTCATCGGGATCGGCGCGGCGAGCACGCTTGCGCTCCAGCAGCCCGAGGTCGGCAGCACACCGCCGCCGATGCCCGACTTCTCGAAGGTGACCAAGAAGGACCTGGGAATGATGATGGAGCAGATGCACGGGCCGGCGGAGGAACACAAGGCTCTCGAACCGCTCATCGGGAAGTCCAAACTCGAGAGCAGCCTGAATGTCGGGCCGGGCGTGCCGCCAATCGTCGGACACTACGAGGGCAGTGCGGAGTGGATCCTGGGCAAACGGTTCGTGCAGGTGCGGACGGTCCCCGCACCCGGCGAGGAGTTCAAGGCCGAGAGCCTGAGCATCTATGGCTACGACACCCGCGTGAAGAAGTACTTCTGGATCGGGATCGACACGATGGGCACCTACAGCGTGACCGCCTTTGGCGATTACAATGCGGCCAAGAAGCAGTTCACGCTGATGGGCGAGAACGAGGAGCCGGGCATGGGCAAGATTCCGTTCCGCAACGTCATCACCGTCAAGGACGATGGGACGTTGGAGTCGATGATCGACTTCAAGATGCAGGGCACTGAGGACTGGATGAACGTGGCGACGATGAAGTGGTCGAAAGTGAAGTGATACGGGTGCGGGCCGGGCGCGTGGGATAGGAGAGTCGCCTCCCATCGGATACGCTTGGGGCCTCGATCCCGGCCCTTCCCGGAGGCTCCATGTCCATCGCTCCACCCAACGCGCCCGGCGCTGGTCCGACACTGCGACAGTTGGCGGACCAGTTCCTCGGGATTGAGGCGACAATCCGCCTTGGTGGCGGTGCCAAGGCGATCGACCGCCAGCACGAGAAGGGTCGGCTGACGGCGAGGGAGCGGGTGGCGTTGCTTGTGGACGGGGAGAGCACTCCACTCCCCCGCTCTGGAGAGCGGGGCCACCAAGAGCGGGGCCACCAAGAGCGGGGCCACCAAGAGCGGGGCCACCAAAGCAAGGTGCCGGAACACCAGGACAACTTCACCGAGATTGGTCTCTGGGCCGCGTGGGGAATGTACGAGGAGCACGGCGGCGCGCCCGCGGCCGGGGTCGTCACCGGCGTGGGCCTCGTGCAGGGCCGCCGATGCATGATCATCGCGAACGATGCGACGGTGAAGGCCGGCGCGTTCTTCCCGATGACGTGCAAGAAGATCATCCGCGCGCAGACGATGGCGCAGATGGCCCGTTTGCCGCTCATCTACCTCGTGGACTCGGCGGGTGTCTTTCTGCCGCTGCAGGAAGATGTCTTCCCTGACACCGACGACTTCGGACGGATCTTCCGCAACAACGCGGTCATCAGCGCTGAGGGCATCCCGCAGATCGCCGCGATCATGGGGTACTGCGTCGCCGGCGGCGGGTATTTGCCGGTGCTGTGCGACACGCTTCTGATGACGGAAGGCTCGGGGCTGTACCTCGCGGGGCCCGCGCTCGTCAAGGCGGCGATCGGACAGGTTGTTACGGACGAGGAACTCGGCGGCGCGACGATGCACGCGGCCATGAGCGGGACCATCGACTTCAAGGAGAAGGACGATGAGTCGTGCATCTGGCGACTGCGGGAGTTGGTCGGGAAGTATGGGGAAGGGGGGGAGGGATCGGGGGACCAAGGGAGAGATCGCGGGCGTGTCGCACCCGCGTACCACGGGCCGGAGAAGGTGTACGAGTTCTTCACCGACAAGCAGGGGACGCAGTACGAGGTGCGCGACATCATCGCGTGCATCGTCGACTCGCGTAACGCGAATGGGGTGCTCACGCCCGACTTTGATGAGTACAAGGCCGATTACGGCCCTTCGATCCTTTGCGGGTATGCCAAGGTCGGGGGACTCGTCTGCGGCATCGTCGCCAACCAGAAGCGGATCACGCGCACGGGGACCGGAGCGGTGCAACTGCCGGGCGTGATCTACCACGACTCGGCGGACAAGGCCGCGAGGTTCATCATGGACTGCAACCAGCGGAAGATTCCGCTGGTGTTCCTGCACGACACGACGGGGTTCATGGTCGGCAAGGAGAGCGAGCAGCACGGGATCATCCGCGCCGGCGCGAAGATGGTCAACGCGATGAGCAACAGCGTGGTGCCCAAGATCGTGGTCATCCTCGGCGGTTCGTACGGCGCGGGAAACTACGCGATGTGCGGGCGCGGGTTCGACCCGTTCATCACGTTGGCCTGGCCGAGTGGGAAGTGTGCTGTGATGGGCGCGAACCAGGCGACAGGCGTATTGACGACGATCGAGGAAGCCAGCCGCAAGCGCAAGGGCGAGACGATCGACGAGGAAACGCACAAGGCCATCACCGCGGCGGTCCACGCGGGGTACACCCAGCAGGCGGACATCCGGCACGGCGCAGCTCGCGGCTGGCTGGACCGGATCATCGAGCCGCACCGGACCCGCGAGGAACTGATCGCCGCGCTGGGAATGACGGAGAACTGGGACTACTCGCGACCGTTCAAGACGGGTGTGCTGCAGACGTGATGCAAAGCACCACGCCCACGATGAGCGTCGCGAGACGACCGAATCGTGGCGCTGAGCGCTGAGACGATCCCGAACAGTTCGAGGCATCACCATCTCGGAAACTCTGCCTCCCACCTTCCGCCGCCTCAATCTTGCCGAGATCGACTCGACGAGTCTTCACGCGCGCCGGCTGATCGAATCAGGACACGACGGAGATGCGCCGCTGGTCATCGTCGCCCGGACGCAGACGGGCGGGATCGGGCGGCTGGGAAGGCAGTGGTCAAGCCCGGCGGGCGGGCTGTGGATGACGTTGGTATGGCCGCCGCGCGCGAGCACTCACTCGCACGGCACGGAGTTCCGGGCCACCAAGGAGATGCCGGCGCTCGTTGAGGGGCTGGGCCTGCGCATCGGCGTGGCTGTTACGGAATCGCTGCACGCGGCGGTTAGCGCGGCGGATGCATCGCGTCTGTGCCTCAAGTGGCCCAACGATGTGCTGATCGACGGGCGCAAGGTCTGCGGCGTGCTGACGGAAGTGATGGGAAGCGGCGAGGGACTGCGGGTAGTGGTCGGCATCGGCGTGAACCTGAACTTTGATGCGTACCGTCTCCCCGAGGAACTCCGCGCGCGGGCGACGACCATCCGCGCAGCGCTGGGGCGTGACCTCGATCCTGAGACGGTACTCTCGGCGCTTCTGGAGCGGGTTGGGCCTGCGATTGATGGACCGTGGCCGGATGCCGGGCTGGTGTCGCGCGCGAACGCGATGCTCTGGGGCGTTGGCTCGCAACATTCGTGCGTCCTCGACGACGGCACGCCGGCGACGGGCGAACTGGTTGGCCTTGATGAACGCGGCGAGCCGCTGGTGCGGACGGCAAGCGGAATGGGGTGGCTGCCAACGACGGCGATTTGAGCAGATCAAAAACAACACCGCCGACGGGGATACCGCCGGCGGTGCAGAGTTGCGTCGGATTGCTGCTGCCACGATTCGGTCGCCGCGGCGACTCTCATGGTGGGCGTAGGCCCGATCGATCAGACCATGTCCTTCAGGCCCTTGAGGGGGCGGACCTTGACAACCGTGCGGGCCGGCTTGGCCTTGACGTTCATCATCTGGCCCTTGTTGAACGGGTCGGGACGGACAGTGGCCTTGGTGGCGGGCTTGTAGATCGACTGGACCTTCATCATCCCGGGGACGACGAAGATGCGCGGGCGGCCATCGGCGGGCTTGGCGAGGTCCGCGGCCATGATGTTCCCGAGGGTCTCGAACACGCCAGCGACCTGCTTGCGGCTGAGTTCGGTGTGCTCGGCGATCAGGTTGAAGAGTTCGCTCTTCTTGCGGGGCTTGGTGGACTGAGCGATCTTCGAGGACTTCTTGGTCGTTTTCGCGGTCTTCTTCGCCATCGTCTTCTCCATTGAAAAAGGACTTGTTTCTGCCGGTTGGTCCATCAACCGCGACTTGTTTTACACCAGATCGGCAGAACATTCAACTCCGCTGTTGTGGAAACCGTGGTTTCCCAAGCGGCAGACCGAGATCGCCCGGCGGGGCACGTTGTTTTCAGGGTGATTTCGAGGGTGTGCGGCGGGCCGTCTGGGCGAGTGCCTCGATGAGAACCGATCGCGCACTCGCCCACCGTCGGCCACCCGCACGCACGATCGCCTGGTTGATTTCGAGTTCGATCCCGATGTACCAACTGGCCGGAAACCGGCCTCGGAGGCTGGTTGTGTGCCCGTCGGCCGTGCCGCGGTACGGGTAGTTCATCCGCACGCGGAGCGACGGATCGAGCCGGAGGATGGCCCGCCGCCACGCCGCGGCGAGGTCGCGTTCGCACCGGCGGCTCGGGTCGTAGAGCAGGCCGATGTCGGCGCTGCGCCGAACACCCGCGAGCACCGGAGTAAAACTATGCACGGAAATGTGGACAACTTTTTTGCCCCGACCGATCGCGTGCGCGACCGCCGCGAGAACGTCCGCGCGAAAGGGTCGGTAGCGGGTGTCCAGAATCTCGTCGCGCCTCTTGGCCGGCAGCGCCCGTGTGACCGTCGAGAACACGCGGGGATGGTGTTCCGAGCGGTTGAGGTCCACGACCAGCCGTGAGACGGTGGAAACAAAAACTGGGGCGTGCAGGGTGCGTGCAAACTGGCGCGCGAGGTCCAGCGCACCGGGATCCCACGCGCGGTGCGTGGCGAGGATCGACCGGAGCGGTCTAAAGGCCGCGACCAGCGAGCGCGGGATGCGGTTCCCCCCGTGCTCGCAGGTGATGATGATACGGTCAGTGCGCGGCTTCACCGTACATCCTGCCGGCGGCGAGACAATCGCAGAGGTCGCGATACACCGTGCGCATCGCAGCGCGATCCACGGGACCGGAGCCAGCGCCAAGTGCATCGGACAGACGACGCGAGAGCGTGCCCAGCCCGAGAATCGTTTTCAGAGGGGAGAGTGACGGGTCGGTGCGGAAGGCCACCCCCGCGGCATCGAGCAGGTGCTCCCACACTTCCGAAGCGCGGCAATGCGAGCCGCCAGTAATCCCGAACACGCGGAGGTACTCAACATCATCGATTACCGCGCGGTCACCATCGCGGATCGTCGCATCGAGCACGCGCACCAGCGGGTCCACGGGCCAGCGTTGATGCTCGGCGAGCGGGCAGGGTGATTCGCTCACGAGCCAGCGGAGCACGCCGACGACAGCGCGGACAATCGCCAGGTCGGCGAGCGGACACTCCTGAATGTCCATCACGCGGATCTCGATCGAGCCGCGATCAAAGCGGGCGATCGCGCCGCGCGAGTTCATCCACTCGGCCTTCATCGTGCCGCCTGGGTCGAGCCGCTCCACATCGCGCGCGATTGGTTCAAGGATCACGCGCTCGTAGTCAGCGCGGCTGAAGACCGGCTCCGGAACAACACGCCCTGAGAGCGACGGCACCGCCCGCTGATTGTTGCGATACACCTCCAGACGGTTGCAGGCGATGCCGGTCAGTTGACCGTCCATCAGCGGGCTGGAGGCGCAGAGCGCGGGAAGGAGCGGCAGCACAAGACGCACCGCGGCGTGCAGCCGCCCGAACTCCTCATCGCCGTCGAAGGGAAGGTTGAGGTGAACGGATTGCAGGTTCGCCCAGCCATGCCGGTGGCAGTCGAAGAGCCGGTGGAAGTTGGCGTACACCTCGGCGTACTCGTGCGGCCACAGCACCGTCTGGCTCGGCGGGTCCATCCACGGGTGCATCGCGCCGGGCATCAGCCGCGTCGGTCCGCCGCTTCCGCCGGAACGTGGGAGTCGGGCCGCCAGATCATTGATGGCCGTCACGTTGGCGGTGAAGTCCGCAGCGCACGTCTCCAGGGAGGGTGTCGGGTCGGTGGTCTTGAGTTCGAGCACATGCGACACGAGTTCGTTGGACCACGAGATGCCGCGATCGGCCTCGATCTCGCCACTGAACGCGCCGCAGCGCGCGCGGATGACGCGGTCGGCCACAGGTGCGACATCGAGTGTTGCCGCGTCCACGAGCATGTACTCGAGTTCGACACCGAAGGCTTCAAAGAGTTTCAGGCTCACCGTGAAGGCTCCCTCGTGACTGCCGAAATGTCCCAATACGTCAAATGGGACTCATTCGTCTCATATATCCCATCCGTGTTCCATTCCTACTCCCGTGTCGCGCCCTCACGCCGCGCCCGCATCCGGTCGAGAAACACCTGCATGATCCGCAGGTAGATTTCCTTCCCGAGCAGGCGATCCTCGTACCCCGAATCGATGTTGGGGTTGTCGTTGACCTCGATGACGTACACCTTGCCATCGACCTGCTTCACATCGACGCCGTAGAGGCCGTCGCCGATGTGGCTGGCAGCACGGACGGCGGCGGACACCACGCGTCGCGGCCAGAGTTCCTGCGGGATCGCCTCGACTCTGCCGAAGTCCTTCTCGCCTGTGCGGGAGGTTGAGACGATCTGCCAGTGCCCCCGCACCATGTGGTATTTACAGACAAAGAGCACCTTGCCATCGAGCACGCCGACCCGCCAGTCGTAGTCGGAGGGGACGAACTCTTGCGCGATGATCAGGTCAGAGCCTTCCAGGAGCATCCGTGTCTGCTGCTCGAGCATCGCCGGATCGGTCGCCTTCACGACGCCCTGGCTGAAGGCCGAATCGGGCTGCTTGAGCACGCACGGGAAGCCGACATACAGCGGGATGTCCTCTATGTTGTCCTTGTGAGCGATGAAGGTGCGCGGGTGGCCGATGTCGTGCCGCTCGAGCATCTCGGCGAGGAAGACTTTGTTCGAGCACTTGACGATCGACTCGGGGTCGTCGATGACCACCAGCCCCTCGGCCGCAGCGCGGCGCGAGAAGCGGTAGGTGTGATGGTTGACCTTGGTGGTCTCGCGGATGAACAGGCCGTCAAACTCGGCGAGGCGGGCGTAGTCGTCGCGCCCGATGACCTCGGCGTCGATCCCAAGCGACTTGGCCGCGCGGATGAACTTCCCGATTGCGCCGTCGTTGGAGGGCCTGGACTCCTCCAGCGGGTTGCGGAGGATCGCCAGGTCATAGCGGGACAGACTCCGCGCGCCTGATGTGCGGCGGCGGCCCGCGAAGTATTCCTGCGCAACATCCAGCAGGAACGCACGGTGCTCTGGCGGAACATCTCCTACGGGGATTGGCGCGATGCCCTTGATCGTCCACTCGCCGTCCTTGACAAACTGCGCGCGGAGCAGCGGGGCCGGGAAGAGGTTGAACAGACGGAGCGCAAGGCGTTCGTAGCGTCTGGCGAGGTTGCGCCCGAAGTAGATCGAGAGCGTGAACTCGGCCGCGCCCAGGTGTGAGAGAGACTCCTGGATCACCTGGTCGAGGTCGTCCTCGGCCAGCCGCACCATCGTGGGCGACTTGAGGTCCTGGATGGTGGTTACCGACGGCATGGGCTTGTGCCCGCGCGCCTCGGCCAGCAGCGAGACGTAGTAGCCGACCGACTGGTAGCGGTACGACTTGCACAGGTTGAACACCTTGGTGCCTCGCAGTTCGCTGTAGCGCGTATCGGAGACGTACGACCGCGCGGAAACGACATCCACGCCCGGCACATGCAGGGGCCACTTGTCGGGGTTGTTGACAACGATCAGGATCGCCACAGGTTGTCGTCCGGATCGTTGGGTTTGCTCGGGTAGGACGCATCGGATCGGGGCCTTGCGCGCCCGCCCTCGCCGCCTCCACTCTCCAGTGAAACAACTGACTTGCCCCGCGGCTCGATCACCAGCATGTCCGCATCCTGCGTCATGATTCCCAGCAGAATAGCGCAAACGAGGCGGTCGATGTCCACGACGTACTGAAGTCCCTGGAACGCAGGGTTCGGGTGCATCGGGTCGGCGACGAGCACGGTGCGGTCGTCCTTGTCGTACCCGCAGAGGACCACGAAGTGGCCCTGCGGTTCGCCGCGGACATCGTCATCCTCCATCGCGTCCCCAAACTCACGCATCGCACGATACAAGAACGTCGACGACAAGCCAGTGAGGATCGGCGTGCCGCGGTTGAGAAACTTGCGAATCAGTTTGGTCGTCAGATCCTCGAACGCCACCTCGCCGCCCTGGGCAATGTAGTCGAGATAAGCCCGGTGCGTGCGACCAATCTTCGACTGGGTCTTGAGTTTGGTGCGCTCGCGGAGACGGGCGGCGAGGCCGTCGCGTGAGAGCAGGAACCAGGTGGGGTCGAAAACCTCCAGGTTCCAGGTGTAGAGTGTGACGTCGTAGCCGCGGGCGAGCGCGTGCCGGCCGAGGTACACGGCATAGGTGCCGCCGTGTTCGAGCCGCTCCACCTCGCCGATGACCTGTCCGAGCGGCACCTCATCGCCATGGAATCGGTAGATCGCCTGAAGGCACGTCGGCCCGCACGTTGTGTCATCGGGCTGTCTGAGGATTTCGAGCTCGAGGCGCTGCTTCATCGGACTTGCGCCGAGCGGGCATCGGAATCGGCGCCGCCTCAAACGTATGAAACGGCGGGCCACGGGTTGAGAAAACGGGGCCAGGGTCGGGCGCGAGTATAGTCTCCCGTGGCTCGCCGCGAAGGGACGGTCCTATGCCTCCAGACGACACGAACCGCACTTCCCCGCCATTGACCGGAGGGGCGGGGCACCTGCCGGAGATCAGCCCCGGCGGCGGAAAGTGCGTGGTGCTTGCCGCGTATGACGTGGCGACGGCGATCGATCTTGACGAAGCGGAGCGACTGATCACCGGGGCCAAACAACGGGTGGTGGTGCGGCATTCCCGTAAGGCCCCGCCCTACTTCGAGTACAGCCCCGCGCCGCTGCGGATTGTCAGCACGGCCGCGCCGCTGGCGATCGGCGGCTTCACGACCCAACCGACCGTCGAGCTAGTGGTCTTCGACTTTGGGGCGGTCTCCGTGCGGTTCCGCATCGATCTGGAAGGGCCGGTGTCGCGACTGCTCGATCTCTCGGAGGCGGTGTTCAACAACGCGGCGATTCAGACCGAGGCGCGAAGTCAGGTGAGGCAACTCATCGAGATGCTGGGGCCGGCGGCGCGATCGCCGCGGATCGATGCCCGGATGGAGGACTACGCGATCTTTCAGATCAGCGGGCTCGCCGGCGGCGCTGCGCCATCGCGGCTGCTGAGCAACCACCCGACACTCATGGCGCAGATTCTGCGGGCGGAACGTGGACCGATTTCAGCCGAAGAGGCCGGGGACGCGCTGGCGTGCAAACTGGTGTACAGCCCCAACGATGCGGTGCTGGTTGACTGGAACGGGGCCATCGTGCTGGATACGGATGGCGAGGATGCGCTGACCGTGCTTGAGTTTGCCAACGTCCAGTTGTTGGAGCTGAGGTACCTGGACGACCGGCTCGACACCGAGCTTGAGGAGTCGTATCGGGCGCTCTCGGTGCAGGGGGGGCGTCGCCGCTGGTTCATCCTGCCCCCGCCTGTGCGCGACCTTGCCCGGATCGGCCGGCTCCAGGTCGACAGCGCGTTGCTGTTTGAGAACGTGAACAGCGCGCTGAAGCTGATCGGCGATCAGTACCTCGCACGCCTCTACCGGCTGGCGGCGACACGATTCCACCTTCCGGAGCGCGACGAAACGATCGGCCGCAAGCTGCGGACGCTGGAGAGCATCTACGAGAAGATGAGCGACTACCAAACCGTCGTGCGGGCAGATCTGCTGGAGTGGATCATCATCATCCTGATCGCCGTCTCGATCGTGCTGCCGTTCCTGGGGATCGGGAAGTAGAGCGCCAGAGGCGGGGAATCGTCGCCGGGCAATGAAAAAGGCCCGAGCACGAGGCCCGGGCCTTGCAATCTGATAGTCTGGAATCGCGGTTACTTCTTCTCAGGGGCATCGGCGGACTTCGCCGTCTTATCGATCGCCTTCTTGGCGTCGTCATCGGTCATGCGCGTCACCGACTCGATCACGACGTTGGTCTTGGGAACATCCGACATCTGCATGCCGCTGGCGAAAGGCTTGGTGCCCGTGGGGACGACCTTGATCTTGTCCACAACTTCCATCCCGGCGACCACGCGACCGAACACGGCGTAGGCCGCGCCGCCATAGCGGGGGCCGCCCATGTCGAGGTCGGCATTGTCCTTGACGTTGATGAAGAACTGGCTGGTGGCCGAGTCGGGGTCCGAGGTGCGGGCCATGGAGAGCGAGCCGCGCGTGTTCTTCAGGCCGTTCTGCCACTCGTTCTTGATGGACTTGTCCGTCGACTTCTCCTTGAGGTCGGTGCCGAAGCCGCCGCCCTGGAGCACGAACGTGCTGATGACGCGATGGAAGATCGTGTTGTGGTAGTGCTGCTTGTCCACATAGTTGAGGAAGTTCTTGACCGTGATCGGGGCCTTATCCTGGTTGAGTTCGATCACGAGATCGCCCATCGACGTCTTCATGTTGACGTACACCAACTTGGCTTCCTCCTTTGCGGGCTTCGTATCCGTCTTGTCGTCGGTCTTGGGCTTGTCCGCCTCCGGCTGCTTGGCCTCGGGCTTTGGGGCAGTTTCCGCCTGGCCCAGCGCGGGCAGGACAGGCAGGCTCAGGGCCGCGGCGGCAAGGATGGACAGTGAAACGTTGCTCAGTTTCATGGCGTGGATTCCTGCTGAAAAAACACAGATGGGGAGCATGGTAGGCCGGTGTATTCTACCGGCCAGTAAGCCGGACGTGGCGATACGCGGACCCCGCTACTCCTCATCCGCTCGCAGTTTCGCCACCACTGAGAAGTCTTCCAGCGTCGTTGTGTCCTGGGTGATCTTTTCGACACCCGCCGCCACATCCCGCAGCAGCCGCCGCATGATCTTGCCCGAGCGGGTCTTGGGCAGGCCGTCGGCAAACCGCACCTGCTCCGGGCGAGCCAGAGCACCGACCTCTTTGGCGACGTGTGCCGCGAGTTCCTTCTTGAGCGCCTCATCGGGCTGGCGGTTGTTGTCCCTCAGCCACGCCGGCCGGAGCGTCACGAACGCCACGATCGCGCTGCCCTTGATCTCGTGCGGCACACCGACCACCGCGGCCTCGGCGACCGCCGGGTGCGAGACCAGCGCGCTCTCGACCTCCATCGTGCCGAGAAGGTGGCCGCTGACCTTGATCACATCGTCGATGCGTCCCTGAATCCAGAAGTACCCGTCCTCATCGCGCCGGGCACCATCCGCGGAGAAGTAGTACGGTTCGCCGGTAGCGGGATTCTTCACGCGCGACCAGTAGTTGCTCACGAACCGCTCGCGGTTGCCGTGGACGCCGCGGAGCATGCCGGGCCAGGGCTTGCGGATGACGAATAGTCCGCCCTTGTTGGGACCCAGTTCCTCGCCCTGCTCGTTCACGATGGCGGCATCGATTCCCAGCATCGGAAGCGTGCAGGAGCCGGGCTTGGTCGGCGTTGCGCCGGGGAGGGGCGTCACGACGTGCCCGCCGGTCTCGGTCTGCCAGTAGGTATCGACGACCGGGCAGCGCCCCCGTCCGATGTGCGCGCGGTACCACATCCACGCCTCGGGGTTGATGGGCTCGCCGACAGTGCCGATGATCCGCAGGCTCGACAGGTCGTGGCGCGCCGGCAGGTCGTCACCCCACTTCATGAACGTGCGTATCGCGGTGGGCGCGGTGTAGAACTGCGTGACCTTGTGGCGCGCGATGATCTCCCAGAAGCGGTCTCCGCCCCCCCCTGCTCCAACAGCGGGGAAGTTCGGCGCGCCCTCGTAGAGCAGTGTCGGCACGCGGTTGGCCATGATGCCGTAGAGCACATAACTGTGGCCCGTCACCCAGCCGATGTCGGCGGTACACCAGAACGTCTGGCCACGGCCGCCCTGCGGGTCGCCAGTGCCTGGCTCATCGGGGTTCAGGTTGAACGTGAGATGCGCCGTGAGCGCAACGAAGGTGAGATACCCGCCGGTGGTGTGAACGATCCCCTTGGGCTTGCCGGTCGAGCCCGAGGTATAGAGCAGGAAGAGCATGTCCTCGCTGTCCATGGGTTCGCACGGGCAGGTGTGTGAGGCCGCGGTGCGCACGTCCGCCCACCAATGGTACTTTGTGGGACCGATGCGCGGCTCGCCGGTGCGGAAGTGCTTGTCGGCCGCGAGTGCCCTGGTGCGCTCGACCACAACCACATGCTCGACCTCGTGCCCGTGTGCGGCCAGCGCCGCCACCGCCTCATCCACGTTCTTGAGGAGCGGGACGACCTCGCCGCGCCGGTACCCGCCATCGGCCGTGATAATCACGCGCGAGTTCGCATCGATGACGCGTTCGCTGATCGCGGTCGGTGCGAAGCCTCCGAAGATGACGCTGTGCGCAGCGCCGATGCGGGCGCACGCGAGCATGGCGATCGCCAGCTCGGGCACCATGGGCATGTAGATCGTGACGACGTCGCCCTTCTTCACGCCCAGAGCCTTGAGCGCGTTCGCAGCGCGCGAGGTCTCGGCCATTAACTCGCGGTACCGAAAACGCCGAACTTCCGGCCCCGCCCCCCCGGGGCCCATCGGCTCGCCTTCCCAGATGAGGCCGATGCGCTCGCCAAACCCCGCTTCGACGTGACGATCGACGCAGTTGTGGCAAACGTTGAGCGTGCCGCCGACAAACCACCGGGCATCGGGCGCCTTCCAATCAAGCACCTTGCTCCAGGGTGCCGACCACGCGAGCCGCGCGGCCGCCTCGCCCCAGAATCCCTCGGGGTCCGCGATCGAACGCAGGTGCATCTCGCGATAGTCATCAAGCGTGCCGACCTGCCAGCGGTCGAACCCGAGTTTGCGCGCATCGCCGGGCGGGAATATTCGATTCTCAACAAGCGTGGAGTCGATGTCCATTGAAGCGACAGCCCCGGTGGTTGCCGTTCGCGATGGGGGTCTGGTCGTCATCCCTGGCCTCTCCTAAGTCGTGAGCCTGTCGCAGCGCGCTGTGTCCCTTACAGCATAATGCAGCGACAGGCCCCGCGTGAGGGTGCAAGGCCGACGCGCCTCGCCGTGCATCGCCGCCGGCAACAACGCGGCCGCGGGCCTGCCGACGACGGACTTGGGCGGCTCGCCCCGGCGGGTCAACGACCCCGCTACCGCGGGTACCGATATCGGGCCTTGTCGTCTTTGGGTTGCGTTGCAGGCGGGCGGTCAGACGCTCAGCATCAGACGGGCGGGGTCCTCGATGCAGTTCTTGACCGTCGCCAGGAACTGGACGGCTTCTGCCCCATCCACCAGACGGTGGTCGTAGGAAAGCGCGAGGTACATCATGGGCCGGAGGGCCACCTGCCCGGGGCTGGCCGGGTCCTCGACAGCGCGGTTCTTGATCGCGTGCAGCCCGAGGATGCCGCACTGGGGCGGGTTGAGGATGGGCGTGCTCATCAGCGAGCCGTAGATGCCGCCGTTGGTGATGGTAAACGTGCCGCCCTGCATGTCCGCGAGGGTCAGTTTGCCGTCGCGGGCCTTGGTCGCGAGGTCCTTGATCCCCTGCTCGACCTGCGCGAAAGACAGGTTCTCGCACCCGCGCACGACCGGCACCACCAGGCCCTTGGGGGTGCCGACGGCGACCGCCACATGCACCGAGTCGTGGTGTTCGATCTCCAGTTCGCCGCCCGCGCTCGCCTGCACAATGGAAGCGTTCACGAGCGGGAACGCCCGAACCGCGTTGACGACCGCCTTGACGAAGAACGACATGAACCCAAGGCCGATGCCGTGCTTCTTCTCGAAGGATTCCTTGTACTGCTTGCGCAGGCCCATGACCGAAGTCATGTCGCACTCGTTGAAGGTCGTGAGCATCGCGGCGGTGTGCTGCGCCTCGACCAGTCGCGAAGCGATCCGCTGACGGAGTTGTGACATCTTCTCGCGTCGGACCCCCGTGCCTGCAACTCCCTGCGCGCTGGTGGGCGCGGGTGCCGTTGCCGGAAGCGGTGCGGAAGTGGACCCCTTGCCGCGAGCGGCAACGGCGTCGAGCACATCCTGCTCTCGCACGCGACCACTCGCGCCCGTGCCCGCAACGGCCTTGAGTTCAACCCCGTGTTCGTCGGCGAGTTTCTTCGCCAAAGGGGTCGCGCGGACATCGGCGCTGCTCCCGGCCGCGGGCTCGTGATGGCCGTTTGTGGCTGGTGCCGGTGGTGCGCCAGGCTTGCTCGGGACTGGGGACTGGTGGGGATGAGCCTTTGCCTCCGTGCTGCCGCCGCTGCTCCCGCCCGCGCTACCGCTCGCAGCCGGCTCCGGGGCCTCTTCGATCCGCCCAACCACCGCTCCGACCTTGACCGTGTCGCCAGCCTTGCCGCCGTGCGTCAGCACGCCAGATGCCGGGGCCGGAATCTCAGCGGTGATTTTGTCGGTCTCGAGTTCGAGCACGGTCTCATCACGCCGGACGTATTCGCCCGGCTTCTTCCGCCAACTCGCGATGACGCCCTGCGTCACGGACTCGCCCATCTCCGGGATGACAATGTTGGTCGGCATGGTTGGTCCGAATGAGGATAGAGAGGCGTGCGCGAATCAGTGGACGGTCAGGCTTTGACTTCTTCCTTGGGCTTGCCTGCGGGCTTGGCCGGCGCGCCGTTACTGCCGTTGGAAGCGTGGTCGTGGGCCGGCGCGGGAGCCTCGCCGATGGCTGCGACGATCAAGGCCTCCTGCTGATCCTTGTGGCGGTGCTTGGAACCGGTGGCGGTCGTGGCCGCGGCCGGGCGGCCGATATAGGCCAACTCGCGCCCGAACACGGTCCTGAACACATCGGCCATGTAGAGGTAACCACCGCTGTTGCGCGGCTCTTCCTGCGCCCACGAGACCGTGGCGGCCTTGGGATAACTCGCGAGAATCGACCGGGCCTGGTCCGCGTGGAACGGGTACAACTGCTCGACGCGGACGATCGCGGTGTCCGTACGGCGCATCGCATCGCGCCGCGCGGCGAGTTCGTGGTAGAACTTGCCGCTGCACAAGAGCAGCCGCGTGACGGACGACCGAGCACGGGCCGAAGCGCCGGCGAACGCGGGATCGTCGAGCAGGTGCTCGAAGTGGCCGGTCGTGAGTTCCTCGATCGTGCTGGTCGCAACTCGCAACATGCTCTTGGGCGTCGCGACGATCAGCGGCTTGCGGTAGGTGGCCTTGACCTGCCGCCTGAGCATGTGGAAGACCTGCGCGGCGGTCGAGGGGTGGCAGACCTGGAGATTGTTGTTGCCGCAGAGTTGCAGGAACCGCTCGATACGGGCCGAGGAATGCTCCGGCCCGGCGCCCTCGTAGCCGTGCGGGAGCAAAAGCACGAGGCCCGACCATCGCGCCCACTTCATCTCGGCGCTGGCGAGGTACTGATCGATGATGACCTGCGCCCCGTTGGCGAAGTCGCCGAACTGGGCCTCCCACATCACCAGAATGTTCGGGTCCGTCAGGCTGTAGCCATAGTCGAACGCCATCACCGCGGCCTCGGAGAGGGGCGAGTCGTAGACGTGCAGGCGTGCCTGCGTCTTGCCGATGCCGTGGGCCTGGCCCGCCTCATCGGCCTGCGGGAGCATGTTGTTCAGGGGGACATACCGCGCCTCGGTGTCCATGTCGCGCACGACCGCGTGCCGGTGCGAGAACGTGCCGCGACGGCAGTCCTGGCCCGAGAGGCGCACATCGTGCCCCTCGAGCAGGAGCGTGCCGAATGCCAGCGACTCGGCATCCGCATAACTGATGTGCCTGGTCTTGGGCAGCGCTGCGCGGTCGGCCACCAACTGCCGGAGTTTGGAGTTGAGGTTGAACCCCTCGGGCAGGCGGCCCATCGCCTCGCACACCCGCTCGATCTGCTTCATCGTCACCGCCGTGGGCGCGGGCTCGAACGTGAACTTTCCCTCAAAGCCCTTCCACCGCTTGCTGCCCGCCTCAATGGTCGGGTCGAAAGGCTTCTGCTGGGCCGCCAGTTGTGCCAGTTCAAGCGCCTGCTGGAGCCGGGCCCGAATGGCTTCCATGTCCGCCTCGTTGAGCACGCTCTCGGCGAGGAGTTTCTTTGAGTAGGTCGCGAGGACGCCGGGCTGGGCCTTGATGAGCGAGGTGAGCACCGGCTGCGTGAACGACGCCTCGTCCTGCTCGTTGTGCCCGTACCGCCGAAAGCAGTACATGTCGATGAGAACATCCTTCTTGAACTTCTGACGGTACTCGACGGCGATCTGCGCACAGGCGGCACACGCCTCCGGGTCCTCGCCGCTCACATGGAACACCGGCGTCTCGAGCATGAGCGCGATGTCCGTGCAGTACCTGGTGGATCGAGCGTCCTCCGGCCCCGTCGTAAAGCCGATCAGGTTGTTGACGATGATGTGGAGCGTGCCGCCCACGGTGTAGCCGTCAAGCCCCGAGAGGTTCAGCGCCTCGGCCACCGGACCCTGCGCGATGAACGCCGCGTCCCCGTGCAGGAGCATCGGTATGACGCGGCTGCGCTCGGTGTCGCCCCGGAGTTGCTGCTTGCCACGGCACCGGCCCATCACTACGCCGTTGACGGACTCGAGATGGCTCGGGTTGCTCGCAAGGGCCAGATGGATGGTGCGTCCCGTGCGCAGCGTCCGCTCGCCGGAGTATCCGCGGTGATACTTCACGTCCCCGCCGCTCCCGCCGGTGTTGTCCTCCCATGAGTCCTCAAACTCCGTGAAGATCTGCTCGTAACTCTTGCCGACGATGTTATTGAGGACGTTGAGCCGGCCGCGGTGGGGCATGCCCAGGACCATCTCCTCGACGCCCAGTTCGCTCGCGGCCTCGATGACGCGGTCCATGAGCGGGATGAGCGACTCGCCGCCCTCGAGGCTGAAGCGCTTATCGCCGGGGTACCGCTTGTGCAGGAACTTCTCGAACTGCTCCGCTCGCACGATGCGCTCGAGGATGTGCGCCTTGTCGCCCCGTGACAGTGGCACACGCCCGCGGTCCCGCTCGAACCGCTGCAGCAGCCAGGTGCGTTCATCGGAGTTGCCGATGTGCGCCGACTGCAGGCCGATGCTGGTGCAGTAAGTATCCTCGAGGAAGGCCACGATCTCGCGGAGCGTCGTCTGCGGGGGAAGCGGCAGCGTGCCGTGGTTGACCGGGCGGTCAAGGTCGGCCTCGGACAGCCCGTGATACTCGAGCGTGAGAGCCTTGGGCCTCTGCGGGGCGCGACCGAAGGGATCGAGCCGGGCGGCGAGGTGCCCGATGGAGCGGTAGTTCTCGATGAGTTCCGCGGCGGCGGATTGCAGGCGCATTGCCTCGGCGTCGGGGCCGCCGCCCGCGCCCGCCTGGGCGGGCGGCCGCCCGGCCGCGGGACGGGCCATCGCAAGGTCAAAGCCCTGGAAGAACGAGCGCAGATCGGGCGCAACACCGGCCGGGTCTGCGCGGTACCGCGAATACTCGGCGTCGAGGTACTCGGCGCTCCAACTGTTGACCGACGGCGGGACAGCGCGCGGTGCATCACTCATAGAAAACCCCGGCAGGGCGAAACGCACTTCTGGACCGTCCGGGAGGGAGCCAGGCCCGCGCCAGGCCCCTTCCGCCGCCCATGCAACGCCCGAGTTCACCCCGGACGGCAGGGACCTCAACTGTAGCCAACAGGATCGACGCAATGGGCTCGCGTGGTGACCGATTCCCTACCAAAGGGGGACTTCCCAAAGCGTAGCCAAACCATGCCCCCCAAGAGTCGGGGACGAAGTGTCATTCAGCCGAACCGTCCGGTGACGTACTGCTCGGTTTCGGGCAGCGCGGGGTTCTGGAAGATCACGTCTGTGGGGCTGAACTCCACCAAGCGGCCAAGGTACATGAACGCCGTGAAGTCGCTGACTCTTGAGGCCTGCTGCATGTTGTGGGTCACGATAATCACGGTGTAGCGGCTTGCGATGTCGTGGATCAACTCCTCGATCTTCAGCGTCGCCAACGGGTCGAGCGCCGAGCAGGGCTCGTCCATGAGCAGGACCTCGGGCTCCGCGGCGATCGCCCGCGCGATGCAGAGGCGCTGCTGCTGGCCGCCGGAGAGACCCAGGGCGGAATCCTTCAGGCGGTCCTTCACCTCGTCCCAGAGTGCGGCCCAGCGGAGGCTCTGCTCGCAAGCCTCCATCAGCACGCCCTTGCGCCGCTCGCCATCGATACGAAGCGGGTAGACCACGTTCTCAAAGATCGACATGGGGAAGGGATTGGACTTCTGGAACACCATGCCGATGCGCTTGCGCAGGTCGATCACATCAACATCGGGTGCATAGACAGGCTCGCCGTTGAGCAGGATCTCGCCCTTTGTCGAAACACCGTCGACAAGGTCGTTGAGGCGGTTGATCGAGCGGAGCAGCGTGGACTTGCCGCAGCCCGAGGGGCCGATGAGCGCTGTCACATGGTTGCGCGGGATGCTCATCGAGACCGAGTGCAGGGCCTTGTTCGCGCCGTAGGACAACTGAAACTCGCGCATCTGCACGATCGGGTCGAGTTGCCGCAGCGCGGGATGGATCATCGCCTCGAAGTGCAGCCCCTGACGGATCGCGTCCATCACCGTGAGGCGCTCATCGGTCGTTGATTGGGCGTTTCGTGGCATGGGGCGGCCCTGCGAGGGCGCAGGCACCGATGGTATGTCCACGCGGACGGCGCGCGCTTTGCCAACGCCTCCGGGCGGAGAATCGGGCCGTGACTCGGGCCGGGCTCTTGGGCTCTTGATCCTCATCATCTTCCGCTCCGTACTCGACACCCACATCCGCCCGACCCTAGAACGCGCCACCCACAAACCGCCGCCTGAGGCGCGACCGCAGCCGGATGGCGCTGAGGTTGAGCATCAGCACCACGATGACCAGCACGAGTGTCGTCGTCCAGACAAGCGGACGCGCCGCCTCGGAATCGGGGCTCTGGAATCCGACATCGTAAATGTGGAACCCCAGGTGCATGAAACTCCGCTCCAGGTGGACGAACGGGAACTGGCCGTCGACGGGCAACTCCGGCGCGAGTTTGACCACGCCGACGAGCATGAGCGGGGCGACCTCGCCCGCGCCGCGCGCCATCGCCAGAATCATCCCGGTCATAATGCCCGGCATCGCCCGGGGGAGCACGATCCGGCGGATCGTCTGCCACTTGCTGGCGCCGCACCCGTACGAGCCCTCGCGCATGGTGCGCGGAACAGCCGCGATCGCCTCTTCCGTCGCCACGATCACCACGGGCAGCGTGAGCAGCGCGAGCGTGAGCGCCGACCACAGCAGGCCGCGCGAGCGGAACATCGAGTTGGGCTGATTGGCCTCGAATAGGCCCGTGAAGTACGGCGTCCCGAGGATGAGCCACACCGCCCCCCCCGCGGAGAGCACCCACACCGCCGCCGCGGACCACGCGAGCGCACGCTGCGAGCGGGTCGCGACGGTGCCGGGCACCGGACGCCCGAACATCCCGAGCCACGACGCGCTCACTCCCGCGAGCACCAGCACGCCCACGCCCACCCACCACGCCGAGCGCGGCATCACGCTCGCCGGTGACGGGCCGGTGTCGACGTACTCGCCCACGAAGTAGCAGAAGAAACCAAGCCCAAAGACGCCGTAGACAATGCTCGGAACGCCGGCAAGGTTGTTCACCGCGATGCGGACCACGGAGGTGATGAGACCCTGCTTGGCGTATTCACGCATGTACAGGGCCGCGACCACGCCGAGTGGCACCACCACGATGCTCAGCAGGATCGTGAGCGAGACGGTGCCGAAGATCACTGGGAAGATGCCCCCGGCGGTGTTGGTGTCGCGCGGCTCATCGAACAGGAACTCGCTCCACCGCTGCGCATACACGCCCACCTTGCCAAAGAAACCCAGCGAGTTCGGCTCCACACCGAGCACGACCTGCGAGACCCTGAGCGGCTCATCCACCTCCGAAAGCCGGGTGGGCGCGAAACGGTTCGTGGTCACCTCTCGCACGATCAGCCGCAGACCGGAATCTTGCTGATCGATCTCGCGGATGCGGGCGAGGATCGTCTGGTACTCGGCGTACAGCGTCGTGGTTTCCTCCTCGTAGGCTGCGCGGAGACCGGCCAGCCGCTCGGGCGTCATGTCGGGCGCGCCCCAGGGCCGCTCGACCCATGCCCCCAGCAGCGCCGCGAGCCCGACGCACCACGCCGCGGCGGCGGTCATCCCGCGACCCTTGACCTTCCGGCCCGTTGGGCCCGCTGCGGTGCGCGATGGCCCCTTCAGCGAGAGTGTGAGCGCCGCGCCGAGTCCCGCGATGGCGAGCGCGCCGACCGCCAGCCAGGGCGCGTAGCCGATGGGCAAGTTCCGTCCTGACTGCGTTCGCGCGAGTTCGATCTCCGCATCGCGGAACCGCAGGCGGGCCGCCTCGAGGCTCGCGTTCACGGCTCCGACATCGTGTTTCTCGAGCGACTTCACGCGCGCAAGCGTTTCGCGGGCACCCGGGTGGAGTTCATTGAACGCGTCCCACGCGGACGCGCCCTCCGCAAGGAACGTGCGTCGGACGACCCGCTGCGACCCATCGTCGTTCGTCCCGCCCACCTTCTGCTCGAACCGAAGCCCCCCGGCGGTCTGGCCATCGGCGGGCACGGGCGCGTCCTTGGCGAGCGTCACCGTCTCCTGTCGCACCACCGCCTCAGGGATGCCAATCCACAGGCCCCAGTCGAGCCGCTCCAGCAGCACCGCTTCTTCGGCTGGCTCGCGCGACGCGACCTGGAACAGTGGCACCCATCTGAAAGGCTCGCCGTATATCTCGCGATTGCCGACGCGGTACAAACGGCGCACGGGGCGACCGGTCTCGTCGAATGCGGTTGCGTCGATCACCCCTTCGGTTCGCAACGCATTGATCGCCGCCAGGTCCTCGCTGCCCGCGTCGTAGGACTCGTGCCGGACGGGAACTCCGAGGAACGTTTCGCCGGTGCGCAGCACCACGCGATCGATCGGACGCGGCCAAAACGTCCGGGCACCCATTACGAGCGTCAGCGCCAGCAGCGAGACGATCATCAGCGTGCAGACCACCATCGCCATCCCCGTGATCCACACCACCGGCTCGCCGCGCGCCGACAGCGGCGTGACTCGCCGCTTGGGCTTGGGCGTGGCAGGCGAAGCAGGGTTGGTCGGATCGGTGGTCATGGTCGTGGCGAAACTTGCAAGTCTGGCGAATCTAAAGACCGGCCGCCCGCTTTCGGAATCGCTGCCGGACCAGTTCCGCCAGCGTGTTGACAACGGCGGTCATTGCAAAGAGCACAAGCCCGCAGAGGAACAACAATCGGTAGTGCGTGGAGTGCTGGGCGGCCTCGGGGAGTTCGGTCGCGATGTTCGCCGAGAGCGTTCGGAAGCCTGAGAACATGCTCCAGTCCATGCTCGGCGTGTTGCCCGTGGCCATGAGCACGATCATCGTCTCGCCGGCCGCGCGCCCGAGGCCGATCATGATCGCCGAGAACACGCCCGACGCGGCCACCGGGAGCACCACGCGAACGGCGGTCTGCCACCTGGTCGCGCCGGCGCCGAGGGAAGCGGACCGGAGTGCTGGCGAGACGCTGCTGAGCGCATCCTCGCTCACGGTGTAGATGATCGGGATGACCGCGAACCCCATGATGATGCCGACGATAAGACTGTTGCGCTGGTTGAAGGGGCCGAGCACCCAGTCGCGCGCATCAAGGCCCACAATCGTCAGAAGCCCCGCGAACACCGCGGCGATCGCGACGGTGAGAACCCCCACCACAATCAACATGCCCATCTCCGCGGCTGCGGCCGGAAATCCGAAGCGGAGGCTCGGGCTGCGATGCACCAGCGGCTCGATCGCCCGCGACTTCAGCAGGAACGCCAGCACCGCGCCGGGGGGGATGAGCAGGATCAGCCAGCCGGGGTAGGGACTGCCGATCACACCATCGAGCCAGAGGCGGAAATCGGCCCGGTCGAGGCCGTCGTGCGTCACGACCACGGCGATCGACGGATCTGAGAGCGAACCGATCGGCCGGACCACCCGGCCATCGCGGAAGTAGAGCCCATCGGCGCGCAGTTCGCGTGTCTGGGCATCGTCGAGGATCGCCCGGTTGCCCACCCACGCGGGCCGCTGGGCCTCGGGGACTGCCTCGAAGGAACCGGCGAGGACAAGCACGTCAGACTCGCTGGGCCGGAACAGCAGTCGCTCGGCGGCATTACCAATGGGGATCGCCGCCAGCAGTCCCGCCAGAACAGCGCCGGTGATGAAAAGCAGGTGCTGAGCGCTGCGGAGGCGGCTGGTCATGCGGATGGGGAGCATCTGCCAGAGGTGGGCGGCGACCAGCACCGTAAAGGGAACGACGACAAACGACGCGAGTATCGTGTTGAGCCAGTCGCGGGCGAAGGGCGCGATGATCATCGCGGCGATAAAGCCCAGCACGACAGAGGGAAGCGAGGCCATCGCCTCCACCACGGGCTTCAGGCGGTTGCGCACGGTCGGGTGCAGCATCTCGCTGGTGAACATCGCCGCGAGCACCGCCAGCGGCACCGCGAAGAGCATGGCGTAGAGCGTCGCCTTGAGCGTTCCGAAGATCAGGGGTGTCACGCTCAACTTGGGCTCGGCGGCATCATCGCCCGAGGAAGACTGGTATACAAACTCCGGCTCGGGGTCGCCCTCGTACCACACTCTTCCGAAGAGCGAGCCCCAGGAGGCCTCGGAGTGCTTGGGGTCCATGCGCCAGAGTTGGTACGAGCCGTCGGCCCTGAGCGCCATGATGCTGTCGTTCTTGGGTCCGACATCGACGAGCACCGGCGCCGACCCGCCCTCTTGGCCCACGCCCCCCGCGTCCGCGTCCGCGCGGATATCCACGATCTGCTTGCCACTGGTCATGTTGCGGACGAACATGTTGCCGCCCGAATCCGCGGCGATGAATGTCCGGTCACGCTGACCGATGCCCAGAGTGATCAACGGCCCCGCGCCGTTCTGGGCGAGGTCGTAGTCGTGCGCGATGACGAGCCGGTTGCGGTCGGGTGTGTAGGCCGCGTCATCGCGGGCGACAAAGACCCCCACGGCGCGGCCATCGTCCAATCCCGCGACGAGCGTCCGCGCGCCAAGGATCATCATAGCGGTGCGAACGCGCGGCACACCCCCGCCGGCACGCGCAGGTATGCTGATCACGTCCGCTGCGGCCGCGGTGTACTCTCCTTCGAGGTCGCGCAGGACCGCATATCGCTGGCAGAAGCCGTCGGCCCAGAGCATGAGGATGTGCGAGCCGTCACCGGTAAGGAACGTCCACGCAGGCTCTTCCCGCCCATCGGGCAACGCGAGCGTGAAGGGGTAGGAACTCAGAACCGTGCGGGGCTTGCCGCCGCCGAGAGGAGTGGTCACGCGGACAAGATTGAACGCCGCGGAATGGTCCGCCCGCGTCGCCACGAGCCATTGGGCAGCACTCGACAGGCGATAGTCGAGCCGGGTGATCGCGCCCTGACCGTGCTCGAGTATCGCCGGATCGCGCGACTCGATGGCGGGCCGCACCAGACGGAACTGATCGGCCTGCACACGCTCGACGTACCCCTCGGCGTGCGCGATGCGGCCTCCCGGAGCGAGCGCGGCGAGAACACCGGTGACTTCATCGGCGGCGAGGAATGACGACTCGTAGGTCAGTTTGCCGGTCTGGACCCGCCCGTCCTCGTAGCCGAGTGCAAACGCGCCATCGCCTCGAGAGAACGACCAGGCTGTGGGCGACACGCCTGGGGGCGAGAGCCGGACCCGCCCGAGTTCCGCACCGGTGGCCAACTCCACCGTAATGGCGTTTCCATCGGGGAACACAAGCGTGGTCAGTCCGACATACTCGTCGGTCAGCCCAAAGAGCGGAGTGCTCGGGAGTGCGGTCTTGCCCGAGTGCGTTGCGAACGCCTCGCCGCTCGCAAACAGTGGGACAACCTGCGCGGCGAGGAAGACCATCATCCCGAAGACTGCGACAATGACGCCGAGGCCGCCCAGAGTGATGGTTACGGCAGCCGTCTTGTCAATGAGGCGGACGCGCCGGAGCGTGCTACGCCGTCGCTCCGCACGACCGGGGTCGGACGGGGACGGTGAGCCCGAGCCGTGCTGTCGCGCTGCATCGACCACGCTCGCTTGCTCCCGGCCGCCCCTTGGCGGGTCGTGTTCCTTCAAGAAAGAGAGCGGCCCGCGTTTCCGTGAGCCGCTCCTTGAATCTCGTTCCAGAATGCGGGGATCAGAACTTGACCGGCAGGCCGACCTTCTTGAGGTCCTCGCGGGCGATTTCCGCGGTGACGGGGAAGTAGCCGTCCTTCACAACGGCTTCCTGGCCCTGGCGGGAGTAGAGCATCTTGATGAACTCCGCGCGGAGGGGGTCAAGCGCGGTGCCCGGCTTGTGGTTGATGTAGACGAGCAGGTAGCGGGCGAGCGGGTAGGTGCCCTCGTAGGCGTTGGCGGAGTTGGCCTCGAAGGTCTTCTCACCTTCCTTGGCGGAAACCTTCAGAGCCTTGACGTCGGCCGTCTTGTAGCCAAGGCCCGAATATCCCATGCCGAACTTGTCGGTCGAGACGGCCTGAACGACCGCCGAGGAACCGGGCTGCTCCTTGACGGAGGGCTTGTAGTCCTTCTTGGAGAGCGCGTGCTCCTTGAAGTAGCCGTAGGTTCCGGAGGCGGAGTTGCGGCCGTAGAGGGAGATGGGCTTGGTCGCCCACGCCGCGTCCTTCACGCCGACATCGCCCCAGGTCATCTCGGGGCCATCGACGGAGAAGACCTTGCGGATCTGGTCCATCGAGAGTTCGCTCAGCGGGCAGTCCTTATGCACATAGACCGCGAGCGCGTCAACCGAGGTGCGCAACTCCGTGGGCTTGTAGCCGTACTTCTTCTCGAACAGGTCGATCTCGGCGCCCTTCATCGGGCGGCTCATGGGACCGAACTGCGCCTGGCCCTCAATAAGCGCGGGCGGTGCGGTCGAGGAGCCCTTGCCCTCAATCTCGATCTTCACGTTCGGGTAGAGTTTCTTGTACTCCTCGGCCCAGTACGTCATCAGGTTGTTGAGGGTGTCCGAGCCGATGCTCTTGATGCTGCCGCTCACGCCCTGGGCGGTTGTGTAGTTCGGCAGCGCCGAATCCACCTGCATCTGCTGGGCCGCGGCCCCGGCGACCATCGTCCCGACCGCGATGCACGCTGCAAAGACCTTCTTCATATGTGATCCTCCGATGAGTGCTTTTCGATCCGTTCGTTTACGTCCCAAGAAGTATCGCGTGGACGCATCGGACCGGGCGGGACACTGTGTTAAGATTGGGCCAATGGTGCCGCACGGATCGCGAAGTGATTTATCATAAGACTTTGTATGCCAAGTATTTATGTCATCACGCAGTTGCGGACGCTCACGATTTTCACGGGCGCTAG
>Ga0163152_10000581_pt1 | contig 63336 bp, 55 predicted proteins | sample OliLakLV19MP8IB2_FD_148635 | JGI IMG/M metagenome (GOLD analysis project Ga0163152, IMG submission 148635) | Freshwater microbial mat bacterial communities from Lake Vanda, McMurdo Dry Valleys, Antarctica - Oligotrophic Lake LV.19.MP8.IB-2 | ecosystem: Environmental > Aquatic > Freshwater >... | reverse complement strand
CAGATTTTCCGGGCGAATGGCATCATCATCCTTCGCTTAGCCTTCAGCCTTCGCATGGCCTACGGCTGACATGACGGCTGACAGGCGAGCTGGAGGCGAGGACAGTCGCTGCGACTAGGATCTGGGCTCCGGGGTCTGGCGTCTGGGGACCGAACTCTGAATCCCAAGACCCCAACTCCCGGAGCCCAGACCCGAGACCCTAGACCCCATCCCCGGCTTCACGCCCGCTTCGTCGGCCGGGGGGCCCGAAATGCGGTTTGACTCCGCCTACGTGCAATTTTTAATCCTACGTATGAAGACCAAGCTCACCCTCTACGTGGACCAAGCCGCCGTCAAACGCGGCAAGCTCTGGGCCCGCCGCCGCAAGATCCCCCTCTCCCGCGTGGTGGAAAGCCACCTGAACCGGCTGGCCGCCGCCGATGCCGGCGAGCGCTTCCTCGCCAAATGGCAGGGTGCTTTCAAACTCGACCCCGCGGCGCTCAAGGATGACCGGGTGGCCGCCATCGTCGCCAAGCACATGCGCTGACCATGCGTCCGCTGCTCGACACCAACGTGCTGGTGGACGTCGCCCTCGCCCGGCCCGGATTGCACGCGGCCAGCGGCGCGGTGGTGGCGTGGTGCCTGAACAACCCGGGCTCCGGCCTGCTGGCGGTCCATTCGCTGGCCACCTTCTCCTATCTGGTCGGCCGGACGGCCGGAGCGGCCAAAGCGCGTGCGTTTATCGCCGATCTGATCGAGGGCACGGACATCGCCCGGCTCGACAATGCCGAGATCAAGCGCGCCCTCGCTTTTCCGATGGCCGACTTCGAGGATGCGCTGATTGCGGCCGCCGCCGAGAGTGCCGCCGCCACCCACATCGTCACCCGCAACACCGCCGATTTCCGCCGCTCTCCCGTGAAGGCCATCTCCCCCGAGGAATTCAACCGGCTCGCGGCGAAGGGCTGACCTCCGGCGGTGCGGCGACCGGACCATGCCCGACCTCTTCACCAGGAAGAAGCGATCCGATGTCATGTCCCGCATCCGTGGAGCGGGCAACAAGGGCATCGAGTTTCAGCCTTCGCCCAAGGCTTCCGCCTTCGCCAAGGCTACGGACGACAGGGCCGCATGTCCTTGGAAGCGGGCGACCCGCTTTATCGCCGGCTCTTTTTTATCAGGGGGTGAAAGCCGATTTCCTTCGCCGGCTTCTCCGGCGGGTTGAGCAGCTGACGGATCGTCTCGAACAGATTTCGGATGGCGTGGTCGTGCCCGGACAGTTTGCGCTCGAGCTCTGTCAGCTTGGCCGCCAACTCCCGATGCGCGGCCAGCAGCTGTTCGCAGTTTCGCCCAAGGGGCACCCGAAACCACTCACCCGCAGGGTAAACCTGCGGGCTGCTCGACTTCGCCTCGCGACGCCATCTTCGTGCTTTCGCACTTCGTCCCGCAATTGCGCGAACGCCCGCACCAACGCGACGCTGACCGCGACGGCGCGGGGACTGCGCAGCACACTGGCCAGCATGGCGCCGCCCTGCTCCGTGCAGACCCGGGGCGGCTTGCGGGTGCCGCCATAGCCTCGCCTCGTTTTCTTTGGTTGCTCCCCATCAGTGGTTTGCAAACTTGATATTCCAGATTGGAATATCAAGTTTCAGGTCTCCTCCAGGTTGAGGACGAAAGCAAAATCCTCCGGGAAACGACCAGGGTTGCGCGAGACCGCCTTGTTGAGGTTAAACGTCGTCACCCCGTAGAAGCGGGCAAGATCGGCATCCAGCATCACGCGTTTGCCGCGGACGAAATGAATACGCGCCTGAATCTGCGCGATGGGGATTATCTTATTTTGCATGGGCCGGATTTCCTGCGCTGCGAACGGCAGCTGCGTGGCCCGCACTCAGTCAGCCAAATCTCCGCCGTCCCGCCAGCCCAAATTCCTTCCACCATTAGCGCCGATTAGCGCCTGCCAGCCGTCCTGTCCGGCGGGCTTGTCAGGCCATAGCTCGCGGAGCGACGGCTGAAGCCTTGGCCAAGTCAGCAGGCCCGGCGACGGCTGGTGGCCAATCTTCCCACCCACCCTTTGCGCCTTCGCGTGAGGCCGCCTTTCGTCCTCAACCCGTTTGCTGTTTCAGCTTTTCCATACAAGGGTGTGGTATGCGGTTCCTCGCTCTCGTCCTCCTCCTCGCCTCCTCCCTCATGGCCACCGAACAAGCCTTTCCTCCTTCCCCCGTCGGCGCGCCCGAAATCAAAACCCTGCCGGCGGGGGTGCTGCTCAAGGCCGCGGGCTCCGGCAGTTATTTCGACGGCGCCAACAACCTCTTCCGCCCCCTGTTCCGCTATATTTCCCAGCACGACATCGCCATGACCACCCCGGTGGAGGCGCAGATCGACTCGGCGGCCATGTTTTTCTGGGTCGCCGAAAGCCAGCGGGCCAAGGTGGCCGGCAGCCAGGCCGGCGTCGAGGTGCTCAAACTACCCGAACGCCTCGTGGCCAGCCTCGGAGCCCGCGGCAGCTATTCCGCCGATAATTTCGCCACGACCCGCGACGAACTCCTGGCGTGGCTGAAGGAGCGGACTGATGTGACGGCGGCGGGGCCAGCCTACGCCGTGTATTGGAACGGCCCCTTCACCCTCGGCTTCTTGAAGCGCTACGAAGTGCACGTGCCGTTGCGCCGGCTAAACTGAAGCCAAGCGGAGCCGCGGCCGGCAGGCCCGAGCCATCAACCCGCCGTTATCGCCGGGGTGGTTGACCCCGGTCCGCGAAGAGAACCCCAACACCGGGGTCATCGACCCCGGCTACAGTATTACTGAAACCGCCCTAGACCGGATAAGCGGTTCAACTCATCGTTTGGGTTTCTTCAGCAGAGCATGAAACCCCAGCTCTTTCCGTGGGGCGACCGGCGGATTGCGCAACGGCCTCAGCTTCTCGTAAACATCGCGCAGGATCACGTCGTGTGTCATCAGTTTCTTATCAATTTGTGAATCGGTTCGCCCTGATGGGCAGCCGACCCGATTCACCCGCAGCTCAAGCCTGCGGGCTGCTCGACTTCGTCTCACGACGCCATCTCCGTGCTGCCGCACTCCGTCCGCCAGCCGCTTGAACATCGTCACATGCGCTTGAAGTTCTTCACGCATTTGAACGAAGGCCCGGACAACAAACATACTCATCTGCACCGCCCGCGGACTATTGCGCACCATCGCCGCCATCAGCGCCCCGTGCTCCGTGAAAGCCCAAGGCAGATACGCGGCGCCCCGGTGCTTGCGCGAAGTCATCACAAATTGTGATGAGTTCATAGCTTCTGGCTAGATATCAGCACTTTCCGAACTCGATATCGCAATTTGCGATATTAAACGGGCGTATTCCTCACGCGTGGGTTGAAACCGAAAATCTTCAGGGAATCGGTCGGCGTTCCGCTTGATTACCTGATTGAAACGGAACGTCGGAACACCGTAAAGCGTGGCAAGATCACTATCGAGCAGCACGCGTAAACGGCGGATGGTATGAATCGGAGGCAGTTCGTTGTGCATGGGCCGGAATTCCTGCGCTGCGAACGGCAGCGACGTGGCCCTGCACTCAGTCAGGCGAATTGCTCCCCATCCTTCGAGTCAAAATGTTAATCCTTCGCGTCGCTTCGCGCCCTTCGTGGTCAAAAATCATCCGGGTTACGGGTTACGGGTTACGCCCCATGGCGGCCGGGCGCGCTCCGTGTTATCTTCAGGCTCCGTCATTCTTAAACCCGCTCCAACCCCCATCGCTCCCATGAAATCCAGCACCCAGAATCAAGCCGCCGGCACCGCCAAGTCCATCGCCGGCAAAATCAAATCCGCCACTGGCAAGGCCATCGGCAATCGCCGCCTGACCTCCGAGGGCAAGGCGGACCAAGTCGAAGGCAAGGTGCAGAAGAAGATCGGCCAGATCCAGAAAGTGCTAGGCAAGTAAGTCCGACCCCACGGCCGGCCGGGCCGGCTGGAACTTGGGGGTGTCTTCAAAATCATGTAGGCGGGGCTTTATGCCCCGAGAAAATGATGCGCGAAGCCGAAACCGTCGGGGCCTAAAGCCCCTCCCACATCGGCAGATGCCCTGATGGTTGATTTTGAAGACACATCCTAGCTGACCGGAGTCAGACGGCAGAGATCGGCCCCAAATTCTTTGGGCGTCGGTTGCGCCCGGCGAGAACCGGCCGCGTGCCAGACCTCACCGCGCCGGCCGCCCGGCTTGCGCCGACTCCTGCTGGCGCTGCACTTCGTGGCGCTTCATGTCCAGATACTCGTCGACTCCGAGCTCGTGCAATTGCCGGGGGTATTGCTCCGCCGCCGCATAGCAGTCGCGCAGGCGCTTCTCGAGCCGGTCGGCCGGTGGCGCCGCCAGGGCGCCGAGATAAGCCTCGATCGCCAGGTAGTAGCGCATCGTGTTGCGTTCGATCACGCCGCGCATCCCGTCCACGTAGACCGGCTGGCCGTCGGCGTCCTGACCGACGATGCTGAAGCCGACCTTGTCCCGGCCCAGCGTGGCCAGGTAGCCTTGGATCGCCACCCGGGCGAACACGCCGTAGCGGTAGGAATAGAAGAGGTGCACGAAGGTGCGCTGCGCATCCAACGGCACCGCCTCCAGCTCGAGCCGGTAATCACGCGAACCCATCGGGCCGGTGGCCGCCGTCAATCGCACCTTGAAGTAATCGCGGCCCGTCGCCGCGAAATCGAATTTGAAGTCGACGCGGGAGCCGTCCGCGAGCGGCTGGTCGAATTTTCGACCGATAACCATGCTCAGGATCTGGTCGGAGCCCCGGCCGCTCACCGTGCAACCCTTGACGTTCAGGTGCAGGATCAGCAGGTCGCACCACTGGGCGCTGTCCGCGAGCGCGGCAGCGACGATCGGGAAGGGGTGCGCGAGCACCGCGAACAAGTCCCCTTGCTGGTCCGCCGGGTTGAGCCCCGATTCCAGTTGGAGCGGACGGTGAAACGGACTGTGGGCCAATTGCCCGCTCAGACCGGCGTGGCGGGCGAGCAGCGCGGCGGCGTCCTGGGCGCAGACCACGCCCGGACCCGCCACCCCCAGCGCCAGCGCGAACCGGACCAAGTCCCATCTGGATGGATTCATCAGCTGGCTTGCGTTCGCGGGCCGGGCGGCGGAGCGCCTTGGCACCCGAATTATTCCTTCTTGTCCTTCATCGGCATCGGGTGGTCGGCTTCGCATTCACCGTTGCTGAGTTTGCCGTCCTTGTTCGTGTCCTTCTGGGCAAACATCTTCTCGCACGCGGCGGTATGCTCGGCGGCCGTGACCTTGCCGTCGGCGTTGGCATCGCACATCTTGAACATGTCGGCGGCAGACATCTCCATGGGGGCCTTCCCGTCATGCATCAGCTTATGGCAGGCTTCCATCTCGGCGAGCGTCACGCCGCCGTCGTGGTTGGTGTCCATCTTCGTGAACATCTGCTGCGCGCCAGCGGCATGCTCCGCCTTGGAGATGAAGCCGTTGCCGTCAGTGTCCATCTTCTTGAATTCTTCGGCCGAGTGGGCGGCGAATGCGGCGGGCAGCGCCACGAGGGAGAGCGCACACAGGGCGACGAGCGAGTAGTTGGAGTTGGATTTCATAATCTGATTCGGGAGTTGATGATTTTTGAGGGAGCCACTGTACCGCCGCCGTCGTTCACTCGCCTATGGGGTGTTTCCCGAACCCGCGACCGCGCGACCGGCGACCCACCGGGAGTGAAACTGGCGCTGGCACGCCGGCATCTCCCCCGCATGGCCCCGGCCCCTTGTAACGGATTAATTCACAAACCCGCCTCCGCCCGTTGGTAGTCTAATAGACTACTAAATCCGGCCAGCACCACGCGCGAGCCCATCCACGGCGTGATCCGGACACCCCACGGCAACGATTACGACAAGGATCTGCGGCGCCATGATCTGGCCGGACCGCACCACCTCCAACCCGGTCGGCCGAGGGAGACCCGGCTGACCACCCCGCAAGCTTTGTCCCGGCGGATGCCGGCTTGTAGCGGCGCAGGGCCGCGTTTACTCTCCGTCGATGGAAATCACCGCATGGGCCGATCTGGGCGACGAGCAGTTGCTCGACAAGAAGATCTCCCAGCTCGGCCTGACCCTGGCGGACACCCCGCTCCAAGGGCTCGTGCAGCAGCTCCATGACGAGCTGGCGGCGAAGGGCCTGGTGTTCCACCCGCCCGGCCACGTCGGCGACGAGTGGTTCGTGCCCGTCGGCATCCCGGCCATCTTCGTGCCGTTCTTCCTGACGCACGAGCGGCTGCGCAAGCTGGAGCGCACGATGATGCTGGAGGTCGAGGGCGAGAGCCCGGAGTGGTTTATGCGCCTGATGCGCCACGAGGCGGCTCACGCCTATGCCTATGCCTACCAGCTCGTCCGGAAACGGAAGTGGCAGCGGACCTTCGGCCGGTCCTCCGCCGATGACACGCCGGAGTTCTACCGGCCCCGGCCCTACAGCCACTCCTACGTCGTCCACCTCGACGACTGGTATGCGCAGAGTCATCCGGATGAGGATTTCGCCGAGACCTTCGCGGTGTGGCTGACGCCCGGACTCGACTGGCGCACGAAGTTCAAGGGCTGGAAGGCGCTCAAGAAGCTCGAATACGTCGAGGAGCTGATGACTTCCCTCAAGGGCGTGCCGCCGCCCTACCAGCCCGGCTATCGCGAGAAGGATTTCAATTTCCTCAACCTCAAGCTCAAGACCTACTACGCGCGGAAAAAGAAGCAGTATGAGGACACCTACCCCGACTTCTATGACCGCGACCTGCGCTCGCTCTTCACCGGCGCGCCCGAAGCCGGTCCGGCCCTGGCGGCCTCGCGCTATCTCCGCTCCCGGCGGCGCGACCTGATGGACGCCGTGTGCGAGCCGACGAACGAGAAACGCTACCGCGTGAACAAGCTGCTCGCCCGCCTGATCGAGCGCTGCGACCAGCTCAACCTGCACCTCCCGCCCGGCGCGCCGCCGCCGGACCTGCCCGTCGCGGCCTACATCACCACGCTGGTGATGAACTACCTTTTCACCGGAAAATTCAAGCGCACCAAGTGACATGGCCAAAAAACTGAAAATCCTCGCCCTGTTCGACACCGGTCGCCCCATGGCGATCGACGAGAATCTCGAGGCCCTGCTAAAGACCGACGACTGGAAGACCGAGGCCGGCGTGCTCGCCGCGCTCGACGAACTCGGCTGGCCCAACGAGCACCTGGCGATCTTCGACGACCTCGACGTCCTGCGGCAGAAGCTCGCGACCTTCAGCCCCGACGTGATCTTCAACCTGGCCGACACGTTCCGGAACAATCCGGCCTACGACCAGCACATCGTCTCGTTCCTTGCGCTGCACGGCATCCCCTTCACCGGCTGCGGCCCGAGCGGGCTGACCCTTTGCAAGCACAAGGGTATCTCCAAGAAAATCCTCAGCTACCACCGCATCTACACGGCGGAATTCGTGATCATCCCGCGCGGCAAGCGCATCGCCCGGCCGAAGCGGCTGAAATTTCCCATCCTCGTGAAGCCACTCAAGGAGGAGGCCTCCTACGGCATCGCGCAGGCCTCGTTCGTCGAGAACGACGCGGAATTCACGGAGCGCGTGCAGTACATCCACGAGAAACTAAACGGCGACGTCATCGCCGAGGAATACATCGCGGGCCGCGAGCTTTACGTCAGCATCATCGGCAACCACCGCCTGCAGGTGTTTCCCATCCGCGAGCTGGTCTTCCGCGAGGTGCCGCCCGACGAGCCGAAGATCGCCACTTACAAGGCGAAGTGGGACGAGGCCTATCGCCAGCGCTGGGGCCTGGAGAACCGCTTTGCCGAGGGCCTGGAACCGGCGGTCGTGCGGAACATCGAGTCCGTCTGCAAACGCATCTACCACCTGCTGACGATCGACGGCTACGCCCGCCTGGATCTGCGGCTGACCGCCAACAACGAGGTCTACTTCATCGAGGCGAACCCGAATCCCATCCTCGCGCCCGACGAAGACTTCGCCCAGTCGGCGCAGAAGGCGGGGCTCTCCTATCCGCAGCTCATCGACCGCATCGCCCGCCTCGGCCTGAAGACGGACCGGGACTGAGGCGCCTGGCGCCGAACGTCGAAACCTGAGACCTGAAGATTAGATTCGGCTCCCGGCTCCGCGCTCCCGGCTCCCCGCTGTTTCAGGTCTCTTCTTTTCCCCTCCTGACATAGGGCTGTCAGGGTCTGCTGCTAGTGTGGCAGACCTGAAGACCTTCGTCGTGGCCCGGTCGAACCCGCTCCGCTTCATGAAGGAGCCACCGGAGCTTGAGGATCTCATCAAGACCATCCGCGGCAAGGTCGAGCGCATGAACGTGGACCGGATCAAGCCGGAGGACATCACGGCGTCGGGCGGCGGGGCCCGACGAGGAAACCTGAGTTGGGTGTAGGGCGGGATCGCTGATCCCGCCTTTTCCTCGTAAGCCATACCGTATTCGTGGCGGGATCAGCGATCCCGCTCTACCGTTTTCCGGCCGCATCATCCGGGTTTTCATAGTTCACCGGTTCGTGCCAAATGAACAGTAAACATTGAAAGATGACCGGTGAACCATGCCCGGAACCGCGGCCTAACCGCGTATTGAGTTTTACGTCCGGCCTGCTTTGCTCCGGCGCATGTTGAAACGCCTTCTAACCCTCGGCCTGGCCTTGGTGTGCGTCGCGGGCTCCGTCACCGCCGTCGAGCCGCCGAACCTCTCCACGGCCAAGCAGCAGGTCGGCCTCTATGTCACCACCGGCGAATATGGCCGCGAGGTGGTCCGGGTCGCCGCCGAGGCCAATAAATATCTCACCCGGCGCATCCCCAAGGGCGTCCCGAAGAACGCCAAGCACAGCCAGAAGCTCGCCATGGTGTTTGACATCGACGAGACGACGCTCAGCAACGTCCGCCACATCCAGGCCAACGATTACGGCTACCTCCCGAAGGTCTGGGACGCCTGGGTCGGCGAGGGCCAGGCCACCGCCATCTTCCCCGTGCAGGCCGTCTACCACACCGCCGTGAACGCCAAGGTCGACGTGTTCTTCATCACCGGCCGCTCGCCCGAGGGCGCCGCCGCCACTGAGCGCAACCTGCGGCAGGTTGGTTACGAGACCTGGACCCGCATCATCTACAAGCCCGCCAATTTCACCGAGTCCGCCCGCGCCTTCAAGATCGACACGCGCCGCAAGCTCGCCGCCGAGGGTTACCTCATCATCGCCAACATCGGCGACCAAAACAGCGATCTTCTGGGCGGTTACGCCGAGCGGGTCTTCAAGCTGCCGAATCCGTTCTACATCGTGAATTGAGCGTGGCGCTCAGCTCACGGGAAACCTGAGACCTGAACGACGGAACCGAAGCTTGCCCCTTTTTTTGATTCCCGGTGGGTCCATACCCCGGAGCTTCAGCCTTCGCCGGGCCTATGGCTGACAGGTGCTCGGGCTAGGTTGTAGGGCGGGATCGCCGATCCCGCCACGAACGTGATATCACTTTCGCACCTTGGCGGGGTGCAGCGACCCCGCCCTACAGGTTTCCGACAATTGCCCCGGAGCTTGCTCCCGGGATCTTTACTTTCAGGTTTCAGGTCTCAGCTTTCAGGCTTCAGCTTTCACCGCGGCGGTCGCCGCCGGCGCCGGCTCCCAGAAATAATGCCCCGTTTGCACGCGGTTGTAGCGGATCCAGACGGCGCCGGCCACCAAGGCGGCCAGGATGACGATCAGGATGAACTGCCGGCGGCGGGCGGCGGCCGCCTTGTCCTCGTAGGGATCCTCGAGCGAACGCTTGGCCCCCGGCGGCAGCGTGGCCATGTCGGTCAGCGCCGTGCCGAAGGGAATGTTGATCTTCACGCGGCCGTTGATGGCCCAGCCGTTGCCCTCAAGCAGCGGCCCGAGCGTGCGCTGCCGGAGCTTGATCCAGGCGATGACCATCGACGGCAGCGAGATCAGGAGCATCAGCACCAGCAACACCAGCGGTAGCTGCCAGATCGCCAGCTTGGCCAGTCCGGTCGCAATCGCGCCGAGTGCGCCGCCAATGGCGCCGACGGCGACGCCCATCGCGGCCACCGTGCCGACATCGATTTTCTTGGGTTCGGCCGGCTTGACCTTGTCGGCGTTGGCCGTGGTCTCCGCGGCGGCGGCGAGCTTGCCGGACGACTCCGCCTCAGCGGCGGCGGCGCGCTTGGCCACCTGCTCCTCGATCATGCGGACGAACTTTTTGTAAGGTGACCAGAACGCCTGCCGGATGCTGATCGGGTTGTCCACGATCGAGGTGATGACGGCATCCCAGTCCTGACCCTGGCGGTCATAGAAGACGCCGTTGCGCCCCACAAAGAGGTAGTCGCTGTCACCTTGGGTAAAGCAGGCCGCCACCTTCATCGAGGCGCCGCCGGCGCGCTTGCAGTCCACATAGGTGATGTAGGCCTTGCTCATCGCGGCCAGCGGGCTGGCCCCCTCCACGCGGACGCACAGCTCCGTGCTGCGGCTGTCGAGGTAAAGCGTGCCGGCCTGGAACACGGCCCACTTGTCGCGCGAGTAGAAGTCGGCGAAGTTCACGAAGTTGTGCAGCAGCGCGCGCAGGTCACGGTGGTAGTGCGTCAGGCGGTCGACATCGGTGATGGCCTTGAACTCGGGCTCGAGCGCCTTGTCGCGCGCGATGAGCTCCGCCAGGACGGTGCGGCCCTGGCCGGCGAGGATGGCCTTCACGCGCGGCAGGCCGAGCTGCTCGACGGCGCTGCCGGCCTTGCCGCCCAGCCAGGTCTCGTAGGCGGAAAACCGGGCGTTGAGATCGGCCCATTCCTCGGCGGTGAGTACCTTTTTTTCGGCGCCATAAATCGGGCTGACGACCGCCTGATGCAAGGTGGCCAGGGCTGCGGCCCAGGCAGGATTGACACCTTCCATAAGGGGGAGCGGCCGCCCGGGCTCGATGCGGGCCAGCGGGAAGCCGGCGACCTCCTCGGCGGTGATCTTCAGGTCCTTGGCGGCAATGGCGAGGTATTCGCTCTCGGCGCGGTTGAGCGCCGCGGTGGCCCGGCTGTCAAAGGCCGCGAGCCGGCAGCGGCCGAAATAATCCTCCGCCTTCGGGCGCACGGCCTTGAGCGCCGCCACGGCGGCATCGGTCGCGTCGCCGAGCACCGCGATGTCCTTGGCCGAGCTTTGCCCCACCCACGCGGCGTAGGCGGCCAGGTCGGCGAAGAAGGCGTCCACCTTTTCCGCGGTGACCCCGACCGAGCCCGTGCGGTCCGCGGTGCCCCCAAAACAGGCGATGATATCCTTGATCAAGGCCTGCGCCTCGGCGTCCTCGGTGGCCTCGGGCGGGATCACGCCGTCGCCGTTGAGCGGAGTGGCGGAGAAGATCTTGGTGGTATCGGCGGCATCGTCCGCAGTAATGGTCTCCGATCCCTTTTTTCCCAGGTTGCTGAGCACCTGTTTGGCGGAGGCCAGCAGCACCTTGCCCTCGGGGGTCGAGTCGTTGATGGCCGCGAGCGGCAGCATGGCACTGCCTTTTAAAAGGTCGCCGGGCTCCTTCAACCGGGTGGCCGCCCACTTGATGGCGGCGATCAGCTCCGGCACGCGGATGCGGCCGTCGCCGTCGGTGTCGATCATCGCGAGGGTCTTCTCGTCCAGCTCGAGGCCCTTGACGGGACAGCTCAGGGCCACCCACAGTTTCTGGTCGAGGTGCTCGAGGTTGAGCAGGTCGGCGCCGGTTTCCAGGGAGACCTGGTCGAGTTCACCGGTCCGGAAGAATTTCCAAGTGTGCATGTGGAGGAGAGCTGCCCGACAGCTTTGCCCCCGGGCCGCCTTTGGCAAATGCGAAGGTCCGGGTTTTTACCCAACACACAGAATACGCGGAAGGAAACAGATTGATCCGCATTCCGTGTGTTCTGTGTATGGTTTTCACCCGGTCATGTTCATCAGTGAAATTTTCTCTGACGCATCGCCAAAGCCGTGATTTGCTGCCGGCCGCGGCGCGGAACTACTCTGCGGAGCGTCCGTCTCACCGTTGACCCGCCCCCTCAGCCCCACCGCTTTTATGTCCACCGCCCAGAATCCCGCCGGCGTTGACCGCCGCACCTTCGTCTAGACCCTGTCCGCCGCCGGCCTCGCCCTGGGCGCCGCGCCCGCCGCCTTCGCCGCGGCCGTCGCCCCCCGCCGCCGCTTTGCCCTCATCGGCTGCGGCGGACGGCACAAGATGTATCAGGACGCCATCGAGACGACCTATCCGGAGCACGCCCAGCTCGTCGCACTCTGCGACCTGAACCAGGGCCGCGTCGAGGTCGCCCAGGCGCTCTCCGCCAAGAACGGCGCCCCCATGCTCCCGGGCTACTCGCACGTCGACTTCGAAAAGATGATCAAGGAGACGAAGCCCGACTTCGTCATCGTCACCACCGTCGACGCCACGCACGCCGACTACATCGTCCGCGCCCTCGAGGCCGGCTGCGACGTCATCAGCGAGAAGCCCCTCACCACCACCGCCGCGATGTGCCAGCGCATCCTCGACGCCACCAAGCGCACCGGCCGCCACCTCCGCGTCACCTTCAACTACCGCTACTCCCCGCCCCGCACCCAGGTGAAAGACATCCTCATGAGCGGCGAGATCGGCGACGTCCTCTCGGTGGACTTCCACTGGATGTTCAACACCACGCACGGCGCCGATTATTTCCGCCGCTGGCACGGCGAGAAGAAGAATTCCGGCGGCCTCATGATCCACAAGGCCTCGCACCACTTCGATCTCGTCAACTGGTGGCTCGGCGCCAATCCCGTCTCGGTCTATGCCACCGGCAAGCGCGAGTTCTACACGCCCGCCATGGCGAAGCGTCTCGGCCTGCAGTCGCACCACGAACGCTGCCACACCTGCCCCGAGCAGGACAAGTGCGGCTTCTTCTTCAGTCTCGCGAACAACCCCGCGCTGAAGGCCCTTTATCTCGACCAGGAGAAATACGACGGCTACCACCGCGACCAGTGCGTCTTCGCCCCGCGCATCGACATCGAGGACACGATGAACGTCCTCGTGAACTACGACAACCAGGTCACCCTCGCCTACTCGCTCAACGCCTTCAACGCTTGGGAAGGCTACCACATCGTCTTCAACGGCACGAAGGGCCGCCTCGAGCACACCATCGTCGAGCAGGTCTACGTCAACGCCGGCAGTTCCGACGCCGCGCAGGGCGCCATCGCCGACGGTGGCATCACCACCCGCATCATCCCACTGCGCGGCGCCCCCCGTAAGATCGACCCCTGGACCGGCACCGGCGGCCATGGCGGCGGCGACAAGGTGATGCTCGACGAGATCTTCCTGCCCGACGCCCCGCCGACAAGTACCTGCGCGCCTCCAACGAGCACGCCGGCGCCAACTCGATCCTCATCGGCGTCGCCGCCAACGAGTGCTTCAAGTCCGGCCAGCCCGTGAAGATCGCCGACCTTGTCACCGGCCTCGAGAAGCCAAAATATGCCCCGATGCCCTCGCGCACCGGCCCCGTGCCGATGCCCGAGCGCCTCGAGATCCGCCGCGGGGCGGAGTAAGCGGGTTCCCGCCCAACGACACACCCCGTCGCTTCGCGCCACCCCTCTTCATAGAGGGGATCCAAACCCACGCCATTGAAGATCCCCTCTATGAAGAGGGGCCTGTCGTCCGAAGGCTCGGCGAAGGATGATGCCCGCCAGGGCGGGGGGTGTTGGCTTTTCCCGCTCGCGGCTCCCCGCTCCCCGCCCCAAGCTTCCGTCATGCACCGCGAAATCCACCAGTGGCACAGCCCGCGTCTCGACAAGAACATGGAGGTCGCGGTCTACGGCCACTACGGCTTCGCCCTGCTGATGTTCCCGACCGCGGCGGCCGACTTCCTCGAGTATGAACGCTTTCACGTCATCGACTCGATCGCGCCCTACATCAACAGCGGCTGGGTGAAGGTCTTCTCGATCAACTCCATCAACAACGAAAGCTGGCTGAACGACGCGATGCACCCGCGGCACAAGGCCATCCGCCACCAGCAGTTCAACGGCTATGTGACGGAGGAGGTCATCCCCTTCATCCACAGCCAGTGCGGCAGCCGCGTCATGACCATCACCGCCGGCGCCTCCTTCGGGGCGCTGCATAGTGCCAACACCCTCTTCCGTCGCCCCGACCTGATCGACGGCTGCATCGCGATGTCCGGCGCCTACGACCTGAAGGATTACACCAACGGTTACTGGGACGAAGACGTGTATTTCAATTCGCCGATCGACTACCTGCCCAATCTGACCGACGAGGGCACCCTCGCCCACCTGCGCGCGAAGTCGCACATCCATTTCGTCGGCGGCCAGGGCGCCTACGAGAAACCCTCCTCCGCGCTCGACCTGGGCCGCATCCTTTCCGGCAGGGGCATCCCGCACACGGTCGACCTCTGGGGCCACGACGTGAACCACGACTGGCCCTGGTGGCGCCAGATGCTCCCGCACTATATCGGGACGAAGTTCTGAGGTGGGCCAGCGAGCTTGCTCGCGCCTTGCCCGCCCCTGATCTGCGCGAGCAAGCTCGCCGCCCACAAAGAGGGGAGTTCCTGGAGGCGCGGAGGGGATTCGAACCCCACGGGCTATCATCCGCCGGCGACCTTGCTCGGCCGCGCCATGTTCAGGGATCAGTATCGAACCGGAGTCTGGCCTGTAGCGCGCCGCCCGCAATACCACCCCGGGCCCGGCGCACACTCCGCAGCAAACCTGCTGGGCCCGATGAATTTGTTTACTGGGGGAGTTGCGGAAGGGTCGCCCGCCCATCTCCCTGCGGTGGCCGGTCTTGCCCGTGTCGTGCTTTTGCCCCGGTTGCCGCCGGGTCCAATCGCCCCTAACCGACGAAATACCCATATAGCCCGGAGATTCCGCGAACGCTTCCCGCGCGGCCCGGTCTTACATCCCATGAAGTCCACCCTACTGTTCCTGCTTTGCCCCAGTCTCGCGCTGCTGGCGCCCGCCCAAGCCCAGATTGATGTCACCCTCTCCGCCGAGATCCGCCTCGGCCGGGCCCTGCCGCCGCCACCGCCCGAGGTCGTGATCATCGAGGAATCTGGTCCGTCCGGTCCGCCGCCCTGGGCGCCGGCGCACGGCATCCGCCGCAACCGCGGCTATTATTACTACCCCGGCGCGGACGTCTATTTCCGCCCGGAAGACCGCATGTGGTTCTACCTCGACGGGAGCAACTGGCGCTTCGGCGTCAGCCTGCCCACCAGCATCCGCGTGGATTTTGACCGCAGCGTCTCGCTCACCATGGATACCGAGCAGCCCTACCAGTTCCACGAGAAGGTGCGGACCTATTACCCCGGCGATTATTTCGTGAAGCGGGTCCGCGTGAAGGAAAAAAACGGCAAGCCCGAGAAGGCGGAGAAGCACGACGCCGGCGATTCCCGCGGCAAGGGTAAGGGCAAAGGCAAGGACAAGGACAAGTAACCGCCCAGCTGACCGGCTCCAGCTGGATCGTGGTGCATCCTTTTCGTCGAAGTGCACCCCCCCCCATACGGTCGAGCTCCGGGGCCACGACGCGAACCACGACTGGCTCTGGTCGCGCATGAAGCTCCTGCACTATATCGGGACGAAGTTTAGAGGGTGGGCCAGCGAGCGAGCTCGCGCCTTCGTCCGATCCCGCGCGAGCAAGCTCGCTGCCCACAAGCTGGAGGGCCCAGCTCCAGCTGGGCCGCGCGGTAGGGCGGATTATCCTAAATCCGCCGCGGCGCGTTAAGGGTAACGCGACCTCCCTATTCCCCTCAATCCCCGAACTTGATGCCCTGCGCCAGCGGCAGGGCGTCCGAGTAGTTGATGGTCACGGTCTGCCGCCGCATGTAGGTCTTCCACGCGTCGCTGCCGCTTTCGCGGCCGCCGCCGGTCTCCTTCTCGCCGCCGAAGGCCCCGCCGATCTCGGCGCCGCTGGTGCCGATGTTCACGTTGGCGATGCCGCAGTCGCTGCCGCGCGCCGAGAGGAATTGCTCCGCCTCGCGCAGGTCCGTCGTGAAGATCGCCGAGCTCAGACCCTGGGGCACGCCGTTCTGCATGGCGATGGCCTCGTCGAGGGTCTTGTAGCCCATGACATAGAGAATCGGCGCAAAGGTCTCGTGCTGCACGACGGGCCACCAGTTCTTGGCCTCGGCGATGCAAGGCGTCACATAGTTCCCCTCCAGGCGTCCGCCGCCAAAGAGCACCTTGCCGCCCTGCTTCTTGAGGTCGGCGATCGACTGCTGCATGGCCCCGACCGCCGCCGCGTCGATGAGCGGACCGACGAGGTTGCCGGACTCCAGCGGGCTGCCGATGGGCAGCTGCTGGTAGGCCGCGATGAGCGCCGCCGTAAACTTCGCCTTGATGGACTCGTGGACGATGATGCGGCGCGTGCTGGTGCAGCGCTGGCCGGCCGTGCCGACCGCGCCGAAGACGATGGCGCGCTTCGCCAGCTTCAGGTCGGCCGAGGGCGCCACGATGATCGCGTTGTTGCCGCCGAGCTCGAGCAGCGAGCGGCCGAAGCGCTGGGCGACGACCTCGCCGACGCGCCGGCCCATCCGGGTCGAGCCGGTGGCCGAAACGAGCGGGATGCGGCGGTCGTTGGTCAAAAGTTCACCGACGGTCGGGCCGTCGCCGATGACGAGCGAGAAAATGGCCGGATCCACGCCGTTCGCGCGGCAGACCTTCTCCGCGATCTTGATGCAGGCGATGGCGGTGAGCGGCGTTTTCTCGGAAGGCTTCCACAGCGTCGCGTCGCCGCAGGCCGCCGCGAGCGCGCTGTTCCAAGCCCAGACGGCGACGGGGAAATTAAAGGCCGAGATGATGCCGACCACGCCGAGCGGCTGCCATTGCTCCATCATGCGGTGGCCCGGACGCTCCGAAGCGATCGTCAGGCCGTGCAGCTGGCGTGAAAGACCCGTGGCAAAGTCGCAGATGTCGATCATCTCCTGCACCTCGCCGCCGCCCTCCGGCAGAATCTTGCCCGCCTCGAGCGACACGAGCTGGCCGAGTTCCGTCTTCAGCTCGCGCAGGGCGTTGCCCAGCTGGCGGACGACCTCGCCGCGCTTCGGCGCCGGCACGTCGCGCCACGCGAGGAAGGCCTTGTGCGCCGCCGTGACCGCCAGTTCATAGTCCTCGGGTGTCGCCTGCCTCACCTTGCCGAGCAACGAGCCATCGATGGGAGAGTATTTCTCCAGCACGGCGCCGGAGCCGCCCCAGGTGCCCGCGAAAACGCCGGCGTTGACGGACTTTTGCGAGAGACCGAGCTGGGGGAAGATCGCCTTGGCGACGGCGGAGACGGAGATGGATTTGGTGGCCATGTTGATTGGTTGTAGGGCGGGATCGCTGATCCCGCCACGAGCGAGGCGGGGTCAGCGACCCCGCCCTACAGGTAATGATTCACTTGCCATACACCCGGCCGCCCCACTGGGTGCCGAGGAAGCTCTCGAGCGAGACCGATTCCTGCCGGACGAAGCCGGGACCGAGCTTCTTTTTGGAGAACAGTTCCAGCACGCCGACAATGCCGGCGGCGGTGGTGAGCTGGATGGCGTTGAGCTTCCGGCCGTGGATGGTGGCGCCGTGCATCTTCTTGATGAAGCTGCGCTGCTTCAACCCGCCGCCGGACTCGGTGCCGACGACGCTGACGTAGAACACCACGACGTCCGACTCGGTGAGCGGCACCTCCTGGTCGAAGATCTGCGTGACCAGCTCCTGGCGCGGCGCGAGGTTGAGGTCCTGCAGGAGAAACTTCATCAGGTCGCGGTGGCCGGGATAGCGCATCGTCTTGTAATTCAGGTCGCCGACCTTGCCGGCGAAGGTCTGGCACATCGTGGCGACCCCGCCCGAGGTGTTGAAGGCCTCGTATTCGGTGCCGTCGATCGTGATGCGCTCCACGCCGTCGAGGGGCATGGTCGTCACCAGCTTGCCGCCGTGCAGCGCCTCGCCGACCTGGCAATATTCGTTGATGAGGCCGGCCGTGCTCCAGCTGAGGTAATACTTCATCTGGTTGCTGGCGTTGAGCGGCAGCGCGCCGACGCGCATCTCGCAGTTGCGCACATACTTCAGCGACGAGGCGAGCGACCCGCCCACGATGTTGATGGCGCCCGGGGCCAGCCCGCACTGCGGCATGAACGTGGCCTTCGGCGCCTTGGCGGCGAGCTTCTGGATAAACGCCGTCGTCTCCACGTCCTCGGTCAGGTCGAAGTAGCTGACGCCCGCCTTGGCGCAGGCGCTGGCAATGGCCTTGTTGAGGAAATACGGCGCGGCGCTGACGATGGCGTCGACGCCCTTGACGAAGCCCGCGAGCTGCGCGGCCTGGTTGACGTCCACCTGGACGAACTTCGACTTCTTGAGGCCCTGGAGGTCGATGTTCGCGCGCGCGTCAGCGAGGGCGACGCGTTGGCAGAACTTGCAGGACTCGAGGAGGGTGGCGATGGTGCCGCCGACTTTGCCGGCACCGATAATTCCGATTTTCATGGGGGATGATTGATTGTGATGGGTCGGTCTCCTGCCCGACCGTGACCGGCCGGGAGACCGGCCCTCCAAATTGGAAATTAGTGCGAGGCGTGCGCGGCCTGAACGAGGCGCGGGTCGACGGCGGAGATGATGGCGCTGACGGCCTGCTGGTTGAAACCTTTGAAGCCGCCCTTCCGCTCGAGGTTCTCCAGATGGCTGCCGATGGCGCCGTCCTTGATGAACCCGTCGGCCTGGGCGTTCGTGATCAGGCCCTTCTGGCGCAGCAGCTCAACGCGCGCCGGGTTGACCGTCCAGCGCTCGCCCTCGGTGAAGGCCTGCTTGAGGAACGGGAAGTCCGAGAACGGCTTCATCGTCACGATGCCCTCGGCGGCGAGCTGCTCCTTGAGCAACGGGTGGTTGAAGCGCGCCTCGAGGTGGTGCATACCCGCCTGCAGGAAGCTGTCGCCGTGCAGGCCGCACCAGAGGCCGACCGTGCCGACCCGGTCCACCTCGGGCAGACGCTCGGCGGCATAATCCCGGTCAACCTCGTCGGGCTGCAGATCCACGTCGGCGAAGACCACGATGCCGACCGTCGGCGTCTCCATGACCTGGGCGCCCCAGCCCGCCTCGGCGCCGGCGTAGAAGCGCTCGCGTTTCACCAGACCGAGCTGCTCCATGAACTTTACCAGATCAGGGAAGTGGCGGCGCGAGCAGCGGAAGGTGTGGTGGTCGTGGTTGGCCCAGCCGAGGCCGAGCAGGTCCTGCCGGCGCTTCTGTACGCGGCCGGCGCGGTTGCGCAGTTCCCAGAAATGGCGCTCCTCGGCGAAAAACAGCTCGCAGGCGACGTCGGGGCCGACGCGTTCGAGGCACTTCTGCAGCAACTCGAAGGCGTGCTTCGCGCCGTCGTCGTCATTGGCGAAGTCGCGCTTCCGCGCGCGCCACAGTTCGCGGACCTTCAGTACGGCATCGGCGAAGCCGGGCCGCGGCTCGCTGACAATGAAACCGCGGTAACCGAGGCGCTCCACGGCCTGGAGCAGCGCGCCGTTCTCCTGGCTGACATCGATGATCCGGTAGCGGGCGCAGGGCGCGCCGATCGGCGTGCCCGTCAGGCCGTGCCGGGCCATGAAGTCGGCCAGGAACTCGGGGCGGACCGCCAGCGAGATCGGCGCGGCGGACGGGTCGGCCTTCAGGCTCACGATGACGCGGGGCAGCATCGCGTGCGGGTGCGCCAGCACGGTGTGAAAGGTCGCCACGTCCGTCACCTCGGTCACGAAACCCGCGGCGCGGAACGCGGCCTCGTGGCTCTGCGACACGACAAAATGGTCGGTCCACTCAAAGAAGTCCGTGCCGGTCTCGGCGTGCAGGCGTGCGGCCAGCCGGGCGGCGAAGATGTTTTTCGCCAGGAAGGCGTTGAGGTGGGTCGAGAGCAGCGCCTCCGCCTCGTAGGCGAGCGGCCAGTTGAAATTGTCGGGGGCGTTCAGGGCGTTCATGGCGGGGGCAGGTTTGGTTTATGACATAAACCCCGGCCCCGGCCCGATCCAAGCCTGTTCTACTGGGCCGAAAGGAGTAGTTTGCGAATGGGGCCGGCGACAGGTGGAGCCCGGCCTCCGGACGGGCTTTCAGCCTGTGCGAATCCAGAAAACCTGCCCGGAGATAAGGTTCCACCCCAGACTCGCCAAGGCCCTGCGGCCATCCTACAAAAACACTCGCCCGCATGACCGCCACTCCTGCCACCGCCGATCTGTCCTCCCTCGCCACCCGCCTGACGGGTGAACTGCACTTCGACCGCACGATGCGGACGCTCTACGCGACCGACGCCTCCGAATACCAGGAGGTGCCCCTCGCCGTGGCGCTGCCTAAGACCGAGGCGGACCTCCGCGAGCTGATCGCCTTCGCCAACCAACGCGGCATCGGCCTGATCCCGCGCACCGCCGGCACTTCCCTCGCCGGCCAGGTGGTGGGGTCGGGCATCGTCGTCGATGTCGGCCGGCATATGAACCGCATCGTCGCGACCGACACCAAGGCGCGCCGCGTCCGCGTCCAGCCGGGCGTGGTCCGCAACGAGCTCAACCTGCACCTCAAGCCGCACGGGCTGTTCTTCACGCCGGAAACCTCCACCGCCAACCGCGCGATGATCGGCGGCATGGTCGGCAACAACTCCTGCGGCGCCAATTCCATCGTCCATGGCACCGTCCGCGAACATCTCGTCGCCACCCGCGGCTTCCTCAGCGACGGCTCCGAGGTCACCTTCGGCCCGCTCACGTCGGCGGAGTTCACCGCCAAGTGCAACGGCCCCGATACCCTCGAATCCAAAATATACCGCACCGTCCGCGACCTGCTCGGCGACGCGAAGAACCGTCAGCTGATCCGCGACCACTACCCGAAGCCCACCGTCACCCGCCGCAACACCGGCTACGCGCTCGACCGGCTGATGGCGTGCAACGTCTTCGACCCGGCCTCGCCCCACCCCTTCAACCTCTGCCAGTTGCTCGCCGGCTCCGAGGGCACGCTGTTCCTCGGCGTTGAGTTCGAGCTCAACGTCGAGCCGCTGCCGCCGGCGGGCGCGCTGATGTGCGCGCATTTCGCAACGATTCAGGATTCACTCCACGCCACGCTCATCGCGATGCGCCACCGGCCCTTCGGCTGCGAGCTGATCGACCGCCACATCCTCGAGTGCACCAAATCCAACCTCGAGCAGGCGAAGAACCGCTTCTTTGTGCAGGGCGACCCCGGCGCCGTGCTCGTCGTCGAGATCCGCCTCGAGCAGCGCGAGGCTATCGAGCACGTGATGCAGACGCTCGAAAGCGAGCTCCGCGCCGCCGGTCTCGGCTATGCCTTTCCCGTGCTGTGGGGCGACGACGCCAACAAGGTCTGGGACCTCCGCCGCGCCGGCCAAGGCCTCATGATGAACGTCCCCGGCGACGCCAAGCCGCGCGAGGTCGTCGAGGACACGGCCGTCGCCGTCGAGGACCTGCCCGCCTACATCGCCGAGTTCGACCAGTTGATGCGCGGGAAATACGGCATCAGCTCCGTCTACTACGCCCACGCCGGCGCCGGCGAGCTGCACACCCGGCCGCTCTTCGACCTCAAGACGCCCGAGGGCATGAGGTTCTTCCGCGGCATCGCGACCGACGTCGCCCACCTCGTGAAGAAATACCGCGGCTCCCTCTCCGGCGAGCACGGCGACGGCCGCCTGCGCGGCGAATTCATCCCGTTCATGGTCGGTCCCGAGTGCTACGCCATGATGCGCCGCGTGAAGGAAACCTTCGACCCGCGCGGCCGGTTCAACCCCGGCAAGATCATCGACACCCCGCCGATGGACACCTCGCTGCGCCACGGCCCGGACCACCCGACGCCGGAATACAAGACGGTCTTCAACTTCAGCGCCACCCAGGGCGTGCTCCGCGCCGCCGAGAAGTGCAACGGCGTCGGCGAGTGCCGCAAGACGCACCTCATGGGCGGCACCATGTGTCCGAGCTTCATGGCGACGCGCAACGAGCAGGACACCACCCGCGCCCGCGCCAACATGCTCCGCCATGTCCTCACCGAGGCCCGGGAGGGCATGAACGCGTGGGACAGCGAGCAGGTGAAGGCCGTCATGGATCTCTGCCTCTCCTGCAAGGGCTGCAAGTCCGAGTGCCCGTCCAACGTCGACGTCGCCCGCCTCAAGGCCGAGTGGCAGCAGCACTATTACGACGCCAACGGTGTGCCGCTGCGCTCGCGGCTCGTCGCCGGCTTCACCGGCTCCATGCGCCTGGCGTCGCTCTTCCCCGCGCTCTACAACTGGGCGGTCACGGCGCCCGACGTCTCGCGCTACATCAAGCGCTTCGCCGGATTCTCCCCCCAGCGCAGCCTGCCGACGCTGCACGAGACCACCCTCGCCGCCTGGCACGCGAAACATGCGAATAAGACTGGGCTGGGTGGCCTTCCCGTGGGCAGCGAGCTTGCTCGCGCCGGGAACACCGCAGAGGCGCGAGCAAGCTCGCTGGCCCACTCTCTCTTCCCTCACGGCCGCGTCTTCCTCTTCTGCGACGAGTTCACGAACTACAATGACACGCCGATGGGCATCAAGGCCGTGCAGCTGCTCAACCGGCTCGGCTACGAGGTCATCATCCCGGAACATGTCGAGAGCGGCCGTGCCCACTTTTCCAAGGGCCTCATCCGCGACGCGCAGAAGTTTGCCATCCGCAACGTCGAGCTGCTCAAGGATGTCATCACCACGCAGACCCCGCTCCTCGGCCTTGAGCCGTCGTGCATCCTTTCCTTCCGCGATGAGTATCCCGACCTCGTTCCCGCCCATCTGCTTGACGCCGCCCGGGCCCTCGCGAAAAACGCGCTGCTCATCGACGAGTTCATCGCCCGCGAGGCCGACGCTGGCCGCATCACCCCGGCCGCCTTCAAGGCCGAGCCCCGCGCCATCAAGCTCCACGGCCATTGCCACCAAAAGGCGCTGTCTTCGCTCACGCCGACCGTGAAGATGCTCGAGCTGCCCGCCGGCCATAAGGTCCAGGTCATCCCCTCCGGCTGCTGCGGCATGGCTGGCTCCTTCGGTTACGAGGAAGAACACTTCGCCATTTCGCAGCAGATCGGCGAGCTCGTGCTCTTCCCCGCCGTGCGCAGCGCCCCGGCCGACACCCTCATCGCCGCCCCCGGCACCAGCTGCCGCCACCAGGTCAAGGACGCCACCGGCCGCACCGCCCTGCACCCCGTCGAGATCCTGCACGCCGCTTTGGTGTAGGGCTGCCTTAGCCAAAAGCTGAGGTGGGAGGGGCTTTACGCCCCGACTCCCGCCAAACGTCGGGGCGTAAAGCCCCTCCCACCCAAGCACCCCATGACCCGACCATGACTTTCTTCCTATATCGCCAAGCCGCTCCGGCGTGCTAGGCTGCCGCCCGATGACTCCCGAAGCCCACGCCCAGCACCGCAGCGGCAGCCTCTATGGCGCGTTCGCCTTCGCGAGTATCGTGCTGACCTGTTTCGGCGGCTATTTGTTCACCGGGCGCTTCTACGGTTCCGCGGCAATGGTGCCGATCACCTTTGCCCTCGGCGCGGTCTACGTCGCACTGGGGGTGCTCTCGAACGACTTCCTGGTCTGCGCCGGCTCGCGCCGGCCCTTCATCGTCTATTACCTGGCGCAGTGCGCCTTGCTCACGGCGATGGTTTTCCTCAGCCCCGCCCGCGGTTTCTTCGGCATGATCGTCCTGCCGGTGGTCAGCCAGGCCATCTTCGACCTGCGCCCGCGCAACGCCGTCCTCGTCGGCGGCTACCTGCTCGCCGTCTGCGTCGGCGTCTGGTGGATCGACTTCGGCTGGGGCGCCGCCGTCGAAGCGGTTTTCAACTACGCCGCGGGCTTCGCCTTCACCATCGCGTTCACCCTCATCACCAAGCAGGCGCTCAACGCCCGCCAAAACGAGGAGAAACTCCGCCACGAGATCGAGACGGCCCACGAGCAGCTCAAGGTCTACGCCGCGCAGGCCGAGGACCTCGCCACCACCCGCGAGCGCAATCGCGTCGCCCGCGAGATCCACGACGGCGTCGGCCACTACCTCACCGTGGTGAAGACCCAGCTTGACGCCGCCGCCGCGATCCTGCCCGGCCAGCCGGACCGGGCGCGTGAGGCCATCCTCAAGGCCGCCCAGCTTACCGGCGATGCACTCGACGACGTCCGCCGCTCCGTCGGCGCGCTGCGCACCGACACCGCGCGCCCGCCGCTGCCCGAGTCCCTGCAGACGCTGGTCCAGGACGCCGGCCTGCCCGTCACCCTCCGCCTCGCCGGCGCCACCCGCCCGCTGGCGCCGGGCCCGGAACACGCGCTCTTCCGCTCCGCGCAGGAAGGCCTCACCAACATCCGCAAGCATGCCGGCGCCACCGCTGCGGAACTCACCCTCGATTTCACGGCGGCCACGCGCGTGACCCTCACGGTCGCCGACAACGGCCGGGGCGCCAATGGCGCCGCCGCCAGCGGCTTCGGCCTGGTCGGCATCCGCGAGCGCATCGAGATCCTCGGCGGCCGCGTCCAGTCCGCCAACCGCCCGGGCGGCGGCTACATCCTCACGGTCGAGGTGCCGGCGTGAGCGCCTATCTCCCTGTCGGTTGCGCGCTGGCGCGCAACGTGGCGCGCGAGCGCGCCACCTACCTCCTGGTTACCCCATGAAAAAGCTCCGGCTCATGCTGGTCGACGACCAGTCCCTCTTCCGCGAGGCGCTCCGCACCTTGCTCACGCTGCAGCCCGACTTCGACATCGTCGCCGAGGCCGAGAACGGCGAACGCGCCATTGCGCTGGCCAGGGTTCACCAGCCCGACGTCATCCTCATGGACCTGCGCATGCCGGTCATGGGCGGAGTCGAGGCCACGCGCCGCGTGATGGCCGCCGTGCCCGCGACCAAGGTCGTCGTGCTCACCACCTTCGAGGAGGACGAGGAGATTTTCGAGGCGATGCGCGCCGGCGCCCTCGGCTACCTGTTGAAGGCCTGCTCGTCCGACAAGCTCAACGAGTCCGTCCGCGCCGCCGCCAAGGGCGCCTCCGTCCTCGAGCCGGCCGTCACCGCCCGCATGATGGCCGAGCTGAACCGCCTCTCCGCCCGCGAGGGCAAAAAGGTTTCGCAGACCCTCGCCGACCCGCTCTCCGAGCGCGAACTCGGCGTGTTGAAGCTGCTCGCCGCCGGCTGCAGCAACAAGGAGATCGGCTCCCGCCTGAACATCACCGAGGGCACCGTGAAGAACCACATGACGAACGTCCTCGGCAAGCTGGGCGTCCTCGACCGCACCCAGGCCGCCCTCCGCGCCCGGGAGATGGGACTGATCTGAGGCGGCGGGCGGCGAGCTTGCTCGCGCCTCTTTTGAGGCGACCAGTGAGATTGCCCGTCTCCGCATCGGAAGTAGCCTCACCCTATGAAACCGGATTCCGGCTACGAGGCCCTGAGGCGCTTCCGCATTTCCCGACCAAACGCAGATTATTTTCTCACCATGGGCACGGTTGAAAGGAGGGCCGGACTGACCCTCCCGGCCCTGGCTCCGGCCCTAAGTAATGAAATCCGCGAAATCGAACAGGCCGGTTATTGGACCATTCGCGGCGCGGTGATCTTCATCTATTGGTCACCTTACATGAAAAGCTACCACTCAGTCGTGTCATCGCCCGGTTCAAGGCAAAAACCAGACCCGCCGTGATGTCCGCCGGTTTGCAATGGCCGGGGAACTACGACGAGCACCGCCTGCGTGAAAACGACGCAGTTGAGTCGGTTTTGCTCTATATCTTCCTGAATCCATATCGGGCTGGTTTGGTCACAACAGCGGCCACCTACCCCTGGTTCTGGGTGGGCACCGAAGAAGCCGTCTGGTTCAAGCCCGGGTTGGATGAGGGTAAACCGTTCGCGGACTGGTTGCGCTAACGGACACGGCGCGAGCGAGCCCACAGACTTCAAGTGGGCGGCCTGCTTGCAGGCGCATCTTCTGAGCGCGAGCAAGCTCGCTGGCCCACGAGCTGTAGTCATGCTGCGCCATGACCACGACGGTGACTTTCGGGCGATGCGGCGGGCGGCCCGATCCGGTATCTTCGGGACGTGCTCACCCGATTTTTCACCGAACTGACCGCCGCCGCGCGCCACCTGCGCCGCGCCCCCGGATTCGCCCTGCTCGCCATCGCCATGTTGGCCCTGGGCATCGGCGCAAATGTCGCCATCTTCTCCATCTTCCAGTCCATCATCCTGCGCCCGCTGCCCTACCCGGAGCAGGCGCGGCTCGTCGGCTTCAAGTCCCTCAACTCCGCCAAGGCCCTCACCCAGCCCGCGCTCTCGCTGACCGACTTCCGCGACTTCAAGGAGCGCGTCCAGTCCTACGACGCCCTCGCCGCCTACCGGCCCGATTTCGCCGGCTACGCGCCGCAGGGGGCCGATCCGGTCCAGCTGGTCGTCGGCAAGGTCACCGAGGAATTCTTCGCGACCTTCCGCGTGATGCCGCAACTCGGCCGCGTCTTCCACGCCGATGAGTTCAGCCTCGGCGCCGGTCGCGCCGTGATCCTTGGCCACACCGCGTGGCGCCGGCACTTTGCCCAGCGCGCCAGTGTCATCGGCGAGACCATCCTGCTCGACAATGAGCCGGCCACCGTCATCGGCGTCATGCCGGAGGATTTCCGCGAGCCCGAGTTTGTCGACGCCTGGCTGCCCTTCCCCGTCGAGGCGCCGGAGAACCTCGTGCGCGACTCGCGCTTTTGGGCCACTGTCGGCCGGCTCAAGCCCGGCGTCACCCTCGCCGCCGCGCAGGCCGAGGCCGCCGGCATCGCCGCCTCGCTGGCCCGCGAATATCCGAACACCAATCGCGGCTGGAGCGTCACCGTGCAGCCGCTGCTCGCGATGCGGGTCGGCGGCCTGCGCTCCTCGCTGCTGCTGCTCGTCGGGGCGGTCGGTCTCGTCCTGCTCATCGCCTGCGTCAACCTCGCCAACCTCATGCTCGCCCGCGGTGTGTCTCGCCTGCAGGAACTCGCCGTCCGCCTCGCTCTGGGCGCTACGCCGCCGACTCTGGCCCGCGCCGTCCTTCTGGAAAGCTTCCTCCTCTCCCTGCTCGGCGGCGCCGCCGGCATTGCGCTGGCCGCCGTCGGCCTGCCGGCGCTCACCAGCCAGCTGCCCCCGGGCCTCATCCCGCGTTCGTCGGCCATCGGGGTCGACGGGACCGCGCTGCTGTTCGCCGTGATCGTGTCCGTCCTGACCGGCCTCACCTTCGGCCTGCTGCCCGCCTGGCAGGTGCTGCGGGCCAACGTCAACGAGATGCTCAAGTCCGGCGGCAGTCGCGGCGCCTCCAGCCGTTTCGCCAGCCGGGTGCAGGGCGCGCTGATCGCCGGCCAGGTGGCGCTGACCCTCGTCGTCCTCACCGGCGCCGGCCTGCTCATGCAGAGCCTGCTCACGCTCCAGCGCACCGCGCCGGGCTTCGACCCGGCCGATGTGCTCACCCTCCGCATCTCGCCGCCGCCGTCGCGCTGGGAGAACTTCACCCAGCTCGGCGACTACTACGAGCGCGTGCTGGCGGAGATCCGCCGCGAGCCGGGCGTCACCGGCGTGGCGCTCAACAGCAGCGCGCCGCTCACCGGCATCACCCTGCGCTACCCGTTCTGGGTCGAGGGCCGTCCCGTCGAGGAGGGCAATGCCGACGAGGCCGTGTTCAATTCCGTCAGCACGGAGTATTTCGCCACGATGCGCATCCCGTTCGTGCGCGGCCGGGGTTTCACCGAGGCCGACGACCTCAAGGCCGCGGCCAGCCGCCCGGTGTGCGTCATCAACCAGACCATGGCCAAGCGGCTCTTTGGCGACACCGATCCGATCGGCCAGCGCATCCGCACGATGCCGTGGATGGTGCGCGGCTGGCGCGAGGTGGTCGGCGTCGTGGGCGACGTGAAGCAGAACACGCAGGCCGACGATCCCACACCGCAGCTCTATGTGCCGCAACGGCAGTCGCCGTGGTTCTTCACCACCGTCGTCGTCCGCCGCACCGGCACCAGCGCCGCCACCATCCAGAATGCCATGCGCCGGGCCGACCCGACGCTGACCATGAGCACCAGCACCATGGAGGCAAACATCGCCCGCTCCGCCACTCAGCCGCGGCTGCGGGCCGCGCTGTTCGGGCTCTTCGCTGCGGTGGCGCTTGGGCTCTCCGCCTTTGGCATCTACGCGAGCATGGCCTTCACCATCGGCCAGCGCACCCGCGAGATCGGCTTGCGCATGGCACTCGGGGCCTCGCCCGGAGCCGTCCTGCGCTGGGTGCTCGCCCGCGCCGCCCTGCTGGCCGCGATCGGGGTCGCGGCCGGCCTGATCGGAGCCCTCGGCCTGACCCAACTTCTGCGCGGCGTGCTTTACGGCGTAGCCCCCGCCGACCCGCTGGTGTTAGGCGCGTTGCTCGTATTCCTGCCGGCCGTCGTGCTGGCCGCCGCCTTCTTCCCCGCCCTGCGCGCCGCCCGCCTCAACCCGACCCAGGCGCTGCAGCAGGAGTGATCCCACCCAATCCATATTTACCAATCCATGAAAACCAAATCCCTCCTCGCGGTGCTTCTCACCGCCGCTGTCCTCACCACCTGTGCCACCGCCCAAACGCCCGCCACCTCCGCGGCGCTGCCTGACGCCCCCGCCCTCCACCAACAGAGCATCGCAAACCTCAAGCAGAAGAAGACCAAGGAGGCCGTCGAGCTCGCCGAACAGGCCACCAAAGCGGATCCGGCCAATCCGGTTTATTTCTCCCAGCTCGGCGTGGCCCTGAGCCAGCGCATGAACGAGGTGAATTTCATCCAGATGGCCGGTCTCTCCTCAAAGCTGAAGAAGGCGTTCGAAAAATCCGTCGAGCTCGACCCCAATCATGTGCCCGGCCTCATCGGCCTGTCCCGCTTCTACACCAACGCCCCGGAAATTGCCGGGGGCAGCCTGACGAAGGCCGCCGAGTTCGCCACCCGCGTGCAAAAGCTCGAACCCTTCCTCGGGGAAATCGAGCTCGGCAACATCGCCAGCAAGGATGAGAAATACCCCGAGGCCCTCGCCCACTACGAGGCCGCGGCGCAACTGAAGCCCGGACATGCCGGCGTGCAGACCGGCTGCGGCCTCGTCCTTTTGAAGCTCGGCCGCAAGGACGAGGCCCGCGCCCGCTTCGAGGCGGCGTTGCAGATCAACCCGGAATCCGAGGGCGCGAAGAAGGGCCTAGCCGAGTTGGACGGGGCAGTCGCCGCGAAAAACTGACGGCACACCGGTAGGGCAATGTCGTCGACCACGCCTTTAGCGTTGGCGGGATCAGCGATCCCGCCCTACATAGGCTGCACCTGCCATGAAGATCGACTACGCCGCCCGCCGCGCCCGCCTCGCCCCCGCCTTCGGCCTGACCGACGAGATCCTGCTCGCCGGCGCCGGCCATCCGATTCCCAAACCGGAGATCAGTGACGCCCTCCTGCCCTTCATCGCCCACCAGGAGTATTACTATCTGACCGGCCACGCCGACGCCACCGGCGGCATCATCGCCTACGATCCGAGGTCAGGTTGGGCGTCCTTCGTTCCCGAGGTGACCGAGATGGACCGTGTGTGGGAGGGCAAGGAGCAGCTGCCCGGCGAACGGCTCGGCCAATTCCCCGCCTGGCTCGCCGCGCGGTCGGGCCGGAAAATCATCATGCTCGGCGCGCCCGTCGCGGGGGTGGCTTGCGACGAGCAACGCACCGCCGTGATCCGCGAGGCCTACAAGCACGTCCGCCGGCCGAAGGAGCCGGCGGAGATCGACCTGATGAAACGCTGCGCCGCGGCCACCGCCGCCGGCTACGCCGCCATCCAGCCGCTGCTCCGACCCGGCGTGAGCGAGCGTACGCTGCAAATCGAGCTCGAGGCCGGGTATTTCCGCCACGGGGCGCAGACGACGGGCTACGACTCCATCGTGGGTATCGGCGCCCAGAGCGCGGTCTTCCACGGCTCGCCCTCCCCCGACCGCGTGGCGAAGGACGGCGACTTCATCCTCATCGACTCCGGCGCGCAGCTCGACCGCTACGTCATCGACGTCACCCGCACCTACGTCGCGGGCACGCCGTCGGCCTTTCAACGCGACTTTGCGACGGTCGTGCTCGAGGCGCAGCAGCGCACCTGCGAACGCTGTCGCCCGGGCGCCGAGTGGAAGGACCTGCACTTTTCCACCGCCGTCGACCTGATGGGCGGACTCGTCGCCATGGGCGTGCTCAAGGGCAACCCGCCGTCGCTCGTGGAGCAGGAGGCGCACACGCTGTTTTATCCGCACGGCCTCGGCCACCTCCTCGGGCTCGGGGTGCGCGACGCCAGTGGTCTCGAACCCGGCCGCACCAAGGACCCGCGCCCGTCGCTCCGCAGCCTGCGCATGGATCTGGTCCTGCGCGCCGGCTACATCACCACGGTCGAGCCCGGCCTGTATTTCATCCCCGCGATCCTCAACGACCCGGCCCGCCGCGCGAAATACCGCGACGCCGTGAACTGGCCGCTGGTCGAGCAGCACCTCCACCTCGGCGGCGTGCGCTTCGAGGACAACCTGCTGATCACCGACGGCGCCCCCGTCAACCTCACGGCGGCGATCCCGAAGGGGATCTGACCGCTCAGGCCACCGGCTGTTTGGCCGCAAAGAGCTTCGGGAAGAATACCGCGACAAACAGCCCGATCACCAGCAGCGCCATGACCACGATGATGACGCCGGCCGCCAGCAGCGGCCAGCCCGCAAAGGCCAGCAGGAAGCCGCCGAACAGGCGCGAATCCTCGGCATAGCGGTCGCGCAGGTCGCTGCCCTCGCGCTCCACGAAGTTGGCGACGTCGTCCAGCACGTCCATGTATTGGTCGTAGGCCGGGCGCAGCACCTCGATGTTGAATTGGTTGGCCTCGGGGATTTTTTCCGCCTGCGCCAGCGCCAGGAACTCGCTCACCTTCTCGTCGTAGGTGCGCCCGAAGCCGGCCATCGCCGCCACGTGACGGCTGTCCTTCAGCGAGGCCATGACGCTGATCTCGAGCGCGTGGGTGCGGGCGTTCTTGCTGCCCTCGGCCATCTGGGGCAGCAGCGCCGCCCAGGCCGTCTCGTTCTTCGGGTCGGAAACGCGCCGCGCCAGCCGCTGCACCGCGCCGAGCTCGCGGGTCAGCGTGCGGAGATTATTGATGAGCGGCACGCTGCGGTCGAACAGCGCCGCATAACGCTGGTCCATCGACCGGAGGAACAGCAGGCTGAGCACGCCCACCAGCAGGTTGGAGGCGAGCAGGGCGAGGATGAGGACAAAACGGAGACGGCCGAATTTCATGCGTGGTGATGCGGCAAAGCCGCTTCGATGCCTAGCGCCCGGCCCGGACGAGGAAAAGCACCAAATGCCCCGGGCGCAAAAAACGCCTCGCCGCTGGCATCGGCGCTGCTCAAATTGCCCGCATGCCCCTCACCCGCTTTTCCGTCCCGCCCCTGCACACCGTCACCCGCTCGCTCGCCGCCGTGGCCATGGGCCGCGAGGCGCCCGACCTCGTCATCACCGGCGCCCGCCTCCTCTCCACCTACACCGAGCGCGTCCACCCGGGTCGCGAGATCTGGATCAAGTCCGGCCGCATCGCCGTCGTGAAGCCCGCCGGCACGTTTTCGCCGACGAAAGGATCGAAAACCAGGATGTATGACGCCCGCGGCGGCATCCTCGCCCCCGGCCTTGTCGACCCGCACATCCACATCGAGAGCTCAATGATGACCGCCTGCGCCTATGCCGAGGGCGCCCTGCTCAACGGCACGACCACCATCTTCTGCGACAGCCACGAGATCGGCAACGTCTGCGACGCCGCCGGCATCGAGTGGATGCTCCGCGACGCCCGCCAGGCCCCGCTCAACATCTTCCTCACCGTCCCCAGCACCGTGCCGGCCACCTCGCCGCACTTTGAGACCGCCGGCGGCGACCTCACCGCCGCCAAAATCGGGAAACTCTTCGACCGCTGGCCCGAGGCCGTCGCCCTCGGCGAGAAGATGGACTTCGTGCAGGTGGCCATGGGCGACAAACGCAGCCACGCCGTCCTCGCCGAGGCCATCAAGCGCGGCAAACCTGTCTGCGGCCACATCTACGGCCGCGAGTTCGTGGCCGCCGGCGCCGCCTCCGGCATCAACGACACCCACGAGTCCATCGACCGCGACATCGCCGACGACTTCCTCGAGAACGGCCTGTGGATCTTCCTCCGCGGCGGCCCGCCCACCACGCCCTGGCACTCGCTGCCGCTGGCGATCAAGACCATCACCGAGCTCGGCGCCAACCCGAAGCGCGTCTGCGTCTGCACCGACGACCGCGACGCCGACGACCTTTTCCTGTTCGGCCTGGACTGGGTTGTCCGCGAGGCCGTGAAGCACGGCATGAGCACCACCGCCGCGTGGAGCATGGGCTCCCTGCACCCAGCCACCCGCTACGCCAAGGACGGGGACATCGGCGGCCTCGCCCCGGCCCGGCGCGCCGACATCGTGCTGCTCAACGACGACTTGATCCCGCAGCACACTTGGTATGGCGGCGAACTCGTCGTCGAGAACCGCCAGATCACCCCGATCCTCGATCAGGCCCTCTCGAAGCGCTACCGCTATCCCAAGGCCGCCTACGCGACGGTGAAGATCGCGCCGAAGCTGAAGCTGACCCCCGCCCTGCCGGCCGGCCCCGTCACCGCCAACGTCATCCGCACCGCCCTGCCGGGCATCATCCTCTTCCACGACAAGGTCGCCCTCGACCCCGTGACGGGCGGCCGCTGGGCCGACCTGTTCGCCAAACACGGCCTGTGTTTCGTCACGGTTGTCGAGCGCCATGGCAAGTCCGGCCAAGTCGCGCACGGCCTGCTCAAGGATTTCAACCTCCGCGAGGGCGCCGTCGGCAGCTCCGTCGGCCACGACGCGCACAACATCATCCTCGCCGGCACAAACGAGGCCGACCTGCAGCTCGCGCTGAAGACCATCAAGGCCATGCGCGGCGGCGTGTGCGTCATCCGCCGCGGCAAGGTCGTCGCCAAGGTGGCGCTGCCCATCGCCGGCCTCCTCTCCGACAAGCGCGCCACCGCCGTCGCCGTCGAATCCACCGTCCTCAAGCAGGCGTGGACCGAGGCCGGCTGCACGCTGCCCTACATGGGCTTCAACCTCATCCCGCTGTCGGTGATCCCCGAGATCCGCATCACGGACCAGGGCCTGGTCACGGTGCCGCAGATGCAAATCCTGCCGCTGTTCGAACCGCGCTGAGCCATTGTATTCAAGGTGGCAGGGGCTTTATGCCCCGACCGGTGGAGCGGCTTGCCCTCAAGACGCTGGTTGAAAACGCGCTGAGGTCAGCGCGTTCCACCCAATTCAGTCGGGGCCTAAAGCCCCTCCCACCGCGGAAAGCCCTACCGCGCCAGCCACCGCCGCATGCCGCCGGCCACGATCGCCAAGGTCACCAGCGAACTCGCCGGCATCAACACGGCGGCCAGCAGCGGGCTCATCCGGCCCGCGACCGCCAACCCGACGGCGAGCAGATTGTAGGCAACGGAAAACGCCAGCAGCCAGGCCTGCGTGCGCCGGCGCGCATCGTTGACCTCGAACAGCCGGCGGATGCCCGCCAGCCCGCGACCGAGGTAATAGAAGTCCGCCTTCCCCTCTAGCACGCCGCGATGGATGACCGGCGTGCCGCGCGCAAACGCCGCGTCGAAGGCCAGGCTGTCGTTGGCCCCGTCGCCGAGCATCAGCGTGTCGCGGGCGTCGTTCCGGCCGAGCCAGTCGGCCTTCTCTTGTGGCGTGGCCTCGGCGAGGCCGTGGTCGGGCCGCAGACCCAGCGACGACGTCATCAGGTCCACCTTGGCCCGGCGGTCCCCGCTGAGAATGAAGGCCTCCAGTCCGCGCGCCCGCAGCGCCGCGATCTCGGCGGCTGCGTCCGTGCGCACCGCATCGGTGAACCGAAACCGGGCCAGCACCACGCCGTCGCAGGCAAACTCCGTGTCGTGAGTCACATCCTGTAGGGCGGGATCGCTGATCCCGCCTGCCTGGTCGGATTTCATCTCGTTCGAGGCGGGATGCAGCGATCCCGCCCTCCAATTTTTCCAGCCCGGGCGGCCGAGGGTCCAGCCGCCATCCCGGTTGCGCAGGATGACACCCAGTCCCGGCTCCTCGGTCAGGTCGCCGGCCGGCTCCGGGTCGGCCGGCAGGTCCAGCGCCAGCAGGTTCTCGTGCAAGCTGCGGCTGACGGGATGCGCATTGTCGCGCACCATGGCGGCCAGGGCGGCGCGCGCTGGCGGCGCCAACCCCACCAGCGCCGCCGGGTTCGCCAGTCCCGGCGTCTCGAGCGTCAGCGTGCCCGTCTTGTCGAAGATGATCTTGCGAATGCGCGCCAGCCGCGGCCACAGATCGGATTCGCGGACGAACACGCCGGCCCGGCGCAGCGCCGTCGTGGCCATCTCGTCCGCCAGCGGAAACGCCAGCCCGATGGCGCAGGGACACGACACCACCAGCACGGCCGTGACCACCGACCAGGTGCGGACCGCGTCATGGGTGCCCAGCCACCAGCCGAGCCCGGCCGCGGTGGCGACCAACAGGATGCCGATCAGGTAGCCGCCGATGACCTTCTCCAGGAACCGGTGGCGGTAGGCGTCGCGCGTCACGGGCTGCAGCAGCTGCGCGAGCAGCGAGCCCGCCCAGGGCCGCGCGGTCCGCAGCCGGATGTCGCCGAGCCCCAGGTTGACGGCACCCGCCGGCACCCGCGCCCCGGCGCGGCAGTCCCGCGGGTCGGCCTCGCCCGAGATCCACGCCGTGCCGACTGTGGCGACCGGCGTCTCGAGCCGCGCCTCGACCGGCACCACCTGGCCGGAACGCACGGCAAAGACATCGCCGACCCGCAGCTCGCCGACGGCCCGCTCGACCGGCCCCGCCGGCGTCTCGACCCGCACCGGCTGCGGCCGGTCCCGTGCCGTCAGCAGCTGGCGGCGGTTGCGCTCGACGACCGTCACCTGCGCCCAGCGGCCCACCAGCATCAGCAGGATGAAGGCGGCGACAAAATCGAAATAGACGAACTCCTCGCGATGCGCCAGCCAGCCATAGAGCGAGCCCAGATAGGCGCCCACGATGCCGAGGGCGATGGGCAGGTCGATGTGCATGGTCCCCGCGCGCAACGCCGCCACGGCGCGGCCGAGGAAATACATCCCGCCCGTCAGCAGGCTGAGCGTGGCGAACACCAGCGACAGTGTGCCGAACAGCCGCGCATAGGGGAACGACGCCTCCATGCCGAAATACACCGGCAGCGTGAAGAGCATGACGTTCATGGAGAACGCCGCCGCCAGCCCCACGCGCCGCACCAGCCGCCGGCTCTCGGGCACCGCCGGCGTCTCCCCCGGCGGGCCGGCGAGATAATTGAAGGACTGCAGCAGCCGCGCGTAGGCCGGGGCGTCAAACGCGCCGCGCGTCCAGCGCAGCCGCATCCGGCCGAGTTGGGCGTCGGTCTCGATGTGCAGCGCGCCGGGCTGCTGGTGGAAAACCCGCTCGATCAGCCAGACACAGCCCGCGCACGAGATGCCCTGCACCTCGAGCGTCAGCGCCGGCGTGCCGGGCAGCGCCTCGGCCTCCGCCTGGAGCCTCGCCAGCCACGCGTAGTCGCGCGGCTGGAACACCGCCTCACCCACGGGGGCGACGACCGCGTCGCGGATCTTGTAATAACCGTCGAGCCCGTGCTCGGAAACCAGCCGGAAGACGTAGCGGCAGCCCGCGCAGCAAAAACCCGCGGCCTGCGCCCCCGGGCCGGCGAGCGGCACGCCGCAATGCCGGCAGTTAAGGTGAACGGGGGCGGCTTGCTCGGCACGCAGTCCACGCACTCGCACCGTCGGGCTCACACCCCCGTTCACCAAGTCGGTCGCCGGTAGGGCGGGATCGCAGATTCCGCCTGCTTGCCCAAGTGGCATCACGCTCGTGGCGGGATACCGCGATCCCGCCCTACAGAAAAAGAGTGAGCTGAATAATCTCTTCATGCTCAGAAGCAGATGAAGTCGGCCGCGCCAGGCCCGCCCCAGCCGAGCGTGCCGCGCAGGCGCCAGACCAGGAGGGCGGCGACGGCGAGGGCGAAGACGCCCTGCACCCGGGCCAGCGTCCGCGGGCCGAGCCGGACGCGCACCCAGTGGAAGTTGGCCTGCGCCAGCCAGAGCAGCGGCACCGTGCCGAGGCCGAAGGCGAGCAGCGTCTCAGCGCCGCGCAGCGCCGAGCCGGACAGCAGCGCCAGCGACAGCAGGAAATACAACGGGCCGCACGGCAGCAGCGGCGTGGCCGCGCCCAGCGCGGCGGCGGCGCGGACCCGCGAACCCCCGCGCAGCCGGGCCAGCAGCGCGGCATACGCCCGCCCGAGCAGCGGCAGTCGCGGCAGGCGCTGGTCGAGCCGGAACGCAATCGCGACGAAGAAGACCACCAGCAGCCACGGCAGGTAGCGCAGGACGCTCTCCCCAAGCAGCATGATCGGCCAACGCCCCACCCCGCCCGCCAGCGCCCCGAGCACGGTGTAGCCGGCCAGGCGCGTCAGATGGTAGACCGAGGCCACGACCTGCGGATCGGAGTCATCCCGCGCAGCCGGCATCAGCGCGCAGGCCAGCGGGCCGCACATCCCGGCGCAGTGCAGGCTCGTGACCAGCCCGGCGACAAACGCCGTGCCCGGGCCCGTGATGCCGGCGAGTTCGCCCGTCATGGCCGGCCTCCCTGCGTCGCCAGCGGCACTTCCCGCGTGTCCGCCAGCCGGCTGGCCTTGAACATGGCCGTCCACAGCACGGCCAAAAAGAGAAACCCCGCTCCCACCCATAGCCAGAGGGAGCGCCCGCCGGGCATCGGGCGTTTGTCAACTATTGGTTGACAAGCGGCCTGGCCGGACGGCGGCGGTGGTTCAGGGCTTGCGCTCATGCGACTCCTTATCGTGCTCTTCATCCTCTTTCAGCAGGTGCGCGTCGGGGCCCATGAACTCGACCTCGCGGGCGAGGGTGAAGGTCTGGGCGGCGTCCCGCACGCGGACGGTGAACTTGAACGGCCCGTGGTAGTCGTGGCGGCGGGCGACCAGCACGAGCGGGCTGACCGACTCCGCCATCGGGGCGAGGGTGACGGGGGCCTCAAAGCCGCTCTGGTGCAGCCCGGCCGGCAGGCCCTCGCTGCTGACGATGAACGTCGCCGGCACGGTGAGCTTGTTGACGAGGCGAACCATGAACTGGTTGCGCACGTCCTCGGGCCCGACGAAGTAGGAGGCGCCGCCCGTGCGGAAGACAAGGAAGTTGGCCGGCTTCACCGTCGAGAAGGCGAAGGTGGCCACGGCGATCCCGACGCACAGCAGCACGCCGTAGAGGATCGTGCGCGGCCGGACCCAGCGGGTGGCCAGGCCGGTGAGACCGGCAAAGGAATCGTAGCGGATGAGGCCAGTCGGGCGCTTCACCCGCGTCATGACCTCGTCACAGGCGTCAATGCACGCCGCGCAGCCGATGCACTCCATCTGCAGGCCGTGACGGATGTCGATGCCGGTCGGGCAGACCTGCACGCAGCGGTTGCAGTCGACGCAGGCGCCAGGCTTTGCGTGGGTCAGCGAGCTGGCGCGCGCCTCTGCCGAAACTGCGCGAGCAAGCTCGCTGCCCACCCCGGCTTCCTGGCGCAGCTTCCCGCGCGGCTCGCCGCGTTGCGCATCGTAGCCGATCGAGAGCGAGTGGTCGTCGGTCAGCGCCGACTGGAGCCGGCCGTAGGGGCAGATGACGATGCAGAGCTGCTCGCGGAACCAGGCGAAGTTGAAATAGAGGATGCCGGCGGCGATGAAGACAAAGAGGAAGGCCGCCCAGTGTTCGCCCGGCGCATGCTGCATCATGTCCCAGAGCTCGGGCAGGCTGACGAAGTAGCTGAGGAAAAGGTGCGTGATGAGCAGCGAGGCCAGGATATACAGGCCATGCTTGGCCACGCGCTTCCCCGCCTTCGCAGCGGTGAGCGGGGCGGCCGCGAGCTCGCGCCGCTGCGTGGCGTCGCCGTCGATCCAGCGCTCGATCACCCGGTAGACATGCTCAAGGTAGACCGTCTGCGGGCAGGCCCAGCCGCACCAGAGGCGGCCGAAGAGCGCGGTGAGGAAAAACAGCGCGAAGCCGAGGCCGGTGACGCCGAAGAAGAGCAGCCACGTGTCCTGCGCCGCGAGGGTGTAGCCGAAAAAGTGGAACCGGCGCTCCGCGATGTCGATGAACACCGCCGGGTGGCCGTTGAGGGGGATCCACGGCAGGACGAGGTAGAAGGCGATGAGCCCCCACCCGCTCCAGCGGCGCGCGGTCGTGAACCGGCCGTGTACGTCGGCGGGATGGAGGTCGCGGCGCGAGCCGTCGCTGGCGATGGACGTGACCGAGTCGACGGTGGGCGTGAGACGGGTCTTCGGCAACCGGGGGGACGGCGGCTTGACTGTGGGTTGTTCGCTCATGCGTGGTTTGAGCGGGGTGATCCGGTTGTAGCCGGCCTCGGTGAGGCCGGGCCGGGGTCGGCGACCCCGGCTACAGTTTACTTCGAGACCTCGACCGTGATGGCCTCCCCTTTTTGATGGTGGCTCAGGATATAGGCGACGACCTCGACCGACTTTTTCTGGCCGAGCACGGGTTCCCAAGCGGGCATGCCCTTGGCCATGACGCCCTTCGAGACGACGGCGAAGAGCTCCTTCGGCGTGCCGCCGTGGATCCAGGCGGTGTCCGTGAGGTCGGGGCCGACGGCGGCCAGGTTCTCGGACTTGCCGCGCATGCTCGGCAGGTGGCAGGGCGTACACAGCGAGGTGAAGGTCTGCTTGCCGGCGTCGGTGAACACGACGTTGCCGCTCATCTCCCAGAACTTGTCGTCGTTGGAGACGTCGATGGACGAGGCCAGCTTGGCCGCGCTGATGCCGGCCATGGCCGTGTCGACGCGGCTGCCGTCGGTCGGCATGATGCCGGCGATCATGTAGACGAACCAGTAGATGACCCAGAAGACGATGGCGCCGTAGAGGGTGTAGAGCCACCAGTTCGGCAGGCGCTGGTCGTATTCCTGGATGCCGTCATAGGTGTGGTCCCGGAGCTTGATGCCGGGATCGTCGGGCGGTAGCGGGGACGAGGACATGGGCGGGTGAGATTATTGGTTCTCGAAGGGCAGACGGGCGAGGCGTTCAGCCTCCGCGGGCTTCATGCGGGAGGCGCGCCAGGCGGCGACCAGGTAGACGCACGACGCGACGGCGAGGGCGATGACGGGAAAGATCAGCTGCCAGTCTTCGTAGATGATGCGGCGGAACATGGGGGGATGGGATGGGAAATTTCTGATCCGAGATTTGCGATCACCGCGCCGCGGTGGCGGCCGGCGCCGCGGTCTGGCCGAGGCTCTGGAGGTAGGCGATGAGGGCGATGACCTCGCGGTCGGGCTCGACGGAGCGGCCCTGGGCCTTGAGCTCGGCGGCGATGGTCTTCGCCTGGTCCTTGGCGAGACGATCGATGTCCGCCGGTGACCAGTTGGGGAACGGCACGCCGAGCATGCGCTGCACGCGGATTTTCGCGGGCAGCACCGCATAATCGGTGCCCTGCTGCATCAGCCAGGTGTAGGCCGGCATGTTGGAACCGGTGGAAATGTTGCGGGGATTCTCCAGGTGGTCGTAGTGCCAGGCGTGGTTGTATTTGACACCGACGCGGGCGAGGTCCGGGCCGGTGCGCTTGGAACCCCATTGATAAGGATGGTCCCAGATGGACTCCCCGAGGCGGGAGTAGTCGCCATAGCGCATCACATCCGGGACCAAGGTGCGGATCATCTGCGAGTGGCAGTTGTAGCAGCCCTCGCGGACGTAGAGATCGCGGCCGGCGAGCTCGAGCGGGGTGTAGACGCGGGCGACGCGGTCCTCGGTCTGGAGGCGGCGGTCGATCGTCATCATCGGGATGATCTGGATCAGGCCGCCGACGGCCACCGCGAGGAAGGTCAGGACAGTGAACGGCAGCGCGTTGACGAGCAGCCGGTCATACCAGTCAGCCCAGGACTTGCCGCGGGACTCGAAGTGGCCGATGGCCAGGAGGACGCTGATCATCGTGGCGAGGAGCCCGATCAGGTTGAGCACCCCGCTGGTGAACATCCACACGCAGGCGGCGGTCAGGCCGAGGACGGTGTAGACAACGGGCGCGTTGAGGAAGGTGCCGCGCACGCCGAGGGTCTCGCCCGGGCCGGGCGGCTCGACGAAGACCTCCATGGAGCCGTTGACGGCCTTCGCGCCGCGGATGCTGCGGAAGACGTTGTAACCCATGATCAGGAAGCCTGTGAGGTAGAGGGCGCCGCCGACCACGCGCAGGAGCATGAGCGGGCGGATGGCGTTCAGCGTCTCAATGAAGTTGGGATACTTGAGGATGGTGCCGCCCTCCGCGGTGGCATTGAGCATCAGGCCCTGCGTGATGCCGGAAGCCCACATGGCCGCGACGTAAAGCAGGATGCCGAAGGTCCCGAGCCAGAAGTGGAGGTTGGCCAGCGACTGGGAGTGCAGCGGCTTGTTCCAGAGCCGCGGCACGAGCCAGTAGAACATGCCGGCCGCCATGAAGCCGTTCCAGCCGAGCGCGCCGGCGTGGACGTGGCCGATGATCCAGTCGGTGTAGTGGGCGAGGGCGTTGACGGACTTGATCGAGAGGAGCGGCCCCTCGAAGGTCGCCATGCCGTAGAAGGTGACGCCGGCGGCGAAAAACTTGATGACCGGGTCGGTGCGGAGCTTGCCCCACGCACCGCGGAGCGTGAGCAGGCCGTTGAGCATGCCGCCCCAGGACGGCGCCCAGAGCATGAGCGAAAACGTCATGCCGAGCAGCTGGAGCCAGTTGGGCAGCGCGGTGTTGAGCAGGTGGTGCGGGCCGGCCCAAATGTAGAGGAACACGAGCGACCAGAAATGGATCACCGACAGCCGGTAGGAATACACCGGCCGTTCCGCCGCCTTCGGCAGGAAGTAATACATGATGCCCAGGATCGGCGTGGTGAGGAAGAACGCCACGGCGTTGTGCCCATACCACCACTGGACCAGCCCGTCCTGCACGCCGCCGAAGATCGGATAGCTGTGCGCGAGCGACGTCGGGATCGACAGGTGGTTGACGATGTAGAGCATCGCCACGGTGATGATCGTCGCGATGTAGAACCAGATGGCGACGTAGAGGGACTTCTCGTGGCGGCGCGCGAGGGTCCAGAAGAAGTTGACGGCGAAGACGACCCAGATGCCGGCGACGGCGATGTTGATCGGCCAGATGAGTTCGGCGTATTCCTTGCCGCGCGTGAGGCCCAGCGGGAGCGTGATGGCGGCGGCCACGATGATGAGCTGCCAGCCCCAGAAATGGAGCGAAGAGAGAAAGTCGCTCGCGAGGCGGGCCTTCACCAGGCGTTGCGTCGAGTAGTAGATGCCGGCGAACATCATGTTGCCGACGAAGGCGAAGATGACGGCGTTGGTGTGCAGTGGGCGGAGGCGGCCGAAGCTCAGCCAGGACTGGCCGAGGTTGGCCTGCCAGAAATTGAGCTGGGTGCCGATGAGGACGCCGACGAGCATGCCGACCACGCCCCAGATGAGGGACGCGAGCATGAACTGCCGGACGACCTGGTCGTTGAACTCGATGGTGATTTTATGACCGTTTGTCATGGGGGCGTAGAGGGACTCAGAAGTAGATGGAATCGGAAGGGGGATCCTCGCCGGCGGGGGCAGTTCCGGTGGGGGTGGCGGGCGCCCGCCGGTCCGGGCCGACCTCGCGCCGCGTCTCCTCCGCCAGCGGCAGGAGCGAGTCGCGCTCGGTGCTGGCGAAACGGCGGCGGTGCTGCTCGTGGGCGAACAGGCCGATGAACAAGCCCGCCAGCAGCAGGCTGAAGAAGATGGTGAGCGGAATGACGGACATGGCGTGGAAAATCCCGTCGTTCAGGCGCGCCGGCGGCCTCGGGCCGGAGGCGGCCGCTGTTCCCGCCGCCTCACGTGGTGAAGCACGAACTCGCGGGCGTTCAGCCAGAGATCGAGATCGCGACCGGCCGGGCTGTTTTCCTCCTGCCAATGGAAATAGGCGCACTTCCGGAGGTCCACCTCAGCGGGTTCGGGATGGGCGTGGCTGTCTTTGGGCTGTTTCATGCGTGGTGAGCGGGCCCACATTAGCGGTTTGCGCGCGCCGGCTCTCTGCAGAGATTGCAGATCACCGCGCATATTTTGTGCCGCCGGGTCCGGCCCGGGGATGGCACCCAACAGCGCTCAACGGTTCTCGTGGCGGACGGCCTTCACCTGTGCGGGCTTGAAGGCGGCGCCCTCGTTGCCCCAGGCGTTGTAGACGTATGAGAGCACGTCCGCGACCTGCTCGTCGGTGAGAATGCTCTCGAGCGCCGGCATGGCGCTGTTCAAGGTCACGCCGTTGACGGTCACCGGTCCGGAAAGCCCCTTCAGCACGGTGCGGATGGCGCGCTCCCGGTCGGCGAGCAGATAGTCGGAACGGGCGAGCGGCGGGAAGGCACCCGGCAGACCCTTGCCATCGGCTTGGTGGCACGCGTAACAGAGGCCCAGGTAGACCTGCTTGCCGCGTTCGCCCTGGATGTCCTTGCTCAGCCCGGCGAGCTTCGGGTTGGCCCGAACCGCGACAGCAAACAAGGCGGTCAACTCGGCCTCGTTGCGCGCGGCCTCGGCCGCCGCGTCGGACTGGGCGCCCAGGTAGGTCGCATCGACGTCCGCGCCGGAGTAGACCGCCGGGGCGGGCTCACCCGTCACCTTCAGCAGGGCGAGCGCGCCCTTGTTGAAGGCCCGGGAGAGCGAGTGATCCGTGAGTACGAAGGTGCCGGGGACGTCCACCTTGAGTTCGACCACCGCCGCGCCGCCGGAGGGCACCAGGACCGTCGATACGTTGCGGCCGGGCCGGTCGAAGGCGCCTTCGGTATAAACGCGGTCGAAAGTCTCGCCGATGATGTGGAACGATGAGGAAAGATTGGGGCCGCCCACCCCGAAGAAGACGCGGACGGTCTCGCCGACACCCGCGGTGAGGGCCGAACTGCCGACCAGCGAACCGACCGCGCCGTTGAAGACGACGTAGGGCGGACGCTCGTCGAGGGCCTTGGCGGGGTCGAAATCCTGGAGCCCCGCTTCACCGTATTTCCCGGTGGTGTAGAACTCGCCCTGCATGACGTAATATTCCTTGTCGACCTTCGGCAGGCCGTCCTTCGGCTCGACCAAGATGAGGCCATACATGCCACTGGCCACGTGGTTCGCCACAGGGGCCGTCGCGCAATGATAGACGTAGAGGCCGGAATGAAGCGCCCGGAAGTTGAACGTCGTGGCCTGGCCCGGGGCCGTTAGCGTCGGGGTCGCGCCGCCGCCGGGGCCGGTGACGGCGTGCAGGTCGATGTTGTGCGGCAGCCTCGAGCCCGGAGGATTGGCCAGGTGGAACTCGACCTCGTCACCCTCGCGGACGCGGATGAACGAGCCCGGCACCGTGCCGCCGTAGGTCCAGAATGCATATTCCACGCCATCGGCCAGCCGGCCGACCTTCTCGACCACCTCGAACTTGACGACGACACGCGCCGGATGCCGGCGGGTGATCGGGGGCGGGACCTGCGGCGGCGCCGTGAGGACCGCCTGCTCGACGGGCAGGACGGCGGCCGGGGGCGGGACCGCGGGGGCACCGGTCGGAACCTCGGCAGCGCCAATCAGGACGGCAGTGGCCAAGGCCGCCGCAAAGGCGAGCGCGGCCAGCGAAACGGCGGGAATAACACGGGGGGTTTTCATGCTGCGCACAGCTTAGCGGAATCCCGCCGCGGAGACCGGGCGCCCCTTGGCCATTGCTGGGCATATTTTGTCCCGCGCGGCCTGGCGGTCAGTCGTCCCAATGCCAGCAGATAATCTCCGGCTCGTCTTTCGGGGGCGCCGGCGTCGGGTGAGACGGGTGGCCGAGCACCACCGGCAGCACGACCTCATAGTGGGCGGGAATGCCCAGCTCCGCCTTCACGACCGGCAGATTGAACCAGGACCGGGCAAAACCGATCGGGCAGCTGCCGAGGCCGAGCCCGTGCGCCGCGAGCAGCAGGTTCTCCGCCGCCAGGTAGCAGTCACCCGCCGTCGGGAACGGCGCAGGTTTTGCGCAAATCACGATGACCGTGTCCGCCCCGTGGAACAGGTTGGCCGTGGTGTCGGCATACTGGTCGATGCGCGGATCTTGTCCGAACATCGGGTCGGTGGTCGCCAGCAGGTGCGCCTTGACCCGGCGGGAATATCCCTCGATCCGGCCGCGGCCGTGGAACACCGCGAAGGCCCACGGCTGCTGGTTCATCGTGCTGGGGGCCTGCGCCGCCGCGCGGAGCAATTCCTGCACGACCGGGGCTGACATTTCGGCGTCCGAGTAATCGCGCACCGCGCGGCGCTGGTAGATGGCCTTCAGCAGCTCCACGGAACGGGTCAGCGCCGGTTCATGGGCACGACCAGCACCGGGCAGCGAGCCTGGCGCAGCACACCCGAGGCGGTGCTGCCCACCAGCAGGTCGAACATCGCGCCGTGGCCGTGCGAGCCGAGGACGACGTAGGCGGCCTTGGTGGCGCGGGCCCGGGCCAGGATGGTGCCGACCGGCTGGCCGGTGATCTGCACCGTCTGCACGGGGCAGCGATTGACCAAACGCCGCGCGAGCGCGCGCAGCTTGAGCGTGGCGTTCTTCTCGACGGCTGCCATGGCCTGCGCCAGGTGGCCGGTGTCGAAGGCATAATAGTCGTTCATCATGATCGGCGGGGGCGGCACCACGTGCAGCAGCACGACCCGCGCGCCGATCAGTTCCGCCAAGTCACACGCCGCCGCACAGACGCGCGCGGTCGCGGCCGAAAGATCCACCGGGACCAGGATGGTTTTCATGCCTGAATATGACCCCCTTCCCTACCCCGGGCTCCGCACAACTTGGACAAAGCTGGGCGGATTTTGGCCCCACGCCGGCCGCCCGACCTGGTTACCGGCGGGTCCAAGGCGCGGCGCGCAGGCGCAGCGCCGAGATCCGCCGGCCGGTCACCTCGCACACGCCGTATGCGCCGCTGAGGATGCGCTCGATGGCCGCGTTAATCTCGCCGAGGGCGTCCGGTTCCCGCGCCAGCAGCGCCCGGATGAAATCACGGTCAAACTTGTCGGTGGCCTGCGGCTTCTTCTGCTCCTGCACCAGATGGTCCCGCAGGGCCACCAGCGTCCGGTAGTGCCACGCCCACTGGGGTTCGATCCACAGGAGGTCGCGCCGGGGTCGGGCGGGCTTGGGGGAGGGTTTGGACATGGAAAACAGCAGGGCTGGTACCCCACATTGCCAGTTTCCGCCGCGGGTTGCTTGTGCTCCCTTGGCCTTCCCTGCTCATATTTTGCGCTTCGTGACGCCTGCGGCTCAACCGCCCGTGCCGCCCTGCGTCTCGACCCACCGGACGGCGTGCCGGACGAGCGCGGTTGTGTCCTTCAGGTCGAGCTTCGCCTTCAGGTTGCCGCGGTGCACGTCAACGGTCTTCGTGCTGAGGCCGAGCTGCTGCGCGATCTCGCGCGTGCTGCAGCCGCGGCCAATCATCTGGAAAACCTCGAATTCGCGGTCGGTCAGCTTGCCGAAGGGCGAATCGGCGTCGCGGGTCTTGCGGCCGGAGAAGCTGTCCAGCAGCTGGGCGGACATACGGGGGCTGACGTAGACCTGGCCGGCCAGCACCTGCCGGATGGCGGCCAGCAGATTCTCGCCGCCCGCCTCCTTCATGATGTAGCCGCGGGCCCCGGCGCGGAGGGCGCGCTCGGCATAGACCATCTCGTCGTGCATCGACACGACGAGGACGGGCAGCGCCGGATGCAGGGCCAGCAGGTCCTTGAGGAAATCCAGGCCGCTGCGGCCGGGCATCGTCATGTCCGACAGCACCAGGTCCACGCCGCCGGCGGCCAGCCGCAACAGGGCCTCGGCGGGGTTGCCCGCCTCGCCGCAAACCACGAGGTCGGCCTGCCGGTCGATCAGCTGCGCCAGCCCGGCGCGCATGAACGGGTGGTCGTCCACGATCAGGACGCGCCGGCGCGCGACCGCGGGGGCCGGGACGGCCGCAGCAGCGACAGATTTTTGGGGAGCGGATTTTTTGGGAGCAGGTTTTTTCATTTGCGCAGCGGCACCCGGCAGCGGATGGAGGTGCCCTGGCCGGACTGGGATTCCACGGTGAGCTCGGCGTTGATGACGCTGGCGCGGTGCCGCATCACCTGCAAGCCCATGCCCGGGCGCAGCACCTTGGGGAAACCGCGGCCGTTGTCGGTCACCCCGAGTTCCAGTGCGCCGGCGGTGCGGGCCAGCGTCAGCGTGATGCGCTTCGCGCGGCTGTGCTTCAAGGCATTGTTGACCGCCTCCTGGGCGATGCGGAAGAACTGGCCCGCGGTGTTGTGCTCGTCGACCAGCACCACCGGGCTCACAAACTTGCACTCCACGCGGCCGGGAACGTTCGTCCGATCCGCGAGTTCGACGAGGCTGGCCCACAGGGCGTCGGGCCGGTCGCTGACCGGCACCAGGCCGCGGGAGAGCGAGCGCACCTGGGCGATGGACTCGCGGAGAAACCGGCCGATGCGGCTCACCTGTTTCGCCAGGCGCGGGGTGCCGGCCACGTCCTCCTTCAGGCCGGCGCAAAGGATCTCGATTGCGGTGAGCTGTTGGCCGAGGCCGTCGTGCAGGTCCTGACCGATCTGGCGCTGGCCGTTCTCGGTGATCTCGATGATCTGCGCCTCGGCCGCCTTGCGCCTGGTGATGTCGGTGCGGATGGCGACGAACTGGGTGGGTTTGCCGGCGGCGTTGACGAAGGGAAAGATGGTCGTGTCCACCCAATAGAAGGAGCCGTCCTTGGCGCGGTTCTTGATCTCGCCGTGCCACACGCGGCCCCGGCCGATGGTCGACCAGAGGTCGTGGAAAAACGACTTCGGGTGGTGGTGCGAGTTGATGATGCGGTGGTCCTGGCCGATCAGTTCCTCACGGCTGTATTGCGAGATGGCGCAGAACTTGTCGTTCACGGAGGTGATCCGGCCGGCGGAGTCGGTGATGGCCACGATCGAGTGCTCGTCGAGGGCGGCCTTGATGTTCTTGAGCTCGTGCAGCGTGGCCAGAAGCCGCTGCTCGGTGTCGGACCTGGCGGCCGGGAGCTTTTCCCGCGCAGCCAGCCGGGCAATCAGCTCCTTCCGTGTCATCTTGGTATAAGTCTCTGCCGGCACGGTTGTACGGGTAGCAGGCAACAACGCCGGCGCAAGACCGGACAATCCCCCGGCCTAGTCGGCCTAAAGATTTTCCCTAGTCAGAAACCGCCCCGGCTCCAATTACGCAAAACCTCCGCCCGTGGTATCGTCGGGCCCATGGAAACCACGACTTCCCCCGCCACCGCCGAGACCGCCGCCCGCGACAGCCACCACCTCGTCTCGCTCCTGCAGAACTCCGAAATCTACCGCGACTACCAGCGCGCGTTCCAGTCCATCACCGGGCTGCCGCTGACGCTCCGCCCCGCCGGCGCCTTCGCCGCCCCCATGCAGGGCGCGAAGCTCGGCAACACCCTCTGCGCCCTGCTGGCCGGCAAGAACAAGACCTGCGCCGCCTGCCTCGACGTCCAGCAGCGCCTCGAGCGCTGCACCGACGGCCAGCCCGGCACCGTGGCCTGCTTCGCCGGCCTCAACGAGTCCGCCGTGGCCATCCGCGTCGGCGAGCAGGTCATCGCCTACCTCCAGACCGGCCAGATCCTCTTCCACCGCCCGACCGCCGCCGAGACCCGCGCCGCCGTCCGCGGCGCCGCCGAACTCGAGCCCAAGCTGGACCGTGCCGCCCTCGAGGCCGCCTTCAAGCAGTCCCGCGTGGTGGAGCGCACGCAATACGACGCCATCCTCCGCCTGCTCGCCATCTTCGCCCAGCAGCTCTCCGCCGTGAGCAACCAGCTCATGGTCAAGCAGTCCCTCGCCGAGGCCCCGGCCATTACCCGCGCCCGCGAATTCATCGCCGCGCACCTGACCGAGGACATCTCCCTCGCCCAGGTCTCGCGCAGCGTTGGCATGAGCCCGTTCTACTTCTGCAAGAACTTCAAGAAGGGCACCGGCCTGACCTTTACCGAGTACCTCTCCCGCATGCGCATCGAGGCCGTGAAGGAGCTCCTGCTCAACCCCTACAAGCGCGTGAGCGAGGCGGCCTACGAGGCCGGCTTCCAGTCGCTGTCGCAGTTCAACCGCGTGTTCCACCGCATCGCGGGCCAGTCGCCCACGGTCTACCGCGACCAACTCCACGCCCCGCTGCGCACCGGCCACCGCGCGCAGGCCCACGCGGCCTGAGCCGAGGAGGGACTCCCATGCCGACGATCCCCGCCGGGCGGAAAAAATTCGGCCGTCGCGTCTGCGTCGTACGACTCCTCCATGCAGGCGACGAGCTGCGCCTGCAGGAGTTCTTCCGGTCCCACTCGCCGGACACCATCTACGAGCGCTACGGCTGTCTGGTCTCCACCATGACCCCTGAGCGCGCGAGCGCGCTGGTCAACGTGGACCAGAGCCGCGACAGCGCCCTCGGGATCTTCAGCCCCGCGCCGGGCGGCGAGGACCTGCTGGCCGTCGGCCGTTATTGTCTGGATACCTCCGGCGACGCCGCCGAGCTCGCCTTCGTGGTACGGGAAAATATGCGCGGCCTGGGCATGGGCACCACGCTGCTGCGGCTGCTCATCCAGACGGCCCGGACCCGCGGCCTCGCCCGGCTCTGGGCGCAGACGAACACCCACAATGCCGACATGCTGGGGATTTTCCGCCGGGCGGGCTTCACCATCGTCCCGGAGCCTGACAACGGAATCGTTTGCGCGACCCTGGCTCTCGCCCCCGCGCCGGCCCCGGCCGCGAAAAAACCCTGCCCCGCCGCCCGGCCGGGCGCGAGCAAGCTCGCTGGCCCACGGCCAACCGCTTGAGTCCGCCGGCAGGCGCACGACAAAATCCGCGAAGGAGTTGCCAAGGGACAGGCAACATCGGGGCTTTGCTCCGACCGCCCGCCGGCCAGTATGGCAAGACTCCCATGATCGACCACGCCATCAACTGGAAAGCCCGTTCCGTCTCCGCAGCCGACGCCGTCGCGCACCTCCGCAGCGGCACGAACGTCTTTATCCACGGCGCTTGCGCCACGCCCACCCCGCTGATCGAGGCGCTCTGCGCCCGGCACGACCTCGAGGGCGTGCGGCTCTACCACCTGCACACCTCCGGGCCGGCGCCGTTCGCCGCGCCCGACCGCGGCGCGGAGTTCCGCTCCGTGTCCCTCTTCACCGGCTCCCCGCTGCGCGCCGCGGTCGCCGAAGGCCGCGCCGACTTCGTGCCGATCTTCCTCTCCGACATCCCCGGCCTCTTCCTCAGCGGCAACGTGCCGCTTGACGTGGCCCTGCTGCAGGTCTCGCCGCCCGACCGCCACGGCATGTGCTCGCTCGGCACGTCGTGCGACGCCGCCAAGGCCGCCGCCACCACGGCGCGCGTCATCCTCGCCGAGATCAACGCGCAGATGCCGCGCACCCATGGCAACAACGTCCTGCCGCTCGCGAACATCCACGCCTTCGTCGCCACGGACCGCCCCCTGCTCGAGCACCACTCCGAACCGGAGACGCCCGTCGAGGCCCGCATCGGCGAGATCGTGGCCGGCCTCGTCGAGGACGGCTCCACCCTGCAGATGGGCATCGGCGGCATCCCCGACGCCGTGCTCGCCCGCCTGCACGACAAGCACGACCTCGGCATCCACACCGAGATGTTCTCCGACCGCGTCGTCGACCTGGTCGAGTCCGGCGCCGTCACCAACCGGCTCAAGGCCAACGGCAAGGGCCGCATCGTGACCAGCTTCATCAACGGCACGCGGCGCCTCTTCGACTTCGTCAACGACAACCCCCTGGTCGCCTTCTATCCCTGCGACTGGACCAACGACACCTCGGTCATCCGCCGCAACCCGAAGGTCGTCGCCATCAACTCGGCCCTGCAGGTGGACCTGACCGGGCAGGTCTGCGCTGACTCGATCGGGCACCGCATCTATTCGGGCATCGGCGGGCAGATGGACTTCATCCGCGGCGCCGCGCTGTCGGCCGGCGGCAAGCCGATCATCGCCCTGCCCTCCACCGCCGCCAAGGGCCGCGTGTCGCGCCTCACCGCCCAGCTGGCGCCCGGCGCGGGCGTCGTCACCACCCGCGGCCACGTGCACTGGGTCGTCACCGAGTATGGCGCCGTCAACCTGCACGGCCGCACGCTCCGCGAGCGCGCGGCAGCGCTGATCTCGATCGCCCACCCAGATTTCCGCGCCGAGCTGACGCGTGACTTGGCCGCCATCCGGCCCACCGCCTGAGGCCCCGGCCAAACCATGCGCAACAAAAGACGGGTAAGTTTTGCCAAGGGGCAGTGAGCCGGTCGCGGCCGTTGCTGTAGACTGTGGGCGTGGATAACGAAGTCATGCGGGCCCTCGCCGCCCATCGCCCGGAAATTCGCGCCAGCTGGGAGAACCTCCTGCGGCTCGAGCGGGCCAGTTCCCCCCTGGCGAACCCCGACACGCTGGTCCACCTGCTCGGCACGACGCTCGACGAGATCTTCAAGGACCTGCACCTGTGGTCGCCGCGCCGTCAGCCCACGCGGGCCCACGCCCCCAGCTGTCCCTGCGGCCGGAACCCGCTGCTGGCCTATTTCGGCGCCGGCCACCAGGCCCTCCGCGAGGCCCTGGTGGTCGCCCAGGCCGCCAGCCCGCACCTCACGGCGGAGCAGCGCGACACGGCCCTCACCTGCCTCGAGCAGGTCTTCAGCCACATCGAGCGCCGCGAGATCGAGTCGTTCTGCGCCGTCTGCCAGTTCCGCATCCCGACGCACACCGGCACCTCCCACGCGGGTCACGTGCCGCTGCACCATCACTAACCCTGCTCAGTCAGGTTCTCATCACACCCCGGCGACCTGAGCCCGAGATCACTGTCTGGTCAGGCAAAAAGTCGGTCAGGCAAAAAGGGTCAGGTTTTAATGTTTTCAGTCAGGCAAAAAGGGTCAGGTTTTAATGTTTTCAGTGAGTCAGGCAAAAAGGGTCAGGTTTTAATGTTTTCAAGTCAGGCAAAAAGGGTCAGGTTTTAATGTTTTCAGTGAGCTCATGCAGGAGCCTGGCGGCCGGACCGTTTTGCCGGCGGGCCAAGCCGACGAGTTGACTGACGGCGACCGGCGTGCCCATGGCGAGTTGTTCGCATAGCCAGCGGTTGGAGCATTGCGTCTTCTGCTTCATGAAGGCCGCCGTGGCAACCTTCCAAGGGGCGGATTTCAACTCCGTGGCCGGTGCAATCCTGGCCTTGGCCAAATGGCGGAGGCAGAGGGCGAGGGTTCGGCTCCATTGGTAAGCTTTGATCTCCTGCGCCCCGGCCGCTTCCCAAGCCCGGGCGCTCGCCGCCAGGGCGTGATCCTTGATCAAGGTGCGCTTGAAATCACCGCCCCCCAGCGCCCAGCCCTTGCTCATGGTGACATAGGCCCTGTTCCGCCCGGCAGGGCCCGCGTTGGCCTGCCAGGCCAGGTAGTCAGCGTAGGACCGCCAGCCGGCTTTCGTATCGGCCAGATCTCCGGCTTCGTGCAGGGCGGTCTCGAGCCGCAGGCACTCCGGCCGTTGCTTGGCCCGGCTCAAATACCAGTAACTGCAGTAACGGTGGTCGGGCATCTGCGCCACCGAGCAAATCCCGGCCCGCACCGGATTGAGGTGGATATAGTGGCAGACCTGCCCCAGCGGCCCGCCTTCCTCGACCAAGAGACTCTTGTAGCGGCCTTGGAACAAGTGCCCCCGGGCGCCGCGCAGCTTGTTGAACCGGTTGGCGAAGGTCGCTTGGAGCCACTGCATCCCCGCCACCAGATTCCCCTCCGGCGTCTCCAAGGCCAGATGATAGTGGTTGCTCATCAGCACATAGGCATGGAGCACCCAGCCGGACTTGGCGCAGGCCTCGAACAGGCAGGCCTCGAACGCCGCCTTGGCCCCTTCCGTCTTGAAAATGTCGGAGCGGTAATTGCCCCGGTTGATGACGTGATAGCACGCCCCGGGGAATTCGAGTCTCAACTTGCGGGCCATCCCGGCAGCCTGCCGCCACTCGCCGGTCAGTCAATATAAAGACTTAAAACCTGACCCCTTTTGTCTTCTCGACCCCTTTTGTCTTCTCTGACCCCTTTTGTCTTCTCACAAAGCAGGCCCTGCACGAAGCTGAGCACTTTGGTGATCGGCAGGAGCGCGTTGTTCGAGGTCGGCAGGGGATGCGGCAAACACTGCGTCACCAGCTCGCGCCAGCCGCTTTGGTGCAGGAACGACCAGAACGTCGCCGTCCCGGCGTGCGGGCTGAGTTGCTGGTCCGTAAACTCAATTTGGATCGACTGTCCCGCACTTTGGAACTTGATCTTTTCGGCCACTGTTTGGTGAAGCGGACTGTCGTCCGGCGATTGGTTCTTTTTCCAATCCCAATCACTTCCCAAACGGTGGCCTTTTTCAACTGCATGGATACGGCTTAGCTAGACCGACACTTTCCTCTAAATGCGCAGGGGATATGATTGCAGTCGAAAATTCGGTTAGACCCATGGCACTGCAATGGGAACGGGAACTGGAATACCCACTTGCACCGCGACAGGAGTATAGATGTCCACGTTCTGCGTTGGCAGATGGATTGAAACGAGCAGACTGTAGCGCGTGGTTTTATCCCACCGGTGCAAATGATGACGTTCACGCCACCACCCAACAGCGGGGTAGATCGCTAGGAGATGGGAGGTCGCTAGGTCCGCTGCCGTTCCGGTCCAGATGTCGGAGTGAATCGAACCGACGTTGCGTGCCTCGCCTATAGTCCAGCGTTCACCTGGACCTTCGGTTCCGGGGTGTTCGTCGTCCTCACGAGCCAGACGGTTCACGCGGGCAAGAAAATCGGCCTCATTTTCGCCCGGTCCGTTGACCTCGAAACGCAGCCCGAACGACGCATAGCGATACCGGTTCTGCCATCCAATCTCACTAGGACTGGGCTCGACAAAATAGGAAAGCGTTACGCGTAGCTTAGCGGGCACTTCGCCCAAGCCTTCAAGGATGTCCGCCGGCCATGGAAGGCGGTATAGATGCATGTCCCGCGAAACATAACGGCTCTCTGTTTGGTGCCGGTCGAAGGGTTGCAACTCCGCCTGCGCCACAAGGGTCAACGAATTTTCAGCACAATAAAGCGCTCGCTCAAGATTTGGTATGCCATAGCCGCATATCCGCGCCAATTTTGCGTAGCCCGTCTTAGACTCCTCTTCGAGGAACGAGTGCTTTTGCCTATCGGACCATTCGGCTGAATGAACAATGAGCGCCCGAATGGTCTCAGGCCAAGCTACAGGATAGGCAGCTTGAATTCGCGCAGCCATCCACGCAGCTTGCGCACAAGCTGCGCTTGTCTTGTCAAACGGAGTAAAGTGGGCGACCTGCGTATCATGATAGGTCGAAAGCAATTTCAGATCGTCGTGATCGAGTATGCTGTTGTTTGGACCGGTCGCGACGTTGCCGCCCTCAAAGAGCACTTCCGGTTTGATCGGCCATTTCCGGGCGGGCCAAGTCAGTGAGGTCGTGCTGAACGGTGAAAGGTCTCCGCTAGCCGCAATCGCAGTGTAACCGGCCATGGTCGGGTCGGTCAGCACGATCTTGGTCGTATATGCTCCTACTGTGAGTGCATTCCACGCCTGGGCGGGGTCCTCTACTTCGCTCGTCTTATTAGCAGCCGGATAGGTGCGCCATTCCGCGGCCTCGCGCACATTGCCGGCACTAATAATGAAGAGGCGCCGAGTGTCGTCGCTATAGCCGGATGCGAGTTCGTCGATCTGGCCCGACCAAGAAGAGGGTTGGCCACGCTGGCCGCTGCCGGGAACGGTGACCGCCATGCAGATAATCCGCTTCCGCTGTGGAGCCTGAATTTCGGCATGACTTACTCCCCGCGCAGTTAGATGCCCCCAGAATTGCTTCGGGTTGAGCGCAGGGGGTGGCGGAAGAATCTTTGCAGACTCAAGCTGATGGGTGATCAGGATTGGCGCATCCGACTGGATCAATTGGAGAAGATCACCATAGGCGGCTGTCCCTGCCATCCGGGTTCCATGGCCCTGATCGTCGGCCGTGCCCCAAGCCGGATTTACAGTGTGTCGGTCGGCATCGGCGAGAAGGGGCCCCAATAGGGCATGACCGTTGTTGATTCCGTGATCCAAGATGAGAACTGCTACCTGATTTGCCCCGACCACATGCACCCGTGCTAGGATTTGAGCGACGAGCGCCGCCTGATCGCGATTCTGCTGTTCCGTAAAGAAAGTCGCCACCTCACGGGCGCCGCGAAATTCGGCTATTGAATCGGAACGCTCTAGCAGCCCACCAAGTTGCGCCCGGTTTGCGTGCAGAAAAAGAACGGTGCGCTCTGGAAACGTCAACTGGCCCTCACCTATCTCTATTTGGAGTTCCTGGCATAAGGCGCGAAAGCGGCCTATCACCGCAAGGTCCTCACTACTCAGCCAGGCCTCCACCCAATCGGGCGCATCGGCTGGCATAAGGTCGACTCTGTCCTGCCAGAACGACTCGAAAACGGAAGACTGGATCGCGGTGATGCTTTCAATCAGCTTCTTATTCCTTGCTTCACCGCTGCGGGGATCGAGTTCGTTGGCGTATTTGGCAACCTTGCGTAGAAAAAGCGCGCTCTTTGCTCGCGGCACAAACACGGTAGCGCGCGTAACTTCCTCGCCGACGGCGCCGACTACGCGCACGTTGAGCAACCGTATCCCCGAGATCCGAGCCTCAAGGCTCTTTATCACCAGGTCGAACCCGGGCTCGCTATAGAAATCCAAATAGACGCCGCTGCGATCTACATAATTCTGAGCAATCTGGGTTCCCTCGGCCCAAGCGGCCTGAAATGCCTGAGTTATGGCAGCAGCATGAGCCGCACGATTGCGGTCTGTAAGCCGAGGCGAGTCACCGCCGCGACGCGGGCTAGAAAAACGTTGGTCGAGGTTTGGACCAGCGAGGAAAAGATGCTGGTATCGCGCCATGAACTCTAGCGCACGTGAGTGTCGCGACGTTCCTTAAGGAGCTGGAGAAAGCGGGATTTTTCGACCTCTTTCAGGTCCTGCAAGATCGCTTCTTTTATGGCATCACGCCCCGCTTGAACGATCTCAGCGTGGGACAGGGTTTGACTCTCCCTCATGACAGGCGGCCAAGCAAACGCCGGCGGCAAAAAACTGCCTAGGACATTTTCGATAAGATGGCGGCGGTCTGCCGATCCTGGTGCAGCGTATTTCAAGACATCGTCGAACCGCCGGAAGAGTGCCCGGTCCAGAAGCTTTGGATTGTTGGTGGCCGCGACGATGAGGCTGTCAGATGAATCGTGCTCGATGAACTGTAGTAGCGAATTGAGCACGCGGCGCATTTCCCCAACGTCATTGTCCATGGACCGTTCGCCAGCAATTGCGTCGAATTCGTCAAAAAAATAAACTCCGGTATCATCCCTGATGAGGTCGAATATCTGACGGAGTTTTGCACTGGTCTCGCCCATGAATTTGGTGACCAATTTATCCACTTGGATAGTGTGCAGAGGCATTCGTAGCTCGCTAGCCAAGACCCGCGCCGTCATGGTCTTTCCTGTGCCCGGAGGGCCTACCAAGAGTATCTTCCGTCGGTTCGATAGACCAAAACCCTTCAATTTGTCCTGTTGCCTATGCTCATGAACAATCCGCTGGATGCGGTCGCGAAGCGGCTTTTGTAAGACTAAGGCTGAAAGTGGAACATCGGCCTTTTCCGAAAATACCATTCCAGCCAGTTCTTGCGGGAACTTCAATAGGACGTTGTTCCCCGGCGTCCGCTTGGCTTTATCGACGATCTCGCGTATGTCGTGGGCGAGCGCACCGTGGCCCTGTTGGGCTTCATGCGCCGCCACTTGAAGAGCGGTCGTAAAGAACCGTTCCGTATCATCGCTTAGATGAGAGCGGATGAGCGTTTTAATCTGTTCTGCTGTCGCCATGGATTTGATGCCCGCTGCGCAATCGAGCAGGAAGCTTTTGCAGAAAGTTACCGGTATTCCTGCAAAGTCGAAAGCTCAATAATGAGCCGCGTGGCAGATTTCCTACCCATCTGAGACTCGCGCGTGCTTGTCCACTGTGAACGAATAGGCCGATTTGCTTTCGGCGATAAGTGCCAGTTAGAGAATCCCTGCCTGCCTAAAGGAATAAAATCCCATGCCCAGCGGGTCGGCCCCAGCACGGCCGATGATGACATGGTCCAGCAATTCTATCTCGATGGCCTTGGCGGCGTCGCACAACTGTCTTGTAACCTGCACATCTGCGGCGGAAGGTGCCGGATCCCCCGAGGGATGGTTGTGCACACAGGCCACAGTGGTCGCCCCCTCCCGGATGGCACACCGGAACACTTCGCGTGGATGCGCCAGAGAGCTGGTGGCAGTGCCGGAAGTGACCTCGACCAACTTCTTCAGCCGGTTCTTCCGGTTCAGGCACAGCACCCAGAATTTCTCGACCTCCAGTCCATGCACGGTTGGCGCAAGGTAGTTCGCGATGAGTTCAGGTCGGTTGAGCACCGGTGCCTCGGTTCTGGGCTCCACCACGGGAAAACGGGAGAGCGAAGCGGGGCTTGCGAGCGGAGCAGGGAGTGGCCGCGCATGACCGATGCCTCGCACTTTCACCCGGAGCGCTGAGATAATTATGTAGTAATTGCACATTGCTATAGGCAAGGGCCATTGATTTCCGTCTAATCGAAGACAGGAAGGACCATACACCTGCAGCCCATTTCACTCGTGCAGCGGGGGAATGGCAGTTCAGGGAGGTCAGATGTTCGGTATTTCCTGCCGGCTACTTGTTGGCACGCCGGGCAGCTGCTTTCGCCGCATCCGGAAACTTCCAGCTTGGAAATCCCAGAAGCGCAATACTGCGCCAGTCTCGCTTGGTGCTGTCCCGCAAAGAGCACCATTCTTGCCGCGACCTCCCGATGAAGGTTTGTAGGCCCGGTGAACGTTTCAGGAAGCCAGGCCTTGGCACTGCGCTCTCCCCACATTTCCAACATTACCGCTGCGACCTGAAGTGCCCGCCAATCTGCCTCGACGACGTCTTTTAAGATGGCGGGCCTGGCCCGCAAGATTGCCTCGGTCAATTCAACATCCTCGCGAGACGGTCGATTATGCCAGTTGACCCCGAGGCCGCGCTGAAACACTTGGGCTCTTTCAAACTCGGCCACGACCCCCAAAGCACCACGCACATCACCGGCGCAAAGACGTCGCCAGCTTTCATCACGAGCGACGCGGTTCCGTTCGTCTTCTAGGGCCACGTATTTCTCCGCGATCGCCATTCCGGTATCCGTGCATACGTAAGTGGTGATTCCGGCTACTTTCGCTTCCATTCCGGCCGCATCGGCCGCGACCAAGCGTTCGATACAGTCGGCTTTCTTGCCCGATACTGGCAAGCTACGCTCACGCAACAACGACTTGATTTCAGTGGCCTTGAACGCGCCGTCCAATTTCGCCGCCAACGGTGCCGTCGTCAGCATCCCCGCATCTATCATACGCTGCACAGTCTTGGCGGGGTGTTCTCGCAAATGCTCCGTCCAATACGAACCGCCGTCAGCGGTGAAAACGGAGCCATGAAGAAATCCACTCAGGAATTCCAGCTGGGCGTTGGTCCACGGTTGAGAGGCTGACGATATCGGCACCGGAGTCTCTGGTGCCGGTTTGGGCATTCCCTCCTTTGGTGCCGGCGACGCAGCAACTGGATTTCGCCCAAAGTGAAAACCAAGGATGTTCATTCTATACGGCCCTTAGATCGCAGGCTGCAAAAAGATCACCGCCGCGATCGCTTGGCATATCGTTAACGAAGATCCGGTCCTTTAGTCCTTTTTTGATCACGAAGGCGGTCTCACCACATTCTTCCGCAGATTTTCTAGCTCAGACGGGGATGGAAGCGGCACCTTGAATTCGGCATAGAGCGCTTTAATCGCGTCGTCACTCATCACGGTGTCTATCGTTACGAAATTCGTTTTTTCCATCGCGGTTGCAATGACAACGAAAGGCTTCTTCCCGAGATGGGTCGCAATCATGCGTGGTGTGAGCCCCAGCGATCCATCTACCTTGCGCGGCGGCTTTGGAGGTGCTGGCAGAGCCGTTGGGGGTGGGGGTTTGGGCTGGTATTTCGGCGCCGGGGCGGGGACCGGAACGTCCGCGATGGAATCCGGGAAAGCCAGCTTCTCAAGCGCAGTTGGCTCCGACGCGGACTTGGCGCTTAGGCCGCCAATATACTTATCAAATCTCGCGCGGAATCGCTTAAACATTTGCTCGATCATCGCGGGAGCAATCAAGACGATGCTTAGTTCCTCGCGAACTACCTTAATTCCATTCTCCGTATAATCGAATCCCCCGAACGACATCCAGTTGAAGCTCCCAACAACCACGAATTGATCATCGAGTAAGAGAACCTTTGCGTGCGTATTCCCCAAACGCACGACGTGAAGATTGGGGTATTGCGCACACTTGGTTTCAAACCAAGCGAGCGTCTCGTAGCCTTTTCTGGCCTTTCGCTCGTCCATTTCTTTTTCGCTGATACCAAAACCAATATACACTTGGACATCGCGCCTGAGCATCGCTTCCAACTGAACAAACTTTGGCCTCATTATCGAATCGTAGATCCAAGGTGAGATGATCAGCAGCCGATGGCGGGCTTCCTTAAAGGCTCGATTGAAAAGCGGCACGTGTTCCTGCGGCTCAAGAAAACGACCTTGGCTGGCTTCGATCAACTTCAGGGCAGCCATTTTTTCATTCCTTAGACTTTCAATCTCTGCCCTCAACGCATCGACTTCCGCCGCCGATGTATTCGGCGTCGCGATTTGCTGCTGTTTTTCCTCGATCGCTGCAGACAGCTTTGCGCTTTGCGCGATACTTTCACTAACATTGGCCGAAGGCGCAACCTTCTTGGCGAACTCAACGATTGCCCGGTAATCACCGTCGAGCATGAGTTCCTTTTCCAAGGAGACACGGTGCTGTTTGAGTTGCTCCTGAATGCTAAGGCGCTGGAGACCTCGATTGATTTGAAAACCGTGGTCGACCTCGGGCATGGGGCGCCCATCTAGGGAAAAGAATCTAACTGCTACCTGCTCCGTATCAGATGCGCCGCAGTAGATCAGCATGACCCCTTCGCGATATCGCCGCGCCATAGTTCCGATCTTTTGAGCCGAAAGAACTTGGTGAATTTTCTGGTCCTTACGAGTCTCCTTGGGAAGAGCCGAGTTGTAGTTGATGCGACTCAACTCTGTATCGTCTGGTGCGCGGCCGGGAAGTGCTGGCATCTCAAATAGGCCATACTGTTTTATCTGCTGGGGAGTCCTGAGCGCCTCGCGTGCAATCCGCCCTGTGATCAGTTGTCTTGCAATGGCATCATAGGCCAAGATCAGTTTCTCACGTCTCGGCGGGGTGCGGGCTGAGTCTCGAACAATATCTAGACCTTTGGGAGTTAGTTTCAGATTCGCGATAGTGCGATCAGCACCAGGCACGGAGGTGACGAAGTCAGTGCCGACCAATGTGCCGAGGCGGCGCACCACGAGTTTTTCGCTCAAGCCTAAGAAACCGGCAAGGTCAGGGACCGTATCAACCTGACGCTCAATCGCACGAAGGATAAATTCGTCGACCACCGGATGTTTTTTTTCGGCGATGACCAAGGCATCAAACGTGATCATCCAAAGCGGTAACGCGACCGAGTGGTAGTCAACCAGCCGAAACCCGGGGAGTTTGTTATAACGTGCTGCGACTTCCTCGGGTGTCATTTTACGCCCTCCTTCAGTTGGCAAGTGTCCGGATGATTTTCGATGTATTCACGAATATCAGCTAAGGCGGACTGCCCACCAAGTGCGCGGCAAAAATCCGCGTCACCTATCAGACAGAGGCCGAATCGAGCGCGCGACAGAGCAACGTTGATGCGCTCTCGCTCCGCGAGGAAGCCAGCTTTGCCCTGTCGATTTGAGCGCACCACGGAAAACACTACTACGTCTGCTTCACGCCCCTGATACGCGTCGACAGTGTGGAACTCTATGTCCAAGTGGGGACGCGGCTCAGATTGCACGAGATTTTCGAGGTGATTACGCTGTGCTGAATAGCCCGTAAGCACGACAACCCTTACGGGTTCGACGGGCTGTCCGTTGCCATGCTTGGGAGCATGAGCTGCCGAATAAAACTCTAATCGATCAAGCAGCAAACGGGTCCATTTCGCCTCAAGTGGATTCATCCAACTCCCATTCGTCGCCTTATGCTCACTACGATCGGCCTCCTTCGAAGTGGAATACCACACGACTGGCCGTCCAATCCATTGGGCAATCGCCGAAGGCACCCGATGCTCACCGACACTTTCAAGTCGTCCTTCGTAGAAGACTTTGCTGACCAAGTCGCCGATTCCGGGAACCATTCGATGCTGCCTGTAGAGCATCGCGCGGGCATGGTCCGGAATTCCTCGGTTAGATAGACGAGCCAACAGCGTCTCGCGCACAACCGCCGGATCAATCTCCCTCGATTCCACAATTTGTTTGTCGCGCAATACCGCATCCACGAATGGCGGGAGTTGTCGCTGGTCTCCTACCAACACCCATTTTTCGCTGCGGATCAACGGCACCAAAGCTTCTGGAAAAGAGGCTTTGGACGCTTCGTCCAAAATGCAAAGACCGTAAGTTTCGCCTTCAGCATCACTACCAGCTATACCGATGCAGGTTCCAGCGATCAGGTCGGAATCCATCAGGATTGCCTCCTCGCAATCCTCACGCAGGGCAAAGCGCTGAATCCATTCGGCGTTCAGTTCGAAGAGCGCACGAAACCGATTGGCCGCAACAGAGGAACCAATCAGACTATCCTGCCACTCGATGATTTCCGCCACTGGTTTGTCTGCCAGTTCAGCATAGTCAGGGTAAACCTTCTTGAAGCTGGTGCGGAGTTGGCGCAATAATCCCGCTCGCTCCTTGATCGTTTTTCTCAGCATTCCAAGATCATCTTCTAGCCGCTCCTTTTCCTGGTTCAGAAACGTTGCCTTTGTCGCGTCGACGACAGGATTTTGCTGGTCATCTTTTAGGCTGAGTTGCCGCCCAATCTCTACAAGTTCAACTAAGCGCTCTGATTCGCTTTCCTCCGCCAATCGGAGATCTTTCTGCGCCTTTACCAAAAGGCCGGCGTCCAACCCCATCTGGATCTCCGACACATCCAGCCCTTCCTGCTTTGCTCTGCGTTTCAAGAAGTCGGTGGCTTGTTGATAGACCCGCTTACGCCACTCATCCAAACGATTTTGGAGCAGGTAGCGTTGCACTGAGTCGGCTACTTTCGCCTCACGCCGGCCCACGCGCGTGATGCGCAGGTCGGGTCGATACTTCGCCACTCGCTCGATCGCATTGTCGACAGCGATGTGGGTCTGTGAGGTCAGAAGGACGCGCTTCTGCGGATACCTCACCAAGTATTGCAGAATGAGCTCTGCGATGAAAGTCGTCTTGCCAGTTCCAGGTGGTCCCTCAGCAACAAAGATGTCCCGCGATGCCAAGGCAGCCTGAATTACAACCTTCTTGTTGTCATCCAGCTGAGAAGAAAACCACTCCTTGATCGGGCCAACACTCGGGTCACGCTCAGCGTCCGACGGGTGGAGGATTCTTCGCTTGAGAATCTCCTGCCGTTCCGTTCGAGGCTGCCGGATTAGGTTTAGAGCCTCCAATTGAATCTTCAGCTGCTTCTGGGTCGCACGCTTATCGACGACCAATCGGCCTTCCTTAGGCGGTGTTTTGGCATCCGCCTCGTCGATGTATAGCGTGATGCTGTCGTCGGCGACCGCGTCCACCAATCCGGAAAGATATGTCCCCTCTACCATCCAGGTTTCCTCGATGATGCTCGGGTCGGGAGCCTCGGTGACGCTAAACGTAATCCGGTTACCTTCCGGCTCACTACCGCGGAAATTGTAGCCCTTTTCCTCCCGACAATGATCCATTCGGACTTGAAGCAAGTCGCCCCAATTCCGGAACAACCGCTCCTCTTCGTCCTGTTGGCGTCTGGCGACAGCCTGCTCCTCGTGATATCCTACGCCTTGAATCAAGGAGGCGACCAGCGCTTGCGCATCTTCCGCTGAGTAGGGGCGTCCCATTGTATAGGCGATCTCAGCGGCCCAACCCTGGTTCCGCTCCCGCTCTAGCAATCCATCCGATACGGGGCGAACTGTGGAAATGACCGTGAAGGTAGTGCGGGTTTGCCAATCCACGGCCACGACAAGTTTCAGTGTTTCGCCAATCAAACTATACTGGTCTGGAATTATGCTCTCCTTGCGAGTTACAGGATTCCATGAACGCAGTTTCAACCACGTTCCTCCGCCCTCGAGATCATTCTCGATGAAGCTTTCGGCCTCCCTGCGGCTCTCCAATCCAGGAATTTGCTGCCGCATTTTGCTCAGGGCATTGTCGGTGAGGTTGAGGAAGCAGACGTCCTTCCTTCCAACGGGTCGCGTTAGTCGCGTAACCCGGTTGAGGCGTTCCAAAAGCACCTGCGCATCTTCGGGTCGCTCAGATGCATTTGGCTGCAGCGCGTCATTCAGGACCTCGCGAACTGAAGCGGGAGCTGAGAGGGAGTTAAGCGCGGGCGTGATGTCCGACCAGCTCTTCAACTTGCCTCGCGTGAGGACGTGTAGACAGACCGTTGCATAGCCCCAAACATCGGTTGTGTAGGAGTAGGCAGGATCATATCCGGTGGACGGGGAAAAGGGCTCGTTAGCCTTAAGAAAGGCACCGATATCGAGGGCGGCGTCGATGAATTCGGGAAACTTCGAGACGCCAAAATCGGCCAGCCGAAACTTACCGTGCTCATCAATTAAAAAGTCAGACGGCTTAAGCTCACGATGCACGGTTTCACGTGAGTGCGCGTAAGCAATACCTTCAAGCAGCGGGCGGCCAAGCTGCTCATAGAATTCTGTCCAATCACGGTAGGGACATTCCCCGTTCAGCCACTTGTCGATTGGCTCTCCGCCCCATTCGAGCACGACAAACGGGCGCCCGTCGGGACCATCTGCACCGTAGTCGAGCATTGATACGATGCTTGGGTGACGGAGGTCGATCAGCCGCTGGCTCTCACGGTGAAATGCCTCACGAATAACCAGGTCATTGGGAAGACCTTTGTGGAAGAGCTTCACGGCCACTTTCTGATCTGACGAGAGATCAATGGCGGGATACACCTCTGCCAGACGTCCACAAAAAGCGGCGGCCTTTAGGGCATATTTCTCCTTGAGTATTTGGGTCATGGGGTTGCGGTGAAATGAACTAGCCCGACACGCTGTCGTGCAAGCAGATAAAGGGAAAGCAGATAAAGGGGTCAGGTCGAGTATATTGCAGTCGTTCATGCATTCAACCGCCCCCTCCGGTGTTTGGCTACATGGCTGCTGAGCGCCTCGGTGCGGCCCATGTGCAGGTGCTGCGCCAGCCAGGCGTTGCGGGCTTGGGTGGTTTGCTTGAGATGAGCGGCCAACGCGATCTTCCAAGCCGCGGTCTTGCGGTCAGACCTTAAATCGGCCGCCGTCTTCCGGCGGGCGCGCAAGCCCTCGGTCAGGGCCTGACGCCAGGCCT
>Ga0163152_10000579_pt1 | contig 63349 bp, 55 predicted proteins | sample OliLakLV19MP8IB2_FD_148635 | JGI IMG/M metagenome (GOLD analysis project Ga0163152, IMG submission 148635) | Freshwater microbial mat bacterial communities from Lake Vanda, McMurdo Dry Valleys, Antarctica - Oligotrophic Lake LV.19.MP8.IB-2 | ecosystem: Environmental > Aquatic > Freshwater >... | reverse complement strand
GCAGCCGAGCCTGCCCATACCGCAGGCTACCGAAAGTTCGCGGCTAACTGGCCAAACCGGGTCCGCTCTCTTCCAATTGCTCCCTAAACTCCAACCCTCGGTGTCTCACCCGTGTTGACACGTTCCGAAACGAGCTCAGGAAATTTCTCGGTCATCGCGGGTCGCGCAGTGTTAGACCGGCTCGGGTCACTTTGGCTCGGGCGACAACCTGTCGACTGAACTGGGGGCCAGGGTAGCGCCTCCCGGATCGCCTACCGGCTTCCCGACCGCGAACTCGCGTTTCGTGGAGAAGTCCTGCAAGAACTGCCATGTGAATCTGCACGGCTCCAACTCGCCTTCGGGCGCCCACTTCGTCAGGTAAGCCATGAAAAAAGCAATGAAGGTCACGACACTTCTCACGGCAGTCCTCCTCGCGGCGGCTCCCTTCACGATGGCGCAGGACGAGCCGGCGAACAAGAGCGGCGGCCAGATCAGCGTGGGCGTGCTCGGCCGGAAAGACGTTGCTTCCTCGAAGTTCACGGAGTACCGCGAAGTTCCGAAGGGGGTTTCGGTTCCCTTCTTCAACTTGTACTCGATCGGCGACAAGGTTGACTTCAAGCTCTTCGGGTATCGCGGAGAAGAAGGCGGCGGCGTCTACAGCGCGGTCAACAGTGTGGTCGAGATTCCAGGACCGCTGAACGAGATCACCCAGGACATCAGCATGAGAGCGGCGAAGAACTTCAAGAAGGGCAACATGTCGAGTTCTCGCTGCCCAAAGGCGTCGATCTGAGCTTCGCGTATTTCCTGCGCGACGTCGAGCACTCGAACCGTCCGGATCGCCGCTCGGTGACCTCGGGTGCGCCGACCGCGGGCGGGCAGCCCTTCCCGGGAACCCCGAGCGGCCTGCTCGAGGCAAAGTACGACTCCTACACCGCGGAGATCGCGTACGCCCCGAACGACAAGGTCGAACTCGGCGGTTACTACACCTACGAGAAGGACCGCACCACGAATCAATGGTCCACCACCACCGGTCTGAACCTGAACAATTTCCTCAACTACAAGGGAACGGACGAGACGGACACCTTCGGATTCAACGCGATGTTCCAGCTGAAGCCGGAGGTGTGGAAGCTCTCCTTGAACGCGATGCGTCAGAAGGTGGATGGCCTGATGGACATCACGGCGCGCGAAGCGGGCTCGTTCTACACCCCGGGCCGCACCGGGTTGATCGCGCCGGGAACCGGCGGAGCCGCCGACATCAACGACTGGGACGACACCGCCCTCACCACGGTGAGCGCCCAGCTCGACTACAACGTCACCGAAGCCTGGACCGTGTCGGCCGGGTCCTGGTGCGAGAAGTACGAGTTCAAGGACGCGTACCAGGCCGGAAACCTCCTGATACCGCAGTCGATCATCCTCGTTCTTAAGTCGAACGACGGGAACTACAAGACGAACGTTGTTTACGGCCGGCTCTCCTACCGCTTCTAGCGCGCCTTGGGAGTCGCGTGGAAGCTCCTGGAGATGATTACCCGGCGTTGAGCAGGGTCATGGAGTCGGCTCTCTCTTTGTTCAGAGATCCTGAATCAGCCGCGTCGCCGCCACCGCGGTAATCTGGCGGGAAAGCGGGAACGTCTTCTCGCCCGCGTGGATCACGTAAGCGTGCTCGAGCCCGAGGACGCTCATCGCCGAATGAAGAGACTTGGTGATCTGGGGCGCGCTCGTCCGTTTGACTTCGAAGCCGATCCGGCGCGAGCCGCGAATCCACAGCATGTCGATCTCGGCGCCGCCGTGCGTTGCCCAGAAGTAGGTTTCCGATGGATCCGCTCGCAGGTGGGTCGCGACCTGCTGGAGGATGAAACCCTCCCACGACGCCCCGAGGAGAGGGTGGCGCTCGAGATCGCGCATGGTGGGAATGCTCAGCAGCGAATGAAGCAGGCCGGAGTCGCGCATGAGGATCTTGGGTGCTTTAACCTGCCTGCGATCGATGTTCTCGTGCCAGGGTTTGAGGGTGCGGACGACGAGCGCTTTCTCCAGCAATTCGAGATAGTGGGCCACCGTGGTTTCGGAAAGGCCGAGGGACCGCGCGAGCTCCGAGGCGTTCCACGTCCGGGCGTGGTAGTGCGCGAGCATGCTCCAGAAGCGGGAGAGGCGAGCCGACTCGATGCGGATGCCGAGTTGCGGGATGTCGCGCTCGAGGAAGGTCTTGATGAAGTTCTTCCGCCACTCCACGCTCAGCGCCTCCGAACGAGCCGCGTAGCTGCGGGGGAATCCTCCACGCAACCAGAGACGATCCAGATGGCCGATCCCGACGTCGTGAATCCGGAAGCCGTCCAGGGTGTGGAATGCGATGCGGCCGGCCAGCGATTCCGACGATTGCCGCAGCAGATCGGGGGAGGCGCTTCCGAGAATGAGGAAGCGCGCGGGCAGCGGCCGCCGGTCGGCGAGCACTCGAAGCATTTCAAAGATGCCCGGGAGGCGCTGGATCGCGTCGAGGACCACGAGGCCCCGAAGCGGCTTCAAGGCGAGGCCGGGGTCGGCCAGTCGCGCGCGGTCGTCCGGATCCTCGAGATCGAAGAACTCCGCGGTCCGACGTTGAGAGGCAATTTCCCGGGCCATCGTGGTTTTGCCGGATTGCCTCGGTCCGAGGATGGCCACCACGGGCCACCGGCGGAGGAGGCCGCCGACCTCGGCGAAGTCGCCCGTTCGCTGAATCACCCCGAGAGCGTACTATGAAAATCCAGTGTCTGACTATGGTTTTTCACAGATGGACAGAGCCCTTCAGGGCTAGGCGGGCGGCCCCGCCCCCCCGTGCGTCCGCGGTGGCCTCAGCGACCCGAGTCGAGATGCCAGCCCGGGTGGAGCCAAGTCCCGCCCGCCCAGGTGAAGACTTCGGTGCAGCGTCCGGCGGTTGTATTCGAGGAGCCGGTTTCGCTCACCGTGGTGAAGCTGAAGCCGCCGTAGATGATCCGGACGTTGCCGATCTTCTGGATGCGGTTGTCGCGGAAACGCAAGTCGGTCAGCTTGTTGCCCGAAGCGACGAAGCCCTCGGCATCCGCGATCGTCTCGGCCCGGCTGCGGAACGGACTTTCCCCGGCGCCGATGCCCACAAAGTCGGGAGGCAGGATGTCCATCAGCGCCTTTCGATTCCCACCGAACCAGTCGCGCCAGACCTTCTCACGGACTCTGAGCAATTCTTCGTCGGATCCAGACGCCTCGGTGGCGTTTGTCGCGAGGGGCAGGGCGAAAAGGCTCGCCACGGCCAGTCGTCTTGTGGGTTTGTTTTCCACCGGCATGTTTTTCTTCATCCCGGGATCGTATCGAGCGGCCCCGGAGGCCGGCTTTCAGATTCTTGCTAATTACCCACGAAGGCTTCGAGGATCTTCCGGCCCTGGTCGGATCCGAGGATCGGTTCGCTGGCGCGTTCGGGGTGCGGCATCAGGGCCACGACGTTCCGGCCGGCGTTGCAGATTCCCGCAATCCCGTTTCGGCTCCCGTTGACGTTCGCTTCCTCGGTGACCTGGCCCTGAGAGTCGCAGTAGCGGAAAACCACGCGGCGTTCTTTTTCTATTTTTGCGAGCGACTCGTCGTCGAGGTACAGGTTGCCGTCGCCATGGGCGATGGGCATGCCCATGACGTCGCCCGCTTTGAGGCCCCGCGTCGCCACGGTGTTCGTGACCTCAACCTTGATGTGGACGCGCTGCGAGAGGAACTTCACGTTCTTGTTGCGCAGCATGGCGCCGTCGAGCATTCCCGCTTCCTGGAGGATCTGGAAACCGTTGCAGATGCCTAAGACCCGGCCGCCCTTCTCCGCGAACGCCTTGACCGAGGCCATCACCGGGGAAAACCGGGCGATGGCGCCGGTGCGCAGGTAGTCGCCGTAGGCGAAGCCGCCCGGAATGACGATCGCCTGGCAGCCTTGAAGATCCGCGTCCTTGTGCCAGAGGAAACGCGCGTCCTGCCCGAGAATCTCGCTGAAGACGCGCTTCGTGTCGTGATCGCAATTGCTGCCCGGAAAGACGACGACGCCTACTCTCATCAGGCCACCCGTTCGATCTTGAAGCTCTCGATCACTGGGTTCGAGAGAACCTTGCCCGCCATCTCTTCCGCCTGCTTCCTCGCCTCGTCTTCGGTGATGCCGTTGAAGGTGAGCAGGAACGACTTGCCCTGACGGAGGTCGGTGATGGCCTTGTAGCCGAGACCGTGGAGGGCTTCGAGCGTCGTCCGACCCTGCGGGTCGAAAACCGAGGTCTTGAGAGAAACGAGAACGCGAAGCTGGATCATGAGGCCTCAAAAACTCGAGCGAAGAGGGTGTCTATGTGGTGGAGATATCGGGAGAGATCGAAGACGTTCTCAAGCGCGTCCTTGCCGAGGGTCATGACGATCTGTTCGTCGGCGAAGACCTTGGCCTTGAAATCGCCCTCGTTGAGGAAGGCGTCCATGGCATGGCCCTGGACGATCTTGTATGCGTCCTCGCGCCGCATGCCGCCCTTCTCGGTGAGTTCGAGGAGCAGCTGACCCGAAAAGACCAGGCCTTTTCCAGCATCGAGATTGCGACGCATCCGCGCCTCGTCCACGCGCATGCCTTTGACGATTCCGGTGAACCTGCGGAGCATGTGATCGAGGGCGAGGAAAGAGTCGGGGATCGCCACGCGCTCGGCGGAAGAGTGGGAGATGTCGCGTTCGTGCCAGAGCGCCATGTTCTCGAGCGAGACCATGGAGTTCGCGCGCACGATCCGGGCGAGGCCCACGATCTGCTCACAGCCCACCGGGTTGCGCTTGTGGGGCATGGCCGAAGAGCCCTTTTGCGTGGATCCAAACGGCTCTTCCACTTCGCGAAACTCGGTCTTCTGGAGCGCGCGGATTTCCGTGGCGAAGGTCTCGAGGCTCCCGGCGAGGATGCCCAGGGTCGTCATCACCTGGGCGTGACGGTCGCGGGGAATCACCTGCGAGGCGATGGGTGCCGGGACGAGGCCGAGGTCGCGGCAGACTTCCGCTTCGACGTCAGGCCCAAGATGCGAGAACGTGCCCACCGCCCCGGAGAGTTTTCCGGTCGCGACCTCAGTGCGCGCGGCGACCAGGCGGCGTCGATCCCGCGAAAGCTGGTCGTGCCAGAGGGCGAGCTTGAGGCCAAACGTCATGGGCTCGGCATGCACGCCGTGCGTTCTCCCGATCATGACCGTGTGCTTGTGCTCCTCCGCACGGACCTTCACCGCAGCGCGGAGCGCGTCGAGGTCGGCGAGAAGCAGATCCAGAGCGTCACGGATCAGGATCGAGAGGGCGGTGTCCACGACGTCCGAGGAGGTCAGTCCGTAGTGGAGGAAACGGCCTTCCGGGCCCACGTTCTCGGCGACCGTGCTCACGAACGCGATCACATCGTGCCCCACTTCCTTTTCGATGGCATCGATTCGGGCCACATCGAAGCGGGATTTCTCAAAGAGGGCGTCGCGCGCCGCCTGGGGCACCACGCCGCGGCGGCACAAGGCGTCGGTGGCGGCGAGTTCGATCTTGAGCCAGGTCTGGAACCGGTTCTCGTCCGACCAGATCTTCGACATCTCCGGCCGGGAGTAGCGGGGGATCATGTGAGGCCCAGTTTACCGGGGCGTATGCTCAAAGCATGGCGCGAGCGAACGATTCGCGATTGAGCCGCGCGAAACCCACGACAAGGAACCGTTCGTGCCGTTTGGCCACGTGATCTCCCTCGCTGGATGTCGTGGACGCGAGCTGCGCTTAGGACCGTGACCGAAAGGGGCGATATGAAAGATGTTGAATCGACGAGCCGGACCAGGCGCGCGGCCGGGGTGCTGGTCGTCGCTCTGGGCTGCCTGGCGCTTCCCGCGTGCTTCGACTTTCCGGTACCGCTTGATTCGGAGCCGAAGCTGAAGCCGGACTCTCGACTCCTGGGAGCGTGGCTCTGCATGCCACCCGAACCAACCGTCCCCCCGGATCTCCGCGTCAAACCGGGAGAGGACGACAGGCTGATCGCCCTGAAATTCGACGCCGCCAATCTCACGTACCGGATTCGGATCGTCGGGCTGGACAGGGCCGACGAAGAAGGCCTTTGGGAGGGGCATGCTTCGGAACTCGGCGAGCGAACCGTCTTGAACCTTCGGGCGGTTTCCGACGGGGCGAAACCGAACGAGGTCACGCTGGTGAGTTACCGACTACTGTCGCCCAGCGTTGTTCAGTTCGATTTGATCGATGACGATCCCGTCAAAGGCAAGCCACTTTCGACCTCTGCCGAGCTGCGCAAGACCCTGCTCTCGCACCGGCCGCAGGACGAGCTCTTCAAACCGTTCATGGTTTGCGTCCGGGCGAAGATCGAAGATCCAAGCTGAGAACGCCGCCACCTTCTGTCCCGCCTTCTTGAACCGCCCTTGGGCGACCGACTAACCTCCGCACCAGCGCCCGTCCCATCCCCGCCGCCCATCCCAAGGAGACTCGATGTCCGCCACCCTTCCGCTCAAAAGGATCGCCCAACAGATGCGGCGCGACAGCCTCATTACGACCACCGAGGCTGGATCGGGACACCCGTCCACCTGTCTCTCGTGCGCGGAGATCATGTCGGTGCTGTTCTTCGACGAGATGCGCTTCGACCCGAAAGACCCGAAGGCGTATGACGTCGACGTCTTCGTCATGTCCAAGGGCCACGCCGCGCCCATTCTCTGGTCCGCACTCAAGCATGCGGGTGGGATCAGCGAGGATCTCAAGAACCTGCGCAAGTTCACGAGCACGCTCGAAGGTCACCCGACCCCGCGTAATCCCTGGGTGCGTGTCGCTACCGGCTCGCTCGGTCAGGGTCTCGGTTCGGCCTGCGGCATGGCGTGGGCGAGAAAGAAGGACGATCACCCCGGCCGCGTCTTCACCCTGATGGGTGATGGTGAAGTGGCCGAAGGATCTGTTTTCGAGGCCGCGGCGTTCGCCGCCCAGGAAGGCCTCAACAACCTCGTGGCGATCGTCGATGTGAACGCCTTTGGCCAGTCCGGGCCGACCATGCTGGTTCACGACACCGCGACCTATGCCCGTCGCTTCGAAGCCTTCGGCTGGCAGGCCGTCGAGTGCGACGGCCATGACGTCGAGGCCCTGCGCGCCGCTTTCGCGAAGGTCCGCGACGCGCGGAAACCGAGCGTCATCCTCGCCCGAACCCTCAAGGGCAAGGGCGTGCCGTTCATGGAGAACAAGGACGGCTGGCACGGGAAACCCGCGAAGAAAGGTGAAGAGCTTGAGGCGGCCCTTGCCGCGGTGGGCGAAGTGGATCTGGGCGATGTCACCGTGCCGTCGCGCCGCTACGGCAGGACACGCCCAGTCGCCGCAGCCTTTGCCGTCGCTCCGGCCTACAAACCGGGTGACCTCGTGGCCACGCGTGAGGCTTACGGCAGCGCGCTCGAGCAGATCGGCACGCAGTGCGCCGCCATCATGGGCATCGATGGCGACACCAAGAACTCCACGTTCTCGGAACGATTGAAGAAGGTCCGTCCGAACCAGTTCGCCGACGCCTACATTGCCGAGCAGAACATGGTTTCGGTGGCGCTTGGCGCATCGACCGAAGGCAGAATTCCCTACGCTTCTTCGTTTGCGTGTTTCCTCTCCCGCGCCTACGACCAGATCCGCATGGCCGGCCACTCGGAGCCTTCGCACCTCGTGATCGTGGGCTCGCACGCCGGGGTTTCGATCGGTGAGGACGGGCAGTCGCAGATGGCGCTCGAGGATCTTGCGATGATGCGCGGCGTGGTTCCCGCGACCGTCTTCTACCCCTCGGACGCGGTGAGCGCCGAGAAACTCACCGAGCTTGCCGGAAAGACGCCGGGTGTCGTCTACATCCGGATGTCGCGTCCGAAGACCGCCATCCTCTACCCGAACGACGAGAAGTTCGAGGTGGGCGGATCGAAGGTGGTTCGCTCGTCACCGAAGGATGTCATTACGGTGGTGGGTGCGGGCGTGACGCTCCATGAAGCCCTGGCGGCCCACGCCCAGCTCGCGGCGGAGGGAATCGCGATCCGGGTCATCGACCTCTATTCGCTCAAACCCGTGGACACGAAGGCGCTTCTTCAGGCCGCCGCGGACACCAAAGGATTCGTCACCGTTGAGGATCACGGTGCTTGTGGTGGTCTCGGCGAGGCGGTGGCCGCGGCCGTGGCCGGCCGTTGCCGGATCGAGATCCTGGCGGTGCGCGAGTTGCCCCGTTCGGGCACGCCGGCCGAGTTGATGCACGCGTACGGCATCGACAAGGATGCGACCGTGGCCGCGGTGAAGCGATTGCTCGCGTGAGCGGGGTCCAACGCGCCACGGCTTTTCTCCTGAGCGGCGCCCTCGCCACCTGCGCACCTTCTTCGACGAACCCGGCCTCTTCGACGCCGCGGGTCAGCCGCCTCTCCATCGCCACCGGCGGCACCGGCGGTGTGTACTACGTCTACGGCGGCACCCTCGCGCGACTGATCTCCGAGTCGATACCGGGAGTCGAAGCCACCGCCGAGGTCACCTCCGCTTCCATCGACAACCTCAAGTTCCTGCGCGACGCGAAGGCCGATATCGCTTTCACCCTCGCGGACACCCTGAAGGACGCAAGTGAGGGCAAGGGTGCTTTCGAGGGCCGCCCGATCGACCTCCGCGCTCTGGCCGTGCTCTACACGAACGTCACCCATGTAGTGACGAAGAAGGGCCGCGGCATTGCGACGCTCGTTGATCTCAAAGGCAGGGTCGTGTCGATGGGTTCGGCGGGAAGCGGCACCGAGACGATCGCCGATCGGACTCTCGCCGCCGCCGGTCTCGATCCTGGCCAAGACATCCGCCGCGAGAACCTCTCCGCCCAGGCCTCGGCCGACGCGCTCAAGGACGGCAAGATCGACGCCTTCTTCTGGAGCGGTGGCCTGCCCACGGCCGCCGTCCTCGACCTTGCGATCGCTGCACCGGTCCTGCTCCTCGACACCGCGAGCGTTCTGCCCAGGCTTCAGGCGCAGTTCGGTGACGGGCTCTATCGCGCGGTGTCGATCCCCCCTTCGACCTACGCCTCGGTCGAAGTCGAGGTTTCTACGTTCGGGGTCTCCAACGTCCTCGTGGTGCGGGCAGACTTCGACGAGCAGCGCGCGTATCAGATCGTGAAGATGATGTTCGACAAGAAGGCCGCGCTCGCCGCTGCCCATGCCGAGGCGCGCAATCTGACCCTCCCGAGCGCCGTCGCGGGCTCTCCGGTTCTCCTTCACACGGGCGCTTTGAAGTACTACGCCGAGCAGGGCGCGGTTCCGGCCGGACCTCCCGCCAAGCTCTGACCCCGCCAGCAGCCGGTGTACGCTCGCCCGGCGTGAGCGAACCCCGACCCCAAGTGGCGCACGAAGACGTCGAAGAGGCCATGGTGCGACGCATGCAGACCGCACCTCCCGCGGCGACCGTGGTCGCGATCGCCCTGCCCGTCCTGGTGATTCTTGGCGAGGTCGCCGTCGTCGAGACCCTTCGTTTCCGCTCGATCGTTCTCGGGCTCGCTCTGGCTCTCGCTTTTCTCACCCTGAGAATCCGGAACAGGTACGCGGGCGTGATTCCGCATGCCCTCGCCCTGCTCGCGATGGGCCTGGCCCTCGCCATCGCGGCCGGTGGCCGCGGCTTCCTGGCCCGCGCTTCCGAGCCCCTGGCCATGGATCTCGTCCTCGGGGGGGGCCTGCTGGCCCTGGTCATCGCCGCGGCCTGGGTTTCGACCGGTGCGGCGCTTCCGGTTCTTTCGATCGTCACGATTGCGTACGTGCTCTGGGGCTCCGAACTCGATCGCATCGGTCTCTCGATGATTGCCCACCGCGGATACGACATATCCCGCCTCATCGGATCCATGGTGATGGGCTTCGAGGGAGTCTTTGGGGTTCCTCTCGACGTGGCCGCGACCACGATCGGCCTCTTCGCGATCTACGGGGCGCTGCTTGAGGCCTCGGGAGCCGCCGAGTTCTTCTTAAACCTGTCCTTCGCGTCGTTCTCCGGTGGCAACTCGGCACGGGGCGCCGGGCGCGCGGTGACCTTCGCGGGCTTCCTGCTGGGCTCGGTCTCCGGCAGCGGTGTTGCGACCACTCTCACCCTCGGAGGGGCTTCGGCTCCGCTTCTGCGCCGCGCCGGTTTCACCCGCGAAAACTCCGGCGCGCTCCTCGCCGCCGCGGGCATCGGCGCCATCTTGTCCCCGCCCACCCTCGGCGCCGCGGCCTTCCTGATCGCGGAGTTCCTGAAGATCTCCTACGGGCAGGTGCTTCTGATGGCGGTGATTCCGACCCTGCTCTACTACTTCGGGATCCTGCTGATGATCGAGGCCGATGTTCCGCGGGGAAGTCCGCCATCTCCCTCGGACCCGCCGGTGGCCCCGCCGCTGGCGGTCGGCGCGATTTTCCGGTCGGGCGGGCACCATCTGATTTCGCCGCTTCTGATCGTCTTGTTCCTGCTCGCCGGTTACTCCGCCACCCGCGCCGCACTCTTCGCCTGCGTTGGCGCGATCGTCCTGAGCTTCGCGAACCGCGCGGAGGCTCTCTCGCCCCGGCGTCTCCGGCGCGCCCTGACCAGCGCCGGCGCCTCCCTGGTTCCCGTCATCGCCACCACCGCGTGCGCGGGAATTCTGGTCGCCGGTCTCACGCTTACCGGTCTGGGCCTCAAAGTCGCGGGACTCATCGTGTCGCTCGCCGGATCGAACGCCACCGGGGTCATCCTGCTTTCAGCACTCGCGGTGTCCGTGCTCGGCCTTTCCGTTCCGGTGACCGCGTCGTACATCCTGTCCGCGGTGACCATCGCCCCCGCCCTCATTCAAGTCGGCGTGAACGAACAGGCCGCGCACATGTTCATCTTCTACTACGCGGTTCTCTCGGAAGTGTCGCCGCCCACCGCGTTGTCTCCAATGGCCGCCGCGACGCTTTGCCACGGTGACCCTTACCGCACCATCCTCGCCACGCTGCGGTACACCCTGCCCGCGTTCCTCGTGCCGCTCGCTTTCACGCTCCGGGCGGATGGTCTCGGTCTTCTGCTCCAGGCTCCCTGGGCCATGATCGCGACCTCGCTTCTCGCCGCGGTCGCTCTCGTGACCGCCGGCGTCGCGGCGGCGTCCGGCCATCTGATCCGGCCGCTTTCGCCCGCCGTTCGCGGTCTCTTTGCGGCCGCCGGCCTTCTGCTCCTGTTCGTATGAATTACCTGTCCGATTGTCGGGGGAACCATTCGCGATCGGCGTCCTACGCTTCGCCCCATGCTGATGACCGAGCCTGAGCACCGCATTCCGGATCGGCCGCTGCCCACGCCCCGCGTCATGTATGCCGCGGTCGTGCGAAAGGACGCGTCCTTCGACGGTCTCGTCTACACCGGCGTCAAGACCACTGGAATTTTCAGGAGCATTTCGGTATGACGTTTCAAGGTTATTCACGCGCGCGCCGTCTTTCGGGCGCTCGGTCCCAGCTGCGACTCGGTTTCGACCTCGACCACGCCGCCGCCGATGCGGGCTTCGAATCGCTTTCCGGCTTCCGCGATGCCTTCTCGAAGGTCTTCGGCGAACCCGCGGGCCAGGCCGATCGCGCGAAGGCGATTCACCTGGGCTTTGTCGAGACCCCGGTTGGTCCCATGATCGCCGCCTCGCGCGAAGGAGCCCTGATCCTTCTCGAGTTCACAAACCGGCGCATGATGGAAGCGCAGATCGAACCCCTGAAGAAACGTTTCAAGGCGGCCTTCCTGCCCGAAGACGACGCCGTGGTCAGGCAGACCCGCGGCGAACTCGATGAGTACTTCGCCCGCAAACGCCGGGAGTTCACGATTCCCCTCGACTATCCGGGCACGCCGTTCGAGACGAAAGTGTGGGCGGAGCTCTTGAAGATCCCTTACGGCGAGACCCGCAGCTACGAGGAGCTTGCGAAGATCACGAGTTCAAAGGGCGCGGTGCGGGCGGTGGGAAGTGCCAACGGCCGCAACCGGATCGCCATCGTGATTCCCTGTCACCGTGTGGTGAACAAGAGCGGGGCCCTGGGCGGCTATGGCGGCGGTCTATGGCGTAAGCAGGGGTTGCTCTCGCTCGAGCAGGCGGGGTCTCGCCCCTTTGCGTTTCCCGGCCCGCCTGGAGTGTAATGCCGTGCTGTATTACACTGCGGGGATGCCTGTTTACACCGTCCGCCTCGACGAATCGAGCGAGGAAGCCCTCGCCGCCGCCGCCCACGCCCGCCAGGTCAGCCGGGCCGTGATCCTGCGTGAGGCGATTGCCCAATATGCCGGCGCCGCGGTTCGGGAGGCCTCGCCGCTCCACCGACTCTCGCCCCTGATCGGCGTGATCGAGAACGGACCGAAAGAACTCTCGGAGCACACCGGCCGTGGCCTGGCTCGCCTCCTCGCGGCGCGTTCCGCGAAGGCCCGGACGGGGCGCCCGGCCGGCCGAAGCCGATCCAAGACGACCAAAGCATGATTCTTGTGGACGCGGGCCCTCTCGTTGCGATGGCGAACCGCGCGGATGCCCATCACGAAACCTGCGTGCAGACCCTTGGCCGCCTCCGCGGTCCCCTGGCCACCGTGTGGCCCGCCATCACGGAAGCCGTCTATCTCGTCGAACGATGGCCGGGCGCCCAGGACGCGATTCTGGCCCTCGTTGAGTCGGGAGCGCTGCGGATGATGTCCCTGGGGCGCGACGATGCGCCTCGCCTCCGCGCGCTCATGCAGAAGTATCGCGATCTGCCTATGGATCTGGCCGATGCTGCTCTGGTGCGCGTGGCTGAGAGAGAGCGAATCCAGACCGTTTTCACCTTGGATCGCCGCGATTTTTCGGTCTACCGGCCCCTGGGGCTCGGGCGGTTCAAGATCCTTCCGTAGACCGGGGAGGGGATCCCTCGTCGCGACTTTGTTCGATGGTTCCTCGGGATGTTCTTTCGGCTGGCCCTGACCAGCCCTCAGAACACGTAGGCGAGGGCGAAGCCGATCTGGGCGAGCATCATCATCTGGTACATGTGCGTCCACGACGGATGATTCTCGGTGGTCGCGAGTTCTTCGGGGTTCCGGACCAGGAGCCAGACGGTGTAACAGCCGTAGACGATCAGGGTCGCGCCGAGCAGATTGAGGAGCAGGGCGTTTCCGGTGAGGATCCCCGCGTAGACCCCCACCGGGATCAGGATGAACGGGATCACGAAGAAAGGCGCCATGATCCACGTCGCCTTCTTCACACCGTAGTCGATGGGCAGGGTGTGGCAGCCCCCGGCCTTGTCGCCTTCGATGTCCGCGAAATCCTTGGTTGACGCGGCGCCGAGCAGGAACAGGCCGAAGATCGTGCCGATGTACCAGGGCTCGGCGTCCATCACCGTCTTCACCGTCGACCAGCCCGCGACCTTCAGAAGGATCCCGCGCGGTATCGCGATCGTTATGTTGGCCCAGATGCCGCGTCGTTTCGTCCATAGGGGTGGCGCCGAGTAGATCCAGCACATGAACGTGGTGAAGAGCACGATCCAGAAACACTCCCGCGCGCCTACCGGGGCCACCATGAACGCGAGCAGGTTCGCGATCACGAAGGTGATGATGGTGAACGTCCAGGCCTCCTTGAGCGACATCCGACCCGAAGGCAGGGGCCGTGACGGTTTGTTGACCTTGTCGATGTCGAGGTCGTAGATCTGGTTGATGGCGTTGTTTGCCGCGTTCAAGACCGCGGCCATCGCGGTTCCGAGGAACACCGGGTAGAGAAGCTCAGAGGTGATCGGGGCCTTCGTCTGATGGGCGCCCCAGGCACTCACCGCTCCTGAAAGCACGCCCAGAGCGGGCGGCAGAAGGGTGAAGGGCCGCGCCAGTTCGGAGTAGAGCTTGAGTTTGTTCAAGATGAGGAGAGAAGCGGCCGAACTTTACCGGACCAGCAGGCCAATCCCGGTGGCGAAGGCCGCGCCGATTGCCGTGTTCAGCGCGTTCAGGGCGTGATTGTCGAGCCATCCGCGCTTCTCCGCCACGGTGCCGATGACGCTCTCGGCGAGCGCCCCAAGGAAACCTGCGAGGGTCACGATCAACGCTCCTTCCGCCTGGAAAAGACCGGTGAGAACACCGAGCGAGGCGATGAAGGCCGCTCCGAACAATCCGCCGAGCGTGCCCTCGATGCTCACCGCACCCTCGGTCCCCGCGGTAACGGGCCGCAGCGTGGTGATCAGGAAGGTCCGCTTCCCGTAGGCCTTCCCGATCTCCGAAGAACAGGTGTCGGCGGCGGCGGTGGCCACGGCGGCCGCGTAAGCGACCAGGAAGACGGTGTGGAGCGGACCCTCGGAAAGCAGGCCGAAGATCGCGAGGAGAGCGGGAATGCCGCCATTGGCGAAGGCGTTGCGCCAGCCGCGCGCGCCGCCCTTCTCCTGGGCGATCCCAAGCGCCGCCTTTTTCGCGTAGCCGAGCCTGGTCACCGTGGATCCCACGAGGAAGAAGCCGGCCATGAGCGCGAAACCCGCGAGTCCAAAACCCGCGGTGATCGCGGTCCCGATCAGGATTGCCGAGAGCGCCCCCAGTCGATCGATGGACTTCGAGCGCAGGGCGAGCCACGCGAAGACCAGGTTCACGAGCAGCCCCTGGAAGATCCGGTAGTCGAGCCCGATCGCGTTCGTTCCGACTCCGCTCAGGGAATCCAGGATCGGCAGGATCACCGCGCCCGCGAGGGGAACCGTGAGGTTGTCGTCGAGCGTGGTGTCCATCGACTCCACGAGTGCGGTGAGGAACGCGAGGGCGAGGACGATGAGGAAGGTGCGTGCGGGATCGAGGTCGGGCCTCGTCCAGACTGCGAGGCCGAACGCGCCGAGGGTGCCGAAGAGCACGAAGGCGATGAAGCCGAGCCAGCCCTTCGAGTCGTTCCAGGGCAGAGACGGCCCGCGGAGCGCCTGACCGATGATCGAGGCCATCCCGTCGCCGAGGGCGAGCAGGCCCCAGATCGCGGCGGCCATCCAGAGGCGATCATGGAAGACCAGGATGAGGCCGAGGACGGAAAGGGGGTAGATGAGGATTCCCCGCGCGCGGCCGCGGGCAAGTTCACCCTCGCGCCACATCGACTTGCCCCCGATGCGTGGAAGGATCTGCCAGTTGAAGATGAAAGCGGCGATCGCCATGAGCGCCGCCTGCACGGGAGTCAGGAATCGAAGGGCGAGGGCGAAGCCTCCCACCGCGATGTGGACGATTTTCCGTTTCCACTCTCCCGGCGGCACGGAAGGCGTCGCCGGCGCCGTGGGTTTCCCTTTCGCCTGGTGCTTCGACTTCCGGCCCATCAGGCGTGGCCCTCCGCCACCAGCCAGTCGACGGTGTCGCCGATGCCCTCGCCGAGCGGGCGCACGCGATAGCCCAGTTCGCGGACCGCCTTGTCGCTCTTGTAGGCCCAGTTTTTCTCGAAGATGCCAACCGCCTGATGCGTGAGATCCGGCATCTTCCCGGTTAGATCCGCCCAGAACCACATGGCGCGGCCGACCAGGCGTGAGAGGCCGTAGGGAAGTTTCCGGGGCGAGAGGTCGCGACCCGCGCGCGCGGACGCGGCCGCGAAGACCTGGGTGAGCGTGGCGTTGTCGCCGGCCAGCAGATAGCGCTCGCCGCGGCGTCCCCGTTCAAGAGCGGCGACATGCGCCCTCGCCACGTCCTCCACGAACGAGTAGCTCCACAACCGGTCGCCCGGTCCCACGATCCCGGGCAGGCGGCCGTTCATCTGATCGGCCAGCATCTTCGCGATGATGTTCCCGTCGGTGAGCTCGCCCGGGCCGTACACAACGCCCGGATAGAGGATGACGATATCCCCGCCTTCCGCGGCGTAGGCGCGCGCCAATTCGTCGGCGAGCGCTTTGGTTCGTTCGTAGTCATTGTGGAAGGGGGGGCCGGGATGTTTCTGCGCTTCATCGACGCCCGCTTCGGGCGTCGGTCCCACCGCCATGAAAGAGGAGGTGTAGACGAGCCGGATCCGGTGCGTGCCTGCCGCCGCGATCGCGTTCCGAATGCCGCCAAGATTGACGTCGTCAAAGTCCTCGCGGCGTGCGCTCCAGATCTTCACCATGGCTGCGGCGTGCATGATGGCGTCACAGCCGTCCGCGGCGGCCGTGAAGACCAAGGCGTCGCGCACGTCGCCGTCGATGACCGTGGCCTCCTCGGGAAGCCCCGGACGCCTCCCTCCGCGCACGAGCAGGACCACTTCGTGACCGCTCTCGAGAAGAGCGGAGACCACGTTCCGACCCAGAAAGCCCGCGCCTCCGGTGAGGAGGACCTTCAAGAGTGCCGCGCCTCCATCGCCCGGCCTTGCGCCACCGCCGCGCGCCAGTCGGCGAGAAGATCGGCGAGAGCGCCGGTCAAATCGCCTGAAGGAGCGAAGCCCGTTGCCTGACGCAAACGGCCGGGGTCGCCGATGAGCACCGGAAGATCCGACGGACGAAGCCGCGAGGGGTCGACATGCACCTCGACCTTGATGGTTGAAAGCGAGGTCAAGGCGTGGAGGATGTCGCGCATGGCGATGCCCTTGCCGGAGCAGACGTTGTAGACGGCGCCGCTATCGCCTTTTTCCAGAAGGAGCAGATAGGCCTCGACAACCTCCCGCACATCGGAGAAGTCGCGGATGGCGCCGAGGTTGCCGACCTGGATCACCGCGGGTGCTCGTTGGAGTTCGATTTCGGCGATCTGCCTCGCGAAGGAGCTTTCCGCGAACACCGCGCCCCGGCGTTTGCCGGTGTGAGGGAAGGTCCGGGTCCGGATGATCTCGATCGACTTGCGTCTCGCGAACTCGGCGCACAGCGCCCCCTGGGCCACGCGGCTCACCGCGTAGGGCGAGAGGGGCGCGAGGGGACGATCCTCGCTAAGCGGAACATCCTCCGGACGCACGTCGCCGTATTCGTCGGCCGAACCCACGATCAGGACGCGGCCGACCCCCGCCTTCTCCGCGGCGAAAAGAAGATGCTGGGTGCCGAGGATGTTCGCGAGCAGGGTGCCGCCTGGATTCCGGTACGACTCATGGACGCTGCTTTGACCGGCGAGGTGGATGATCTGGTCGGGCTTCGCTTCCGCGACCGCCGCCTCGAGCCCGCTTGGGTCGAGAAGGTCCGCCTCGACCCCGGCCACGAACCCCTGAGGAAGGGCACGGGTGACGCTCGTGGGCCGCTTAAGGCCGACGAGCTGGATGTGCTTGCGCTCGACGCAGATCTCCCCGAGATGAGAGGCCACGAAGCCCGCGGCCCCGGTGACGAGTATGCGCGAGTGCCTACTTTCGGCCGGCATTGTTCTGACCCGCGGGGTTGTCACCGAGGAAGTTACCGATCGAGCCGATGCCGCCGAGTTCGATCTGAAAGGTTGTCTTCGATTCCGTGCGATACCGCGTGTTGTAGCTCACCCGCTCCACCGCGAAGCCGCAACACTGGATGGTGTACTTGAGCCGCGCCGTGGACTGGAGCATGAGTTTTTGCAAGACATCGTAGGTTCCTGAACCTTCGACGGTCAGCCGGTTCGGCCACAGGACGAACTTGCCGCTGCCCCGAAGCGTGTCGAAAGGCGGCGTGCGTGCCGCCTCCGACTCGGCGAGTTGCACCCAGCGGCTCCAGCCCGCTTGCAGGGTGACCCGCGGCTGGTTGACGCGCGCGGAGAGCGAGAGGCTCGTGAACTGCTTGTAGCTCGGGTTGTATTCGGTCGTATAGGTGAGGGACGAAGAGAGGGTCGGCCGGATTGATAGGTTCGACTGGATGGGCGAGTTGTGGGACGGGATGCCGCCCGGTCCACGGGCGAAGATCGCCGAGTTGTAGTTCGGGTCGAACTGGCCCTGGTTGTCGCCTATGTCGAAGTAGTAGGTCTGGGAGATGCGCCAGCTCAGAAACTCGTGGGTGACAGGTTTGCCCGCGGGGCCCATGCGCTTCGCGTAGATCCGGTTGGTCACGCCATAGAGCAGCTGGTTCGTGCCGGTGTACCAGTCGCCGTAGTCGAAGGTGGGCAGCTGGTTGAAGATCTTGACCGCGGAACGGTAGGTGTAGAGGAACTCCGGCTCGAAAGTGTGCTTGAACTTGTCGGAGTAGATGTCGCCGGGCAGTCGGAAGACCTTGAAGAGCTTGGGTCCACGAACGTCGACCGAGCCCTCGAAGAATCGGCGATCGAGGGCGGGCCCGTTGAGTTCGCTGTTCTCGTCGAGCGAGGCGCCGTAACGCGTGTAGCGAACGAGCGCCCGGGGCGTGACCTGCAGGAACGGAACCGAGATGGATCTCGTGACCTGCGGTGCCAGATCCATGCGCGAATACTCCTCGAGAAGCACCGGCTCGCCCGGCCCCGCGCGGCCCTGGGCCAGTCGTTCCGCGGTGACGTCGTACCCGTAGGCGATGCCGGTGCGCCCGATCTTTTTCGGGGACTGGGAGATCCTCAACTGGGGCAGGTGCCGGCGTCGCTGCACCGAGTCGTCGAAAAAGAAAACGTCGTTGGTGTCCGCTTCAAGACGCAGGTAGGCCGAACCGATCGAACCCTGAAGGCCGACCGAGCCCGTTCGCGTCCGGGTGGAGGAATAGTCGAGCGAGTCCTGAAGATCCTGACGAGAGGCGAGATCGGAGTAGAAGTTCGCGGAGAGGGTCGCCTTGAAACGGTGAGGGAGAGACTGTGAAGCCGACCAGTCAAGGTCGTAGGCGAATCCGCTCACCTCCTTCTGTTTGGTGAAGTAGGACCGGAAGTTGCCGCGGGAAGCGGAGTTCCGGACGAAGCGGAACTCGTGGCCGACTCCCGTGCCGTACTTCGTGTACCAGTCGTAATAAAACGTCTGATCGACGCTCCGGCCCATCGCCCAGAAGAACCCGAGGCCGATTTCCCGGCCCTTGAAGTTGCTCGATCCATAGCGCGGCATCAGGATCCCGGTGGACCTCTGGTCGGGGCTGATCGGGAACTGGAAGTACGGAATGATGAGCGGAGTGGGCACGCCCTTGATGCGCAGGCCCACCATGGTGGCCTTGATCTTCTTGTCGATGTCCACGGTGGCGCTTCGCGCCTTGAACATCCACCTTGGGTTCGGCTGGGTGCAGGCGGTGAACGTCGCGCCTTTCAACCGGTACGTATCGGCGTCAACCCGCTCGATGCTGTCGGCTTCAAAAAGAACGTCCGGCTGCAGATATCCGCTCGCTTTGGTGAACAGACCCTTGCCGGTGTCGATGTCGAGCCGCAGGGTTTCGCCGGAGATGCGTTCCTGACCGCTCATGAACACAACGTTGCCGGAAGCCTCGATGCTCTGCGCCGTGGTGCCGTCCGGCCGGAGTTCTTCCGTCATGTCCAGAGCGTCGGCCTGGATCCGCATCTGTCCGAAACGCAGGTCCACGAATCCTTCGTAATGGAGTTTTCCCTCGCCGCCCTCCTGGCGATTGGCGCGGATCCGCAGTTCGTCCGGTCCAAGGGGGGTGTCTTCGAGGACCACGGGAGGGGTGGGCGAGGGTGTCGGTGAAGGCTGGGTCGAAGGCGCGGCTGCGGCTGCGGCGAGCGCAGGCGAGCCCGCGGCCGGGAGGGTCGGCGAGGGTGTTATGGCCGGAGACGGCGCCGGAGATGCCGATTTCGGCGGGTCCTGGGCCAGCGCGGTGGTTGCCGCAGCCAGGCTCAGAACGCTAAGGACGCGTGCGAGAACCATGAGCCCCAAACGTAGCACGCCGGGCAGGAAACCCTGAGGCCCGGCCGCCTGGATGGCCGTGGTTCATCCGAGATGTCTATAATACCCGCTGAGATGGACATCTCATCGAGGTCCCCTGAATGAACTGGAGCGTCGCCGAAGCGAAGGAACAACTCTCGGAGGTGCTGCGGCGCGCCGCCACGCGGCCTCAGACCATCACCAAACGCTCTCGCGACATCGCCGTGATCGTTGACGTTCAGGAGTTCCGCGAGTTTCAGCAGTGGAAGAACGCAGGAGGCAGGAAGACGGTGGCCCAGGCGTTCGAGGATCTGCGAAGGATCTCGGAAACGCCTGGCCCGGCGCTGCGGGCTCCCGCGCGCCGTAATCGCCGCACCGCCTTCCCCCCCTGGCTGAGTGATGGATCTGGTTGATACGAACGTCCTCTCGGAGCTGTCGCGGAATCGCCCCGATCCGAAAGTCATCGCGTGGCTGGGCCAGCGAAGCGAGGTCGCGGTTTCGGTGGCCACGGTGGAGGAGATCCACTTCGGCCTCCGGGCGCGGCCGAACCCACGCGTGATGGGCTGGTTTACCGCCTTCCTGGCGGAATACTGCGAGGTCCTCCCGGTGACGGAGGAAATTGCCCGCGTCGCGGGTGAAATGAGAGGCGGATTCAAGGCCCGGGGGATCGCCCGGAGTCAGGCCGACATGCTGATCGCGGCGACCGCCCGCGTGAACCGACGGAAGCTCGCAACCAGAAACCACCGCGACTTCGCGGGCTGCGGGATCCTCGTCGCCAACCCGTTCGAGTAAGAGCCTTTCGGCCTCCGCCGGGCAAGGCCTGGAACGCGTTCCAGGGGTCAAGGGGAATTTGGGAGATTCCTTTCAAGGCCCCTGGTTCCGCGGGCAGGCTTCAATTTGTAGAAAGTGCAACCCGTTCGGCTCCGATCGGTGCGGGAGCCCGGTGTTCGTCGTCCCGTGGCTCTGGCCATGGCGGCACGCAGATTGCTCTGTCTTCCGGTCGTCTGGAAGAACGAAGCATGAACAACCCCCTTAACGCGTCACAGGCCGGGCCTTCTCACTCGTTGGCGAGATAGGACGGCGAGATTGCTGCACGAGTTTGTAGCCGCGAACAGCGCCGAGATCATTGCCCGAACCCGGGCCAAGGTCGCGACCCGCACCCTGCCCGTCCCCACGAACGCGGAACTCAAGAATGGAGTTCCCCTTTTCCTTGAGCAGTTGGTTGATCGCCTTCGTCTCGCCACCATTGACAGCGCCGCCATCGAAGCGAGCGCCGCCAACCACGGCCGGGAACTCTTCGGGATGGGGTTTACGGTGAGCCAGGTCGTGCATCGCTACGGCGACGTGTGCCAGGCCATCACCCAATTGGCGGAGGAGACGAACGCCCCGATCACGGTCGAAGAGTTCAACACCTTCAACCGTTGCCAGGATGACGCCACCGCGCATGCCGTGACCGAGTATGAGAACCAACGCGACCGCTCCGTGGCCTACACCGGCATGGAGCGCCAGGGCGTTCTCGCTCACGAAATGGGCAATCGAGTCGCGGCGGCCCTGATCTCCTTCAATATTCTCCAAAAGGGTGTCGTGGGCATCGGCGGCAGCACCGGCGCGGTCCTCGGCCGCAGCCTCCGGGCCCTCCGTTTCCTCATCAATAATTCCCTCGCCGGAGTCCGCCTCGAGTCGGGCCTTGCGCTCAGAAACCGGATTTCGGTCACGGAGCTGCTCGCCGACGTCGAGGTCGAAGCGTCCATGGGCGCCGACGCCTCCGGGTTCCGGCTGTGGGTCCTTCCCGTGGAGCCCGGCATTGACGTCCGGGGCGACCCGCAGATCCTCTCCGCCGCGCTCTCGAACCTGCTGCAGAACGCGTTCAAGTTCAGCCGGGCTTCCGGCCAGGTCTCGCTCCGAACCACCGCCACCGCGGACCGCGTTCTCTTCGAAGTCGAAGACGAGTGTGGGGGACTGCCCCCGGGCAAGGCCGAGGAATTGTTCAAGCCGTTCGAACAGAGGGGTGTCAATCGTTCCGGCCTGGGACTCGGGCTCACCATCAGTCGCAGGGGGGTTGAGGCGATGGGCGGCCGGATGGACGTGCGCGATCTTCCCGGCAAGGGATGTGTCTTCTCGATCGACCTGCCCCGGTTCCCGGTTGCCTGAGACCCTCCGCGGCTCTGCGGTGGGTCTGTTCCCAAAGGACGCGCCGGTGATCGAGAGCGTGGCTCCGCTCGTTTCCAGCGACGGCTTGCCGGTCACGAGAGAGGAATCCACCTTTCGCCCGGCGGTTTTGCTGATGGCGGGGCGGGCTCTCGCATCGGTCGCCACCCTCCTGATCCCGGTGACTCTGGTGCGCGTCTTCGATCAGGCCGAGTACGGAACCTACAAACAGCTCTTCCTCGTCTTCACCACCCTTTACTCGGTGGCTCTCGTGGGCCTGTCCGACAGCCTGTATTACTTCGTGCCTCGCGATCCGGCGCGGAGCGGCGGCTACGTCGCAAACGCCGTTCTCGGACTCTCGTTCGCCGGCCTCGCGTGTCTGGCCGCGCTCCACGCGGCGCGGTTCATTGTCGCGGGCTGGATGAAGAACGCGGCTCTCGCCGAACACCTCAGTTCGATCGGAGTGTTTCTCCTCTTCACCCTCGTAGCGACGGTCCTTGAGATCGCCCTGATCGCGCGCAAGCGCTACTCGCGCGCTTCCGCCACCTACGTCCTGTCGGATGTCGTCCGCGCCCTGTGCTTCGTCGTGCCCATGTTCTTCCTGCCGAGCCTCCACACCCTGATGCTCTGGGCCATGGCCTTCTCGACTTTCCGATTGATCGCGGCCCTTTGGCTTCTCAAGAAGGAGTTTGGCGGGGACTTCCGTGTCGACCCCGGACTCGTGCCGGCGCAGCTTGCCTACGCCCTTCCTTTCGCGATGTATGTCCTCGTGGAGATACTTCAATCGACGTTTCATCAGTACGCGGTCAGCTGGACGTTCGACGCCGCGACCTTCGCGATCTACTCGGTGGCTTGCTTTCAGGTTCCTTTCGTGGACTTCCTCGCGACCCCGGCCTCGAGCGTGATGATGGTCCGGATGAGCGAGGAAATGCGCGAAGGGCGACCCGCCCGGGCCCTTTCCATCTGGCTCGACATCACCCGCAAGCTCGCGCTGATCTTCTTTCCCATGGTCGCCCTGCTGATGGCCACGTCGCGGGAAGTCATCACCTTCCTCTTCACCGACGCCTATGCCGCGAGCGCCCCCATCTTCGCCCTCTGGGTTTTAAGCATTGCCTTGTCGGTCCTGCAGACGGACGGGGTGATGCGGGTCCACGCGCAGATCCGCTTCCTTTTCCTCGTCAATGTCGCCCGCCTCGCCTTGATCGTGGTTCTGATCCAGCCCCTCATGGCCGCGTTCGGTCTCAAAGGCCCGGTCCTCGTCACCCTGCTCGCCATGGCCGTGGCCAAGGGAGCGCACCTCGTCCGGATGGGGCGCATCATGACCCTCAAGGCGGGCGAGCTTCTCCCCTGGGCCAGCCTCGGGGCCATTGCCTTTGTGAGTGTCATCGCCATCGCGCCCGTCCTCGCGCTGCGCGCTCTGGTCTCGGGGCCGCGCCTCCTTGTTCTCCTGGCCGAGGGCGCCGGCTACAGCCTCGCCTATCTCCTGCTTCTCTTCGCCACCGGAATCATCAGCGCCGAAGAGCGGGCCGACTTTCGTCGCTGGCTTCGGGGGCATCTGCCCGGCTCTTTTGCGCCCGCGGGCGCGCGGTAAACGATCGTGTGCGGCATCGCCGGCATCTTCGACCTCCGCGGTGGACCCGTGGAATCGAGGGACGTTCTCTCCATGTGCGATGCCCTGACCCATCGCGGCCCGGACGAAGGGGGACTTCACCTCGCCCCGGGTGTCGGACTGGGCATGCGACGTCTCAGCGTCATCGATGTTTCCGGCGGCTCGCAACCCATACGCAACGAGGATGGGACGGTCTGGGTTGTCTTCAACGGTGAGATCTACAACTTTCGCGATCTCCGCGTGGACCTTCTGGCTTCAGGCCATCGCTTCCTGACCAACACCGACACCGAGGTGATCGCGCATCTCTACGAGCAGCATGGCGTTTCCTGCGTCGAGCACCTGAGAGGAATGTTTGCTTTCGCGCTGTGGGACGCCCGCGCGCAACAGTTGCTCATCGCCCGCGATCGTCTGGGGGTGAAGCCGCTCTATTGGACCGAAGTCTCGGGCCGGCTCATCTTCGCCTCCGAACTCAAGTCCATTCTTGAGCTCAGTGAAGTGAAGCGCGAACTGAACTGGGGCTCCGTCGATCACCTCTTCACCTACCTTACGACGCCTTCCGGCGAGAGCATCGTCGAGGGTGTCCACAAGCTCGAGCCCGGTCAGGTGCTCGTCGCGACTCCGGAAACGGGCATTCGTATTCACCGTTACTGGAGACCGCAATTCGAACCCGACCACGGCAAGGGGGAGAAGCACTTCATTGACGGCGTGCGCGGGCTTCTCGAGGAATCGGTGCGGCTCCGACTCGTGAGCGATGTGCCTCTCGGCGCCTTCCTCTCGGGCGGCCTCGACAGCAGCGCCGTCGTCGCCACCATGGCCGGATTGATGGATCAGCCGGTGAAGACGTTCTCCATCGGCTTCGCGGAGAGCGACTTCAATGAGCTGCGCTATGCACGGATGGTGGCGGAGAAGTTCGGGACCGACCACCGCGAGCTGATGGTCGAGCCGAGTGTCGTCGACGTCCTCGAGGACATCGCGTGGTATCTGGACGAACCCTTCGGCGATTCCTCCGCTATTCCCACGTACCTCGTGTCGAAGATGGCGGCCGAACATGTCACCGTGGTGCTCTCGGGCGACGGCGGCGATGAACTCTTCGGCGGCTACGACAAGTACCGGATCGAAGGCCGGGAACGCGGGGCCCTGCCCGCCCTCGCGCGGGCCGCCCTGCGCGCGCTGGGCCGGCTTTTGCCGGATGGGATGAAGGGGCGCAACTACGTCCGTCATCACGGTCTTCTCGGGGCCGAGCGCTATCTCGATGCCTCGACGCTTTTCCGCGAAGATCAGAAACGGTCGCTGTTCCAGCCCGAGGCCTATGCGCGTCTCGCCGAAGGCGACCCGGCGCGGCACGACGTGGCGGCCTTCCTGAGCGGTCGCGGCCACTGGCTCTCCGAACTGCAGCAACTCGACCTCGAGCGGTCGCTGCCTCTGGACATCCTCACCAAGGTGGACCGCATGAGCATGGCCCATTCCCTCGAGTCGCGCGAGCCGCTGCTCGACCACAAGCTCGTGGAATTCGCGGCCACCATTCCGCCCGAGATGCAGATGCGCCACCGATCAGGAAAGTACGTGTTCAAGCAGGCGATGCGCGGTGTCCTGCCGGACGAAGTGATCGACCGCCGCAAGCAGGGGTTCGGAGTGCCGCTTGGACACTGGTTCCGCGGACAGCTCGCGGGCTTCATGCGCGACCTGCTCCTGTCCGGGCCCGCCCGCGCCCGCGGCATCTTCGAACCGGCCTACGTCCTCAAGCTGATCGAGCGCCATGAGGGGGGGCAGGACCTGGGCCTCCACCTCTGGACGCTGATCTCCTTCGAGCTGTGGTGCCGCGCATTCCTCGACCGCTCGGTCGCCCGACCCCGGGTGCGACCGGCTCGCGCGAGCTCTCCCCCCTCGCCCCCCTCCATGCTGGTGGAGACCCTTTGAACCAACGGATCCGGAGATTTTCATGAAGAACACACTGTGGCTCGTCGTCCTCGCCTCGTTCACCTTGTCAGCCGGCGCCGCCTTCGCTCAGCGACCCAAAGTACCCGATCACACCGCGCCCGCCGCCTATCGCATCGGTCCGGAGGACATCCTGCAGATCTCCGTGTTCAGCAACGAGGCGCTGAGCCGCACCGTGCCGGTGCGCCCCGACGGTATGATCACCCTCCCGCTTCTGAACGACGTCCAGGCGGCCGGGCTCACCCCCATGGAGCTGCGCGACGTCCTGATGAAGAAGCTCGTGGAGTTCGTCCCCTCGCCCGAGGTCGCGGTCATCGTGACCGAAGTCCGCAGTTTCATGATCTCGGTGATCGGCCAGGTGATGAAACCCGGGCGCTACGATCTCAAGAGTTCGGCCACCATCGTCGATGCGCTGGCCATGGCCGGAGGCTTCAAGGAGTTCGCAGCTCGCGGGAAGATCGTGGTGATCCGCAGCGAGGGCGGGAGCTCGAAGCGCATCGGGTTTGACTACGACAAGATGAACGCGCCGAAGAATCCACAGGAGAACTTCGGCTTGCGTCCGGGCGACATTGTGATGGTGCCCTGATCGGGCGGACCTCTCCATCGTGAATGCTCGCGGGGATTCCCGCATCCTGTGCGGGATAACCCTCATTCCTCGTGAACCCCAGGCTCCGGCCGACGGTGCGGAGCAATCTACAAAGGGTCCCCTCTGCGCGGTCCGGTAAGCACAATCCCGCGCCCAACGCGGGGGATTTGAGCTCGCGGGCGTGGCCGCCATCTTGCAAGACATGGGCTTGGTGTTCGCTCGCAATTGGGCGACTCGCTGAATATCCGACGGAGAACCCTTGTTCAATCGCAACGATCACGAAGGCCCGACCCGCCTCTGCGCCCTGGGTTTTGCCCTCGCGACGTTGGCGGCCTCGGCGACCAGCGCCCAGGAGCTTTTGCCCCAGCCTCCCAAGCAGCGGGGCGGTTTCCTGGTCCCCATGGTCACCGTCGCCGAGACTCTCGATGACAACCTCTTCTTCACGCAGTTTCCAGAGTCTGACTTCGTCACCAGGCTGACCTTCGGCGTCGAAACCGGGTACCGCTCCACGCGCTTCACCATCGCTGCCCAGGGCGCGCGCGCCGCGGACTTCTTTCACCGTCATTCGGAGTTTAATACCGGCCGCGGGAGAACCGTGGGCCAGGTCGCCCTGACCGCGTTGCCGACCCGGTCCCTGACCGTGTCCATGTTCGCCTTCTACCTGGACACGAAGACGCCGAGCGAATTGAACGTCGTCTCCGGACTCGCGCTCGGCCGGTCGCTCGCCACGCGCACCTCCGCCACTCCAGCAATCGAGTATCGGCTGGGCAGCCTCTCGACCCTCACCGCGGCCTTTCCCGTGGCCCACGACACCCTCGACGGCCGTGTCGCGGATACTAAGACGGGCACGCTCGGCTTCGATCGCCGCATCACCCGTCGCGACAGTTTGAGCCTGCGCTATGAGCACCGCTGGTTCCACTTCACCGGCGGCGACAAAACCGAAAAGTCGACCTCCGACGTGGTGACCTTCGGCTGGCTCGGCGAGGTCTCGGAGCGGACCCTTCTTCTTCTGCGTGCGGGGCCGAGATACGCGAAGGGCGCCTTCACCGCCGAGGTGCTCGCGACCATGAAGCGCCGGACCAGCCGCGGCCTTCTCACCCTCACCTACTCCAAGAGTCAGGCCACGACCCTCGGAAAGACGGGGGCCCTCGACACCCAGTCGGTGGTGGCCACGATGGCGGTTCGGATCACGAAGAACCTCGAGATCGCTTCGGGCCCTGGCATCTATCACAACTCCCTTCGCGGAAAGGCCCTCACTGCTTTGCGACTCAATCTGGAATCGCTCTGGCACTTCTCTCCCTGGTTCCATCTCGGCGTCTCGTACTCTTTCGATCTCCAGCAGCCCGATTTCGGGGCTCCCGGACACATCCGCCGAGGCGGCTTCATGGTGAAGCTCCTGACCTCCAAGGAACAGCGGCGACCCGAAGGGCCCACCTCGGAACCCTCGCCGTCGGGGCTGTACTAGCCATGGCCACGCACGGAAGAACCGGCATCGATGCCGCCCTCGCCTCGTTCCGGCGCAGGAAGTGGGTGGCTCTGTCGGTCTTCGCCCTGGTGCTCTCCGCCGTCTTGAGCTTTGCGAAATCCCTGCCCAACCTCTATCAGTCCACGGCAACCGTCCTCGTGGAACGCCCGGCCATTCCCGGCGGCGCGGACGACGTCGAGTCGCGGCTTCAGAGCATTCGTCAGGAGATCCTGAGCCGCACCCGCCTCGCCGAACTCATCGGCCGCTTCGACCTCTATCCCGCCATGCGCGCGTTGGTCTCGCAGGAAGCGGTGGTCGCGCGCATGCGCCGCGACGTTCGGATCGACGCGTCAGGTTCCGAACTCGCCAGCGGCCGTGGCACCATCGCCTTCGCCCTTTCATATCGTGGTCGCGATCCGGTGAAGGTGACGCTCGTCGCAAACGCCCTCACCTCGTCGTACCTCCAGGAAGACTCGGTCCTGCGGGATCGTCAGGCGAGTGGGGCCGCGGGCGTCCTGCGTGCCCAGCTCGACGAGGTGAAGAAGCGGCTGGCCCCCCAGGAAGCCCGGATCGCCGACTTCAAGAGGATCCATGCGGGCGAGCTTCCTCAGCAGACAGAGTCGAGCTTCCTCGCGGTCGAGCGCCTGAATGGCCAACTGCAGAAGGTGAGCGAGTCGAGGGCCGCCGTCGTCGAGAAGCGCGCCGCCCTGCTTCGTGATTCCGGTGAACCGGGGTCCACGGCGGACGCCGCCGATCCCGACCGCGTTCGGCTCGCTCGCCTCGTCCAGGAACTCAGCGCCTTGCGGACGCGCTTTTCCGACCGATACCCAGACGTCGTCTCCAAGAAGGCTGAAGTCGACAGCCTGACCGCCATCGTGGCTCAAAAACCCGTGGTTGATCGGGCCCTGCCCCTCCTCGAGCAGGCGAATCGCGAGATCCGCGGGCTCCAGGCCGATGAGGCTCGTCTCAAAGGCGAGATCTCGTCGTATCAGCGCCGAATGGAGGGCGCACCGTTCCGCGAACAGGAATACCAGGCGCTTTCGCGCGACTACGTGACCACCCGTGATTTCTACGACACACTGCTGAAGCGATACGAAGAAGCGCAACTCACCGAGGCTCGGGAGGATGGACCCCAGGGGCAGCGCCTGCGCCTTCTCGACCCCGCGATCACGCCCGTGGACGCCATCGCCCCCGATCGGGTCCGGCTGGCCATGTTCGGCCTCATTGCCGCCATGGCCCTCGCCTTGATCGCAGTGGCGGCGGCCGAGAAGCTCGACACCTCGTTTCATTCCGCCGACGATCTCGCGCGCCACACGCGCGTGCCGATCCTGGTCCGCATCCCGCGCATGTCCAGTGAAACCTCCCTCGATCGGAGACGAGCGGGGCGGCGCGCGGTGCTTCTGACCCTTGGACTCGGAGTCGGTGTGTTCCTCGCCGTAAGCGCCTCTCGAATCCTCGCCCGTGACAACGAAGGGGTCGTGGCGCTGCTCGCGCCGCGAGGCCGATCATGAGCACAATTCCCGATATTCGTCCGGCGGTGCAAACCGCCGAACGGACCGGCCGCAAGGATGCGGCGGTCGCGACCGGCGCTCACCGGGCCCCGCAAGCCTTCGCGGCCGAGCAGTACCGCGTGCTGAGCCACATCGTGCAGCAGCTCGGAAAAGTGGACCGGAAGGTGATCGCCATCTCGAGCCCGGTCGCGGGCGACGGGAAGACCACCACCAGCATCAACCTGGCCCGCACTCTCTCGCAGTCGTCGGAAGCGCGGGTTCTCCTCATCGATGCCGATCTCCGACGGGGCTCGTTGTGCGAACAACTGGGGGTGGGCCGGTCTTCGAGCTCCGGACTGGCCGGGGCGATCGCCGATCCCCACGTCCGCCTGGACGGGGTGGTGCGTCGACGCGCCGGCCTGAACTTCGCGCTGCTGCCCGCGGGAGTCTGCCCGGCCATGCCCTACGAGGCGCTTCGATCGCCGCGGGTGGGCCAACTCCTGGCCGAGGCCCGCGAGGCCTTCGACTACGTGCTCCTGGACACGCCTCCCGTGGTGCCGGTGGCGGATCTGCGTGCGATCAGCGATTGGGTGGACGGCATCTTCCTGGTGGTGAGCGCGCATGTGACCCCGCGCAGCCTTCTCGACGAAGCCCTTTCGAACATGGATGAAGGCAAGGTCCTGGGCATCGTCTACAACGGCGACGACCTTCCGTTGTCACGAAGCTACCGGTCTTACTACGCCTACGGCGAACCGTCGCCCAAGCCGGGCGTGTGGTCCTCCATGTTCGGCCTCGGAAGCAAGCCGTGAGCGTCAGTCCTCTCCGCCGGACGAGCCCATGTCGCTGACCCTGGCCGTGGTCGAGGGAGGGATCTTCTTCCTGGTCGCGGGCGTTCGCCTGATCGTCGGCGCCCCGGCCTCGGCACCCGACGAGATGGCGTTCATCGGCGCTCACGCCTTTGCGCTGAGCCTGTGCGGACTCTTCGCCTTCCATTTCAACGACCTCTACGAGTTGCGCCGGGTGCGGGGCTTCCGCCAATTCATCTCTCGCCTGCCGAGAAGCCTGCTGATGACGCTCGCGCTTGCCGGTCTCGTCCAGTGGGTGGTTCCCGGATTCCGCACGACCTTTGCGTTCCTCGTGGAGACCGTGGCCCTCCTGGGCCTCGCCGCCATTCCCTTACGCGCAATTATCCATTACCTGGGAGCGGTTCACCCTTTCAGCCGACGCGTTCTGGTTCTCGGCACCACGGAACTCGCGGGCAAACTGGTCCAGGAGATGCTGGCCGAGCCCGATCTCCGCGACGTCGTGGTCGGAGTCGCGGACGACGGGTCGGGGGAGTTCAAGCCGGCCCTGCCGAGTCTCCGCCTCGGATCCATCGAAGGCCTGAGCCGGATCATCGAGGGCTTCGAGCCCGACCTGATCGTGTGCGCAAGCGCCGAGCGGCACGACGCCCTTCTCATGCGGGAACTCCTGAAGCCCCGCTCCCGGGGGATTCCCGTCGAGGACGGCATCGCGGCCTATGAACGTCTGACCGGGAAGATCGCAATCGAGTACGCCGCCCCGCGCGCCATCCTCTTCTCGAAGGAGACCGGAGCTTCCTGGATCGCGCTGTTCCTGGCCCGAGCCCTGAGCTTCGTGGTGGCTTTCATCGGCCTCGTTCTGCTCGGCCCCCTCCTCCTCCCCGTCGCTCTGCTGATCAAGCTCGATTCGGAGGGGCCGGTTTTCTTCCTCCATCCCCGGGTCGGCCTTGGGGGCCGTCCCTTCAACCTCATCAAGTTCCGCACCATGCGGACGGGAGGGGCCAGGTCGGAGTGGGCGGTCGACAATGATCACCGGACCACCAGAGTCGGTCACTGGCTGCGCCGCTTCCGCATCGACGAGATACCCCAGTTCCTCAACATCCTTCAAGGCGACATGAATCTCGTGGGACCAAGGCCCCACCCGGTTTCCAACGTCGAGCTCTTCACCGAGCACATTCCTTACTACGGGGTCCGATGTTCGGTCCGGCCGGGAGTCACGGGCTGGGCCCAGATCCGCTACGGCTACGCGAACAATCTCGAAGAAGAGACCGAGAAGATGCGCTACGACCTTCACTACATCCGGCAGCTCTCCCTGGGGCTCGACCTGCGCATCCTGTTCGAGACCATAAAAGTGGTGTTGACCGGCAGCCGACCGGCGACCCTTGCCGAGGACCCGGGAGCCAGGGTCCGCCCCATCTACTTCGGAATCGAACAGCCGCGGAAATCGACGCCGCCGGCCCCGCCCAAAGCTTCCTCGGGCGACGGTGTCGTCTCCATCGAGGAGCAGCGCGCAAAAGGTCCGCGCGCGTCGAGAGATGTCGCGTGAGGCCGCGATGCCCATAACGCCCGCGTTCGCGCCGACGCCTGGCTGGTGGCGTCCCGTGGTCTCCGTTTCCTCGGTCCCGGATCGCGACACCGCGGCGATTGAGCCCAGTGCCAGCCCCCTCGCCTATTCGGCGCTCGTGGCCTTCACCTGCGTCCTTCTTCTGGCTCCACAGAATTTCCTTCCCGTTCTCGGGACCCTGCGTATCGCTCTTCTGGCGGGCGCCCTCGCCATCGTCGCCCACGTCCGTGATCGCTGGGCCCTGGGCCTGCCTCTGACCAGACCCGGCCGCGAGATGAAGCTCGCGGGCTGGATCCTGCTCTGGGCGATCGCAGGCCTGCCTTTCTCGCAGTGGCCCGGAGGGAGCCTGGCCCTTCTGCTCGATCTCTTCATCAAGGCCCTCGCGGTCTTCTGGCTGGTCGGCAATCTCGTCGACACCCTGCCCCGTCTTCGCGGCATGGTGGTGACCCTGACCGCGCTGACCGTGGCCCTCGCCCTGGTGGGCATCTCGAACTATCTCTCCGGCGTCTTTGGTCCCACCCAGGATGTGCGAATCCTCGGCCACGACGGAGGCCTCACCCGCAATCCAAACGACCTGGCCCTCATGATCAACCTGATCATTCCCATGACGGTGGCCCTCCTCCTCGCGTCGTCGAGTCTGCTGATCAAGGCCCCCCTGGCCCTTGCCCTCGGAGTGCAGGTGGTGGCGGTCGTGCTCACGTTTTCGCGCGCCGGATTCCTGACTCTCGCCACCACTGTCGGGCTCTTCTCCCTGAGGCTCTTGCGGCGTCCAAGTCGTGGCCTCGTCTTCGCGGCCCTAGGCTGTGCCCTCCTCGCCCTTCCCTTCATTCCTGCTGGCTACGCCGATCGCCTGCTCACCATGGGTGCGGTGGACAATGACCCCACGGGCTCGGCCCAGGCGCGCTGGAACGGAACGGTCGCGGCCGTCGAGCACGCCGTCGAGCATCCTCTGCTGGGCGCGGGCCTCGGCATGAACATTCTGGTGCTCAACGAATCGGTGGGCGTCACCTGGAGATCCGTTCACAACACCTATCTCGAATACGCGGTGGATCTGGGCCTGCCCGGACTCATCCTGTTTGTCCTCCTGCTCCGCTCCTGCTGGCGCGGGGTGAGGAGCGCGCGGCAGACCGCGCGTCCCGAGGTGGCGCAGCTCGCGGAGGGCATCGAGATCAGCCTTCTCGCTTTCTCGCTGGCCGCGCTATTTCATCCGGCGGCCTACCACTTCTACTTCTACTTCGTCGGCGGACTCGCAGTGGCGGCAAAAGTCGTGAGTGACCGGGAAGGGCCGGTGGCGGCATGAAGGGTTCCGAGCCTGAACCAGGCCGCGTTCCCGTTCTCACCTTCCTTACCAACTTCCTGATCGGCGGGACGGAGAGACAGGTGTTGAACCTCGTCAAGAACCACGATCGGGCGCGCTTCGACGTGCACCTTGCCTGCTTCCGCCTCGCCGGCCCGCTGCTCCCGGAAGTCGACCCCGCCGCGGTGGCGCTGTCCGAATATCCGATCACCACCCTCCCCAGCCTGCGCACGCTCTGGCAGCAATGGCGCCTCTTCCGATACATCACCAGCCGCCGCATCCGGATCGTGCACGCCTTCGGCTTCTACGCGAACGTCTTCGCGATTCCGGTCGCCCGGCTTTCCGCCGCCGATCTCGTGATTGCCTCGATCCGTGACACCGGCGACCACCTGACCCCGCTCCAGAAGTTCATGCAGAAGTGGGCCTGCCGCGCCGCCGATCACGTGCTCGTGAACGCGGAGGCGGTCCGGACGGCCCTGGTTCAGCAGGGGTACCAGGCTTCGCGAATCAGTGTGATCCGGAACGGCATCGACGTGTCGCGTTTTCAGGACCCGACGGACACCGCGAAAAACCGGATCGCTTTCGGTTTCCCCGCGACCTCGCTGGTGGTGGCCGCGTTCGCGCGGCTCAACCATCTGAAGGGCATCGAGTACTTCCTCGAGGCCGCCGCCATACTCCGCCCGCGCTTTGCCGATGCGCGCTTCCTGATCGTGGGCGACAGCATTTCCGAGAGCTACCGCCTCGAACTCGAGAAGCGGGCCGCGGATCTGGGTCTTGGCGATCGTGTGGTTTTCGCGGGCTTCCGGAGTGACGTGGCCGAACTTCTGCGCGAGGTGAGCGTGTCCGTTCTGCCCTCGCTGGCCGAGGGCCTCTCGAACGTCGTCCTCGAGGCCATGGCCGCGGGCGTGCCGGTGGTGGCGACCGCGGTGGGAGGCACGCCGGAACTCATCGAGGATGGGGTCAGCGGTCTGCTCGTTCCCGTGCGCGATGCCCAGGCCCTGTCCCGGGCCATCGGATCGCTGCTCGCGGAGCCGGGGCGCCGGCAGGCGATCGGACAGGCCGGCCGGCTCCGGGCACGGCAGTACTTCTCGCTCGAAGCGGCGGTTCTGGAAACCGAGAGGCTGTACGAGCGGCTCTTGCTTGCGGGGCGGAAGCGTGTCGGGATCGTGCTCGACCCGGCTCCCGGCCGCGCCCTCGCCACACGCCTGCAGCCGCCGACCTCGCGTCTTGAAGACAAGGACTGGCGATGACTCTCGACGTCCTGCACCTCACGGCCCGGCCTTCGCGTGTGATCGCGAGAGAAGCGCCGCTCCGCGTCGAGACCGTCTCCGATCCGGTGGTGTTCGAGCAGCTTGGGCAGGAGTGGAACGACCTGCTCCAGGCCAGCCGCGCGGACCGTCTCTTCATGACGTGGGAATGGCTGCACACCTGGTGGCTTCATCTGAGCGGCGGCGCGACTCTGACTCTTCTGATGGTGCGCCGCGGCCCCGAGCTCGTCGCCATCGCACCGTTTCTGTCGAAGGGCAGGAGCCTGCTCGGTGCGCCGCGGCTTTCGTTCCTTGGCGTGGGAAGGGTGGGCTCGGACTACCTCGATGTGATCGTTCGCCACGGCGCCGAGAACGAGGCGATTCCCGCTCTGGCCGAGCAACTCGTGGCCATGGGCGCGACCCTCGAGATGAATCAGCTTCGAATCACCTCGAGTGCGGGCAGCCTTCTGGTCCGCGAAATGCGCGACCGGGGGTGCCCCGTGCGCGCGGCCCGCACCCATCGCTGCCCCTACATCCCCCTCGAGGGCGCATCCTTCGAGGGCTATCTCGGGAGCCTGGGCTCCGAGCACCGCTACAACTATCTGAGAAAACTCCGCAAGCTGGAGACCCAGCATTCCCTGAGATTCGAACGCGTCTCCTCGGAATCGAGGCGGATCGAGCTTCTCCCGGTCGTGTTCGACCTCCATCGACGGCGGTGGAGCGAGCGTGGCGGGTCCGACGGGCTGGTCGGAGAGGACGTCCTCCGGTTTCATGAGGCCGTGTCCCGAATCGCTCTCGAGCGCGGCTGGCTTCGACTGTTCGTGCTGTGGCTCGGCGACACGCCCGCGGCCACGCTCTACGGCTTCCGCTATCGCGGTGTCTTCTCCTTCTATCAGTCGGGTTTCGATCCGCGCTTCTCCAAACTCAGCGTCGGACTCGTGGCCCTCGGTCTCACCATCCGCAGCGCCATCGCCGAGGGCGCTTCTGAGTTCGATCTGCTCCATGGAACCGAGGCCTACAAGTTCCACTGGGCGAAAGAGGCGAGACGCCTTGGATGCGCCCGGACGTTTCCGCGCGGTCCCCTCGGCCACCTCGCGGGGGCGGCTTCGAGCCTGGTCGACACCGCTCGTCGCGCCGCGCACCGTCTTCCTCAGGGCGTGGTGTCGCGCATCTCCGCCGTCCGAGACCGGGTCTCCCGATGATCCGCAGTCTCGCCCGCTCCGCGCTCGCTCACGGTCTCGCCCGCACCGGAGTTGATCGATCGATCGGCCGCCTGCTTGGCGCGGCGCACGAACCGCTCATCCTCGGCTATCACCGCGTGCTCGACGAGCGGGTTGCGGTCCCGTCGCGCGGCGTTCCCAGCATGGGAATCCGCACCTCGACCCTCGAGCGCCATCTCGCGTTCGTCAGTCGGAAATTCCGGTTCGTGACTCTCGACGAGATGGGCGCGCGGATCGAAGCGGGGAGTGCAGAGGGCCTCGCCGCCGTGACCTTCGACGACGGCTACGCTGATTTTTTCGAGAGCGGCTTCCCACTCCTGCAGCGCATGGGGATTCCCGCCGCGATCTTCGTGGTCACGACACTTCTCGAACGCTCCGAGGCGTTTTTGCACGATCGTCTCTATCTCGCACTCGACTGCGCCTTTCGCGTCTTGCCCGAAGGCGGTCTGTTTGCCTGGCTCACCGGCCGAGGCTTCGTCGTGACGGAACTTCCAGATCAAGCCTTCGCGGCGACCCGCGCCCTTCTCCACGCCGCGGATCACCGATCACTCCTCGAGATCTGCGCCGCCCTGGAGGCCGAGTTCGGCGGAGGGGAGGGACCCCCGCGGTCTCTTTCCTGGGAAGAAGTGATTCGCATGTCCAGGGCCGGTCTCATCGTCGGCTCACACACGAGGACGCATTCCCTGCTGACCCACGAAAGCCCTGATCGCGTGGTCGAAGAGACCGCGGTTTCGCGCCGGGAGCTCGAGTCCAGGCTGAGCGTAAAAGTTCGACACTTCGTCTATCCCGATGGCGCGTTCGACTCCTCGACCATTCGCGCGGTGAGGGCGGCCGGCTACGACTACGCGTATACGGGCTGCCGGCACCGCGACGCGGACCACCCTCTGCTCACCCTCCCGCGCCGCGTCTTGTGGGAAGGCTCGACGCGAGGCGCGCGGTCTCGCTATTCCGAGGACGTCCTGAGCGGCCAGCTGAACGGCATCTTCGATCTCTCCGGCCGTTGCCACGACGATCATGTGCCGGCCCCGCCAGTCCGTTCTCTCCGGGCCATCGCCATGGTGGCTCCAAGTCTCGACGTGCCCGGAGGCCAGTCGATTCAAGCCGCCGCCCTGGTCACGGGACTGCGCGAGGAGCATCGCGAAGTGATCTTCGTGGCCAGCGACCCGCGATTCCCCCCCGTGCTTCGCTGGCTCCGACGAGTGCCGTTCGCGCGCACCCTTCTCAATCAAGCCCTGTATGTGTGGAGTCTGCGTCGTCTCCACCGCGCCGAAGTCGTTCACATCTTCTCGGCCTCGTTCTGGTCCTTCCTGCTCGCTCCCGTCCCCGCAATGCTCGTGGCCCGGGCCTTCGGCAAACGCGTCGTCCTCAACTACCACAGCGGGGAGGCGGCCGATCATCTGCGTCTTTGGGGCGTGCTCGTGCATCCGTGGCTGCGCCTGGCCCACGAGATCGTGGTGCCATCGGAGCACCTGCAACAGGTCTTTCTGGATCACGGTCACAAGACCATCGTGGTGCAAAACGTCGTCGACACCACGTCCTTCGCCTATCGCGATCGCCGGCCGCTTCGTCCGCGCCTCCTGTCCACCCGGGCTCTCGAGCCGAGCTATCAGGTCCACATCGTTTTGGAAGCGTTCGCCCTGATCCAGGCCGGCTGCCCCGAGGCGACGCTGGTGATCGCGGGATCGGGAAGCGAAGAGGCGCGCCTTCGGCGGAGGGCGGAAAAAATTCCCGGCGTCACCTTTCTCGGCCGGGTCAGGCCCGAGGCGGTGCCTGAGATCTGCGCCGCGGCGGATCTGTTCGTGAATGCGTCCATCGTGGACAACCAGCCCCTCTCGATTCTCGAAGCCTTTGCCTCCGGGCTGCCGGTGGTGACCACGGCCACCGGGGGCATCGCCTCGATGGTGCGTCATGAAGAGACCGGCCTGATCGTGCCTCCCGCGGACGCTCCCGCCATGGCTGCGGCGGTGCTGAGACTTCTCCGTGACGACGGCCTCGCGCAACGGCTGGCCCGGAAGGCCCGCGAGACGGTCGAGGACTATTCCTGGCCGCGCGTGCGTGAGCAGTGGAACGAGGTCTATTCGGGGAGTCGGGTCACGGTCGGAGCGGATTCGTTGATCTCGGCCACGCTGGGCAAGGAGGGCCGATGCTGAGCCGGCTTCTCGGCATGGGGGTTTTGGAAGTTGTCGACCGCAGTCGACAAGAGGCCCATAAATGGCTTGACCGCAGCGCAGTCTGGCCGCCCCGGCGCACATCGGCGGGCGATGGGCCGCCGCGGAGAGACCCGTCTGGATTCCAGGGCTTCCTTTCGGCGCACCACGAACGGTTCTTTGCGGGACCGCTCGACCCCGCCACTCTCCCGCTGATGAACTCGCTCGCGCCCGGAGCCATGAAGACCTCGCTCGTCACGGCCGAGAACGTCGCCCGCGGACGCTTTGATCTGTTGGGATACGAGAGTCTTTCTTTTGGCGATCCGATTGACTGGCGGCTCGATCCTGTCTCCCTGAAACGCACTTCACTCGCTCACTGGAGTCTCATCAATCCCGCGGACGTGGGTCTGGTGGGGGACGTGAAGGTGGTCTGGGAGTTGAGCCGGCAGCAATTCCTGCTGGCTATGGGCGTCGCCTATCGAGCCACACGAAACGAAGCTCACGCCGAGCGCTTCGCCTCCATCTTCCGGGCCTGGACGGCCGAGAACCCGGTCGGCCTCGGCATCAACTGGGCCAGCAGTCTTGAAGCCGCGATGCGCATCGTCTCCTGGAGTTGGGCGCTCTTCCTGTTCCGCGGCTCGCCTCACCTGGACGCGGATCTGTTTGCTGAGGTCACCATGGCGATAGAGAGCCATGCCGTTCACATCGAGCGGTTTCTCTCGAATCATTCCTCGCCCAACACCCACCTGACCGGCGAGGCCCTGGGCCTCTTCTACGCAGGGGTGCTCTTTCCCGAGGGCTCCTCCGCGAATCGGTGGCGAAGTCTTGGCCAAAACATCCTCGAAGAGCAGATCGAGCAGCAGGTTCTTGAAGACGGTGTTTACTTCGAGCAGGCGACGGCCTACCAGATCTACACCATCGAGATCTATCTCCACTACCTGATCCTGGCGAGGCGCAACCACGTTGCGGTGTCTCCCGAAGTGCGGGTTCTCGTCCAGCTCATGCTCGACGTGCTGCTCGCGCTCCGCCGTCCCGATGGCGGGATTCCCTCGATTGGCGACCAGGATGGCGGCTCCCTCCTCCCCTTGACGCGCCGGGCTCCCTCAGACGCGCGAGGGGTTTTCGCGACGGCCGCGGGCTTTTTCGGTCGCCCCGACTTCGCCTGGGCCGCCCGGGGTGTCCAGCCCGAAGCCATCTGGCTTCTGGGCCCGGCCGTTGTCGCCACCTTCGAGTCTTGCGGTGCGGCGCCGCCTGCCTTTGGCTCAAGAGTGTTCCCGAAAGGCGGCTACGTGATCATGCGCGCGGGCTGGCAGCGCAACGCGCATCATCTCGTGTTCGACGTGGGTCCTCTTGGCTGCCCGCGAACCGCGGCCCACGGCCACGCGGATCTGCTGAGTGTTCAGGTGAGCCCGTTCGGCGAGGCCTTCATCGTCGATCCCGGCACCTACGTCTATGCGTCCGATCGTGAGTCTCGCGATCACTTTCGCGGCTCCGGGGCCCATTCGACGATCACCGTGGATGGCGTCTCTCAGGCGGAACCTTCAGGACCCTTCGGCTGGAAGCAGCGTCCCGCCGCCGGTCTTCGGCGTTTCGAGTCGACGCCTGCGTTCGACTTTGCCGATGCGAGCCACCAGGCCTATGAGCGGCTCGCTGATCCGGTCGTCCATCGAAGACGCGTCGTGTTCGTGAAGTCGGGCGGCTACTGGGTGATCCTGGACGACCTTGCCGGAAAACAGGAACATCGAGTGGAACAGCGGTTCCAGTTCGCCCCTCTTCCCGTGACCGCGACGGGCGACCATTGGGTTCGCGCCGAGGGCTTGTGCGGCCAGGGCCTCCTCATCCGGCCGTTTGCCCAAACGCCCCTCGCCAGAAAGATCGAGACGGGCTCGATCAAGCCCCTCGCGGGTTGGGTCTCCCCGCAATACGGTCAGCGAGCGCCCGCGCCCACGGTCGTCTTCACTGCCGTGGAGAAGCTTCCGTTCCGCATCCTCACTCTTCTGTTCCCGATTCGAGACTCCTCGTCACCGCCGCCGCTGGTGCGGTCGATACCGGATGACCACGGGGTCCCGACCGGTCTCATCTTCGAGGAAACCGGCGAAGCCATCCGCTTCGACGACGACACCTTCACCATCGAAAGCATCCCCGCATGCAAAGCCTGACCCGCCGCGAGCATTGGGATGCCGTTCATGCCTCTGAACGAGCGGACGCCCTCAGGCCCAGAGAAGCCGAAAGGAGCTGGCCTCGCCGCACCCTCAAGCGGCTCCTCGGAAGTCGGTTCCTGGAGTACATGTCGAGCTACGACGATCATCAGATCTGGGATGTCCTCTATCGACGTTACATGCCCCTCCCCGGCGCCACCGTGGTCGAAATCGGAAGCGCTCCTGGAGAGCATCTCGTGAAGCTCAAGGAGACCTTCGGCCTCATTCCCTTTGGCATCGAGTACTCCGACGAAGGGGTTGAGGTGAACCGGGCTCTCTTCGCCGCGCGCGGCCTTGATCCCCAAAACGTCCTGGCCCTGGATTTTTTCTCGGAGGAGTGTCTCACCGCTCATCGCGAACGATTCGATGTCGTGGTTTCACGCGGTTTCGTCGAGCACTTCGAGGAGCCCGCCGCGGTGGTGAATCGCCATCTCGAACTTCTCAAGCCAGGCGGCCTCCTGGTCGTGACCATTCCGAACCTGCGGGGCGTGAATCACGGACTGACCCGGCTCTTTCATCCCGAGCTCCTTCCCATGCACAACCTGGACATCATGGCGAAGGTTGCGTTCCTCCAGCTTTTCGACACGTCGAAAGTCCGGCCGGTGGCCTGCGCCTACGTGGGCACGTTCAGCTTCTATCTCTTCAGCGTGAAGGAAGGTTCCCGCCTCGCGCCCCTGCTGCGAGGCTGCATGAAGGCCCAGACCCTGCTCAACGTCCTGTTCCGGACGGCGCTTGGGGATCGTGGCGCGGAGAACCGCTTCACCAGTCCGCAGCTCGTCTTCATCGGGTTCAAGAGGTAGACCATGTGCGGCATTGTCGGAATCCTCCGCCTGAAGGCCGGCCCGCCGGTGGATCCTCTGCGCCTGATCGCGATGCGCGACAGCCTGCGGCATCGCGGCCCCGACGGAGAGGGCCTGCACATCCAGGGGCCCGTGGGGCTGGGACACCGACGCCTCGCCATTGTGGACGTTGAAGGCGGCCAGCAGCCGATGTCCAATGAGGACGGCGCGGTGTGGATCACCTTCAATGGTGAGATCTACAACCACGCCTCCCTGCGCCCCGGCCTCGAGGCGCGCGGCCATAGCTACAAGACGCGCAGCGACACCGAGACCATCCTCCATCTCTACGAGGAGGAAGGCGAACGTTGTGTCGAGCGCCTCTCGGGAATGTTCGCGTTCGCGATCTGGGATCAGACCAAGGGCCGCCTGCTGCTGGCCCGCGACCGGCTGGGCATCAAGCCGCTCTACTATGCGATGAGCGGGCACGAACTCCTGTTCGCTTCCGAGATCAAGGCGATTCTGGAGGCGGGCTTCACCGCGGAACTGAACGCCGCGGTCCTTCCCGAATACCTGGCGACGCGGTTCGTCTCCGGCGCGGACACGCTTTTCCGAGGCGTGAAGTCGCTCGAGCCGGGGCGGACCCTGACCTGGACCGAAAAGGCCGGCTTCCAGGAGCGCCGCTACTGGACCATTCCCCCGGCGGCTCCAGACGACGGCCGGAGCCTCGAGCAGCGCGCCGCGGACCTTCGCCCGAGACTGGCCGCGGCGGTGAAGAGCCACCTCATGAGCGACGTCCCCCTCGGCCTGTTTCTCTCGGGCGGCATCGACTCAAGCGGCCTCCTCGCCCTCATGGCCCCCCTCGTGAAGGCGCCGATCCGCACGTTCGCGGTGGGCTTCGCCGAACGCGAGGCCGATGAACTCAGTTACGCACGGCTCGCTGCCCGCAGCGCCGGCGCCGTCCATCGCGAGACGGTGGTCTCGCCGGAGGACTTCTTTAGCGAACTGCCCCGCCTTATCTGGCATGAGGACGCGCCCCTCGCCTTCCCTTCGAGCGTTCCTCTCTACTTCCTCTCGCAGCTCGCGCGGGACACCGTGAAGGTCGTCCTCACCGGCGAGGGAGCCGACGAACTGTTTCTCGGCTACAACCGCTACCGCGTCACCGCGTGGAACGAGCGACTTGGCCGGACCTATGGCTCGTTCGTGCCCAAAGGAGTGCGCGACGGCGTGCGGCGCATGGTGCCGCGTCTGCCCCGGGCCGCGCGCCGTTACGTGGAGCGCAGTTTCCTGGGCCTTGCCCCGGGCGCCCGTTCGCTGTTCTGCGAGAACTTCGCGGTCTGGGGCGCCGCGCAGCAGGCGAAGATCGTCGACGAGAAGGTCCGCCTGGCCGGCCGGGACCCTCATGGCGAGGAGATGCGGGCCTATGTCGAAGCCAGCGGCTCCTCTCTCGATCGCATGAGCCGCGCCGACTTGCAGACGTATCTCGTCCGGCTGCTCATGAAGCAGGACCAGATGAGTATGGCGGCCTCGATCGAGAGCCGCGTGCCCTTCCTCGACCACGAACTCGTCGAACATGTCGCCGCGCTGCCGTCAAGCGCCAAGCTTCGCGGCCTCACCACCAAGGCGGTGCTCCGAAAAGCCCTCGAGGGGCTGGTGCCGAAGGAGATTCTCACGCGACCCAAGATGGGGTTTCCGGTTCCCATCGGGCCATGGCTGCGGGGACGTTTCTGGCCCGTGGTCCAGGAGTTCGTGCTTTCGCCCCGGGCCTCGAGTCGCGGGCTCTTCAATCCGTCGGCGGTCGGGCGTCTCGCCGAGGAGCATCGTTGCGGCGCCGTCGACCACGGCGAACGCTTGTGGCTGCTCGTCAATCTCGAGATCTGGCACCGCGTTTTCCTCGAGCGCGAAAGCGCCTCCTCGGTCATGAAGGCGGCCTGAATGGACAAGGCGCCCGGCGAAAACATCATCTGCTTCGCGAAGGACTGGTCGGAGGATCCGACGAGCTGCAACCACGTCATGCGCGCCCTCAGTCGGAACAACCGTGTCCTCTGGCTGAACTCCGTGGGGGCGAGACGCCCGAATTTCGGGAGCGCGCGGGACCTTCGCAAGATGGGGGCCAAGGTGATCGGCTTCCTGAAAGGGCCAAGGGAAGTCGAGCCCAATCTGTGGGTCTACACGCCTCTCGTTCTTCCGTTCCCTTACTCGGGCGCGGCGGCCCGGGTGAACGGCTGGATTCTGAAGGTGACGATCGGAATTTTGCGGCGAGCTCTTGGCATGCGCGATTTTCAGCTCTGGACATTCCTACCCACCACCGTGGGTTTCGTGGGCGGCCTCGGGGAGTCCCTCGCGGTTTACTACTGCACGGACGAGTGGTCCGGGTTCTCCCACCTTGGCCGCGAACCCGTCGCGGTCATGGAGCAGGCGCTGTGCGCGAAGGCCGATGTGGTGTTCGCGACGTCGAGACCGCTGGTCGAGGGCAAGGCCACGTATAACAAGGAGACCCACCTTGCCTCTCATGGCGTCGATCACGCTCATTTCGCTTCGGCGCTCGACGAGGGGACTTCCATCCCGAAGGATATTGCCGCGTTGCCCCGACCCATCCTGGGCTTCTTCGGACTGATCGAGAACTGGATCGACCTCGACCTCATTGCCTACCTCGCCGAAGAACGCCCGGACTGGTCGATCGCCCTCATCGGCAAGTCGGCGGTGGACACGAGCCGCCTGAACAGATTCCCCAACATCCACCTGCTCGGGCGGCGACCGTATCGTGATCTTCCCGGCTACGCCCGGGCCTTCGATGTGGGGATCTGCCCCTTCGTATCGAACGAGCTGACCCGCAACATCAATCCGATCAAACTCCGCGAGTACCTGAGTTCGGGACTGCCCGTGGTGGCGAGCGGGATACCGGAGGCGTCGAACTACCCGGGCTCGTGCCGGCTCGCCCCCACTCCCGTCGAGTTCCTTGCCGCGTGCGATGAGGCGCTCCGCGGCGATTCTCCGGAGCTTCGACGGCGGCGCAGCGAGGCCATGCGCAATGAAACCTGGGAACGCAAGGCGGCGGAGAGCCTTGAAATCGCGGCCCGGGTCAAGGCCGCCCGACTCGGAGCGGCGGCATGAAGCTCCTCTGCGTCGTGGGCGCCCGCCCCAACTTCATCAAGATTGCGCCTTTGATGCGGAGCTTCAAACGGCACTCTCCGTTCGAGACGCGCCTGATCCACACCGGCCAGCACTACGACGCGCAACTATCAGACATCTTTTTCCGCCAGCTCGGGATTCGCGAACCGGACGGCGAGCTCGGGGTGGGCCCGGGATCGCAGACCGCTCAGACCGCGGAGATCATGCGCCGCTTCGAGCCGGTGCTCGAGGCCGAGCAACCCGAGGCGGTGCTCGTGGTCGGCGACGTCAATTCCACCCTCGCCTGCGCCCTCGCCACCGCGAAGTTCAGGCGCCAGGCGCCCTTCGTGTGGGCCGCGGGCCGGCGCTTCCGGCCGGTGATCATCCATGTCGAAGCGGGACTTCGGAGTTTCGACCCGGACATGCCCGAGGAGATGAACCGCCGTCTCACCGATGCCCTTTCGGATCTCCTCTTCGTGTCCGAGCCCGCCGGCCTCGCAAACCTCGAGCATGAGGGAGTGCCGAAGGAGCGAATGCACTTCGTGGGCAACGTCATGATCGACACCCTTCTGGCCGCGCGCGAAGAAGCGCGCCGGTCGGGCGTCCTCCAACGACTCGGCCTCGCGGGCCGGGAATACGGCCTCGTCACTCTCCATCGGCCTTCCAACGTGGATGATCCCGACACGCTTCGCGGGTTGCTCCGGACCCTCGACGCCGCGGCCATGCGCCTTCCCCTTGTGTTCCCCGTCCATCCCCGGACCCGAGCGCGCCTCAAGGACTGCGGCGTCGATCTTCCAGCCGAGCGGTGGACGCTCACCGATCCCGTGGGCTATCTGGAGTTTCTGTCTCTTCAATCCGAAGCGCGAGTGGTGCTGACCGATTCGGGCGGCGTGCAGGAGGAGACCACCGCCCTTGGAGTTCCCTGCATCACCCTTCGCGACAATACGGAGCGGCCCTGCACGGTCACCTCGGGAACCAACCGAATCGCGGGCACCACGCCCGAGGGAATCCTGCGGGCCTTCGACCTTTGCATGAAGCTGCAGGCTAGTGACCGTCTCAGGCCTCCCCTCCCGAATTTGTGGGACGGCCATGCCGCCGACCGGGTGGCCGCCATCCTCGTCCGGGCCTTCGAGGCCAGCGTGGCGCCTTTGGCCGCGTGGCCGCAGCGGGAGAGTGCCTGATGCAGGCCGCGGGGAGCGCGTTGATGGCCGAGGTGCGGACACCCTGGGCCGAACTCAGGGTGAAGGAAATCAACACTCTCGCCGGCTTTCTGGCTCTCGAGGAGCCATGGAACGCGCTGGTGGAAACGACGGACGCCGGTCCCTTCCTGCGGCATGAGTGCATTCGTGCGTGGATTGACAACTTCGCTCCCCGAGCGAACCTGGTGATCCTCACCGCGCATGCCGATGACGGAACTCTGGTCGCGGCCCTGCCCCTTCTTTCCGAGCGGGGCCTTGTCGGTGGCCTGCCCGTCCGGCAACTCGTGGCCGCGGCCAACACCCACTCCTGCCGCTTCGACATGATTGCGCTTCTGGCCAGTGCGGCCGGCCCCGCGTTTCTCGCCTACCTTGTGGACCGGCCGGGCTGGGACGTCCTGCGCATCATCGACGTGCCGGACGGGGGCAACGCCTGGGAGATGTATCGGGCGGCCCAGTCCCTCGGACTCCCGGTGGGCGCCTGGGAAGGAGAGCGCAGTCCCTATCTTTCTTTTCCCTCTTCGTATGCGGTGCTGCTCGCCTCCAAGAGTCCTCTCTTTCGCGCAAACCTGAGACGGCGGCGGCGACAGCTCGAGAGGCTCGGAACGCTGAGCGTCGAACGCGTCACCGACGCCTCGATGCTGGCCGAGCGTCTCGCCGAAGGCTTCGCCCTCGAGCGCCGCGGTTGGAAGGGCCGGGAGGGTACGGCGATCGCCCAGGATGAGAACACCCGGGCCTTTTACGCGCAGTTCGCGCGGGACGCGGCGCGGCACGGTCACCTGGCGCTCTTCTTCCTCCGGCTCGACGGCCGGCCGATCGCCTTTCACTACGGCCTCGTAGATCGCGGCATCTATTACGTGCCGAAGCTCGCCTACGACGAATCGCTGCCGGGATGCAGTCCGGGACTCGTGCTGCTCGAGGAAGCCATCAAGGACGGAATCGCCCGCGGCCTTCGCGGTTATGACTTTCTTGGCGCCGAAGCGGAATGGAAGAACAAGTGGAGTTCGAGCGTTCGACCGAATCACTGGCTCTTCATCTTTCGTGACAGCGCGATGGGTCGCCTGGCGCGAAGGTCCAAGTTCGACTGGCTGCCCGCGGCGCGGCGCGTGTATCTGAATCAGGCTCGCCGCCCTGCCCAGACCACTATGCCCGCGCTCTTCGTGCCCGCGTTTCCGACCATCCGTCCGGAGGATCTGCTGCGGCCGGGCGGCGAGTCCATCAAAACGCAATACCCCTTCAATGTGGTCTCCGCCCGCTATTTCTATTTCGCGCGCAACGCGATCTTCCAGGCGGTGAAGGACCTGGGCCTCGATGGAGGCGAGGTGCTGGTTCCTGCGTACCACCATGGGGTTGAGATCGAAGCCCTGATCGAGGCGGGCGCCCGCGTGAAGTTCTATTCAGTCGGACGGCGCTTCGAGGTCGACCTTCACGAGGTGGAGGGAATGATCGGCCCGGAAACGAAGGCGCTTTACCTCACGCACTTCCTCGGTTTTCCAGGGCCCGTGCGAGAGATGAAGGCCCTGGCCATGAAACACGGCCTTCCCCTGATCGAAGACTGCGCGCTCTCCCTCTTTTCCGCGGACGGCGATCTGCCTCTTGGCGTCACCGGCGATGCCGCCATCTTCTGCCTCTACAAGGTTCTCGCGGTCCCGGATGGCGGTGTTCTCATCTACCCCCGGCATCCCGAGGGACGCACCGCGGCGCCGGATATCGATCCCCGGCCCCCCCCGCCGCTCGCCTCCAGCGTGGCGGTGCTTGCCTCATCCGTCCTTCGCAACGTGGCCTTGCGCGGCGGCAAGCCGGGCCGCGCCCTAAGGCGATGGACTCTCCGTCTGGGCAAGCGCGCGCTACGCGCTTCGAACGTGGAGCCGGTTCTCGCGGGCACCCAGCACTTCAACCGCGCGCACGCGCGCCTCGGTCCCAGCCGTCTGACCGAGCACCTGCTGCGCGTGCAGGACGTGCCGCGAATCGTGTCCCGACGCCGGCGCAACTACCTCTATCTTCTCGAGGCGCTCCGCGATGTGTCGACCCCGTTGTTCGACACGCTCCCCGCCGGCATCGCCCCCCTTTGCTACCCGCTGCTGGTCGAGGACAACCGCCGATTCATGGAGCAACTCGTTGACCGTGGGATCGAGGCCGTCGATTTCTGGCGCGAAGGCCACCCCGCCTGCGACGTCTCGCGCTTTCCAGACGTCGCCCGGTTGCGCAGAAGCGTGGTGGAGATTCCCTGTCATCAGGATCTCACTCTCGAAACCCTCGCTTCGATGGTGGTGACGATTCGTCAGGTCCTGGGCGTGCGACCTCACCTCGTCGCGGGGACGACCGTCTCATGATCTCTTCGATGCCCGCGCTCGCCGTCGCGATCGAGAGACCGATTTCCTCGGAGTCCTCGCGGCAATTTTGCGATATCAATGATCGCGGTTTGTTCGAAGCCATTCGAGGCGAGTGGAATGATCTCGTCGAGAGCAGCCAGCCGGAGCCGTTTTTCCGGCACGAATACATCGACGCCTTTCTGGGCAACTTTCGACGCGGTTCGACCCTAAAGATCGTCACCGGCCGGGGGGCGCAGGGAAAATTGACGCTGGCCCTCCCGCTGGTGGCGGGATCAGGCTCGATCTGCGGCCTCAAGACGCGCGAACTCACTTCCCCCACCAACGTCCATTCGCTTCGCTTCGACCTGCTCGCCAAGGAAGCCGACGAGGACGGCGCCCCCGATGCGGAGGCCCGGGCGCTGCTCGAGCATCTGGCCGCGGACAAGACCTGGGACGTTCTCCGGCTGAGCGATATTCCCCCGCAAGGACAAGCGTGGCGTCTCCATCGCGCGGCGCAGAGTGCTGGATATCCCGTGGGTGCCTGGGAGTCGCAGCGGAGTCCCTATCTGACTCTTTCGGCGGCGGGAGGGCCGCCCTTCGGTCTGCGCACCAAGTTCAGGGCGAACCTGCGCCGCCGCAGGAAACGCCTTGGCGAGGGGGGGGAGATCACGTTGGAGCGCCTCGAAGGCGACTCCCTGTCGGTCCGCGACCTCGAGGCCTGCTTGGTCATGGAAGCCGCCGGCTGGAAGGGCCGCGAGGGGAGCGCCGCTGGCCAGAGCGAAGAAATTCGCGGCTTCCACAAGGACCTCCTCAGGACTCCTTCATACAAGGACATGCTGTCGCTCCATCTCCTGAAGCTCTCGGGCCGGCCCATCGCCTTTCACTATGGACTCGCGCATCGAGGCGTCTACTCCCTGGTGATGACGAGTTACGAGGAGTCGTTTGCCGAGTTCAGTCCGGGGCACCTGCTGACCGAGGAGGTGCTCAACGACTGTGTATCGCGGGGTCTCCACGAGTTCGACTTTCTCGGGTGCGACCTGCCCTGGAAGATGGAGTGGACGAGCACGGTCCGGCCCCATCACTGGCTCTACATCTTCAGGGACACCACGCGCGGTCGCGCTCTGCGGCGGCTCAAGTTCTCCTGGGCGGTGACGGCCCGCCGATTGCTTACAAAGTGGGGTATGCGCCTTTCGTTCGGCCGAGCCTCTCCAGGTCGATTCGCATGACGAGTCTTCTTGTCCTGATCATCGCGGCCTCCCTGACTCAGGGAGCGCCCGAATTGCCGCGCGCCCGCGTCGACACCGCGTACCCCGAGGCGCACGGCGGGCGAACGATCAAGGTCGGCGCGGGAGACGATCTGCAGGTGGCCCTAGAGGCCGCCCAGCCCGGGGATCAGATCGTTCTCGCCGCAGGCATCGTCCTGACCGGCCCGTTCACTCTCCCGCGCAAGGACGGGACGGGGTGGATTGTGATCCGGTCCAGTCTCGCTGACCGGCTGCCGGTCGGGAAGCGAGTGACCCCGGCCGAGGCGCCTTTGATGGCGACCCTCGAAGCGCGTTTCGGCGCGGTGATCAGCGCGGAGCCCGCATCGCACCACTTTCGCTTCGTGGGCATCGAGATGCGTCCCTCTAAAGGCGCCTTTCTCATGAACGTGGTTCTGCTCGGCTCGCGCGAATCTACAGTCGCCGAACTCCCGCACCACTTGATCTTCGACCGCTGCTTCATCCACGGAGATCCGATCCGGGGTTCGCGCCGTGGGATCGCCCTCGGCTCGCGGGAAACCGCGGTGATCGACTCGTGGATTTCCGACTTCAAGGAGGGTGTGGCGGATTCCCAGGCCATCGCGGGCTGGAATGGCCCCGGACCGTTCCGCATAGAGAACAACTATCTCGAGGCCGCGGGTGAGAACCTGATGTTCGGCGGCGCAGATCCGGTTATCCAGGGCCTTGTTCCCTCGGACGTCGAGATCCTGCGCAATCATTTCCGCAAGCCTGTGTCCTGGATGTCGGGAGATCCTTCGTTTACGGGGGCCAAGTGGGCTATCAAGAACCTCTTCGAACTCAAGAACGCGCGGCGCGTCCTGGTCTCGGGCAATCTCTTCGAGCAGAACTGGGTCAACGCGCAGCGTGGCTTCGCCATTCTCTTCACCGTGCGCAACCAGGACGGCAAGTCGCCGTGGTCGGTCATCGAGGACGTCACCTTCGAGAACAACATCGTTCGGCACACTGCGGCCGGGATCGTGGTCCTCGGACGTGACGACAGTGCGCCGAGCGGACGCGCCGCGCGCATCGCGATCCGCAACAACCTCTTCGAGGACGTGGGCGGGGAGAGGTGGGGTGGGGGAGGGAAGCTCTTTCAGATCCTGCAAGGCGCCGTCGATGTCACCATCGAACACAACACGGCCCTGCAGACCGGCAGCATCGTCACCGCGGAAGGGCCGCCGAACCCGGGCTTCATCTATCGCGACAACATCGCTCCGCACAATGCCTCCGGCATCGTCGGCACCGGGACGGCTTTCGGACTGTCCACCCACGCGACGTTCTTCCCCGGGGGCACGTTTCGACGGAACGTGATTGCGGGCGGGCACGCCGATCGATATCCCCCCGACAACTTCTTCCCGCCCACCCTCGACGACGTCGGCTTCATGGACCGCTCCCGGGGGGACTACAGACTTGGGCCCCAAAGCGTCTACCGCAAGGCCGCGACCGATGGCAGGGATGTGGGCGCCGACTTTGGGCGGCTCCATGAGGCGCTCGCCGCGGGTTCCGTGGATAAGCCGTCCGCGTCGCGGGCGTTTCCGACCGGAAGCGAGGCCCAAAAAGCGCGAGCTGCGCCCAGCCTGGCGCTGGTGGTGTTCTGGGGAAGCGTCCTCCTGCTTGGATACGCCAACATCGGCTATCCGATCCTGCTTCTGGGCTGGGCGCGGCTGCGCCCGCTTCCCTTCCGGAGGGGAACCCACAAACCGACGGTCACGATAGTGATCGCGGCGCACAACGAGGCCTCCACGATCGAGGCCCGAGTGACGAACCTGCTCTCTTCGCAGTACCCGAAGGACCGCCTCGATGTCCTGCTCGGACTCGACGGCTGCACGGACCTGACCGCCGATCGTGCCCGCGCCTCCGGAGCGAGCGCCGTTGCGATCGTCGAGTTCGACGCGCGCAGGGGAAAGCCGTCCATCCTCAACGCCCTCGTGCCCCAGGCCAAAGGCGAGATCGTGGTGTTCGGCGACGCGCGGCAACGGTTCGAGGCAAGGGCCATTGCCGAGCTGGTGGCGCCTTTCGAAGACCCAAAGGTGGGAGCGGTGACCGGGGACCTGATCCTCACGGAGGGGAACGGTCGCCCGCTCGAAAGCGGCCTCGGTCTCTACTGGAGATGCGAGAAGTCCATTCGCCGCAATGAGAGCCGGGTCGGTTCGGTGGTGGGCGTTACCGGCGCCATTTATGCGATCCGCCGCGAGTTGTTCGAGGCCCTGCCGCCGGACACCATCCTCGACGATGTCCTTTTGCCGATGCGCATTGCGCGACGCGGGTATCGCGTGGTCTTCGAGCCGGAGGCCCGCGCCTACGACGGCGCGCCTTCGTCCCTTTCCGGCGAGTTCGCGCGCAAGGTGCGCACCATCTCCGGAAACTTCCAGTTGTTCGCGCGCGAGTCATGGCTTCTCGGCCCTGCCAATCCGCTGCTCCTGCAGACGGTGTCCCACAAAGCCCTGCGCCTGCTCATTCCCGTTCTTCTCCTGCTGGCCCTCGGGGCGAACCTGCTTCTGCTCGATCGTCCTCTCTTCCAGCTTCTGCTTCTGGCGCAATGCGCCTTCTACCTCGCGGCCGTGTTCGGTCACAGCTTGCGCCATCTGAAGATTCCCGGCCTTGCCGTGCCGTATGTCGTGTGCATGCTGGCGAGCGCCACCACCATGGCCTTCTTCCGTCATGTGGCGGGACAGCAGCCGGTCACCTGGTCCAAGGGAGGAGGCGCGTGAACGCGGCGATGCCCAACGCGGCGGTGGAACGACTCATACTTCGACGGCCCGAAGGCACGGTCGAGATCGAAGAATGTCGGAACGCGATGCGTGAAGTCACGGCGCGGCCGAGCGGCGCCGCCCCGTCCCGCTGCCTGACCTCGTATCCCGTGGCCCTCATCGAGGCGATCCTCGACGTCAAGGGCGTGGCGTGGTTGTGCGATGAGATCTCGCGCGACCAGGATCCCGAGTCGATCCAGCGCTTCTTCGAGAACGACTTTCTGCCCTACGTGAGCCGGGCGGAGTTCGAGGGAAAGCGGATTCTCGACTTTGGCTGTGGCTCGGGATCCTCGACCATGGTGCTCGCCCGCATGTTCCCGAAGTCCCGAATCGTGGGTATCGAGCTCTCACCCGAGTACCTCGCCATCGCGCGCGCGCGCCTCAGCTTCTACGGCTATTCGAACATCACCTTCGAACTCTCACCCTCTGGAATGGAGCTTCCCGCAGGGCTCGGTCAATTCGACTTCATCGTGATGAGCGCGGTGTTCGAGCACCTCCTGCCCGACGAGCGGCGGATCGTCATGCCGCAACTCTGGGCCCACCTGAGCGTTGGGGGATGCCTGCTCCTGAACCAGACACCGCACCGCTTCTTCCCGTTTGAAAGCCACACCACCGGGCTTCCGCTGATCAACTATCTGCCGGATCGCGTCGCGCACTTCGTCACCAGGCGCTTTTCCCCGCGAGCCCTCGGCCAGGAGTCATGGGAGTCCCTTCTTCGCAAGGGAATTCGCGGGGCCACCGAGAGGGAGATCCTCGCGAGCATCCGAGAGGACGTCTGGGAGCTGCGACCTGCGCTTCTGGCGCCGCGCCGGCCCTGGTATCGCGACCGCATCGATGTTTGGTTCGCCGCCCTCGGCCCGCGGCATCGATCGCTGAAGGCCGGGTGTCGCGAATTGTTGCGCGTCGTGGAGCGTGTCTTTGGCACGACCTGGGTCGTGAACCTGGCCCTCGCCATCTCCAAGGGAACGTTCGAACGAAAAGGACCGCGGGCATGATCCGCACGCCCCGACGCCCTGGCCACCCTGCCGATGCGACCTGCATGCCCGATCCCACCGCGGCACTCGGGCGCCTCCTTGCGGGCACGCGGCGTCCGCTTCGTCGCGCCATGCAGCGGCTGGATCAGGACCCGCAACGGATCACCCGCGCCTTTCGCAGCCTCCTTCGCAGGCTCGAGCCGCGTCGCGATGACTACGTCACCCTGAAGGAGATGGATCCCTTCGCGTGCTACCGGTTGTTCGCGAAAGGGGGCCGAACCAGTGCGGCGGGCGATGAGGCCTATGGACTGGCGGTTCAGCGGGGTGCGTTGACTCTCGTGCACTCCGGAGTGCCGGAAGAGCATGCGGTCGCGGCGGTTGGACTTCATCTCGAAGCGAGCCTCGGTTTCCTCGATAGCCTTGCCGAGGCCCGTGCCCTCGTCCGCCTCGCCTCCGCGACCCAATGGCTCATCGCCGCCGCCTACTGCGAAAACCGGGTGGCCGGCTTGCGGCGCCTCGATGATCGCGAACGTCAGAAGCTCTCCGGCGACCTTCATGACGAAGTGGGCGCCGATCTCACGGTGCTGAAGCTGTACGTCGAGATGATCGCCCTGGACCTCGCGAAAGGCAGCCACAAGCCGCTCGGTCCCAAGCTCGACGAAGCGCTCGCCCTGATCGCTCACGCCATCGACTCGGTGCGGCGGCTGACCCTCGATCTCGGCCCCGCCTTTCTGGACTCCCTTGGCTTCCTGCCGGCTCTGCGGAGTTTCGTCCGGCAGTTCTCCCAGAGAACGGGCATCGAGGTCGTGATCGAAGGACCGGTTGGTCCGGTGACCCTGCCGGCAAGCCACGAGACCGCGCTCTATCGCATCCTCCTCGGGGCGCTCTCGAACGTGGCCAAGCACTCGAAGGCCCGACGGGCGAGAGTCCGCCTGCATCGAGCCGCCACATCGTTTCTGATGAGCGTCGAGGACGACGGAAGGGGGTTCGATGTGCGTGCGCAGAGTCCCGAGGGCAGCTTCGGTCTTACCGCCATGCGAGAGCGAGTCCTTGGCCTGCACGGCCGCTTCGCGATCCGGTCTCGCCGCGCCGGTCGGCGGGGCGATCCTTCAGGGACCCGCATTGAAGTGCGGCTCCCCCTCCGGAAGGTCGCCAAGTCATGAGCGCGAGGATCCGCGTCCTGATCTGCGACGATCACCCCCTCTTCCGTGAAGGGTTGCGCGCCATCCTGCGCGAGCAGCCGGGGTTCGAAGTCGTGGGCGAGGCGACGAACGGACTCGAGGCGGTCGAACAGGTGCGCGTCCTCCGGCCCGATGTGGCCCTCATGGACATCGACATGCCCGAACTCTCCGGACTCGAGGCCACGAAGCGCATCGTCGAGGCGCGCCTCCCGAGCCGAGTGCTCATTCTCAGTCTCTACGACGACGAGGATCTCATCGCCGGTTGCCTCGACGCTGGCGCCACCGGTTACGTGCTCAAGGACGGTCCCACCGCCCAATTGCTCTTTGCCATAGAAGCCGCGTATCGCGGCGAGCGATACATGAGTCCGCGGGCGCTGTCCGTGGTTATCGAGCACGCCCGTGAGGGGGGCAAGGGAACGGGGACGCGCTACGACCTGCTCACCGATCGCGAGCGCGAGGTGCTGCGGCTCCTGGCCGACGGGTATTCCAGCAAGGACCTGGCCTTGCGGCTCCAACTGAGCGTGAAGACCGTCGATGCCCACAAGTACAACCTGATGCGCAAGCTCGACATCCACAATCGTGCCGATCTGGTGAAGTACGCCATCCGGAAGAAGCTGGTCCACGTCTCGGCAATCGGCGGCGGCATTTGAGGCTCGGCACGATGGAGAACGCCGGATTCGCATTCCGTTTTACCCTGACGATCGGTCTCACCCCTCTGGAGCGTGCCGCATGAGCCAACTCTCTTTTGTTCCCTTCTATCGTTCCAAGGAGGCGATCCGCCGGGTTGTTCCGGTGCTCTTCTCAATTGCCGTCCTGGGCTTGCTGGTTACGGGTCGCGCGATCGAGGCACAGCCCGCGACCGTGCGCTTCGAAGAGACGAGTCCCGCCCTCAGCCGCACCGGCGCGTGGTCGCGGAACGGGCGTCCCGCCAACAGCGGGGGAAGCGCCGTGCTCTCGATGGATGCCGGAGCGCGGGCAACCTTTGTTTTCACCGGGTCCTCCGTCCGCTGGATCGGACATCGCGACGAGTGGAGCGGCCTCGCCGAGGTGTTTCTGGATGGCGCACGGCAGACCACGGTCGATACGTTCGCCGCCCCGGCTCACTCTCAGGCTACCCTGTATTCCGCCCGCGGCTTGCGCGACGGGGAACACACGCTGACCATCGAGGTCAAGGGGTCCCACAGCGCGACCTCTTCTGGCTCCTGGGTGTGGATCGATTCGTTCCTCGTCACGGACGCGACCCCTTCCCTGCCTGCCGCCCCTTTCGATCCGCGCCGGCCCAGGTCTGGGGTTCACTCCGTGACGCCGTCCGCGAGGCCTCCGCGCGACGACGCCCAGCGCGGGCCTCGAGGTTTTCCTGGTTCCCACTTCGAGCAGGACGATCCGTCGGTGACCTGGAGCGGAGCATGGTCCGAAAACCGTCTTGCCGTCCACAGCGGAAACGGCGCGCGGCTTTCGATGGAGGCCTCGGATCGAGTGGACTTTGCGTTCACCGGCACGGGGGTGCGCTGGCTGGGTTATGGGGACGAGTGGTCGGGAATCGCCGATGTGTTCCTCGACGGAAGGCGAGACGCGACCGTCGATACGTACTCGGCGCCGGCTCGGGCCCAGGTCGAGTTCTACGCAGCCGCTGGCCTGCGCGACGGTCCTCACACCCTCACGATCCGGCCGACCGGCCGCCGCCGTCCGGCCTCCGGCGGAGCGTGGATATGGGTGGACGCGTTCTCGATCGAGGGCCGGGCGTCGCCCGGAGAGAAGGAGAGGGGGCGATGAACCGACACTCGTCGTTCCAGGCCGTCTTGACCCTGACGACACTCGCGGTGGCCTCTGCGGCCTTCGCGGTCAGCGACGTCGCCATTCGCTTGCCGCCCCAGTACAACGGTTTCCTCCTTCCCCAAGCGGGTCAGTCCTACTCGGATCCCGTGTTCGGCACCATCATCAAGCGGGTCTCGGACGCCGCTCACACTCCCAACCGTGCCGTCCCCGGTGCGGTCTCATTCATCGGCACCTAGCGGGAAACGCTGAAGGCGTCGACCCAGATCCACGAGCCGGCCGAGGCCGCGACCTTGGTTCCGGTCACCTCGATGGTGAGGGTATGGGTTCCGTTTGGAAGACCGTTGATTGTGTACAGCGGCGTGCGGGCGAGCCCGGGCGCAGCGTACATGTCCACCGTGCCCTTGACCACGCCATCGACCCGCACGAGAGCGATGCCCGACCACTCATCGCGATAGCCGATCCAGCTGACCCCGGTGCCCGAGAACGTGAAGGTTGCCGTGGATCCTGCATCCATGGCGAGGTACGCGGCGCCGCCGCTGTGGGAAGCGAGACCGTTCATCGACCATGAGCCGGTGTACGTCATGGCCGGGTCGCTCTCCTCGAAGAGAGTTCCGCCCGTGGCGGGCGCAGGCGGCGCCGGTGTGGGCGCAGGAGCGGATGGCGGCGGCGCGGGCACAGGCGTCGGTCCGGGCGGCGGAGTGGGCGCGGGCGGGGCCGAGTCGGGGGGTGTGGAGGGTGCCGTCGCCGAGCCTGGAACGTTGACCAGATAGACGTCCGAATACACGCTCGGGTAGCCGAAGATCGCCTGCAGGGCCTGATTGCTCGTGAAGACGAGCTTGCTTCCGTCACGGCTCACCGTGACTTTGGGCTGGTAGACGTAGCTGTCGAACGGGCGGCTGCGGTGATGAACCAGGCGCCGCGCCTCGGAACCGTCGAGCTTCACCTGGATGATCTCGTTGGCGTAGGGCGCCCACGCCGATGACTGCGGAAAGGGATTGCTCGGCGCGTAGGTCTCCACGAAGGCCCAACCGTTGCCGTCCGGAGCGGTGATGTGGACGGCGAGGCTCCAGTCGAGCTGGAGGAGACAGGTCTGCTGCGCGTTGGAAAGGCGCACCTTCACGATGCCGTTCGAACAGGCGATCGGCTGCGCGTCGTTGGAGTTCGTCCAGATGAGCACGTCCTCGCCGTTGGTGTCCGTGGTGAGGTGCATGTGGCCGATGGCGTGGGTGAGCTGACGCTCAAAGTTCATATTGCGGTCGAAGAGCTCGATGCCGGTGAAGCGTCCCGATCCCGTGGCGATCCAGCCGAGGGCCACGCTGTTGTTCGAAGCGATGTAGAGGTTGTTGAAGGCGTGACCGGCGGTGTCGAGAACCCGGCCCTTGGTCCCCGTGCTGATCTGGTAGACGAAGACATGCCGGTCGTCTCCGGCGAAGACGAAGTGGTCGCCGTCCCGGCTGATGTCGGATTCACCCTTGCCGCTGATCGTTCGATACTCGGTGAAGGAGCGAAGCACCGAAGAGGCGCCCGAGCCCACGTCGAGCCTCATGAGGCTGTTCCCGCTCACGTAGAAGAGCACGTTCGCGTCGGTGCGCGACCAGCGCGGCTCGGTTGACGCGTTCACCGCGAAGGGAAGGTCGCGAAGGTACGTTCCGTTGCCGTCGTAGAGGCCGAAGTAACTGGAGTGCTGCAGGATCAGGAGAGAATTGTCCCGGTTGAAGGGGGATGCGGTCGAATACTCGGTGCTGACCGTGGTGAGTCCGCCGCGACCCGCGTTGTCGGTCATGTTCATCGCGTCGGACAGGCGCTTGACCGAGGTGCCGAAGGCGGGATCCGTGTAGGAAGCACCGCTTGGAGGCGGCACAAAGGTGTCGTAGGAAGGCGGAGGCACACTCGACGACGTGGTCCCGGCGGCGAGAACTCCGAGGCCCGAAAGGGCGAACAGCGTGGACGAGAAGGCAAGCGAACGCCGGAAGAGCTTTGACATGTCGTGGTACTCCTTAGGTGCGAAGGCCTGAAGCAGGCCGAAGAGTGCGATCCGTGGTGCGCGGTGCGGCTTGGCGGATCACCGGGAGGAGTCGCTTGACTACGGCGTCCTCCGGCAACCAGGCGTCGGCTTCCGCGGGTGGAGCCGATTCGCCGAGACTGTGGGTGAGCAGAATGAGGGTCGAGGAGGGGCTCGAGCGCTTCAGGTCGACGAGGACATCGCCGCGAACCCGTTGAAGGCGGTGGTTGACGATGATCACGTCGGGGGTCAGGCGCGCGGCCTGGTGGGCCGGGGAGGCCGAGGCGGCGGGCGCTCCGACCACCCGAAGGCCGGTCTGGCCTTGAAGGACGTGTTCGATGAGGCGCTTGAAGGAGGGGGGGGCAACCGCGATCAGGACGCTGCGGTCGTGCTGGGCTCCCACCTGGTTACGGACGCCGCTTCGCTCGTTCGTCGACATGGGAACAGGTTAGAAGGGCCTTTCCCGTCGGTCGATTAGGGGTTCGCCCTACTGCAGAGGGGGAAAACACCTAGTTGGCAGGAGACTCACCTAGAGAAACCGGGAGAAAGGCCCTACCGACGGCTGTGATTCCAGTTCCCAGACCGGCGAAATGTACAAAATTCGGGGGCGAGCCACGGTGTCCCTCTGTTGCCTACCGAGCCGACAAAGCCTGATTTCTGCCGAAGGACGCGGTTTCGCGGCCAGGGGAGCCGTCGGCACATCACTTGCTTTAGTGAAGGCATGGCGGCGATCCCTCGGGGCATGACAAGAGGCGCGCGCGCGTCGAATTCACCAGAGAAACCCCGTAAGCGTGTCCGGCCAGCCGGCGTCGCGAGTTCCCGTCGACCAGGGAGCCGACGCGCAGATGTGAAGCGTCCCACCATCATCCCCTCATCCCTGCCTAAGGCCAAGAGCGGCGTCCGCGGCCTCGACCAGATCACCGGCGGTGGCCTTCCCCGCGGCCGGCCCACCCTCGTCTGCGGCAGCGCGGGTGCGGGCAAGACCCTGTTCTCGGTCGAATTCCTGGTGCGCGGCATCGAGATGGGAGAGCCCGGGGTTTTCATGGCCTTCGAGGAAACCGCCGAAGAGCTGGGGATGAACGTGGCCTCCCTCGGTTTCGATCTGGAGCGACTGATCGCCCAAAAGAAGCTCGTGGTGGATTTCGTTCGCGTCGAGCGTTCGGAGATCGAAGAGACGGGCGAGTACGACCTCGAGGGACTTTTCGTCCGCCTGGGCCATGCGATCGACAGTATCGGCGCGAAGCGCGTGGTGCTCGACACCATTGAGAGCCTGTTCTCCGGCTTGTCGAACACCGTGCTGCTGCGTGCGGAGTTGCGACGCCTCTTTCGCTGGCTGAAGGATCGCGGCGTCACCGCGGTCATCACCGCCGAACGCGGGGCCGGCGGGCTCACCCGCCAGGGCCTGGAGGAGTACGTCTCGGACTGCGTGATTCTCCTCGATCATCGCGTCACCGGACAGGTTTCCACCCGGAGGCTCCGGGTGGTGAAATACCGGGGCTCCGCCCACGGAACCAACGAGTATCCCTTCCTGATCGACGCCGCGGGCTTCTCCGTTCTGCCCATCACCTCCCTGGGACTGCAGCACCGGGCGTCGGCCGAGCGGGTGTCGAGCGGCATCGTGCGCCTCGATACCATGCTCGGGGGTGGCTATTTCCGCGGCAGCACCGTTCTGGTCTCCGGGACCGCGGGATCCGGCAAGACGAGCGTCGCGGCGGCCTTTGTCCACGCCGCCTGCCATCGGGGCGAGCGCTGTCTCTATTTCGCCTTCGAGGAGTCGCCGCAACAGCTCACCCGCAACATGAGTTCCATCGGCATGAGCCTCGCCCCCTGGCGCAAGCAGGGACTCCTGCGGCTGGAGTCGTCCCGCCCTGCGGTCTACGGCCTCGAGACGCATCTCGCCTTCATGCACAAGACGATTCGCACCTTCCGCCCCACCGCGGTGCTCGTGGATCCCATCACCGACTTCACGGATTCCCTCGCCGACAACAAGGCCATGCTCACGAGGCTCATCGACTTCCTCAAGATGGAAGGCATCACCGCCGTGTTCACGAGCCTGGTGTCCGTGGGGATGCATGTCGACCAGCTCGAAGGCGGCGTGTCCTCGCTCATCGATACCTCCATCGTGCTTCGCGACCTCGAGCGCGAGGGCCGTCGATATCGCGCGCTCAGCGTGCTCAAGTCGCGTGGCATGCCCCACTCGCGTGACATCCGGGAATTCCGGATCACCAGACGCGGGATCGACATCGGAGAAGATCAGCCAGGGCTCTCCGATTCGTCCCAGGAGACCAGGGTGCGAAGGTCTGCTCCGGTCCAGGTCGCGCGGAAGCAAGTGGCCTGATGGCGGTCAGGAAATCGCCGGGTCGCCCGTCCGCGCTGCGCGCGGTGGCGAGGAGTCTCGCCGCCGCGGAACGCTGGGAATTGCGCCTCTATGTTGCCGGGCAGACCCCGAAGTCCCTGTCCGCGCTCGCGAATCTGAAGAAGATCTGCGAGGCCCACCTCAATGGCCAGTACAGCATCGAGGTGATCGATCTCATGGTTCATCCCGAGCTGGCGCGGGCCGACCAGATCGTCGCGATCCCGACGCTCATCCGCAAGTTTCCTCCTCCCATGAAGAGGATTCTTGGAGATCTCTCCAACCGGGAGCGAACCCTTATCGGCATGGAGATCGTCCCAAGGACCTGAAATGGCTAAGAAAAAGACTCCTGCGCGCTACATGCTGAGGCTCTACGTCACCGGAGCCACGGCGAGGTCCATCCGCGCGATCGCGAACGTCAAGGCGGTCTGCGAGCAGTATCTGAAGGGCTGCTACGACCTCGAGGTCCTCGACATCTATCGCCATCCGGAGAAGTTGTGCCAGGACCAGATCGTCGCCGTGCCCGCGCTGGTCAAGCGGCTTCCCGTCCCCTTGCGCCTCCTGGTCGGAGATCTCTCGAGGCCCGAGCAGGTGTTGTCCGGACTCGGCATCGTCGCGCACGCCTCCTAGAACGCCCATGCCGCTCAGATCTGAGGCGCGCGCGCACCTCGAGGAGAACCGGAGACTGAATGCGCGGCTCCTGGAGCTTGAAGAGACGCTGCGCGCCATTCGCTGCGGTGAAGTCGACGCGCTGGTGGTCGAAACCGAAGGCGATCCCCAGATCTTCACCCTGAAGGGCGCGGATCAGACCTACCGGCTGATGGTTGAGCAGATGCAGAAAGGCGCGGCCACGCTGTCCGCTGACGGCCTCGTCCTTTACTGCAACCCCTTTCTCGCGAACCTGCTCAGCCTTCCGCTCGAGTCGGTGATCGGCCAGTCGCTTTTCGATTTTGTCGACCAGCCGGGCGGACGGTTCCTTGAGGGCCTTCTAAAAGCAGCCGAAACAGGGGTCAGTCGCGGCGAGGTTTCTTTCCTCCGGCCGAGCGGCCCGGTGCTGACCGGGGTCTCGATAACCGTCCTCGCCCTGGAAGGCGCGATCGTTCATTGCATGATCGTCACCGACCTGACCGAGCGGAAGCGTCGAGAAGAGGAGCGGTTGCTGCTCGAGCATGAACAGATGGCGCGGGCGCTCGCCGAGGATGCGAACCGCACCGCCCAGGTCGAGATCGAGAGGCGCAAGCGCGTCGAGGAATCGCTCCTCCTGGCCGAGATGGATCGGAGCCAGCTTCTGGCGCGCGAACGCATGGCGAGGACCGAGGCCGAGGAGGCCAATCGGCTGAAGGACGAGTTTCTCGCGACCCTCTCCCATGAATTGCGGACACCCCTGAGCGCCATACTGACCTGGTCGCACGTTCTCCGTCAGTCCGCCGCCGATCCCGCCATCCGTGCGCGCGCCATCGACGCCATCGATCGCAATGCGCGGACCCAGAGCGGACTGGTCGCCGACCTCCTCGATGTGTCGCGGATCGTCACCGGGAAGTTCCTGATGACCCTTGCCCCCGTGCGGCTCGCCGAAGTGATCGAGTCCGCAGCCGACACCATGCGCCCCGCCGCCCGGATCAGGGAGATTTCGCTCGAGGTGAGCATCGACCCCCTGGCGGATCTCGTGCTCGGCGATGCGAGCCGGCTGCAGCAGGTGGTATGGAATCTTCTCTCGAACGCCATCCGGATGACCCCCGTTAGAGGTCGCGTTCAAGTCGTGGTGTCTCCGTCTGCCTCGGGTATCGAGCTGGCCGTGATCGACGACGGAGCCGGGATCGATCCCGCGTTTCTGCCCTACGTCTTCGACCGTTTCCGACAGGCGGACTCCTCGAGCACGCGTCGCCACTCCGGCCTCGGCCTCGGCCTCGCCATCGTCCGACATCTGGTCGAACTCCACGGCGGATCCGTGGGGGCGCACAACCGTGGGGACGGTCCGGGGGCGGTCTTCATCGTCAGGCTGCCTCGGTCGCACCAGCCCATGCCTGAAGGCCCCGCGCCCGGCGGCCGTGCACGCGTTCCGGAATCGAAGCAGCCGTCTCAGGATTGCTCCCTGGGGGGCGTTCGTCTACTCATGGTGGACGACGACGCGGACGCCCGCGAAGCCATGGCCATCGCTCTTCGGTACTACGGGGCCCACGTCACCACCGCGCGCTCAGCCGCCGAGGCCCTGGCCCTTCTTACCCTCGACCCACCACACGTCATAGTCGCGGACATCGGCATGCCGGACGCGGATGGTCATTTGTTTCTTAAGAGCGTTCGCTCTCTCTCTTCGGACCGGGGCGGAGGGACTCCCGCCATAGCACTCACCGCCTACGCGAGCCCTCAGAACCGGCTGGAGGCGTTGCGGAGCGGCTTTCAGATGCACGTTGCCAAACCGGTGACGCCACGCGACCTTGCCGCCACGATCGTCAGTCTGCGGGCGCCCGCCGGTACTCAGGCCCGAGATCCTTCCGTCCCCGGATCAGCCGGAGTCATCGACTGACGCAGGACCGCGGAGAGTGCCGCGGCCAGTTTGAGCAGGGGGCGTGAGTCGACCACGCGCTTGTCGGGGGCGCCCGGCCCGTTTCCGAACGCACCCACCCGCACCGCTGCCTCGCTGACCGCGGGGAAGCCATAGATGGCGGCGGACCCGGCGAGACGGTGGGCCAGGTCGTAGAGGGAGGCCGCGACCCTGGGATCCCACCCGTTGTCGCGCAACGAGCCCGTCGCCACTTCGATGGCGCGGAGCCTCTCGGGGAGATCGGCGGCGTAGAGCTTCCGGAGCGCGGCCAGGTCGTCCCGACGCGCTTCGTTCAGCTGGGACTTCTGATGGCGGTCCCACATTCCCTGGATGGTCTCCGCGAGGGTGTCGGGATCGAAGGGCTTGGGGATCACTCCGAGCGATCCGAGATGCCGATACTCGAGGATTTCCCGCGGCTGGACCCGCGCGGTCATGAAAATGACCGGCGTGGCCTTGGTGGCGGGCATCTGGCGGAAGGCGGCGAAAGCGCCCTGACCGTCGAGACCGGGCATCATCACGTCCAGCAGGATGAGATCGGGATCGAAGGTCTGGGCGACCAGCAGCGCTTCCCCGGCGGTTCCGCAGGCCTTCACCTCAAAGTCCTCGATGTGGGAGAGGAGAAGCGTGGTCACCTCCTGGATGTCCGGGTCGTCCTCCACCAGCAGGATTCGTCGAAGGGATCGCTCCGTCATCAGAAGACCTCCATGCTGAGGCATGAGCAATGGTTCTGGGCGCTTTCCCGAGGGGGTGAAGGTTCGATCGACGGCACGTCATCCTACACAGCAAGACACATGCCTTCGCGGGGGCATGTGTCTTGCTACGTCCCGCAGAGAGGTTCTTCAAATATGGGCATTTCAGTTGTGCTTGCGGACGATCATGCGGTGGTAAGAAGCGGCGTCAAGCTTCTCCTCGAGATGGAGGGCTTCGAAGTGGTGGGCGAGGCGGAGGATGGCCTCGCGGCCGTCCGCCTGGTCCGGGAGCTCCACCCCGAGATCGCGGTTCTCGACCGGGCCATGCCGCTTCTCAATGGCATCGACGCGGCCCGGGAGATCCGGCAGGTCGCCCCGGCAACCCGGCTGATCCTCCTGACCATGGACACCGACGAGAGACATCATCTCGAAGCCCTGCGCGCGGGCTTCCGGGGGTGCGTGCTGAAGTCGTACGAGGCACGTGAGCTGATCCAGGCCATTCACGCGGTGGTGGCCGGGGGGACCTACCTCCATGCCGGGTTGTCGAGAGTGGTGGTGGAGGCGTATCTGGCCGGCACGGACCTTCAGCCCGATCTTCTGAGTCCGCGGGAGCGTCAGGTGCTTCAGCTCCTCGCGGAGGGCAAGAAGACGCGTGAGGTCGCCGCCCTTCTCGGCCTCAACGTAAAGACCGCCGAGTCCCATCGCACGCGCCTGATGAAGAAGCTCGACCTCAAGGAAACCGCGGGTCTGGTGAGGTACGCTCTTCGCGAGGGCATGACCCAACTCTGATCAAGTCGTTGATCCACGGGCCGCCGCCCCGTGGTGGAAAGTGTAGAAAGCGCTCTCCGTTTTAGCGCAGGTATCAACGACGGTGCCTAGCGCGGAAACTCCGTTCTCACCCGCGAAACGGGTCGAGGGAGCGGAGGATGGGGTCGAGTTCGAGAAAGTCGACGCCCAGGTCGGCGGCTCCGCCGAAAACTACCGCGTCAGGTATTAACGACGGCGTTTCGCGGCCGGTTAACGGAGTTTCCGCGCTAGGCACCGGCTTTCGCCGGTGTGACGTGGGTGCCCAACAAACTTGGTAGTGACCCTGCCCCGAAAAAGTGGACATCTCGACAGAGCACCCAAGGGTGCGATAGGAATAGACGATGTCCAAGCAAACAAGACGAAGATTCAGCCCGGAGTTCAAGTGCGGGGCGGTGGAAATGGCCA
>Ga0163152_10000576_pt1 | contig 63505 bp, 56 predicted proteins | sample OliLakLV19MP8IB2_FD_148635 | JGI IMG/M metagenome (GOLD analysis project Ga0163152, IMG submission 148635) | Freshwater microbial mat bacterial communities from Lake Vanda, McMurdo Dry Valleys, Antarctica - Oligotrophic Lake LV.19.MP8.IB-2 | ecosystem: Environmental > Aquatic > Freshwater >... | reverse complement strand
TTGCTCCACCCGCGCACAGGAAGAAATCCGCGCCTTCCTCAACCGCTATTTCAACGACACCGGGCTTTCAGAATCAGATAAAAACCAACTCATCCTCGTCATTGACGAATCCATCGCCAACGCAATTATCCACGGCAACAATTCAGACGAAAGCAAAACCATCTCGATGGATATTGATTTTTCCGAAAAGCGCATTGTCATTGAGATTGGCGACATCGGCCTGTTTGACGATGTCCTGCGCAAAGAAAAAGTGGAAAAAGACATCAAAGACATCATTAAGGAAAAGCAAAAAGGCGGGTTGGGCTTAAAGCTCGTTTACTCCATCATGGACATCGTCACCTTCTACACCAAAGACGGCAAGAGCTATTGCTACATGGTGAAGATGCTGAAGTAAAACTGATTCGGTGATTTGCTTATTCGGTAATTCGATAATTATTTATTATAGAGCATCACTGAATTATCGAATTATTTTGGCGTGTGCTTTTTTTCATCTGCCTTTGCTATTTTACATCAATTCAAAACGGCATCATTTACTTCTTCCACACAACTTTTTTCAGGATAATGCTTGAACTGTTCATCTTTTGTGATGACTGTCAGGTTTTCCCTGATAGCCTGCGCGATGATAATTCTGTCAAACGGGTCGCGGTGATGAAAATCCAGCTTGGTATTTTCAAGGATATGTTCAAGAGATATAGGCTTGATAAAATGGCGTTGACTCCGCACCTGAATTTTTATTTGAAACCGGAATTAGAAGTAACGCGCAAAAAAGTAGCGTAAGTAAAAATCTGCTGAAAGCTATGCCGAGAAAGAATCCCCGCAGCCGCAGGTCTTAGTAGCATTGGGATTATTAAAGACGAAGCCGCGCGCATCCAAGCCGTCTTTATAGTCAATCTCAATTCCCGCGAGATACATCTGATGGGATTTGTTCATAAAGATTTTCAAGCCACTTAAATCAAATTCTTCATCAAGGGCTTCTTTCTTATCAAAACCGAGAATATAAGAGAAGCCGGAACATCCGCCTCCTTTCACACCCACGCGCAAGCCGTGATCGGCCGGAACATTTTTTTCAGTAATCAATCGTTTGAATTCGTTCAATGCTATCGGAGTGAGTGAAACGGGAATTTGGTTTGTGGTAATAGTGTTGCTCATAAAAACTCTTTTTTTTCAAATCACACAACAAAATTAGCAGAATCAGAGTTTCATTTTACATTTGCCGCACAATGGCAATTCTAAATCCCTATTCCCATGCTTGAGCCTATCCTTGAAATTCTGAAGTACGTGTTGCCCTCTGTTGTAGTGTTTCTCACTGCATTTTTTGTAACGAAATCATTCTATAATAATGAGTTGAAAAAATTAGAGCAGCAACTGCGCGCGGAGTCGCGCAAGGATACATTGCCATTGCGCCTGCAAGCGTATGAGCGGCTCGCTGTTTTTTTAGAGCGCATCAGCCCGAACAATCTTATTCCGCGTATGGCGCAGCCGGGCATGACTGCATTGCTGTTCAGGCAAACATTGATTCAAGGAATCAGAATGGAGTATGAGCACAATATTTCCCAGCAGATTTATGTGTCAACAAACCTCTGGAGAACAATCAGTTTTGTAAAAGATGAACTAATCAGAGACGTTAACCTGTTATGTGCATCAGTGCCTCCTGATTCACCTGCGATTGAATTAAGCAAAAGGATTTTAGAGCATTATCTTGAATCGGAACACGCGCTCCCGATGCAACAGGCATTGGATATGGTGAAGCAGGAAGTGAAAAAATTGTTCTAAGTTTTTCTCTTGAAATTTTTCATGCGCTATTTTTTCTTTTTTCTGCTGCCGTTTTTTTTTTCCTGTAGCTCTGAATTTTATCCGCAACAGGCTGAGACTTCCTATTATAATATTAAAGGCGCAGCCGAAGTTGACACTGCCATTCTGAATTATATTCAGCCTTATCATGATAGTCTTGAAAAAGAGATGAGTGCGGTGATTGCCATTTCATCTGTCGCGATAGAAAAAGGGAAACCTGAATCATTGATGGGAAATCTTGTGGCTGACTTATTGCTTGAAAGGGGTAGGGCAGAAAATAATGGCATAGGAGATTTCTGTATCGTGAATTATGGAGGCTTGCGTGTTCCACTGCTTCCTGCCGGCAACATCACGAAAGGAATGATTTTCGAACTCATGCCGTTTGATAATTTTCTTACAGTGATGGAATTAAAAGGGAATGTTGTGCAACAACTTTTTGATCACATCGCAGCGCAGGGAGGATGGCCCGTAGCGGGGGTTCGTTTTGAAATTTTTGACGGAAAAGCAAGTGAAATTCAGATTAGTAACAAGCCATTGGAAGAAGAACGTATCTATCAAATAATTATCTCAGATTACCTTGCAGATGGTGGAGATAATTTGTTATTCTTGCGTCTTGAAAAGAGGACGAACACGGGAATATTTATTCGGGATGCAATTTTAGAATATCTACAAAAACAAACACACGAAGGAAAGCCAATCGCAACGCATCTCGACAACAGGGTAACAATTCATGAATAGAAGGAACTTCATCAATAAATCACTTGCTACATCAGCGCTGCTCGGTGTGGGAGGTTTTCCGTTTCAGGCATTAGCCGGTGAAACAATGAAGCTCACCATTCTGCACACCAACGACACACATAGCAGAATCGAACCTTTTCCCGCTGATTCAAAATTTTCAAATAGAGGCGGAGTGGCAGCGCGCGCTGCGCTCGTGAAAAAAATTCGCAGCGAAGAAAAAAATGTGTTGCTCTTTGACTGTGGCGATATTTTTCAGGGCACACCTTACTTTAATTATTATGGCGGCATGCTTGAATTGGAATTGATGAGCAAAATCGGCTATGATGCGGCAACCATCGGCAATCATGATTTTGATGCGGGCATCGAAGGATTGAATAAGCAATTTCCGTATGCAAATTTTCCGTTTCTCTCCTTGAATTATGATTTCACCGACACCGCGCTGGAGGGAAAAACACAACCATATGTAATTTTTGAAAAAGAAAAAATAAAGACCGGGGTTTTCGGTTTGGGCATCGAGTTGGAAGGACTCGTGCCGCTCAAACTTTTTGGAAAGACGAAATATCTCGAACCGCTAAAAGCAGCGAATGTTCTCGCTAAAAAACTGAAGCGCGAACACGATTGTGATTTTGTTATATGCTTGTCGCACTTAGGCTACAAGTATGACACGGCAAAAATTTCAGACGTTGTTCTTGCTGAAAACAGCGAATACATTGACCTCATTCTCGGAGGGCACACACACACTTTTTTTGACGCGCCCGTGGTGAAGCGCAACAAAAAAAATGTGCCTGTTGCAATCAATCAGGTAGGATGGGGCGGAGTGACACTGGGAAGAATTGATGTGTTTTTTGACCAAACGAAAAAAAATAAAAACTTTTTTTCGGAGATGGTAAAAATTTTTTAAAAAAACAATACGATTCTTGCTTTTTAATTCGATTTGTTTTCACCATTTTCGTCTTTCCTCTCTGGCGCTATTGTTTAACTGTTAATTGAGATCTATTCAGATGGCTAAGATTCAAGAAGAAGTATTGAAAAAAAATCATGAAGATGTTTGGCAGAACTGCCTGAAGATTATTAAGGATATTGTTCCGCCTCAAAGTTTCAAAACGTGGTTTGAGCCAATCAAACCCGTGAAGTTGGATAACAACGTGCTTACAATTCAGGTACCCAGCCAGTTTTTTTATGAATGGCTTGAAGAACATTATATCACGCTGCTGCGCAAAACAATCAAGCGCGAATTAGGCAACGACTCACGTCTTGAATATCGCGTGGTGGTTGACAACAGCTCAGGAAACAATCCTTACACTGTTGATTATCCCAACTACAACACCGGTGAAAATAAAAATCCGGAAGTGCTTGCTCCGCTTTCCAGCGGCATCAAAAATCCATTTATCATTCCCGGTTTGAAAAAAGTGAATGTGGAGTCACAACTCAAGCCCGCTTATAATTTTGATTCTTTCGTAGAAGGCGATTGCAACCGTCTTGCGCGTTCCGCAGGTTTTGCTGTTGCAACGAAGCCTCCGGGTTCAACTGCATTTAATCCGCTTGTGTTGTATGGCGGTGTTGGTTTGGGGAAAACACATTTGGTGCATGCAGTGGGAAATCAGTTCAAGCAGAATTTTCCGAACAAAACAGTGTTGTATGTTTCTTCTGAAAAATTCACCAACCAGTTTATTGACGCGCTAAAGAATAATGCAATCAACGACTTCATCCACTTCTATCAGGTGATTGATGTGTTGATTATGGATGACATTCAGTTTTTTGCCAACAAAGACAAAACGCAGGATATTTTCTTTCACATCTTTAATCACCTGCACCAAAACAGCAAGCAGTTGATTCTCACTTCCGACCGCGCTCCAAAAGATTTGGAAGGAATGGAAGAAAGACTCCTGTCGCGTTTTAAATGGGGTCTTGCAGCGGATTTGCAAACACCTGACTTTGAAACACGCATTGCTATTCTTGAAAAGAAAATGTATGCTGATGGTATTGAACTTCCCCGTGAGGTGGTGGAGTTTGTTGCTTATAATATCAATACAAACATCCGCGAACTCGAAGGAGCATTGACTTCTTTGCTTGCTCAATCGTCACTCAATAAAAAGGAAATTGACCTTGACCTTGCCAAGAAGATTGTAAAGAATTTCGTGAAGAGCGTTTCCCGTGAAGTTTCGATTGACTACATCCAGAAAACGGTGTGCGAGCATTTTGGAGTGCCCGTAGAAAAGTTGAAAGAGAAAACACGCAAACGTCAGGTAGTGCAGGCGCGTCAATTATCTATGTTCCTTGCAAAAAATTACACCAAGAATTCATTGAAAGTAATCGGCAAGCACTTTGGCGGCAGAGACCACAGCACAGTGATTCATTCCTGTCAGGCAATTCAAAACCTGCTCGACACTGACTCCAAATTCAAAGAGAGCGTGGCAGATGTGCAGAAGAAAATTCAGATGAGCATTGGTTGAGCGGAGAAAAGCCGTTGAAAATTTTTCTTAAATTTGTGCGCGTTTAGGAGAGGTGCCGGAGTGGTTAACGGAGCAGTTTGCTAAACTGTCAACGCAGAAATGTGTTGCGGGGGTTCGAATCCCCCTCTCTCCGCAGTTTTGGTGTGCGTTTTTTTACTCTGATAAATTCAGCACATCTTGCATCTAATATCATACTCAATTCGGGGTGTAGCGCAGTCCGGTTAGCGTATCTGCTTTGGGAGCAGAGGGCCGCAGGTTCGAATCCTGCCACCCCGACTTTGATGAGTAAAGGGTTTCAGTCTAATCAGCTGGAACCCTTTTTTATTTGGTTTACCCTCTCTTTTTTTGATACTATCGGGAATAATAGCAAATACAGAGGCCACTCAGTGGCATTCTGAATTACTTAGGGGCAGTTCTAAAAATTGATTTTTATCGCCTCACCCTCTCCATCTCTTGTCTGCCGGCAGGCAAGAGATGGAGAGGGTATATGTGGTAGAATTTTCAGACCTGTCCTTAGGTATTATAAATATGCGCTGAAGAAGATTTCGTTTTTCACTGTTATAAAAATCTGTGCAGATGCGTATGCTATCTTTGTCAGCAATGGAGTTGACCGATTATACGCTGATAAATGCCGAACCTACCTCGCTTGGCAAATACTGGAAAGGTCTTTGGAAGTACAGAAGAATGATAAGCGTTTTTGCCCTACAGGAAATTAAGGTCTCCTACGCGCAAACATTTTTTGGTCTTTTCTGGCTGTTATTTAAGCCGTTAATTGTACTGGGAGTGTTTACGTTCCTTTTTGGTAATGTAATAGAGATATCCGGAATGAAACATCCTTATGCGCTGTTTGCATTTTCCGGCTTGATTGCATGGAATTACTTCAACTTTTTAGTTGGCTCGGGCAGCGGGGCGCTGATTAATAATCAACACCTGATTCGTAAAATGTATTTTCCCAGAATGGTACTGCCGCTTGCAAAAGTATTGGTAGGCTTGGTGGAGGCGGGAGTCTCTTTTTTGATATTGTTCACTTTGATGATAATTCTTGGTTATCCTTTTTCGGTGAAACTGTTGGCGTTGTTTGTTTTTCTTTTTTTTAATATTATATCCGGATTGGGAATCGCACTTTGGCTGAATGCCCTCAACCTTCGCTATCGTGATTTAAACCATTTCATTCCGGTGCTCATCGGATTTCTGATTTGGCTTACCCCTGTATTCTACCCATCCACGTTGATTCCACAGGAGTTTTCTTTTCTGCTATACCTGAACCCGATGGCAGGAATTATTGAGTGCTATCGCTGGGCAATTCTGGGCGACCCGTTTCCATCAATAAAATATCTTATTGCGATTGCTGAAGTGGCGGTTGTTTTTATTGCAGGAGTGTGGTTTTTCATCAGAATGGAAGATGTGATGGCTGATTATCTTTAGTGATTCCATCCCGGCTAAGGTTGAAGTATTTGATTTTTCACCTTCTCAGCAAGAGTTTTTGAGCAAGTGTTTCGCTATCGGATTCCAGCGGTAAATACTTCGGTAAGGTGACTTCCGTCAGTATGGGAAATGATAGGGCTGATTACCTTTGAAGCCTTGCCCCTACCGATTTGATTGCTTAACTTTAGAAAAACACATTGAATCATGAGAAGTGTAATGCGCGATGAAGGTCTGGAGTTGAATTTTCAGCGCGATGGGTATGTTGAAATTCCGTTTTTGTTAACGCAGGAAGTGGAAGCGCTGAAACAAAAATATTTCGATTCGCTACCCCGAAGCGGAGGGCAAATTACTGCTTCTGAAACAGGCGTGGCTGACTCAAAACTGATTACCTATGATTTCACCTTCATTGACAAGAACATCTCTTACAAACAGGAGGTTTTTAAAATCATCACTGATTTTTTTGCCCCTCACGTAAAAAAATGGCTGGCTGATTACAAGCCCATCATTGCTAATTATATTCACAAGAAAAACGATGGAGGAGAGGTGCCGCTGCACCAAAACTGGGCATTCGTTGATGAGCATAAATGTACTTCCGTTTCTATTTGGTGTCCGTTGGTGGATAGCAACGAAGAAAATGGAACACTTCAGGTAGTGCCGGGAAGCCACAAGCGGTTTGGAGAAATTCGCGGACCAATGATTCCCTGGGAATTAGAAAACATCAAGCACGACATCATTCATGATTTTTTAGTGCCGATGAATACAAAAGCCGGAAATGCGGTGGTGCTGGACGACAGCATCGTTCATTATTCAGCAATCAATAAAACAAATGCGCTTCGTCTCACGATACAATTGATTTTGATTCCTGAAGAATTTCCTTCAATTCATTATCACATGAATTCTGCTGTAAACAAGGAAAACGTGAATGTGCTGGAGGTTGACCATGATTTCTATATGCAATTCAACCCATGGAAACAGCCCGAAGGGGCAAAGCAGATTAGAACCCTGAAATATCGGCATCGCGATTTAAGCGTGGAAGAATTCAAAAAGAAACTTTATGCCGAGCGCATTGATGAGAAACAACTTGTCGGTGTTTCGATATGACAGATTTTACAAACAAGAAATCAACCCAACAACGTGACTACCGGAATTTTTAATGATGAAAATCTGCAACGGCAATTTGACCGCGATGGTTTTGTAGTTATTCCCCTATTAAGTGCTGCTGAAGTAGAAAAGCTGACTGCCTTTTTTAAAGAGTTGCATCCCGAATTACCGAAGCAAAAATTCTATTCTTCAACTTTCAGCGATAATCCGGAATTTAAGAACAGCATTACTGCCTTTGCCGAGCATCTTTACGCACCCAAAGTGGACGCGCTTTTCCACGACATAAAAAAATTAGGCAGCAGTTTTCTTTGCAAATCAACGGGCGCTGAAAGCAAAATGCCCGTTCATCAGGATTGGACAGTGGTGGACGAATCAAAATATTGTTCCGTAACGGTTTGGGTTCCGCTGGTTGATACCGATGAAACGAATGGAGCAATCAGGGTTTTGCGCGGCAGTCATACATTCACCAACACGCTTCGCTCTCCGAATTTGCCGAGTGAATATGAGAACGTAAAAGATGAAATCTGGAATGAACTGGAAGCGCTTCCCATGAAAGCGGGAGAAGCGTTTATTTTCAATCATGCGCTTATTCATGCCTCCTTTCCAAATACGAGTTCAAAAGAAAGGCTCGCCATCACTTATGGTTTGATTCCGAAAGAAGCGCAACTGCATCTCTATCTCAAAAACAATGCAGGCAAAATAGAAAAATATAAAATGCCGGATGATATGTTTCCGCGCTATAACAATATCGGTGAGCAACCTGCATTTGGCGAGAAGGTTGAAGAATTCAGCTATGACATAAAACAAATCAGTTCCTTAAAGCTGCATCACCTGCTTACGAAGTCAAGAAGAGAAAGAAACATGAAGCCGCTCTTCAAAGACGCGGCTGCGCAGGAATTTTTTGAACGCGAAGGCTACGTGAAATTAAAAGCGTTGGATGAAAATCAAGTAAAAGAGCTTTTGGATTATTATGATTCGCTGCAACTGAAAGACGAAGCCGGTTTTGGGTTTCATATCAGCATGGACAACAAGGATAAAAATCTTGTCGGGCAGATTTTGGATAAAATTTTTGAAACGGCATTGCCGAAAATTGCGCCTCATTTTCAAAATGCAAAAGCGTATGTTGGCAGTTTTGTGATTAAAGAAGCGAATCCGACAGGCGTGGTTCCCGTACATCAGGACTGGACTTTCGTTGAGGGTGAAGACCAATATTGCTCGGTTACGTGCTGGGTTCCGCTTGTTGACACAACGCTTGATAATGGCGCGCTGGGCGTGATACGCGGCAGTCATAATTTTTTTACGAACTATCGCCCCTCGCCTTCGCCACAAAGTCCTGCGCCTTTGGCAGAACACATGTTCACAATTCTTCCGTATCTGAAAGTGATTGAAATGAAAGCGGGAGAAGTTTTGGTGTTTGACAATAGAACATTTCATGGCTCGCCCCCCAATACTTCAGACAAGCCGCGCATCGCCTTCGGCATTGGCTTTATGCAACAAGATGCCGAGTTGAAACATTACTTTCTGAAGCCGGATGGAAATAAAAACACGCTGCTGAAATACAGCATTGATGAATCATTTTTCAAAAAATATGAAAATTCGACTTTGGCAAAAATGTATGACAGGGGCGAGCAGATTGAAGACTATAAATTAGAAGGTGAAGTTCCTTACGTGGTCCCGAAATTTAGCGGGGATGAATTGATTGAATTGGTAAAGGAATACGGAAATGAATTCAATGTGCCGATGTGCGAGAAACTCGCGAAGTTGTTCAATTATAATATGAACGGCACTAAGAAAGATGAAATAAAGGAGGAAGTAAAAGAGGAAATAAAGCAAGAACAGAATGAGCAGCCTGTGGAAGTTGAAATGATTCAGGAGGCTCCGGTTCAGCAGGTGGAAGTTGAATATGTATGGATTGATAAGCGTAATTTCTTTCAAAAATATACCCCGGGGAATATTTTAAGAGAAATGAAAAAAAAGGTTTTTGCTGAATAAATAGAGAAGCATGTTTACATTTTCAAAAATGCTAAAAGTTTTTCGTGATGAGGCGCAGCAGCAGCAGTTCGAGCGCGATGGGTACTTGGTGTTGCCGTTTTACAACGAAAATGAAATCAAGGAATTGAATGCGTTGTATCAGCGTCTTCATCCTAAAGATGAGCAAGGATTTTTTCCCAGCACTTTTTCAAAAGACAAACAATACAGAACTGTTGCAGATGAAGAAATCCGCAAGATTGGACAACGGTCAATGGATAAATATTTGCAGGATGTGAAAGTGATTTGCGGCAGTTTCATCGTAAAGTCGCCCGTGCCGGAAAGCGCCATGTGTGTGCATCAGGATATGACATTGGTGGATGAATCAAAATTCACCGGCATCAACATTTGGGTTCCGCTTCTTGACTTGAATGATGAAAACGGAACATTAGAAGTGTTGCCCGGCAGCCATCGCATCTATCCGACTTATCGCGGCTCCACCATTCCCGGTATCTATGAAGAAATTACCGATGACATAAAAAAATATTTAGTGAAGCTCTATCCGAAAGCAGGCGAGGCGATTTTCTTTGACCAAAGTATTATTCACTATTCCGATGCGAACCGCTCCAATGGAATAAGAGCGGTAACCAACACGTATTTTACGCACAAGAATGCGACATTTCAAATTTGCTACTGGAAGGAGGACTTCGGAAAGAAAATCGAAGTGTTTGAAGAAGATGAACATTTTATGACTGACTTCGACCAGTTCGGTCACAATATCCATGACCGCCCTAAAATCGGAAAGAGCCTTGGTCTTTATGATTATGATTTTCCAAAACTGACTACCGAATATCTTGCCCTGCGATACGGTAAAAATGGCAAGATGCAGAAGCCATTATTCCAGCGGATTGTTCAATCCTTATTCCACTGAAAAATGTCAAAGCAAATTTTTAAAGACCCTGCGATGCAGGAAAAATTAGAAAGGCAGGGCTTTGTTATCGTAAAATTTTTAGATGAAGAGGATGTGCATTTCCTGAATCGTTTTTTTGACGAACTGCATCCTAACCCGCAGGGAGGATTTATGTCAGGAAGCTACTCGAGCGATTTTAAGTACAAGAAGAAAGTAAGTGACGAAATTGTGCGCGTATTCACGAAGCATTATGAACGGTTGTTCGTGAATTATCAGCCGTTTGGCGCCACCTTCCTCTACAAACTTCCTTCATTAGAAAGCGAACTTTCCATTCATCAGGATTGGACAATAGTAGATGAAAAAAAATTTGTCGCGCTGAATTGTTGGGTGCCTTTAACTGACATTGATAAAACGAATGGCGCGCTTCATTTTATACCGGGCAGCCATTCCAATTCGCTTGAAGTATTAAGGGCGCCTACTTTACCATTTTTCTTTACGGGAAATGATGAGTTCATGAAAGAGCAGTCAGAGCCGTTTTATGTGAAAGCAGGCGAAGCTGTGATTCTTGACCAAAGCATCGTGCATTATTCGCCCTCCAATCGCTCAGGAAAAATCCGCAAGGCAATTACCGCAGGAGTGAAATCAAAAGGCGCTCCGATGATTTTTCATTATTGCGATTCACAAACAAAGGAAAAGAAAGTAGAGGTGTTTGAGATGCAGGAAGATTTTCTCATCAACTTCGAGAATTTCTATCAGGATATTAGAACGCGACCAAAGGGGGAAAGCAAGGGTTTTATTGACTATGACCTTCCAAAGTTTGAAAAGAATGAATTGAAAAGCCTTGTTGAAAAAATGAGAGTAAGCGCGGGTTTTCCTGCAACGAGGAATGTTGAGACAAATAAATTCGAGTCATAAAAGATGATTGCAAGCATCCGCTCCTTTTTTGACACCTTCGTGGAGAAACCTGCCATCAATCCACACCTTGAGATTCGAAGGGAAGGATTTTTTTCTGACCCGGAAAAGCATCAGGAATTTTTAAAAAAAGGATGGTGTACGCTTGAAAATGTAGTGACAAGCGGAGAGATTCAATCGTTCATGCATACGTTTGAGGAGATTTCAAAATTGGAAGGTTTTGAATTAGATAAAAATCTGCTCAACAGCGGCAGATTGTTTAATCCTGAAATTAGAAAAAAAACGCAGGATGTCATTAATCTCAATAGCACAACTATTCTGCCGCGCATGTTTGATATGGAGAAGGTGGACCCGCATACGGGAGGCGCTTATCAGGTAAAACCCGCGCATGTAAACAGTGACCTATTGATTCATCAGGATAGCACAGTGATAGATGAGGATAAAGACTATTGTCTTTTTGTGTGGATTCCTTTCTGTGCTATTACGATGGAGAACGGACCTATTTCATTTCTTCCGGGCAGCCATCTTTGGGGGAATAACCAGCGCAGTTTAGGCGTGCCCTGGCAGTTTCGCAATCACACAAAGACGCTCTATCAATATGTGAAGCCTGTAACATTAAATGTAGGTGATGCAATTGTATTTGACCCCGCAACCATTCACGCGAGCGCTCCGAATCTTTCAAAAGAAATTCGACATGCAATAACAATTACCGTGTTAAGAAGAAATTATCAATTGGTTTACTATTTCAGGAACAAAGAGATAGATGACAGTTTGATTGAAAAATATTACGTGGATGAAACCTTCTATTATGGATATGATTTCGTTTCAAAGCCCGATGAAACAAAATGGAGAAAAGAGATTGTGAAATTTGAACCATTTGACCTGAGTGAAAAGCAATTAGTCAGGCTCATAAAAAAACATTTACCAAAAGAGTAGATCGCACGCATGCAAGTGAGCGCAGCGACTGCATGACAAGATTCGTTTAACCGATGTATTCCGCTTTCCAAAATCTCTCCTTCCAAAAGCAATTCGAGCGGAAAGGGTATGTATTGCTCTCCTCGCTGTTAAGCGATGGGGAAGTGAAAGAACTTTATGATTTGTTTGAACGGTTTCAAAGCCAGTTCAGCGGTCCTTTTCACACGACACATTTCAGCAAAGACCTTTCTTATAAAAAAGAGGTACACGATTCAATTACTTCAATTGTATTTCCAAGAGTAGCTACACACCTGAATCATTTTGTGCCGCTGTTTGGAAACTTCATGATAAAAAACGCAGGCGCGCAAACAAGCATGGATCTTCATGCAGATTGGACTTATGTGGATGAGCAGCGTCATAGTTCTGCCGCAGTATGGATTCCTTTGGTTGATGTAAATGAAGAGAACGGATGTCTGGGAGTGATTGAAGGGTCGCATAAAGTCACCAACAGCATTCGCGGTCCGATGATACGGCAAAGCAGCCGACAAAAAGATGATGACTGGGCGAAGCGGTATGGTAAATTAATTCCAATGAAAGCGGGTGATGCTATCGTTTATGACCACCGCCTGCTGCATTATTCTCCATCCAATAAAACAACGAAAATCAGACCCGCTCTAAATCTTTCTATGGCACCTGAAACTGCCTCATGGCTTCATTATTGCCTGCCGGAAGGCGCCAAGGAAATAGAATTATATGCGGTGCCTGACAGCAGTTTTTATCTTCACTATAATAATTTTCAACGACCAGAGACAGGCGCGCTTGTGAAAACTTTACCAAGCAATACAGAAGAATATATAGACGCGAGAATGGAACAGTTTTGGAAAACAAGCATGCTGAACAAAATAAAGCAGTTGTTCTGAATTCTGCTTATTGCGCTTTTTGTATCTCCCAATCCAGCGGAGGGCGCACCGAACCTTTACTGATGTCACCGATAATATCTACATAACCCGGTTCGGGATGGATAATAAAATGCAATTTGTCGGATAGCCGGAAAGCCTCTGTGGAAGCGGGACTCCACTCATTTTCCTCCACGCCAAAACGCACAAACAGATAATATCTTCCGGGAGCTAAAAAATGGGGCGGGATGGTGCATTTAATTTCAATCATGCCGGTTTCGTCTTTCAATTGTTGGTCAAAATCCTGCCGTGTTAAATTATTTAAAAGGTGTCCTACCATTACTGGTTGGTAAAACACATCTTGCAGAAAAAAGAAAGCGCCAATCAGGATGCCTGATTTTTTCTTGTGAATTAGAAATTTTATTAGAATTGGATCTGAATGGAAAATCTTATCTGTTTCAGCAAGAGAATTCACTGATAAACGATGAATAGTTAAGTTATCGTTACCTGGAGCAATTTGGTCATTCCATTCCAGTTGAACGGTGTTCTTAATTTCCTCCTGAGGAGAAGGATGGTTATTTTCTTTATCATTTTCCTCTTTCTGCAATTCATATTTTTCACGATGCATTTCAAAATAATCGCCTAAGATGTCAGAAGGGAGTCCTATTTCTTTGATACGACCCTTCTCTAACCAAATACATTTATTGCTCAATTCCAAAATCTCCATCCTGTCATGTGAAACAAATAAGATTGTTTTACCACTGCCGGCAAACATTTTTAGCAACTCCTGACATTTTAAACGAAACCCTTCATCACCTACAGACAACACTTCATCCAAAATTAAAATATCCGATGACAGATGAAAAGTCATGGAGAAAGCTAATCTCAAGAACATTCCACTGGAATAAAATTTCACGGGCTGGTCAAAGAAATCGCCAATTTCACTAAATCGCTTTATATTATCGTAATAGGTTTCGAATTCATTTCGTTTTATTTTTTCAATTCTTAACTGAATAGCGATATTTTCTCTACCTGTTAAATCTGGATGAAAATTATTTCCAATTTCAAGGATGGAAGTAACGGAACCATAGAAGCGGGCTTCGCCCGAAGTGGGTTTGACAATTTGACTTAGAATTTTTAAAAGCGTTGTTTTTCCGGAGCCATTGCTTCCAATAATTCCGACAACATCTCCCTTGTGCAGAGTAAAGGAAATATCCTTTAACGCTAAAAAGGAATTTTCAGCAGCAGTTGAATGCTCGCTGCCATGAACTATTTTATACTTCTTTGAAATTTGCTTAACCTCTATAGCAACTTCTTTCTTTTCACTCATGCTTCAATTATAGAAGAATTTAAAATTATTTCCAGTTCTTCTTTTGGCAATTTAGTTAAGTAGTTCTTGAATGTTCCTTTATATTCTCCTGTAAGATGTTTGCTGTTTCCATCCCAATCATCAGCCATGTAATAATTATGAGATTCTTCCGATACGTCAACGAAGCCTTCTTCTGGTTTCTCGCTGAAGAAACTATAGTATTGAGAAGCAAAATGAGTCAGGCGAAATGTAAAGCAAAGCCTGTCTATGCTTGTATTGTTCGCTGTTGAATTATGCAGCATGTTGTTGTCAAAAATGACTGCCTGCCCTGCCTTTAGAATAAGAGGAACTTCATACTTCCTAAGCCATTCCAAATGTTGATTGTGATACCCTCCAAAAGAAGACCCAAAAACAGCTCTATTTACCTTGTGACTTAATGGGATAATTGTAAGCGCGCCATTGTTGCTATCCACAGCTATCAATGGCACCCAAATTGCATAATGCGGTTCCAGTTGATGATTAAGCAAAAGTGTGCTGTCTGCATGAAGATCAATATCGCCAGAGGTAAAAGCTTTTTTAGTATAAAACTGAGAAACAGGTATAATAAATTCTTTAAAATATTTTCTTAAAGGCGCGTCAACATTTGCAACTATAAAATTATGCATCTGCTTTTTCAAAACTGCATCGGTGTCCTGAAGCGTTGTGAATCTGCCGGGTGTTCTGTCCAGATTTCCAAAGTGGAGATTATACTCTTTTTTGAAAAGATCTATTGTTGCCAAATCTAACAAGTCAATTACTGCATAGCCCTCTTGATTTAACTTCTGCTCTAAATCACTGCCAACCGTTACATGCAACTGTTTTAATTGTGCGGCATTTACTTTTCCAACTTTATTCCGGTAGTGGACTATTAAATCCGCTGAACCGACTTCTTCGTTCTTTGTTGGACAAATTGCTTTTGTGTCGGAGAGAGTTAAACTTTCATCAATGATTCCTTTTTCAAGCGCATGCAAGTGGGTGATTAATTTCTCTCCGGTAATCGCATAAAGTTCAGTGCGTTCCTGTTCAGCGTTTTTGTGGAAATAATAGGTAGGCGCGCTGTTTTCTACATAATTTGCAATCACTGCAATCCGGTCGCTATCAGTTGTGTTTGGATGAGAAGCGTGAAATAATCCGTTGTGATAAATCAGCGCATTTCCCGGAGGCACAATGATGTCCGTAATCAACTGCTTCAATTTTTCCTCGCTGCGAATCACCGGAATACCATAGCTTCCTGAGCGGTAGTTGCCCAAAAACCGGTGACTGCCGGGCATAACGAATATGCCGCCATTTGTAGGGCAAGCAAGTTGTAAAGGAATCCAAACCTGATAACTTCTGTGCTTTGATTCATCCACAATATTCCAATCCTGATGCAGCGAGAATTCTTTATTTACATGCGCTCCTTTTACCACAAAATGACCGATGAAGAAGGTGAACCCGGGTAGGATGCGCTGAATGCTTTCGTTTACAATGTTTTTTATTTCACTGTTTATTTTCAGGCTTTGCTCTATCGGGTTTGAATTGTGAGAGGAATAGAGTTGTTCAATTATTTTCGAGCCGAAATTTTCCTGATAAAGAGAACGCAATTTTTCTATTTGCTCGTCATCAAAAACCTTTAACGTGCAAAACCCTAAGCTATCAAGCGCTTCTAAACAGGGATGATAAATAGTTTCTGAATGATTTGTATCCATGTTCAACAGGTGATTTATTGTTGTCATTAAGTTGATTTGCCCACTCTAAGAAATCAGCAGCCTCAACGGGCGAGAAATCATATTCAAATGTTTCTATGAGCGTGGCATTTGCAGGACGCTCTCCTCCTTTTAAATTGACGAAATCCGTTAAGGTCATTGCGTATTTTTCTACCTTATTTTTCGGATTGCCTTCCGGCAAAAAATAATGAAGTATCTCCGCATCTTCCGGCACCATCGCTAAAATAGCGGCTACTCTAACTTGCTCTGATAAGTTGGGATAGGAGGCGTGTATGCACGCATGATTAAGCACAACGCATTCCCCGATTTCGGTAGTAACATCTGTAAAATAGGTTGGAATCAGTGAGGCAACGCTTTCATATTTCCATGGATAAGAAGGCAGCGGACGTATCGTGTCGCGCAGGCGGTGGCTGCCTTTCAGAAACCGCAGGCATCCGTTGGCTTTGCTTGTGGGCGTAGTCGCAACCCAAATATTGAAGGAGTAGTATTTGCGCTCATCTACAAAGCGCAAGTCCTGATGTGGTCCCAGCGCGGAAGCCTCACAGGATTGTTTGAGCAGGTAATTAGCCGCTATCGTTTTGTAGCGATGGAAATGTTTGTCAATTTCTTCAAACATCACTTGCTTAATAAACGCATCAGCGCTGGCTATCAGCGCGGCATTATCCGTGTCGTTGGTGGCATGAAATTTTTTTTTGTCAATCACCGTTTCATGCGCGCCCTGAGTATTGAAATAAAAATCATGCAGCCGCTTTACCTGTTCTTCTGAGAACAAGCGAAATTTCACAAAACCATTCTCATCAAATTCGTTTTGCAGTTTTTCATCGCGGAATACGCTAGGCTTTTTCATGTGACGCTTCGCTCAGAGTGCTTGAATAGATTTAAAACGGAGTTGATGATTGATGAGCGACTCCCCATGTTTTTCTTTAAGAGCGCATTGAATTCATCGGGCTTTAATTGCTTAAAGTCATGGTTTATTTCATTCTGAAAAATGCCTTTCAAAGGCGGGCATCCTTTTTTAAAATGCAGAAACGCTTCTTTTGTCATTCCGAATTTTTGTACAACATTCTTGCGGATATCCGGAAGATAAAAGTGGAGCAGCTCCGCCTCATTCTGATATGCCGCAATTACTGCGGCTACTCTGGGCGTATTTGTTTCATTTGAAAATGAACCGTGAACCACCGCATGATTAAAAATAATTGCTTCCCCGGCTTTCATCGGATAAGATTCCGAGTGTTGCTTGATTTCATCAATTACATTTTCATAACACCACTTATAGTCGTGCGTAGGTCTTAGCGTATCCATAAAGGCATGACTCCCTTTTAGCAGATACATGCAGCCGTTTGCTTTGTCAGTATCCTGAAGCGCTACCCAAATATTTACAGACACATACTTTGACTCATCTACAAAAGTGATATCCTGATGTGGTGAAGTTTCAGATTCGGCAACGGGCATTTTTACCAAATAGTTGCCGAAAAGCAAATTGTAATTCACTAAGTGCTTATCAATTGCAAGCGCCATCACTTTCTGTATCATATTGTCCACTTGCGTTATCAGCGCGGCATCGTTTGAGTGGCTGGTTGTGATATACGGGATATTGATTTTCTCATGCGCATCGGCAACGATTTTGTAGGCATTCATTAATTCGTTTACCTCTGTCTGCATCAGTAACGGGATTTTCACGAAGCCGTCTTTTTCAAATCCGCTTTGAAGTTCTGCCGATTTAAATAAGGGTTTCATACGGCTGCTCTTGTTCTGAATACATTTATTATTCTTTGGAAATAATTTCCAGTTTTGCTGTCTTCACCAACTTTTTTAAGAAAATCTTCTTTCGAGATTTCAGGAAAAGCAAACGAAACATATTGCCTGAATGATTTGCTGTCGGGTCTGCCGTCTTTCGGCATCGAAATGAACGTGTCCAGATTCAAATGATATTCTTCTATTTTATCTTTTGCCGCATTTTTTTCTTTGTAGTAGAGCAACCATTCCGCATTTTTTGAGCAAACAAGCAACGTGGCAGCTAATCTTAATTCACCGGATAAATTTTCAGTAGCTCCATGTATCGTTGCGTTATTAAAAATGACCGCCTCTCCTTTTTTTAAGGGAACATGCACAGCCATTTCAGGCAGGGAATCATGGAAACTTGCGTAATAGTTTGGAGCTTCAGGAACAATGCGCAGGGATTTCACAGCATGGTTAGAACCTTTGATGAAATAGAGGTTGCCATTATTTTTATCTGTGTCTTGAAGCGCTACCCAAACATTTGCACTACAATGTTTTGTTTCATCCACAAACGTGGGGTCCTGATGCGCGCCTGTGGCAGAACCAGCGCCCGGTTCTTTTATATGAAAGCACCCGACTAAGGGTTCAAAGTCATTCAGAATTTTTTCTAATTCAGATAAATAAATTGATTTTATACTTGAATCAACCTGGTAAATCAAATCTGCATTTGCGGTATCCGTTGTTGTGTGATGAAGAGACGTTACTGTTGCATGTTGTTGGCGGGTATTCTCAAATAGCTCCAACAATTTGCTCGCCTGACTGTCCTTGAGCAGGGGGACTTTTACAAATCCATTTCTGTCAAATAAGGATTGAAAGTGTTTGTTTTTAAAAAGCGGCTGAACCATAATTGGCCTATATTCTTAAGCGCCTAAACGCTTATTGCACCAAGGATTGAGACAATTAAAATTAGTTAAGTTTGGCTTAGAAACTGTTGACTTAGGTCACTAATTATCGCCAAACAAAAGTTCAAATGATTGAAACGCCACGCATATTTGGTTCGGATGTTTTCTTCAAGTTTATTGAAGTTCCCTTCGCAAATATTGAACAAGCCGGTTCATTGGTACATCAGATAAAAAGCAAAGAGATTGCAGGTTTTATAATGAAAAGTGTTTTCAAGCCTGATCAGATTAGCCAAATCAAAGACTTTCTGGGAAAATTATCGGAGAGCGAATTTATGCCTACCCCTTCAGGGAAAATTTTTCCAGCGCCATTTGCCATCATTACTGACACGGAGCAAATGCTGGATACTTATTATTCCAAACTTTCAATCCTTGATGATTACAAAAGGAGCAATCCTGCACTTAAAACTTTAACAGATACGCTGGATTTATTTTTCAAAAGCGTTGCAAACAACTATCAGGTCAGCATTCCCATTAACAAAATAAAAAATAAAGAAGTTGCCCCGGGAACATTCAGGATGTTCTATCCGAACAGGGGCGGACTGCATGTCCATTGTGGTAATTTGTTTCAGGCGCAATCTATGTTTTATTACTCGCTAATTAAAAACAACATAGATATGGATGACCAATTGAGCTACTTTGTTGTATTGCAGCAATCTGAAACTGGAGGAGAATTGACTCTGTATGACATGTTGTGGGATAAGGCAAAGCGCAAAGAAAGTCCTGAAAACAATGAATTCATTATTGACGATTCGGGTAATCCTATTTACGTAAAAGATCTGAGTAGTTTTGCGGTGAAACCTCTGCCTGGTGATATTCTTGTGTTTTCAGGCGGTCCAATATGGCATCGCGTAGAAGATATAACTGGCACAGCTCCAAGAATTACATTCGGAGGTTTCTTAAACTTCTCTAAGGATAACAAAGAACTTTTTTACTGGTCATAATTCTTCGTAAGGGATCTATTCACCAATTCTGCTTCGGTGATTAGATGGTGCGCGTAGTTCAGCGTTCTTTCTTCTGGTAAATCAGGACTACCGCGCATGGCTACAGTCTTCAGAGTTCTCAATAAAGCGGCATCGTCTAAGTGGAATATTTTTACTTCATCAGGCGCATCTCCCTGATGAAAATAAATAAAAGGGGCAGTTTCAGACAATAGAGTCGCTGTGACTATGATACGGTCTTTTGAGGAAAGATTTGGAGTAGAGCCATGGAAAACCGCAGGGTGAAAAAGAAGCGCTTGCCCCTTCTTTAAAGTGACAGATGCGATTTGTGCAGATGAAAATTTTTTGCTGCTAATTCTCGCAGTTGGAAGCGAAGCCGAACGAAGATTATCAAACCACAAATGGCTTCCCGGCAAAAAAAACATTGCGCCATTTTCCTCTGTGATGTCTGCTAAAGGAATCCAGATATTGTATGCGCAGTACTTTTTCTCATCGGTATAGCACCAGTCCTGATGCAGCAATAATTCATCGGAGGTATGCGCAGGTTTTGCTAAAAATGATTCTGTCACTGTTCTGTAGTCTGTGAAGTTTGCTTCATAGAAGGAATGCAGAATTTTTTTGAAATGCTGACAGATGCTTTTGTTTTGTTCAAAATCGTTTTCAAGCAGGCTGTAATAAAAATGGGGATGTGAAATTTTGAAATGAGCGCGAATGAAGGAATGCAGTTGTTCTGTCTCCTCAATCAGATTTGCATCTATCACGGCAAAGCCGGCTTTAGAAATTTCCTGAAATAGTTCCGCGCTTTTAAACATAAACTACGCATGCAAAGTAAACCATTTCAGTTATTTTGTTCTTTGAAGCATTCAATGCCCTGTGTAAAAAGAATTTAGAATGAGTTGAGACTCAAAAGTTGATGCTAAATAAACAGAACGAACGCTTAGTTTTAAGGTTTGCATGTTTTCAAAAAGAAAAATTCTGTTTGTTCTATTCTTTGTCGCACTTGCGGCTGTAATCATTTTGCCTTTTTCCAATTGCAACAGACATTCATCTGACGTTTATCATGGCTTTTTAGAAAGCGGTGAATTCAAAAAAATGGACAGAACGGAACAAACGCTGAAGTGCGCTTCTTGTCATCCGCAGGAGTATGCAAATGAAATGAAGGGTCCGCATTCCTATGCTTACAAAAGTTTAGTGGAGCACAAAGCCTTTGTGAACAGCAGCAGTTACCAGTGTGTTTTTTATACTGCGCACGTAAACCGGTCATATGAAAACTGCATGGGATGTCATGCTCCGCAAAATCTGTATGAAACGCTGCTCAAGGATAGCTTGAATCAGCCCTTGCGGTTAGCTGAAAATCTTTTACAGGAAGCGCATCCGCGACCGCTCACGCGCGAGGGCGATGCGCAACGAGTCACCGGTGTTGACTGCATGAATTGTCATGTGAATGGCGGGCAGATAGTTTCACAAAAACACAATTTTAAGGCAGAGGATAGCATAGCCGCACTACAAACGATACCTGTGTTGACGATCAACAATATAAACTGCTACCTCTGTCATTTTGATGCGGTGCGTAACTTCAATTCCGAAATAGCAATAAAACAAACCGGTTCCGCACTCTGCATGAATTGCCATCAGGAGCATGACGCGCAAGGCGAAGGTACCCATTATTTTTATTGGCAGCATGATGCCGCAGACAAACAGAATCCCAAGCCTGCTTTGCTGGTGGATGATTTTCATTTTGAAGCGTATGAGAAAAATAAAACCGGAGTAATTACATGGATTAACACCATCATGCCTCATAAAATAAGTCCCGGACCTGAAATAGTCTTATTCTGCGATGTGCTTGACAAGGACTCTGCCGTACTGGGAAGCAAAACCATCCGTATTAATAAGAAAAAGGAATTTGACAAAGAGATGTACCCAAACCTTGAAAATAATTATTTGGCAGGCATTGAGGGAGATGATGTTCCACTTCATGGTGAAGCCATCGAATATCAATTCCCGCTGCAAAGAGCCGAAGATGCAGCATTTTTTAGAATCTCCTTTATGCACAAATCACAATACTGGTTTCCGGATTCGCTTGGAAAAGTCAGTTTAGTTAAAACTTACGCTTATGAAAAAGAGAAGCAGGTTTTACCTGTTCAATAAATAAGTTTTCCATTCATACGAAGTATTGCCGGTTACATTTACTTCCCTCAGCGATAAGTCAAGCCCATGTATTTCGCGCAAGTAATTTTTTATTACCCTCATGCGTTCTTCTTCCGAGACAATCAACACATCGCTATTTGCAGTATTCAGATAATTCCAAAACGATGGGTACGAATAGATGTCGCATTTACACTCATTTTCTAAGTATCGTTTGTAATAGGGGAAAAATGGAATGATGTAGCCATCGGTAATATAGAATTTCTTGAAGGCTGAAAAATCAACCGGATGAAAGGGTTTGCAACTTAGAAAAAAATAATCTAATACGGAAGAATTAATGGCGAGAAAACGTCCGGAAGCAAGTTTCTTAATTTCTTCAAATTGCTGTTGCTTCATCTCTAAATCTTCCTTCAGCCGGACGCTTTCTTTTTTCAGATGATAGATATGAACAAGAAACAAAATTCCACAAGCGATTAATAGGGGATGAACCCTGCCCGAAAAATCAGGGCGCATATTTTTTACAAGCAATAATAGATGACAGAGGATAAACAATCCAATGTAAGGAACCCAGGAGCGCTCGTTTACTTTATCTACATACGTTTGAACAAGAGTAAGCGCCCAATAAGAAACCACAAAAGCTGCGCAGAATAACCAGGTGGTTTTCTGTTTGCGAAAACTGTATTGACTCAGTAGCGCTGCGCTCAGCAGAATCACAACAAGCGCGAGATGCCAATATTGAAGCAATATGGCTTTTTGCTCGCGGGCTACGCGATTCCACTGACGGGCATCAGTAAAGATGAAATTTTCGGGCAGAATAAGCGAGCGAAGAAAAACCGGTGTCATCACGCGCGGATCAGAAAGCAGCATTTGCGCTCCCATTTGATGCATTACGGTATCGCGATATGTTTTCATCCGCGCGAGCGGCACCATATTTCCCCGCGCGATAAACTGTTCTTCAATATCAGGTTCTACCTGCTTGTAAAATTCTGTGTTCGTTGCAGTTTTTATATCAATAGCTAAAAAGAGAGATTGACCGCCTACTACCAGCAGCGGGAAGAGGAAGAGCATTGCAGTATGTTTAATACGCTCGGTAAAAAGCAGCGAAAAAGGAATCATAAGTAGAAAACAAGCAAGAGCGGCTTCATTTCTGATAAATGTGCCAATAGCGAAAAACAAATTGAAGAGCAGAAACCACCCCCATCTTTTTTTTATGACGCCCCTGTCGTTAAAAAAAATCGTTAAGCCAACCAGCGAAGCGCCACAAACCAGATATGCAACGCGGGTGTAAATAAGATGAATATGGTGGTCAGCAAACACCAGCACAAACATGCTTACCATTATTGCAATTCTTCTTGCAGTAGAAATTTTTTGGGGCAGCAATACGCTTATAGCCTGCATGGACAGCACACTCGCCAGGAGCATCCATAAATTTTCCAGCCACGACATCCATTCTATTCCCGGAAAGTTTTCGTAGAGCAGGGAATAGAACTGCGAAATCACAAGGTTGCCTGAAAAATAAACGGAACGAAATGGCATGCCGGGAGTGAGACTTCCGCTGATAAAGCCAATATTCAGCCCTTCATATTCTACATAGTAGAAACCAAAGAAAAAGTAAGTGAAAATAAAACAGAGCAGCGTGATAAGTAAGGGTAAACGAAAATCAAATTGGCGTTCGGGCACATTCATTAACGACATGCTTTCAGGAGAATTTGCTTTCCAAGATACGGTTTACTTTGGAGCGACTATTTAAACAAATCCAAAATGGGATATGGTGAAAGCATCGCGGCAGACAATTCAGCATCTGGTATGCCGAACCAGCCTTTCAGCACAGACGCATAGACCGAGCGAAAGTCATGTTGCAAAGGCAAATTATCGCTCACTTCTGCCTTTGCGGGTAGAATCGGATTTGAGCCGATAATTCCCCCTTTCAACCCGGAGCCGAATAAGAACATCGGACCTGTGGAGCCGTGGTCGGTGCCATAGCTGGCATTTGATTTAATCCTTCTGCCAAATTCTGAAATCGTCATGCCTAATACTTTATCCTGCGTGCCCATTAATTGCAGGTCATCTTCAAAAGCTGCAATCGCCTCGGAAAGCTTTGACAATAATTGAGCGTGAACTCCCTGTGTTGCGTCTGAAGAATACACCTGCCCGTTATGCAAATCAAAACCATTTAGATTAACCATGTAAATTTTTGTTTTCAATCCTCCTCCAATTAACTGCGCAACTATTTTCAATTGGTCAGCAAGAAGATTCCTGCCGGTTTCGGGATAGCGTTTTGATAAATTTTGCTGCGCCTGGGCTGCCGCTTTGATTACCGAAATGTACTGATGGGTTTCATTCGCAGTTGACCTTACAAAAAATAATTCCCTGCCTGCCGGTGTGGCGGGCGCAATGCCATAGTTTCCAAGCACTAAATCATAAAAAAAAGATGTGGAGGTAATCGCCATGCCTAAACCTACAGTATGTCCCTGCAATGCGGTTGATAATACAGAGCCGACTTGTATTGCCGGTGGGTCAGGCAAATCATTATTCGGATAGCCGACAGGATAGTTTGGATATTTCTGGTCGAGGAATCTGCCTGCCCAGCCCGAACTAAGCACGGTAGATGCTCCTGAGCCGGTCAGCCAAATATCCGTAGCCCGAAAGTGCGAAAAATCAGGATTGGGATAACCAACTCCTTGAATTACGGAGAGTGAATTGCTGTTATACATTTTTTGCAATTCGACTAAGGAAGGGTGAAACCCGGTTACATCATTATTATTTAAGCAAAGCACGCGATTCTCCGGAATGATTATATTTTTCCGCGCATTGGCGGCAAGATGTGCATATTGGTCTAAAGGGATAACTGTATTCAGCCCGTCATTTCCCCCTTCTAATTGCACTAAAACAAGAATCCTGTCATCTGCCGATGAATTTTTTGATGATGCGGGCGCATTTTTTCTTTTACAACCCCATAAGGATAAATTATTTAGCATCAGCGGCAATAGAATTGCCGGAACTGCGCTCTTTAAAAATGTTTTACGTTTCATTCTGCAATTTTTTCAAATCAACTGATACTCGGGTCGTTGGGCGATGTAAGCATAAAATTGACGGAGTCGCGTAAACACTACGCTTTTACTGATTTCATCAGTGGGATTCGTTGCATAACTATTCCATGCATCAGTCCAATAGTAATCCGCTTTTTGCCCCGACAGAAGAATTGTTTTCAAAAATTCAATCTGTGATGCATCAAATGCATTCGCGCATAATAACATCGTGCTGTCTGTAATCAATTGGTTCGGGTCTTCCGGATGCGGCAGTTGGTTAGTGAATGCAAGCAAATCAAACTTCAATTTTGCCGAGTAAATTGGCAATCCTCCTTCTGACGCCAGCATATCGGTAAAAGAATTGCGCAGGGGTAATGTGTTGGAATTTATCCAAAGCCGGTGATAACCGGGCTGCTGGTGATAAGCAGGCCAGCCTGCTACGTTAAGGGGGTCTCCCGGCTCCATTCCGAGAAGGCGCAATTGATACGCAAGTGACCATGCGTCATATTGCAGCGCCAGTTCCGAAGAAGATGGAAAGGGAACTTGAAATTGCCTGCATGCCCCAATCAGGAAATCAACCGGATTTTTTATTAAGCAGCCCCTATTCATCGGGTCAAAAAAATGCTCACTGCCAAGCAATGCCTTTAACACGGGTTTCACTTCAAAATTGTTTTTAAAAAATAGATCCGCCAAAGGACTAATTACTTCAGCTTCCACTTTTGAGTCAATTTCGGAGTAAACAAACCAGCGATAAATTTTTCGACAAACATGTTTGGCTGCTTCCTGCTGCTGAAAAATCATATCAATCAAATCATCTGTTTCTTTTGCGCCTGCTGCGCCAGTTCTTCCCTTTATTACCGTGTTATTATAAAACGTTGAAAATTGCTTGTCACCGGAATCGTGATTGAGTGGATTGAACGGTGGATTGGGATTGAAAAGCGAGACTAAACTGCTTAAATCATCCTGGTGGTCTTCCCATCCGGTGAGCACCCTTGCCGCAGCCATCACATCACTCTCCATATAGCGCGAATCAGGACCTTTGCCGACAGTAAATAGTTCTTGCAACTCGCGCGCATAATTTTCATTTGGTGTCACCGCGCTGTTTGAGTTTCCGTTCAGATAAAGAAGCATTCCGGGCGTAGTAGTTATTGCCCTTGTGAGTTTTTTGAAATTACCCAACGCGTGCAATCTGAGCAAAGCGAGATAGTCATAGTCAAACCTTGCATCTTTCATCAAAAACATTTGCGCTACAAGATGACTGGGCCAGAAAAGCGTCATCTTTTCTGTTAAGGTATTCTTGGGATTGAGCATTAACCCAATCCACCAAGCTTTTAATGTTCTCACTCTTCTCTATCAGCATTTCCGTCAATATTGCCAAATGTGCCATGCACCCATGTTTGCCCAAACGGCACATCAGGGTCAGTATATTCAGCATCATTGTATGAATTAACCGGAGGCGAGGGAGTAGGTGTTTGAGTAAGTAGAATATCCAGACTTTGGGAAAGGTTCAATCCCGAAAAACGATGATAATCGGCATGTGTCACGCCAAACAGGGTTCTTCTGAGCAGGTGCAGCAACTGAGGTTGCCCCCAATGTCCTGAATAATGCATGATGCCATGAGTTCTTGCTTTGTTCAATATCGGGTTTGATTCTTTTACAGACTGTGAATCATCTTCAGCGAATGCTGTTTTCGCGGCTGCTGCGCTTATCAAACTCATTAGAAAGCCGGAACGGGAAAACTCCTTCATTTTGCTCCTGTTTTATGACATTCAATAAAAGATACCTCTGGTTAAATTACTCCTCCGTTCTCAATAAATCAGATGCAGGACGCATAGCGTATCTGCTATTTGAAAGTATAAACAGTAGCGCTATTACCTTCAACGCTGAATGAATCAATCGGCACGATATTGTAATTTTTCTTCCTTACCACGCTGCAATAATATTTCATCACCTCGACTCTTTCCGGGTCGGAAATAATGATGACGCTCTCTTTTTTTGATTCTAAAAAATCCATGAAGTCAGTATAACTTTTTGTATTACAGTTACATTCTTTCCTGAGATAGGCGTTATAGTTATCCTGAATATAAATGACATCGGCATCAAATAGATAGAGACGCGAAAAGACGGAAAAATCATGCATTTGAAATGGACGGAGGCTGAACAGAATCATTTGATTTTGCTCATTTCCGGGCACCAGAATTTTTCCCGGATACCTTCTTTTTAATTCATCGGTGAATTTTTTACGGGATTGCAATTTACCAGAGAGATCCGCCACGTATAGCTGCTGTTGTTTAAAATGGATAACCGTTCCGGTCAGGATTATCATACCCGCAACGATGCTGGTTATATAGATCCAACGGACTGCTGCAAAATCAACCTTGCTTAACAGGATGAAACACATCATCACGAGCATAGCATCCAAAGTATAATACTGAAGCATGATAAAATATGTTGTGGCGACCACGATCAACCAAAATGAAAGATTGAATAGTACTATTTTTATCGCCTCTTTTTTATCCGTAATGAATGATTGCCGCATGACAATTAACAGCAGTCCGATGTAGATAATAAGTAATCCGAGCGAATGGCGGAGTTTATCCGATAGTATATCAACAGCGCGTAGTATCAATTCCTTATTCACACCGACAAAAGCATTTTCTGCAACCAAACTTCGCAGGAAAGCAATGGTGGTGTATTCCTGGTCGGTTATCAGATTTACAACTGCGGTGTATTTGGCGGAGTCAACGGCATTGGTCATGCTGCTGAGTGGAACAATATTCCCCCTGTCTAATAATTGATAGCCTAATTCAGGCTCGAATTGCTTTAGAAAGTCATCGGTGGTCAGTCGGTCATACGCAATAAACCCAAATACCAAAGCAAATACAGCGGTATTGAAGATGATTGCTGTTTTAGAATAAGAGCGGCTCGAAACTAATAAGACTCCTAACCATTGCATTAAAAAGACGAATGTGCCTACCTCATGCCTCGATAAAAGACACAGGACAAACAGCGCGCAGGACCACCAGCCTAATAGTTTATTGTTTTTTCCGCCAGCTAACAGCGCAAGCGTGGATGCGATGCCCAATGCAAATGCCACGCGTGTATATTGAAACACAAGAATAAACTCCGTGGCGAGTACCAATGTAAGAACAAGAGGAATTATTTTCAGGATGAAACCTGCATGCTGATTATTCTTCAGAAAGAGGAGCAGGATGGTAAACAGGGAAATTGCTACATAAGCAAATAGAAATATTTCATACCAGGGAATTCCGGAGGTGACGCTATAGAACAGCATATAGACTTCTGCCAGCAGAAAATGCGAAACAAAATACCAGATGTTTACAGGAACTCCTTCAGTTACAGAACCTGAGAAAAAGGTGGGATATAAGGCTTCATACGACTCATACACGGAAAAGGCGCCTAAGCCATATACAAATATCAGGATGAAAATAAAAATTGCCCCGTATTTCACTGCTGTATTTTTCATGTAATTCAAACAAACTTTTCTATGTGGCGGCAAGCGTTGCTTCCCAAAGCGGCAATGTTGTTTTCATGACCGGATTGTTGCCTATTTAATTATAAATTTGACAGATGCTAAACACGTAAACATTCTAAGTAAAATGAGGAACACACATAAATGCGCAATACCCTGCCCTAAATTTAAAAGAATATACCCGGTTTCGGGTGATGTTGTCGCATTCTTTTTTTTAGCCGCGTTCAGTTTGCTAAACTTTAGCTGCAATTTAAAAAATCAAGATGGATTTAATAAGGGCGTGAAGACAAATGATACGTTGTCTGTTGCAGCACCGCTTGATGTATTGCTCTACCTGCCTCCGGTAATTGCGGCAAATCCAAATGAGGACTCTGCAACATCTATCATTTTAACCACAGCGGACGTTGCGCGATTTGATGACCTATCGGAAGAGAAGCCTTATGTCAATTCAGTTCAAATTGTTGATGCGAATGAGCCATGGCCTCCGAGATGGTACATCGCAACCCCTGTCTATACAGATAAAATGTATGAAAAGGTTGCAAAGCAAAACCAATATCGGTTTGATTTTGTGATAGATGCCAAAATCGAGTCGGGCTATTTTTCTTTCTATAAAATACTTTCACAACAAGCGATAGGCACAGGGCAGTTGTCTGCTCCTGAGTTTGCAGGCTATATTTTGCTGGATAAAAAAATGGAGCCGGTTGATACTATTAAAAGCAATATGAAAAGGTCTAACATATTTTTTCGCGACCTGAATATCAACGAGAAAGGAGAGCGGTTGGTGGACTTAAAGAAAGACACTTACCTTGATTTAAGAGACTATACTGATAATCCGAAAGACAGTTCTGTGCATTGCTATCTTGACATCATCCACATCTTGGATTCAAATGACAATGTGCTTTTTACCTGGAATCCTTTATATCATATCAACCCTGATTTATTTCAATACAAAGAAACGATGAATAGCAAAGCATTTGCGACAAGACACGCTGATATACTAGAGTGGACGCGGCTTACGTCAGCCCTATGGGATTATGACGGCAATATTCTGTATGCAATGAAGCAAATTGGTATCGGCAAAGTGTCGCGCGAAACCGGGCAAATAATGTGGCAGATAAATTACTCGGATATTCCCATTGTATCCGGTAAGGATACTTTAGAATGGTATAGTCCGCATGATTTTAATTTTTTGTCTGAGAATGATACTGCGGTGCTCTATTCTCTTTATTCGGGAGGCGCGGTAGGAGTTCAGCCCGCGTGTGGCGTTTTGTTTGAACAGAATAAAAAAACAAAGAAATTCAAACTCGTGCAATACATTTTTCCGCAAACAAACTATCTGGCTGTCGGGCAGGGCAATCTTGAATATCATCCTAACGGGGATTATGCTATCGGCTATGGTTTTTTTAGCGAGCCGGATACCTCTGCAAATGCGGGAGATAATTATCGAAACGTGTTAGAGTATAAATTACATGACGGAACAGCATCTGTTTATCAATTGCCGCGCTGGATTTATAACTATAAAGCGCGTTTAGTGCGCGACTGGCCTCGTCCTCCGCGTCCGGTAATTGTGCAAAAGGGAGATAATTTGGAAGCAACAGGCGATTTTAAAGAGTACACTTGGTATAAATTATCAGGCGTGAATCTAACAACGGCAAGCAAGGTTGGTGCAGGAAATACAATAAAGCCGGAAAAGGGTAGCATCTATTGTGTTGAGAGTAAATACGGTATCGGATTTTCAGTTTCACTGCCTTTCACTGTCAACTGATAGATAGTTGCTTTTCATCCTTGAATATCTGCAATTGAGGAAAATTCCCATAAAGAATTTCATTCACAGCCGTTTCTGGCGCTTCAAACCAGTTCTTTAACACCGAGGCATATACCGACCGGTAATCATATTGTAATACCAAGTTATCATTTACAGTAATTTTTTCGGGTATAACCGGATTGGTTCCTAAGATGCCGCCTTTTATTTGCGAGCCGAAGAAAAGGAGAGGTTGCGATGAGCCATGATCGGTTCCATAGCTGGCATTTGACATAATGCGTCTGCCAAATTCCGAGAAAGTCATTCCCGCAACTTCATTTTCCCGCCCCATGCCCTTAATGTCATCCCAAAAACAGGTAATCGCTTGTGATAGTTTGCCAAGTAAATCAGCATGTAATCCCTTCGTTGCGTCAGAAGGATCCACCTGCGAGTTATGGGTGTCAAAGCCCTTTAAATCTACAAGATAAACGGAAGTTTGTAATCCACCATTAATAAGTTGAGCAACCTTTTTCAGTTGGTCAGCTAAAGGGTTTTTGCCGGGATCAGGATACGACTTAGAATGATTGAAGGAAACGGAGAGCGCATTTTTGACAATCTTTGAATAGCGCTCTGCTTGCAGCAACATCTCGCGGATACTCTTTGTTTCTTTTCCTGCCATTCCCGCTAATTCACCGGATGATGATTCCACAGGATGCGTTTCAAAACCTTCAGTTGGGTCAATCACAATGCTCATATCCATTTCACTGCCCTGAAAAAGATAGGTGCCGGTATCGCCAATTTTGATAGCCGGAGGCTCCGGGTGTTCGCCATTCGGAAAACCGGCAGGATAATTCATATAGCGGGTTTGTAAAAAACGCGCTGCCCAACCGGTATGTAATACAGTAGCAGAATCTGAGCCAGTAAGCCAAACATCAGATGAGCGAAAATGCGAATAGCTGGGATTGGAATAGCCCACGCCCTGCACAAATGAAATTAGATTGTCCTCATACAAATCGCGTATGCCCTCAAGAGCCGGATGAAGCGCGGTGTTGGAACTTCCTTTGATGCGTAAAACTTTATTTTCCGGTATCAGCAGATTGGAACGCGCAGCCGCAAGCAAACCATAATTGTCAAGAGGAATGAGCGTATTCAATCCGTCATTACCGCCATCAAGCTGGATGATAACAAAGATGCGATTGCTCTTCTTTGTTTTATTTGGCGAGCATGCTTGCAGCGCGTTTAAAACAAAAGGCAGCAGAGCGGCAATGCCCGAATTGCGTATGAATTTTCTCCTGTTCATCCTCTACATCATTTGATATTCCGGCAAACTGATTATTTTTTTAAAAAAAGCATCAAGGATGCACTCTATTTCTTTGATCTGATTTATATCGTTGGGATGCGCATTCAGTTTACTCCAGTCTTCATTCCACTGCCTTGCACTGGTTTCACTGCCATTCAAAATTACCTTTAGCTTGTCTTTTATTGCTTGGTTTATTTCTACTGCGCACAACAAATTCAGGGAATCTTCAACTAAAGCGCTGGCATTAGCAGGGTCTTTAAACTTGCTGGCAAAATTCACAAGGTCAATTTTTACTCTCGGTCCGTTGCAATTCATGCCTTCAGTGGTGGTGAGGTTATCAATAATTTTCATTCTGAAACTGAGGGTGTAGGTATTTATCCACCATTGGTGATATTTAGGCGCCTGATAAAAAGCGGGCCAACCGGCAACGCTTGGCGGGTCGCCTACCATCATGCCTAAACCACCGAGCGTGAAGTTGTAATGTATCCAGCATAAATGCGTGTCGGAAGGCAGGGGCGGCAGAGCCAGTTCGAATTGTTTGCTGGCGCCAATGAAAAAGTCAACAGGACTTTTGACAATGCACCCGCGAAAAGCCGGATCAAAAAAGTGTTCACTGCCCAGCAATACGCGCAGCACCGGTTTAATCTCAAAATTATTTTCGATGAACACGCGCCCTAACGGGGCAATAATTTCTGTTTCTATTTTTTCATCTAACTGCGGGGAGACAAACCAGCGGTACAAATTCCTGCAAACGAATTGCGCGGTTTGTTCTTTGCCGAATATCAGCTCAATTAATTCATCGGTTTCCTGCGCTCCCGCCATGCCTTCTTTTCCTTTGATAATTGCATTACCGAAAAAAGATGAAAAATTTTTGTCGCTCGTATCATGCAATTCAGGGTGGAAGTTTACCGCTATTTTTTCCTTGTCGTCCTTCCAGCCGGTGAGCACGCGAGCCGCTTCTTTCACGTCATCCTCATTATAGTTTTGTTTGTTTTCTTTTCCGATGGTGAACAACTCAAGCAGTTCGCGCCCGTAGTTTTCATTGGGGGCTACTTTGCTGTTGGTATTCCCATTCAGATAGACTAACATGGCGGGGTTAGTGGTGCCGGTGCGAATCAGTTTTTTGAAATTACCCAGCGCAAACTCCCGAAGCATAACAGCGTACCGATAGCTGTAACGGGCATCGCGCACCATTTCGGTTTCAGTTACAAAATGGTTGTGCCAGAAGATCACCATTTTTTCAGTAAGCGAATAATCGCGGTTAATGATTTGACCTGTCCACCATCCCTTTAAGTAGATTCTTCTTTTCCTGTCAATATCGTTGTTTTCCCAAGGCGCGTCAACCCACTGCTGACCATTGGGCACAAACGGATCGGTGAGGTCGGGGTCTTCCTGCGCCAACATAGGCGGCACAGGCGATTGAATAAGCAAAATATCAAGACAATTACTAAGCGGTTTGTTATTAAAGAAGGAAAATTCCTGATGCCCGATACCAAACAGGCAACGTCTTAGCAAGTGCAACAGATCATTTTCTTGAAATGTGCGGTTAAGTGGAGCAAGACTATAGGAAGTGATATCGGGCATCCTTATGAATGGTTAATTAACCAAGAAATCCTACAAAAACATTTTCTCGCAGAACGCGCAGAGCATCAGTCAAAGATATGTAAAATACGAGTGAACAAACGAGGGAGCGAGAACCGAAAAAGAAACCTCGTCAACGCAGGAACATTAATCTTGTGCGTTCAATGCCGATTTAACTTCAACTTGAAGCGCGTCTGCCCAAAGCTGGTAACCCCTTGAGTTGTTATGACCGTCTTTTTGCCAATAAAGTGAATGATATTCAAAACCAGCTTGCTTTTTTGCCTGCTTAAATTTTTCAAAAAGATTGATTGTTTTTATAGCGCTGTTTGATTCAAGGATATTTGCCAATGGTTTCAACGGGAAATAGTCCTGCTCTAATTCAAGCAACATAGGATGCAGCGCTACAATCAGTTTAAAGTGATTTTCTTGTGAAAGCTGAACGTAATCCTTTGTTATGCATCGCTCAATTTTTTTGAGCGCCTGTTGTTCTGCTTCCCTATATTCCTGAGGAGTTAGTAAGAGCCAGTTCATCGGGTGTACAACCTGAATGATAGCTCGTGCAATAAATGAAAATTGATAAAAATACGCCCACCAGGGCGCTGATTTATATTTATCATCGCGCTCCCAGTTCCCAATTTTTACTATATCGCTTATATCGGTTGTATTAATTGCCAGAATAACTATTTTAGGTTTAAATGGCAGCAGGAGTTCTTTTAAAATAGCGTATTGAGAAAACGGTTCTGAGCCGCATAGAAAAAATCTCCTGACATCTCTCCTCGAGAAAGATTTAGCTTAAACACATATTTTAACACGAATTCGCCTATAAATAAACTCAGGATCAAACTGGTCAATAGGAGCGTGTACTGATTTTTAGTTTCACGCTTTTTGATAAGCCGTTTTAGAATAAGAGTACCCGTGAACAATATAAAAGAGTAAACTATCACGGTTAAAAAAATGGTGGATACCCCAAAAAATCCTAAAATAAAGTTGAGGATTACAAAAACGGATAAGAAGAAAATTCCCGTGTATTTGAGCGTTTTTTTTAACATACGGATTTCAGAAAATAGCGCATTTGCAATAAGTAGGTACAAGACTAAAAAAAAGTAACTTACTTTATAGCATTTAACCGTTGGTGCAGTGTTCGTACCAGTACAGGAAACAACACTTCTGCTTTATTTTTCTCGCCATCTGCATTGAGATGGCAGTCATCTATCCACCAAGAAGCATTTTTTATTGAATCGAAACTGAACGGCATCCAAACGCCTCCAACTTCTGCTGCAAGCATTTTCGACAAGTTTGCATTTAGCTCCGCCATGTCGCGATATTTCTGATTTTGTCTTACAAATTCAGAGTTCATGTTCAGGATATTTGGCAAAGCGATCAGCAATGCACTATCAGTTGCCACATGAAGATAGAGTCTTCGGGTATTGTTATAGAAAGGATATTTTTCATATTGTTTAAGATGGAGAATGCTGTCCAAATTCAGATTTGACCACTGAGGAAAAGTAACATCGCGCTGATGACTAAACTCATCGCGCCTGCCGGAGAAATCACTGTAAAACAAGCGGATGGCGATATAACTGAAAAAATAAGAGCGGAGCATCCAGCGGGCAGGCGGAGGAAGCGGTTCAAGATGAAAATTGATTCTCCGGTAGTGCGTGTAATCTAATTGAAAATTGGAAGGGATAGAGGCAGTAAGCAGTGCGTCATTCACCCCGCTGTTCACGATCACTACATCGGGCTGGTAATAGCTGTACTTAAAAAGATATTGCTGTAACTCCTCTGCAGAAGTACCCGCTTCCAACCCTGCATTGATTACTTCTGCTCCTGAGTAATGGGCGCTCAAGATGCTATCATGGGGAATGAAATCATTCAGCAACCTTTCTATCAGTGCAGGAAAAGTTTGCGAAGGCGAATCTACTCCAAGTCCATAGGTCGTAGAACCTCCCAAACACAATACGCGCAGCTTATTTGATTTTTGCAGCGGAATGCGCCTGCCGCGGTAGCCATCCTCGTTATGTTGCACCTCGCCATGGTTCCTATATCCGGGGTAAGGAATATATCCCAGGTAGGGTAGTGAAAGATAACGGGGGAAATGCTCCGGATCTTTATTTCCGATAAGCATGTCACGAATGCGAAAATAATTTTTGTTCGAAAGAAAATCGGACGAACGACTGCTAAGCCACATTCCTGCATAGCCGGCAAATTCAATTGTCATAAGCACAAACAGCAAGAGCACAGACCGAAACAAAAATAATCTCAATCGCATAATGAACCAGATTTCAGATGAACCATCTGATTACCTTAAATCTCCTTTGACAAGATAAAGAAATAGTTCTTTCACCGTTGTTGCAATCACTTTCACATTCCCGCCCGCGCCAAATCCAAATTCACGCTTGATGTGCGCCACTTCTATTTCTTTTATACGGAAACCGGCTGCGGATGCACGAATAAAAAACTCGGCATGAACAAATGCACTGACGGACCTGAGCTCAATAGTGTCAAAAATTTTTGTGCGATAAAAAACAATACTGTTCACATCGCGCACCTTACAACCGGAGATTAGCGAAATCACCCGGTTATAAACCAGCGAATAAATTTTCCGGTACGTCCGGTCTTTTCTTTCTTTGCGAAATCCCAAAATAAAATCATATTCATCTTTTATTTCCAAAAATCGAATCAGGTTTGAAACAGGAAATTGGTTATCACCGGGCAAAAAAAGCGCCCATTCTGTTTTAGGAACCATGAATACTTGTTTCAATGTTTCTCCGAAACCCAAATTTATTTCGTGGTTAATAATTTGCACGTTATTGAATTTACAAGCTAACTGTTCTGCCACCAGCAAAGTATTATCTGAACTGCCGTCATTTATAATCAAAATTTGAAATGAAATTGCCAGCCGCTTGCACAACTGCTGCGCTTCTTCCACCAGCTTCATTAACGACCTACTGTCGTTATAGGCAGGAATGCTGATGGTAAGATATTGAACAGGCTCATCCATTTGTACAGATAATCGTGTTCAGACTGCGCGATAACTTTTCATTCACGCTATGTTGTAAATATTTTTCTTATTCCTTTTTTTATCGCCCCTGCGGTGACAAAACTTTCAAAAAAGCCTTTTTTATCTGTTGTTTCTTTCTTCGTTTTTTCAATCAGCTCAACAATTCGCTCCTTGCTTTCCGCAGGCACAGGATAGTCAAATTCTTTTACCATGTCGCCAAACAACGGGCGCTCGCCACAGTTGTAATACCGTTGAAAAAAATCATCAGGCATCTCAAATTTTTCTATTTTATCAGTTTTGTCGTTCGCGTTTTTATGATAAAACATCAATTTGGCATCTTTTGGAGCTATTGCATAAGCCACAACTAACCTTTCTTTGTTTGTTAGGTTAGGTGAGGATCCATGTATGACAGCATGATTCAGAATAAATGCTTGTCCGGCTTTCATGGGTGCGGTGAGCATATTCTCCCAGAGGAGCGCCTCATTACCCCTGTATGCCACCGGGATATTATTGCTTCGATAATAATCGAAAAAAAGATGGCTGCCCGGCAACACTCTTAAAGCTCCGTTTTCTTCCGAAGTATCCAGCATGGGCACCCATATCGTAGCGGAATAAAATTTTGATTCATCAACGGTTGTCCAATCTTGGTGTACATTTACCTTTCCCTCCAGCCCGGGAGATTTACAGAGAAACGTGCTGCCTAATTTTTTGTAGTGCTCAAATTTTTCATCTAAAGCCTTTTGAAGCACCTTTTCCGTGTGTTCAAATATTTCCCGCTTAAACTCTTCATCGGGATTAAATGCAGCTGAATAAAATCCTTTGGGTAAATTCGGATGCAGCTCATAGAATTTTTCTGCGATTATTTGCGCATCTTTCGAGCTAATAAAATCAATGATCACGTAACCATCCCGATCAAAACGCGACTGGGTTTCTAAATCCTTAAATATCCTTGGTTTCATTTTTACAAACAATGTGAAAACATACAGATTATTGGGATGTTTAAAAGTACGCCTTAACCGAACGCAAGGGATAACCTCGCTTAAGTTGTAAAGATATGAATGGACTTTTTAAGTAAGAGAGAAGAAATTGCTGTTTAGTTGAAAATCTTATTCAATTACGTAACTTCAAATCCAACAAAATCAAAAAACAGTTCGTTATATTCGTAACTGATTTTGAGGGTGTCTGTTTTCTCAACAAATAACTCCTTGAAGAGCATGAAGCGTTTTTTAATTTCAGATTTTAGATGAATATTCTAACTACTAAGCCTATAATTCCCCAGTAGCAATGGAGAAAAAAACTATCCTCCTTTTAAATCCTCCCGGAAAAAGCACCTATTTCAGGGATAACTATTGTTCTCCGGAATCTAAAGCCGGATATTATTGGCAACCTACCGATTTGCTGGTTCAAAGCGGCTATTTGAAAGAGGAATTTGACGTTGATATCCTGGATGCAATTGTAGAAAATAAAACGGATGAACACGTGCTTGATTTGGTGTTAAAACGAAACTATTATTCTATTCTTTCTCTTACAGGAACAGCCTCCTGGGAAGAAGACTTTCATCTTCTTAAAAAAATAAAAGCCCTTAAGCCTGAAATTATTCTGGCTTTGTCCGGAAACCTGGCGCTTTTTGAGCATAAAGAACTTTTTAGAACTTGCGATTGGTTAGATATCGCTCTTCTTGATTACACTACGGATGATTACGGCAAATTCCTGCAAGGAGAGAGAGAGACGCTATTCAAAATAGTTTACCGCAAAGAAAATAATGTGGTGACAGTAATTGACCGTAAAGCGCCTAAAGAGTTTAGCTACCCTGTTCCGTTACATGAAAAATTTAAGAATCATCTCTATCACCTTCCCTTTGCTACCAAACATCCGGCCACTTCAGTTTTAGGAAGCGCAGGTTGTCCACAAAAATGTGAGTTTTGTGTCGCAAGCGAAATAAAATATCGCTTCAGGAATACGGATAATCTTATTGCTGAATTGAAGGTACTGTATGAAATAGGGTTCAGAGAAGTGGGATTCATTGATTTTATGTTTGAAGTTAATCGAAGCCGGGCAATAGAAATTTGCAACAAAATGATTGCAGCGGAAATAAAATTGTCCTGGGCTTGTTGTTGCCGAGCTGACACATTAGATGAATCTTTGTTAAAGATAATGAAAGAAGCAGGCTGCCATACGATTCAAATGGGAATCGAAACTTCACTTGACAGTGTATTAATGGCACAACGAAAGAATGCAACGGTAGAAATAACTCAAGAAGCTATTAGATTGTGTAATAAGGCAGGTATTCGTGTATTTGGGAACTTTATTATTGGATTGCCCGGTGAGAGTGAAGAAAGTTTACAGAACTTGGGGAAGTATGCCCGACAAATTGGCTGTACAAATGCTGTTTTTTCTACCTTAGTGCCAGATGTAGGCACTGCGCTCAGAAAGAAAGTTATCGAGGATGGAAAGATTGAAGACCGAATGACGAAATTCAGCAGTACTGACAAAATTTTCCCACAATCGCTAAGCGGCATAAAGACTGATAAATTATCTTCCATCAGAAGAAAGGTGATGCTGGAATTTTATTTTCATCCTTCTTTTATTTACAACAATTTTATCCGGGCAAAAAGTTTTTATGAATTTAAGAGAAAGGTTGGTTACGGATTACAAGTGTTGCGAAGAATATAGTCATTCATCCCTGCTACTATTAAGATGTGTTGTTGATTTTTCCAGTTCGATTTTTAATGCTAAATGAAAATTCTATTACTGAATCTGCCTTCTGATTTTCTTGTAACGAGGAGATATATGTGTTCCACCATATTTCCCGATTCTTTTATTTTTCCCCCACATGACCTTATCGCATTGGCAGGCATTGCCCGAAGCTTACCCGACACACAGATTTCATTTTTAGATGCTGTGGCAGAAAACAAAAATCTGGATAAGACACTTGTCTTTGTAGAAATGGAGTCTCCTGATTTGATAGTATCTATCTTAAGCTTTGAATTATATGACAAGGATGTAGAGGTCGTGAAGCATCTTAAAGAAAAATTTCCCGATATTTCTATCCTTCTCTTCGGACATTATCCTACACATTTTCCGAAAGAAACCCTCTCCTATTCAAATGCAGACCTGATTATTTTAGGGGAGCCTGACCTTATTTTTTCGCGCGTAATACAACAAATGAGCGCTAAAGAACCGCTCAACGAAATTGGAGGAATAGCTTACCGAACGGCTGACGGGCAAATCGCGGTTGGTAAGCAGGAACGTAGAGTGACCGCCTTCGATTCATTACCAATGCCCGCTTATGATTTATTAAACAACAGCCTTTATCGTGAACCTTTCATGCCTCAGCCGTTTGGGCTGATACAATCCGCCCGCGGCTGCCCCTACCAGTGCAACTATTGCGTCCACTCTTTCGGCACCAAACTAACGATGCTAAGCCCTGAAACTGTTTTTGAGCATATCCTGCAATTAAAATCCCAGCACAATATCCGGTCATTAAGATTTATTGACGATACGTTTACAGTCATCCCTGCGCGTGTCATTGAAATTTGCAAAAAAATGATAGCCCACAAGTTAGACCTGAAGTGGACCTGCCTGGCGCGGGCTGATACATTGAACGAGGAAATGCTCGTTTGGATGAAACGCGCAGGTTGTGTGCGGTTAAACATTGGCATGGAATCGGGCAGTCAGAAAATACTTGATATTTTAAATAAAGGAACAACAGTTGACAATTCGCTCAAGCAATTACAAGCTGTGAAGAAAGCAGGCTTGGAAATGATGGGGTTTTTTCTTACTGGCGTTCCCGGAGAAACAGAAGAGGATATTAACCAAAGCATTCGTTTTGCACAGCAGGCTAGGTTCAATTATGTGGTTGTAGATACGCTTAAAATTTATCCGGGTACCCCGATATTTGAAAAGTTCAAAGAGCATGTTGATTTTTCACTGGTACCTTACCGAAATGAATTCCTAGATGAGGGTTTTAATCGCCAATCTGTCTTATACAGAAAGAAATTTTACCGTGACTTTTATTTTTCTGTTGATTACCTATTCAATGCACCCATAAAGAATTTAGTTAATCTTGACCATTTAGGTATTCTTGTTGATTATGTATGGAACATGTCAAAAACTTCTTCTTTAAGCAAAAATTAAAAAGCAATATGCTGAATGAATCATTTAAAACATACTCTATTTTATTAAGTAGGTCAAAATCAGAAATATTCAAAAGGCATTTTTTACATTTGCTATTGCACACAATAAGTCAAATAAATTCCCAGACTCTAAAATTTTAAATTATGGCTGCTACACAATTTGCATGGCCGGAAACGGAGGAATTGGTTTTTGTAAGACCTCCTGTAGAAGAATATCACGGACATTTAGATTGTTACTATGATCCTGATTTGTTTCCGGAATTGGCTCCTTTGAAAGAGAATTGGAAAGCAATAAGGGATGAAATATTAGACTTTGAGAAAAGGAACGGCCCTTTGTCGGGAATGAGCGCTGTTTCCCAAGCAGAAACCTATGGCGGGAATTGGACGCTGATTTATTTAATGAGTTTTTCACGCATCATTCATAAAAACAAAGCCAAGTTTCCGGTAATAAGCAGTGTGCTTGATAAAATTCCAAACGCTGTCTTTGCAGCCATCAGTATTTTACCTCCGCATACAGAAATGGCTCCCCATTTTGGGGATACTAATGGAATTATCCGAACCCATTTAGGCTTGATAATTCCTGCGCCACATCCCACAATTGCTATCAAGGTGGTTGACGAAGAAAGGGGATGGCGAGAAGGGGAGTTGCTCTGTTTTATTAATGTCCAAAAACATCATGTTTGGAACAGGTCTTCTGAAAGAAGGTATATCCTGATGGTGGATTTTGTGCCTAAAATTCTGCAACACAGGCAACGTGAAATTTGCGCCAAAGGCTTGGGCAGCCAGAGCTTCATTTATTTCTATCACAGGCTGACACTGGTGCGCGCCATGCCTGCTTTTATTCATAGCTTCATGTGCTGGAGTTTTACCCTTATTTGGAGAATTTTTTTACCCTTTCAAAGACGGTTTAGTTTTTTGGGATTGGGTGGAAATAATACCGCCAGCGGTAAATGACAAGGTACAGATTTTTTTAATCTCCTTACCATTTTATAAAAATATTGTCCATGCCGTTAGGGCGAAACAGTCAGCCACACGGTAACAACATCTCTCTTCACCTCCTTTAGGTTACCTCCCCTTTAAGCAGAGAAGGAACTGATTTACTGCAAAAATTTGGGGAAGATTCCACTTTCTCCAAATTTTATATCTTGCAACTCTTAGCGCGAATAGATTCTTTTCTATTTGACTTTTTTTCACCTCATCTTATATCCTCCCTCCTAATACGGGGAAGATAAAGGCGTGAATTAGGAAAGAGGACGAATAAATTACTTTGTTCTGTTTACAATAATTAAAATGATGCTGAGATTTTTTAAAAATCGCTTTGGAGAATTAGCAATCACAGCAGTATCTTCATTTTTAACCCTCATATTTTTTACACCCGTTACGGATGATTATGGTTCATTCGGATGCAATTTGGCTGCCGGGCAGTTCAGCGACTACCCTTATCTGTATGAGTTTTATTTAATGCTTGTAGGAATGGGAGGCATGTATCGGTGGCTCTATCATATCCTGCCAGATTACAACTGGATGGGAATTTCCTTTCTTGCTTTTAACTTATTATCCCTTTATCTCAGTCTGAGACTGATAAAAAACCTCATCCTAAAAGATAGCAAGAATGCTTATTTGCTCCGTATCATCCAGGTGTTATTTTCATTATTCTTCATTGAAAACATCGCGTCTATCACGCACACGCGGGCTTCCATACTCTTCTGCGGCATCGGGTTGTTCAACATAGCTTTCACCGATGGGATTAGCCGAAAAGGGATATTGATAAATGCGGCAATCTTTGCGCTTGGAATGCTTATTCGTCCGGAGAGCAGCCTCGGCATGTTGCTGCTTGTTTCAACCGGTTACCTGATTTATCGCTTTGATATAAAGCACGTGGCGAAGCGGTTTTTACTTCCCTTTGTGGCAAGCGCAGCCTTGTTCTCCTATTTCACTATGGACTGGCTGCATACGGATATTTATGCAAAGAAAGTTGAACCTGAAATCGAATACAAAATAATGGATAGGCGAATCGTTGATCTTTCATCTATGAAAACAGCAGAAGATTCGGTAAAATATCAGGCGGTAATGGCGGGAATGTGGTTTGACTTAAAAACTATCACCCCGGACTTTATCCGGAGCCTGCTACTACCAGGTATTAATCTCAGCGCGGCACATGCCGCGAGCGTATTTTTTCATAGTCTATCTTATTATAAACATTATGTGTTTATTGCATGCCTTGTTATCGCCTTGATTTTTTTGTCTTTTTTTCAAACCAATTCTTTAAGAGGAATTTTTAGAATCGTGCTTTTTCAAATAAGCACGTTCCTTATTATCTATTTAGTGGATTTTAACGGACGTTTAATCACCGAAAGACACTTTCTTAATATTCAGTTGATTTCGCTTTTAATCACCTCCTTTTACTTTTTCAATCCAACAGTTCCATTTGATTTTTGGAAAGGACATAAAATTTTATTGTTAAGCTGTTTCTTATTTGTGCTGTTTGGAACAGGTGCAACGATTGTCAACTATAAGCAGCATAATGACTCGGTGGCACACAGCGTGAATTGCTATGAGTCGGCTATGCAGGAAATAGAAGACTCCTATGCCGGACGGATTATAGTGGTCACCCTTAGCAACGCATACCTTTTAGATCATAACTTTTCTATCAAAAATAAAAACTACACCAAAAACACTTATTTACTTTTTGACGCTTTTACCTTCTCGCTACTTCCAAATTATATGAATTATTTAAGCAGCCAATGCCAGTGCAATCCTGCCGACCCGGTTGCTTTTTTAAACTGGAGTGTCGGGAAAAATGCTCTCTATCTGGCAGAAGCCGCGCGCTATAATTTAATAGAAAAGTACATGCGCTTGATTCACCATCAGAAAATTAAATTCATCTCCATCGGCAGTTTAGAGAAACCTGACTGCATCCAATCCACCGAAATGAAGGATTATGAATTAAGAAATATTGTTGTTGGGGATTAACTATAAGCGGATAAATTTTTTGTAAATTCATGGCCAAAACCTAATTTTTTCGCTATCTTTATAACCAGAAATCGTTCTGAAAGCGAAAAAAAATAAAGAATCAACCAAGTAAAAGAAGCATGAAAGTTACATTTGTGGCATTAGGATCGGAACAATTGGGCATCAGCCAACTGTCAGCTATTGCAAAACGTGATGGACATCAGGTAAGTCTCGCTTTTAGCGCATCGCTGTTTCATGACCGGTTCAATCTTGAGATTCCTTCTCTGGGAAATTTTTTTGACGACCGTAGCGAGGTAATAAATGCCATTAAACAGGAAAAACCCGATGTGCTCGCGTTCTCCTGCCTCACTTCAACTTACCAGTGGATGCTTGGTGTTGCAAAAGAAGCGAAGGAAATATTTCCAAATGTTAAAACTGTTTTTGGCGGGGTTCACGTTTCCGCAGTACCCGACAGGACAATATTAAAGCCGGAAGTGGATTATGCGGTGGTAGGCGAAGGCGATATTGCATTCCCATTAATTCTTCAAGCCATTGCAAATGGAGGACCGGGAACAGAACCTATTCCCAATACGAGATATAAAACCAAAAGCGGCATCGTTATCAAAGGCGTACAACAAGGTTTCGTTCAGGATCTTGATTTCATTGCCTTTTATGACAAGGTAATTTGGGAAGACCATATTCGGATACAGGACATGTATCTCACCGTTGCTACCCGCGGGTGTCCATTTACATGTTCTTTTTGCTTTAATAATTTCTTTGCGCGCCTACCCGAAGAAAAGCGCGGCAAATACGTAAGACAGCGCAGCGTTGACAACGTAATCCATGAACTTAAATGGGCAAAAAAGCGATATGACATACAGTGGGTGGATTTTCAGGATGATGTTTTTACGGTAAACAAAGGTTGGATAAAAGAATTTACAGACCGGTATAAGAAAGAAGTAAATGTGCCGTTTCAATGCCTAATCCATCCCCAGTATTTTGATGATGAGATGGCAAGCTGGATGCGCGAAGCTGGGTGTGAATGGATACAAATAGGCATACAAACCATGGACGAAACTTTCAAACATGAAAACCTGCGCAGATATGAAGATTCCAACCATATTGTTCAGGCGCTGGAAGCGATGCACCGCTATGGCATTAAACCTAAAGCTGACCACATGCTGGGATTGCCGGGAGAACCAATCGGATCACAGGCAACCGCGTTGAAATTGTATGCCGAACAAACGCCCAAGCGGATTCAGACATTTTGGACATGTTTTCTTCCCGGCACCGATATGATGAAGCAAGCAGTACAACAAGGAATATTGAACGAAGAGCAAGCGGAAAGATTGAACGAGGGAATTGATTTTTACTTTTTTCGCAACAAGGAGAATATTAAAAATCCCGAACTTGTAAAGATCTATCAAAGCTATGAATTTCTGTATAAAGTGATGCCTGCTGTGCCTGCTTTTTTAAAACAAAGGTTAAAACCTGAGCATGTTAGCTGGATGCCTAATATGGCAACAAGGGTTTTGGCTTCTGTCTTTGATGTTTATACAGGGTTTAGACATGGCAACCCGGAATTTGCTGCTTATGCCAAACATTATTTATTTCACCTCTATTCTTTTTTCAGAAGAAAAATGGGGTTCAGCAGACCAAAGGCTACTGTTCCAAATCTGAGCGTAGAAAACATACCCGCCATTTTAACGCCAAATCCGGAAGTGGCGATGTCGGCAGCATAGCGGGAAAGATGTCCTTTATCAGGACAACGTTTGAAATCACGCTTGAAACACTCTGACGATGCGGTAGAGCGACCATGTTTCTTTCATTGCCTTTGCAATAGTTACCCACGACCCTCCTTTTGACATTCCTGATTTCCTCGGGTGATAGACGGAAAGTGTTTCAATCGGTTTCACTCCTGATTTTATCAACTTTGCGCAGATTTCACTTTCAATAATTGAACTGTTTAATTGAGGATTCACTTTTCTTAACTGGTCATTCCGGTAAACTTTTATCCAATTTACATCCCTTAATTTAATGCCCAGCAGAAACCGGTTAAACAGTTTATTTAATAAACTTAAATTTTTTCGATACCTGCTGTATTCATGATTTTCTCTGTAGAATGAGAAAAAATATCCTGAATTGAATTCCTTTACAGCCTGCAATTCATCCGGGTTAAACTGCCCGTCACTGGGAACCGCGCACACATATTCATAGCGCGCTTGCACGTAGCCTGTTTTTAAAGCTCCGCCTATCCCTAAATTTATCTTGTGCTCAATAATCCGGATTTGGGGTATTTCCTGCTTTAGCTTTTCGCAAATCTCAGAAGTACTGTCGGTACTCCCGTCATTCACAACAATGATTTCATACTGCGCGGCATTTTTACTCAAAAAATCGAAGCATTTATAAGCAGTCTCCGCCAGTGTGCCTGCTTCGTTGTAGCAAAATAGAATGATAGACCAGTTCAAGCTAAATCAGATTAATGCCAATTATTTTACACCGGCAGGGGTTGTTTGAAATAATGCGTTTTTAAGCAAGTTCACATCGGGATGATTCGGGGCAATCGTTTCCGCGCGTTGAAGATAAAACATTGCGCTATCAATCCTGCCGAGGTCAGCATAGATTCGACTTAGGAAAATGAACGGCTCCGGCTGTTGTGGATAAAAAGCTGCCGCTTTTTTCATCGGAATCAGCGCTCGTGGAAAGTCCTGAAGCCGGGCATAACAGAAACTCAGATTCATCAAAGCATCCAGATTTGCCGGGTTTACTTTTAAGTATTTATGATAATAAGGCAACGCTTCCCTGTAATCTCCCCTCCCGGCTTTAATCAAACCCACTTGATAGAAAGGCTCACTAAAAGTACTGTCAATCTTAATTACTTGTAGGAAATGTTTTTCCGCTTTATCCGGTTTTCCCAGCATCATTCTTACTCTGCCAAGGTCATATTGCGCGTTAAAGAATTCTGAGTAGATGTTCACAGCCTTTTCATAATGCAGTTCTGCTTCTTCAAGGAGCGTCTTCCGCGTTAACGCATTCGTTTGTAATAATGCCGACTGCACAAGATGGGTTGCCAGTAAGTTCTGCGCTTGCGCAGATTCTTCAAGGTGCCTGATGTCCTGCCGCATGAGCTTTAGATAATCATGCCACTGAGAATTTCGGGCGATTGTAACACCGGAATAAAAGACCAGGATTGCAAAGGCAGGATATTTGAAATACCGGGGCAAAGAGAAAAAAGAAACGATACTATCTTTCTCAACAGAATATTTGGCAAGCCTGCACAGCGCCACCGCCAGCAGAATACAAAACCCGATTGAAGGAATGAAAAGATAACGGTCAGCCATCATTCCTGAAACAGGCGCAATAATATTGGCAAGTGGCAGAAGTGTTATGAAATAGATCAACAAACCTGCGCTTAAAAGGCGATTTTTATTTACACTCCACAATGCGAGCATGATTAGAGCTAAAACAATAGAAAGTATGAATAAAGCAACCGGCTTGCTAATCTCTGTCTTATCAATGCACTTATAGCCATAATAAAATGACATTGGGTATGGAATCAATGTGAGCCTAAGATAATTGCCTGTAACCATCATCCCTGTTCCCAACTTTTCACTCATTGACGATTCTGAGCCGACAACTGATTCAACATATTCAACAGGGCGGTAAGCGTCTTCTTCTCCAACTCCCTGAATAGGGTTGACATATTTATAGGTAACAACTTCATGAGTCGTTTCAGTTAATGTTCCTTTAAATTGATGTAATTCTTCTTTATATTGATGTAATTCTTCCTTAAATTGATATGATAATCTGATATTAAGGTGGAACAATTCTTCCTTGACAAATTTGGCATGATTAGACGCATACTCGTGATACATTAATGTTGATGAAAAAATAAACACTGTAGCTAAAAGAGTAATTGTCTTTGTTCGCTGCGGGAAATATAATATCAGGAATATTATCAGAAAATAAATCCCCATAAAATAGACATTCATGAAATTTTCCGTATGGAATAGTAATTCAGAAAATGTCGTCATAGCCGAGAATAAGAAAGGTATTGAAGCAAACAATATTTTGCGGCTTGGCATAAGAATCATTCCTGCTATGCCTCCAAGCAGGATTAAATTCCAAATAACTTTTGAAAACTCTAACCCTTGCATCCCTCCCGTCTCTTTATCAAAATACGCCATAGTGAGCGCGATAAGAATACAACTTAATGCTTCAAGAGGCTTTATTTCATTTTTTCGTAAAAAAGTAAATATGTACAGAAGGAAAAAAGCATTAAACACATCACTTTGGCTAAATAACGATGCTATGTAAATAGCAATCGCTGCGCTTGCCCATGGAAAAAAATAGCTCCATCCTTTAAGTGGAGAAAAAAGAAATAAAGGGATTAGCATGGATAAGGGGAGCAGATAAAAAGAAGAACCAAGCGCAAGCGTCAAAGCGGTTAAAACCACTAATCCTATCAGCGAAGCGATAAAGACTATTGGCGCAGATAACAAGCTGACTTTAAGCTGCCTTACACGAGGAGGCGTTTTAGCTTTAGTGGGAATCCCCTTCCAAAACAGGAAAAAATTCTTTGAAAACTTGATTTTTTTAAAAAAAGTCTGATAACGAATCTCATAGAATACCGCGCTAAATGACATTACTCCAGCAATAATGCCGATGCGGTCAACAAGGAATGTTCGCTGAATAAGTGGAAAAATCACAGCGCATAAGAGAATTGATATCGTTATTGCTTTTGCAATTGACACTTCCCTGAACAGGAAAAGCAACAACGGGATAATGATTGCAAAGCTGATTATCGTCTGCTTTGAAAGCATCCCGGCAAGAAAGCATAATGCTCCGCCAAGTAAAAACAGCAAATTCCTTCTGTCAACGTAATGAATAAAAAAAAACAAGGATGCCAGCCCTCCTGTCAGCGCCAGAATTTCATCTCTGTTTTTCAGGCTTGCGACAACTTCTGTATGCAACGGAAAGGCTGCAAAAAACAGGGTGATTAAGAATGGAAGCAACCTACTATAATCCTTCAACAGAAGATTGAGCACCAAAAGCAATAACGCGCAAAGGAGGGAATAAAGCAGCACATTAATAAAGTGCCCGACATGCGGGTTATCTCCAAACAAAGAATGCTCTATCGCAAAAGTGGTGAGTACTACAGGACGGTATTCATAGGAATATCCCTGCGTATCTTCATAATAATTCGACTTGAAAATTTCCGGTATTGCAGCTATCCCTTTCGATGTAAGCCGGTGCAGTTTAGATGCGCTCACAGAGGTCACCATTTCATCATCGAGATTATACTTATTGAAAATCGTGTTTCCATACAGAAGGAAACTAAAGACAGAAACGATGAGATATGGATTCCACCCGTTAAGAAATCCTCCTTCCTTAAAACCAATCTTTTTCATTTATCGGGTGTTGAACTTGCGGTTTAGCCTAATGATCCAAAATTATGATTTTCAATTTCGGAAAATCTCAGGTAAGTCAATCCGGATGCATTGTAAACTTATTTCAGGACGAGACAGCTCTTCCCCCTTCGAGGGGGACACAGGGGGTGAAAATCTCGCTTAACTTAATGACATTGCGCTCGCTCCTGAGAGAGGGTATTTTCTTTGCCTCCGGCATTTGGTTGTTAAATTCAAGCGGCTAACTTCAACCTCGTTAGTGCGTTTCAAATCAATTTAGCAACAGGATGATGATGATAACGAACAAATTTTTCTAATTTCATCTGCCATTATTTAAGGAAAGCCTACAACAGCAAATGATAAAATATAATGAACAAAATATTTCAGTTGGACTTTGTTATGTTATCCTGTCTTTAATAATTGGAGAATGCCATCCGTTCAGCCTGGTAGATATGTATAATAGATTTCCCGAGAAGGCTTGTACCTTTTACCTCACAGACACTAAAGGAAAACTGTTGCCGATAGAAAATTATTATCACTATAAAACGGGCGACTTAACGCACAATTACAATGCTATCTGTAAAAGCAAAAATATTACTGGCGATAATCACACATTGACGTCCGAACAATTGCACAATATAGGTGAGATAATGATGAGCCAATTGGGGCAACGATGTTTTTCTAAACCTCTTGCAAACACCATTCAACTTCATCAAATTTATTTCTTTTTAAAAAACGATTCCATTCAAAGTAACGATATTATAATGTATGAAGCCTGCAACGAGTAAACCTGAAAATGCAACAGATATAGAGTGGTTTTATCTGAAACTGTCATTCGTGTTTGTTAGTCTTCCCTTAACGGGTATCATGGTTTTTGGCGGTTCGGGATGCCCCTTTCCAACAGGTATATGTAAGTTATACAGTTTTGCGCCTTTATTTACTCCAATTGGCAAGCCCATACTTGTCTCGGTTTTTGTATTGTTGTGCGTATTCTATCTTTTTGAAATAAGGATGTTGCTCGCCACCTTTTTTTTGTTTCTTCTCTCGTGCATTATTATTTCGCACCACGAATCGAACGGCATTTTTTATAGAGCGACTATTCTTACTACCTTATGGGGCGTCCAATTTTTAGCCTACTTGCGATTACGATTAAATCCTGATTTCGATGTACGGCACTTTCGGGTTCATTATGGGATACAAATTATAGCCGCCACCTATGCGCTGGCAGGCATTGCCAAACTCAGGGCATCTGGTATAGATTGGATAAATGCAGGAGACTTTTTCTCTATCCAAGTGATAAAGAACTATGCCTATCTTTATTTTGATACAGGATCAGAAACAACTTGGCAGGAAGGAAAAACGATCGCCTATTTTCTGTTAAATCATCATGAAATCATCCGATTTTTTCTCGCTGTTGCATTAATGTTGGAAGTTTTTTGTTTGGCAGCAACATTAGGCGCTAATATGCGCTATGTGTTTGGAATTGGTTTGTTGTTCATGCATATAGGAATTGCGTTTATCATGGGTATAGGGATAAGTGTAATTGCCAAACCAATGATTGTTTTCTTCTTCAATCCGCTATACCAGTCAAGACGGTTTATTATCTTCGTGAATAATAAAATAAGATTCTTCCATTAGTAAAGGTTTTCAAAAAAATGGTGCAGATCCGGACCGAAGTGCCAGCCGAAGCTCACCAGTAGTCGTACTGTTTTCAATGGAAGCTATCTTAACATCAATAATCATCCGGGTGATGGCAAGAGCGAAAACACTATCGCAAAAAGTTTTTTTGCCTTGCATTCTCATTGCTTTGCTTATTTTCCAATGTCGCTTTAACGAGGAGGCAGGTAAATATTAACTGTGCGGTTGGCAAAACACTAATTCCTCTGATAAATATTGTCTCCAACCAATTATTATTATGTCTTTGGAAAGCTTAGTCACAATAAACCACATTTTCTTCCGCTATCCTTTGGTGAGGGATACCCAACAATGTCATTGACCAGTGCAAAAGTTTCAGTCTTCTTTTTCTGTCCTTTTCGGTTCCCGTATTCGGTGAAGTCCACGAACCATCCTGAGAAACTGTTACGTTCCATTTTTCCGGATTTATCCAAAGAGGAGTACCGAGAGCAAGTTGTGTTTCGGTAACATTGCTTACTTGGTATATCCATTTGCGATTCTTGAACAAAAAAGCAATGGTCTGAAGAAAATCACGAAATCTTTCTGTAGGAAAGCCGACCATGACGTTTACGGTTGATGGCATACCTGCTTTATAAGCATATTCTAAAATGTTGCTGGCACTCTTGATTTTATTATGATTCTTACTCATTCCATCAAGAACCATTTCAGACCCGCTTTCTAATCCAAAGGCAAGACCGGTGCAACCGGCCCGCTTTAATTTCTGAAAGAAGCTCCAGGTCATGCGCTTGTCAAGGGTGGCTTGCCCTGTCCATGAAAGTTTTATGCCTCGCTCTATTATTATGTCGCACATTTCTTCTAATGCCTTGAAATGCCCATTGACCAGCGAGTCTGCAAATAAAAAAACAAAAGCGGGCGGTGCGTTTCCGTTTTTAGCATTTTTGTTTGCTGGCAATCGCAGGGAATGCTCATTCATCCTGTGAACCATTTCGGCTACTACATTCTCAGCGCTGCGGGAGCGAAATTTTTTCCAAAATATATGTTCATAACAAAAAGCACAATGGTAAACACATCCCCTGGAAGCCATAATGGGAATATCGTAAGGAGAAGGATATTTATCCAAAGGGAAATCATTAAAATCGGGAAAAGGAAGCTTATCGAGATCAGCTATTTGAGGACGTGGGGGCGTCCAGGTGGGAACACCATTAATGAGAAGACCTATACCACGAATCGAACTGACATCCTCCTGATTTTCCAAGGCCTTCATCACCTCAAGCAATGTTTCCTCTCCCTCTTTAGCTACTACGATATCTGCTACGCCCGTCTTTAGTAATATATCACCCTCCCTGTCCTGGGCTACATTAGGACCTCCAAATATCATGGGAACGCCCGGCACAAGGACTTTCAACTCCTTAGCAAGCAAAATGCCCGGTGTCATATTCGTGAGGTTTGTTGAAAATCCAACGACATCCGGTTTAAAAGAAAGAATATCTTCTGCCCATTGCTTTAGGGGAAGTGGAGTAGTGTTAAAATGTGAACCGCGGTTAAAACGTACGTCTGTCTGACTGTAGTCAAGTGTCCACTGGTTGTAACAATCTGCCGCCCAAAATCCCCGTTTTATTAATTGAGGAGAAGAATTATAAAAATCTAAATTGAAATCAAAGCACTTTACAACGTATCCATGGGAAACCATGAAGGATTTAAGAGCCGCAATGCCAAGAGGAGGGATTGCTCCCCAAGCCGGACAATTGACTAAAGCTATTCTCCGCCTTTCTTGATTCATACTTGAAATTTATTCAGTTTGTGGTATTCCCTTCCCAACAACTATATTACTTACTCTACTTGGAACTATCTCAAAGATATTATTTTGTCAGGACTATTTTTGAAGAACTAATGAAAGAGACTGTGCAGTTGAACTTCATTGCGCACACGAATCGTTAGCTGCAATTTAACACAACAATCATGATTATTTGGAAAGGTTGGGGCTTTTTAGTGGTGGTTATAACATTTTTGATAGTACTGGCTGCTGAATTAATAAGTGAAGACTTGACTCATAATGAAAGCTATTACCAGGAGCATTCACTCCTGGCTCTTGCGTTATTAATAGCTGGAATAGTTAACGGTGCGCTGGGCAAATGGTTGAATAGCAGAAAAGCGAAAACTGTTATTAACAATTACTCAAGAAAGGAAATAGTTGTTCCGAATAATCATGCGCTACTTTTTATCCCAATGGAATATTGGGGAATAATTTTAATAGTTGCTGCAGTAATAGTGTTGGCTGTTAAATAAACTGCCCGTCTATTTGTAAAAAAAGCCCCACCCGGTTTAGAACAAAATACCTGTTATTTTCAGGAACGTGCACGTTTCCCCATTTCTTTAGCTTCATTCAAAAGAATATGTAAGGGTTTCGTTTCTAAGTCAATTAACATATTACTCAAAGCATCATCTTCCGCCAGGTTTATTGTTTTAAACAATGATGTATAGTCAAAATCATCCGGCAATTCTTTTTTTATCGTTGTTAATACCTCTGTTACCTTTTGAATTCTATTCGTTTTGACCTTGCCCTGCAAGCCATTGTTCAAAAGTAGTATGAGCTCTTCTATTGACTTCGCATGGATGGTAATCTGGCTTTGCTTCGCGCTTCGCTCCGATGCAAGCATGCGCCACTTTTTAACCTGATTCACGGCATCATTAAGGTGATTTTTATTTTTTCCTTCTATCGGGGTTTTCTCCGGAAGCATTGATAAATGGTTTTCGTAATGACAGATAATTTCATCCAGCTCATTAATCTCCAACGAATGAATTGATCTATCCAGCGGAAAAAAAATGGTGTGGAAATAAACAGGAATACTTCGCTCATTGCAAAACCTGATAAAATCAGGCATCTCTTTCCAGTTGTCCCGTAGCATACATGCCGAAATTCCAAAGAAAGTGTTTCTCTCTTTGCAGTACTTGTAGAAGAAATCAATATTCTCCATTACCCTGTCAAAATTTGCGTTTATCCGAATCTTTTCATACACCTCTTTTTGAAGGGAGTCGAGCGAAACACCAATATGAAAATTGGTTTTAGCAAGTATATTCTTCACGCGATTGTTCAGGATAGTTGCGTTCGTCTGCACGGAAATTCTCACCGATGGGTTCATCTTCATCAGCATCTCCCATATCTTGTAGTAGGTTTCAATTAAAAACGGTTCCCCACCATAAAACTTCACTTCCTCCAAATAAGGAATAAATTCTTTAAGTTGTTCTAAAAAGTTATCGTCATATGGGCTTTTCAAGGGTTCTCGCTTTTCTCTATTCGTTCTGATCAAAGAAGAATAATCACCGCTGCACATGACACATTCGAGGTTGCATGTATTGTCAAGTTCAAACTCTATTGTGGAAGGAAACAGGTTCTCGTTGAATTTGCTGTGGTCATATTGCTTGGCTTTAGTGGCATCGAAATTATAAGCTGCTATTTGGGTCAGGCAGCTGTTACATCCTTTTGATAAATCATTATTTTTAATCGCTTCTCTCAACTCATTTGCCTTCTCACCAAACCAAATGTCTCTGATTGAATTTTCCGGATAGCTGCCTAAAAAATAAGTACGGTTATAACAGCAGGCTATCGCTCTGCCATGATGCCCGAGGTAAATGCTTTTAAATGGAGCATGGCAAATATATTTTTGCGGACCTAAAGGGCGGTGCTGATTGTAATCCCTCAGAATTTTTTTTGTTATGCCCTTACTTGCTTTAGATAAGTTATAGTTTACCGGGTCACTTTTGAAGATTTTTGTCAGGAAATTGCCCATATTAATTATCGTTTACAAATCAAGTTTATAGAACATGCTTATATGTTCTTTGATTTCATCCAGGTTCTTTGCTTCAAATCCCTCAACAAAAGTGTTAAGGCTGACACCCTCCTTGTTAAGGAGATGCATAAAATAAGGCAACAGGTCAAAATTTTGTGGGAGCGCCTGTTGTAATAATGTCAATTTCTCTTCAAATGCCGGAACCCTATTCTCCATTTCAGATGGCGGCAAATCAGTTCGGGACTTGGTTTTAGTTGCCACATGCTCAACAAAATCTGACATATTCTTGATATCAGAAGTATCTTTTTGTGAGCTTGCCGCATTTTTTTTCCAATCATGCAATTGGCTTAAAAAGTCTTTATAATGCTTTTTGTTTTTCTTTTCAATAGCATTTACCTGGGGGATATTCACTAACTCTGCTTCAAGCTGTGAGCAGATTTCAATTAATTTAAGCTCATCGAGCTGTTTTAACGAATATTTTGCAGGATTGGTTATTGGATGGAAATAAACGGGCACTTGCAATGAGTTGCATAGTCGAATGAAATCAGGAGCCTCCTGCCAATTAGTTGTCATCATGCAAGCTGAAATTCCAAAAAAGGTATCCTTGTCTTTACAGTAAGAATGGAAGTATTGAAGGTGCTCCATTACCCTGTCGAATTTTGCATTCACTCTTATCGCTTCATAATTTTCTTTTTGAATCGAATCAAGCGACAGGTTGATATGGAAGTTTGTTTTAGAAAGGATCTCTTTGACGCGGTTGTTGAGAATCGTCCCGTTCGTTTGCACTGAAATGCGGACGGAAGGATTCACTGCAATAATTTTCTTCCAGATATCATAGTATAACTCAATCAGGAATGGCTCGCCTCCATAGAATTTCACTTCAACTAAATGAGGGATGAATTCATCTAACTGCCGTATAAAATCATCATCATAGGGCGTAAGCAATTCGTTTCGCTTTTCCCTGTTCTTGCGGATCAGGGAACTGAAATCACCGCTGCACATCACACATTCAAGGTTGCAGGCATTGTTCAGCTCGAATTCAAAAACACTAGGGTAAAGATTTTTGTTGAGCCGGTGCTGGTCGTACATGGTGGATTTCAATCCATCGTAATTACCGGCAACCAGCACCTGCTTGCAGTCTCCGCAGCCAAGCGAAAAATTATAGTGCTCAAGATAATTGCGAAGTTTTTCCGCTCTTTTGCCAAACCAGATTTCCCGGATTGAATGTTCAGGATAAGTGCCCAATACATAATGCCGGTTATAGCAGCATGAACTTATTCGGCCATGATGTCCAAAGTACAGATTCTTCATGGGGGCAAAACACGCTGTTGTCCTTGCCGCCTCCGGACGGTTCTGATTATAGTCCTTCCTGACTTTTTCTGTAATCTCAGGAGAGACCGAAATGCGCTCCTTTCTGAAAAGCATTGATTTTATTCGCTCGGTAATCATTGTCCGGTATGTCTTCGTAGTGAAATTACTTCATTCAGGATGATTTTTTAGTTTCTTCCTGCTCGCGTCCCGCCACAGCTATACAGGAGACATCAGGAAGAATTCCAGAATGAGTTGGAGCGATGGGTGTAGGTGTTTAGATCGCTACCCTGTAACTTAATGATATGTTTTATCAGCTCTCTTCTAACTCCGAAAATCCGAAACAACGCTTCAAAGGAAACAAAGATGAATACAGCAATAAAAAACAGATATTTCCAATTTGCCCGTTTCAGTTGCATCGTGTCATTCTTTCAAAAGATAGAGGATATTTGACTTCGATACTCTCAGCAACCGATTTCGCAAAAACAGCATATCCTTTAGAATTATAGTGACCATCATTAGTCCAATAGTATTGCTCAATATTTTCCTTGTTAAAAAATTTACCAAGCTGTTCATATAGGACAATATTCATTATTGCCAATGAATCCAACGCTGAAGCTATGGGTCGAATATTATTTTTATTTGAAAAACTGCCTTTGAATTCTACGGGAGTTGGATGCAACACCGCGATGAAATTCGCTCCATGCATTTTGCAAAGTTTGTTGAAATCGTCAAGGCACTGCACAATAGCTTCCCGCGCTTCTTGGTCAATCTTTTCGGAATTTTCTTCTTTCATAAATGTTCTGTCATACTGCATCTGCTCATGAACAATCCATCTTACAAAATGACAAAAGCGGTAAGGCAACTCCCACCATGGTCCCTTGCGGAAGCGAACGGAACCATCGGGCTGAAAACGTTCCATGCCTCCTCTGAAAATGTAATCGGTAATATCCGAGGAATTGATAGCAAGTACCACTGGGTCGGGGCGAAAATCAACCAGTTTATCCTGATAGAGCCTAAAGCAATAAAACGGGTCGCTGCCGGAAATACCCGCATTGATAACATCAACATGCCGGTTGTGCGCCTGTTGAAGAAACTGTCCGAATAATGCAGGATATGTACTGTCATTAGGGGTGCCGATGCCTTCAGTAAAGGAGTCACCTAGAAATAAAATCCTACAAGCAGAATCTGGTTTTTCAAGCGAGAGTTCTTTTTCGCGCAACCCAAGCGAGTTGGTTTTATAGGAATAATTAAATTCCGAGCGATTGAGGTTTCTTAACTCATGAGGTCCATAAACATGGTATGGACTTTTAATTCGGGCGTTATAGTAGCTCACATATTTTCCTTCTGTTTTTTCAGAGTACGTATAAAAATTGCCGTTTACGCGGAGCAATATTTCCATCCAAACAATGAAAATCAACAACAGGAGCAAGAAGTATTTGAGGATTTTTTCAAACAACCTCATATCAGAAGATTGAAATTTCCATTGCTTTATCTTCTCATCGGTTTAAGAATAAGGCAACCAACCGCTTAATATAACCCGGCTTCTTTCCCATGCCATAATGATAAAGCAAATTTCCAAGTGTTGAGACTGGAGAAATATTATTCTTATCAATGCCCCGCATCCGCCACTCTTCATTCATCCAGTGGATGACATACCACTCTTCCGGCAGGCTGTGATTTTTGAAAATAAATTTTTCTGTTTCCTGCCAAATGTCGCGATTAGAAATATTCTTTCTGATAAACCCGCTTAATCCTAGTTGTTGGATGCTTTCAGCAAGCAGCTTATTGGGCAACAGCCAATCAATCGTATTTTCATTACACTGCGATTCTACTTTTTGCGCAGTTATTTTCATCAGTTCGCTGTTGCGCGGAACTTTCATCACATTTCCAATCACGCTTACTTTGTCATGTTCACGAAACAAATACGCATCAGCAAAATCAAGCGGCTTCAGGCAGGTGATGTCCATATCCGTCCACCAGCCTCCATGTTCATACAATAACTTATAGCGAAACCAATCAGCGAAAGGAGAACCTACGCTTCCTTTGCCCACTCCGCATGAAGGGTCGTTAAATTTTCGCCTGAAAATTTTTTCTTTTGGAATAATTTCATTTGCATCTCTGACGATTACGCCATCAGGCAATTTATTTTCCAACTTCTCGTATACCCACAAGTGAAACTGATGTCCGTGTTTAAGAAAAGAGTGAATGGTAAGCAACTCAATTTTTGACAAGAGAGAGCCGACCCACAATCCATGCACAATTAAATTTTCCTGCGCTACCACAGCTTGAAAATTTTTGATTCAGGCACTCCAAACTTTTTCAGCATGTGGTCATAGGCGCTCCCCTTTTTATAGTTGCGCTGACCTGCTGAGTTTATCCAGTGGATGCCATACCAGTCAACAGGCACTTGATAATTGGCTTCAAAATACGGCTTGATGGTGTGGAGCATATCCAAATTGAAATAGCCTATTTGCCTGTAGCGCATTAATCCGATTTTTTCAATCTGCTCATTCAGGATTCTGATAGGCAAATGCCAGTCGGTGTTATCTTCCGTTACTTCAACGGATGCCTGCTCATAGCACTTCTTCATCAATTCACTTCCTGACGGACATTTCAGAATATTTCCGACAACCTTTAACTGCCAATGGTTTCTGAAAAAATATGGCTCGGGAAAATCAAAAGGCTTTAAACAGGTAACATCCATATCCACCCACCAGCCGCCACGTTCATGTAAAAGTTTGTAGCGAAAAATATCAGAAAATCCGCTATAGGAGCCGCTCCCCCACACCATCTTCTTGCTTCTGTAACGAAACACCCGTTCTTCCTGAATTATCTCAGCCGCATCATGCAACACTGTACCCGGAGGAAGGTCATCCACTTCTTTATCATAACTCCACAAATGAAATTCATGACCAAAATGAATGAATGAGCGAATAGTAAGCTGCTCCATCTTTCTTAGCTTTCCTGTGACCCAAAACGCGTTTACTATTTTGTTTTCTTCAATCATGTTCGGCTGTTGATGAACGCATACACATCCCTCCATACATCCCATTCTGTATCGCCCCAATGATGATAAATATGGATGAATGACGGAGTGACATTTTTTTTCTTCTCGTTAATATCGAAAGTTAAATTACCGAGATAATCCATTGTCGGGTGCTGATAATCTGCAATGAAATTAAATTCTAAAGGTAATAACGAATGGTTTTGCAGTCCTAACTTCCATGCTGAAATCGCCAAGGTACCCTGATCGCGCGTTTCCCATTGGTTGTCTTCAAAAATCTTCATAGTTATTTCGTGCCAGAAATTCATAAAATCTTGTGATTGGTCGTTGAAGAGAAACACTCCTCCATTCCAATGTTGCCAATTGGTATTTATTATTTCAACTCCAAACTTTTCCCTTGCCCGGTCATGAAAGTGTGAGCAGGAGATGGTTGCCATAGGATAATCCAACAGCAAATTTCCTTGCTCATCATACCACAATTGCTCTTCCGCATTGAAATGAAATCCATGCTTAGCAAACTCTTCTACAAAAGGAATATAGTTTGATTCAATCAATACATTGCCCTCATGGTCATACCATTTACGTTCTTTTTCCACCCATTTGAATTCCGGATAATTGCTGAAGAAAGTATGAAACTCATATTCCGTGCTATACACCCATTTCTTGTTTTTGTTGTACACCTTCTTCGTAGTGCTGTCAAAATAGTACCCGGGAAAAGTAAGCAGATAGTTAGCAATATCAGTATTCCGATGATAGATAAGATTTCCACTCCGGTCATACCAGCCGCCATCTGAAATATTTTTGCGAAAGTGTTTCAATATTTTCAGCGTATAGAAAGGAAACAGCAACGGACGCTTCTTCATTTCGCTGAAAATTGACGTAAGCTCAAAAAGCTTTTGTAGCGCTGCTCCTTTGATTTCATATTTCTGCCGCCACTGCTTCTTGATTTCAGCCATATCTGCATTTTCCTCCTCGTTGAGTCCTTCCGTGTTAAATTGATTCTTGCGATAGAGTTCCAATAAGCATATCAGCGCTTCCTTGCGTTTGCAAACATGCGGAGGCAAAACAGATAAATAAGCCTTCAGCATTTTTTCTAAGCGTTTTCCCTTTTCTACAATTTCCGGAGCGGGTTGCTTTGCTTCATATTCCTGCAAACAATTGCAGTGAACGGCATACGGGCTAAATGATTCGAGCTTGCAATGGTCGCTGCAAAAAGTAACAGGCGAAACGTAATGCTGAAAAACAGCATCCGCTTTTTCACTCAGCGCGACTACATCGGTATCAAGATAACAATACGTATTTCCTGGCGGAAGAAATTTGTGAAGACCTGTTTTCAGATAGATACTTGCCTGATGATGACTGAAGTGTTCGGGTGTTTTAATATCCATAATCTTATCCCAAATTATCTCAATTTCATTGCGCGAAGAGTCGGTAACAACAAGAATGTCATTTTTAGAAAAATGCCGGAGAGCCTTCAGCGAAAAATGCAGCGTTTCAATGTGTTCGCGCGTTCCGCACACCACGAATACAAATTTGTTTTCAGACATCTGTTCGGGATTCAAGAGAATTCATGCGCATACTCATTCAGTTCAACTTCGCTTTCTTGTTCCTTTTTAAATAATCAAGAGCCGAAGAATTTTTCTTTCTTAAATCTACACCGAATAGGAGAAACACGTAGTAGATGGGATAGTTTATCAAAGAAGATGTGATTAGCTTCAGCCATGTTTTTGCAAAGTAATAAAACCGCTTGAGCAACTGGTAAACAGCATCGGGAAAAACGACAAAAACCTGATGGAAAGCGACTTTCACAATGTTTGCATACGCCACATCAGCAACATCATAAACGAACCGGAAAAACTGAAGAATGGCATTTGCATTAAACAGAACAAGATGAACAAGAAGAATAACTGCAAATCGCTTGTCAATAAAACAAAATGCAACGAGCAGGGATAACGGCAGCCATTTTTCATACACATTGTTCGGAAAGAATTTCCATTTGCTTGCTAAAAACACAGGCAGCTCTTTTTCCCGGAAGCGTATAAAAATGAGGAGCGCAAAAATTAAGATTGTAACAAAACAGATTGTGAAGAGCCTGTCGCTGAATAGCAAAACGCTAAAAAATGTCAGGCTAAACGCGACCTCAAGCAGGAGGCTGTTTCTGATGTAGCGATAGAAAGGACTCGGGAAAATTCCGGCAACAAAATTTTTCGCTCCTGATTTTTTATCCGATTGCAAATCATCAGCCTGATGGAGCAGAATGTTTCTGATTCCGCTGAATGACTGCCATGCAAAAAGCAAAATAATCGGAAGCGCAGGCAGTGATTTTCCGGCAGCAAGCGAATAGGTATAAGCCGCCAGAATAACCGGCAGCGCATGTGCATAGAGCGCATCAATCACGATTCCTGAGATACCTTTTTCTTTCAGCCGAAGCGGTGGAGCGGAGTAAATGATGAACAAGAGAATTTGCGCGCCAATCAACGCTGCCGAAAAAACAGTGAAGGGCAACCATCTCCAGGGCAGCAGCAAGATGATGAGAGCAAGAAGAAAAAGCAGTAGGATGCTCCACTGCGATTTTCCGGCAAGAAAATTTTTCTTTCCTGCAAGGGCATCACTCTCCCTGTCAAAAAAATCGTTGAGCAGATATCCGAATGAAGCGAAACCGGAAATGGTTGCTACGGAAAGCAGCGCCAGCAAAAGAAATTGATCAAACCCGATGTCGAACCATGCCGTGAACAGATACACCATGCCCATCAGCAGGGCGGCTTTGCTCTGCCACCAGTCTTTAATTCTGAAAATACCCTTATCTGCTAAAGTTGAATTAAGCATTTCCTCGATGCTGTTTCATTTTTACCTTGCACTCTGTAATTAAAATTAAGGCGAAGAAGTCGGTAATTTCCCATTCCTTTCTTCCGAATTTTCATTTAGCATTGCTCTCAGATATGGTTACTGTCAGCGGATTTCAAAAACAAATTTCCTATCAGCGTTGCGCGAAGTGCATCGCTGATTCCACCGTGCCCGGAATTTCATTTGATGAAAAGGGCGAATGCAATCTTTGCATGATGCACGACCGCTGGGAAAAAGAATATCCGAATGATGAGCGAGGCGCGAAAATTCTCGAACAGAAATTTGATAAAATGAGGCGGGAAGGGAAAGACAAAAAATATGATTGCGTAATTGGCATCAGCGGGGGACGCGACAGCATCTACCTGCTTTATCTTGCCACAACGAAATGGAAACTGCGCCCGCTGGCTGTGCATTTTAATGACGGCTTTGATAATCCTGTGGCGGGCGAAAACATGCTGAACGCGGTGAAAATATTAAATGTTGAACTGCGCACCATCACCAGCGACTACCGCGAATGCAAAGACCTAAAAGTCGTTGACCTCAAAGCCTCTACGCCCTTAATGAATAATGGAACTGATGTCGGCATTGGCGCATCGCTTTATGGAGTGGCTTACAAAGAAGGCGTGAAAAATATTCTGTTCGGACAGTCGTTTCGCACCGAGGGCATTCGCCCCATTGCATGGGCTTATTTCGATGGAGACCATTTGCGCGCAGTGCATAAACAATTCGGCAGCTCCTCTTTGAAAAAATGGGAGCCGCAAAATCCCGGTTACAATCTCGGTATCAAGGAGATGCTTTTTTATTCAGCGCTCCACGGCATCAAAGTTTTTTCTCCGCTCTACTATTATCCGTATATCCGTGAAGAAGCAGGCGCATTGCTTCAAAAAGAGCTTGACTGGGTTTATCCCGGAGCGCACTATTTCGATGATTTGTATTGGAGCCTGATTACTTTCATTCACCGTACCAAATTCAATATTGATTTCCGGTTGATTGAATATTCAGCGCTGATTCGCAGCGGCTTGCTCAGCCGCGATGAAGCGCTCGAAAAAGTGAAAAAGATTTACCAGTTGGAAGACCCGAAAGTGATTTCGCTTTGCCTCAAGCGGCTCGGTGTATCACAAGAAGATTTTGATGCGTGGATGAAACTGCCGCCAAAAAACTGGTGGGACTATCCCAACAGCTACAAGTGGATGTGGCGCTTCCGTCCCGTTATTTTAGCGATGGTGAAAATCGGAGTATTCACCCCCCTTATCTATGATAAATATTTCACGCTGAAATTTGGATATGAGGAGAAGTAAGCGGGAAGGGTGCAAAACAAAATTGCAACGAGCGTGGCTTTTCCCCTTGTAGGGGAAATACAAAGGGGTATCAAAATAGGTAGCATTATCCCTCTATGTCTCCCCTACAAGGGGAGAAGCCAGCCCGCAACTCCACAGTCAATTACCTAATTTTATCCATGCTATGCTGCTGTGCGCCAAATTCAAAAATGCGGAGATTGAAGACTCCTTAAATGAATACGGCTTCGTTCATCTTCCGGGGTTTCTCTCTGGTAATGAAGTGCATGAATTTTATGCTCTCTTTCAATCCCTGCACACGAACAACTCTGCCGGACAAAACATGTGGAACAGTCTGTATGATTTGCCGAACGGAAAAGGGGTAGCCGCAAGCGAGCAGTTGAAAGAAAAGCTTGCCGGAAAATTTTCAGGGTGGCTGCATGATTTCAAAATGCCGGTGGTTACTTACATGGTGAAAAATCCTACCGCTGAAAGCAACTGCGAGTTGCACCGCGACAACAGCGCCTTTGACGAAACGCGCTTTGAATATCGCAATGGCTGGATTCCATTGGTGGATATCAACGAAAAAAATGGCGCGCTGTACGTGTTGCCAAAAAGCAACCACGTGTTTGATTATTGCCTGCCGATGGCAACAGAGTGGCAATATAAAAGTATGACTCCTGAATTGATGAAGCATGTGCATGTGGTGTATGCGAAAGCAGGCGACCTCGTGGTATATAAAGACAAAATGCTGCATGGCTCTTTTCATAACCACACCACGCAGCCCCGTCCTGTTTTGCATTTCGGCTTGCTGCATCCTGAAGCAAGCACTTGTTATTACCGGAGGAATCAGCAGGAGAATCGCGTGGATGTTTTCAGCGTGCAGCCGGATTTCTTTTTTGAAAAGGATTTTGAACAGGCGTTGGCGGGAAGAAAACCGGAACAATCTTTTCCCTACAATCCTCCCGAACTGCGTATTGAAGATGTGCTGGAAAAAATAAAGTGATTTAACTTATACCGCTCCCTGCTCTTATGAATCTTACACAAAGTCCCACCGAAAACAAAAACAACGCAGATGAAG